>Ga0210402_10000077_pt1 | contig 104657 bp, 97 predicted proteins | sample IncBWC7MmetaG_FD_161055 | JGI IMG/M metagenome (GOLD analysis project Ga0210402, IMG submission 161055) | Forest soil microbial communities from Barre Woods Harvard Forest LTER site, Petersham, Massachusetts, United States - Inc-BW-C-7-M | ecosystem: Environmental > Terrestrial > Soil >...
AGGATTATGTCCATGCCAACGACACCTGCATCCAGTGCCATTCCCAGGGCCAGCCGCTCGCCAATCCGATCGAGGGAAAAAATTACGACTGGCCGGTCGGCTATCGCGCCGGCCTGACCCTGGCCGATTTCTGGAAGCTTGAGCCGCACAAGCTGGGCGAACTCAGCTTCACCCATTTCCCGGACGGCACGGCGCACAAGAACCGCATGCAGGGCAATGATTTCGTCCAGAGCCTGATGTACACGCGCGGCGTCACCTGTTTTTCCTGCCACGATCCGCATGGCAGCGACAATGACGCCATGCTGCGCAGGCCCATCAACGAGGTCTGCATGTCATGCCATGGCCCCAATACCCAGAATGGCCCGCATTCCGTTTCCATCGAGGCGCATACCCACCATCTCGCCGGCAGCCCCGGCAGCCAGTGTGTCGCCTGCCACATGCCCAAGATCGAGGCGGAGCTGCCCAACACCCCCAGCCTGAACATCGCCAGCCACACCTTCCATTTCGTCACCCCGGTGGAGACGGACACGCTCAAAATTCCCAATGCCTGCGGCACCTGTCACGCCGACAAGCCGACGGCCTGGGCGTCCGCCGCCATCAAGACTTGGACGGACCGCTCGCCCTGGCGGATGACGCAATAAGCCCCTCGCCGACTCACGCTCAAACGGACCGCATTACGCAGGCGTTGGCAGGACATCTTGCTGCAGTGCGAAGACGGACGCCCGGTTTCCATGTTCCCCGGATAGTGTTATGTTGCTGCTGTAATCTGGGCTTCACCGGAGATTTCAAAAAAAATTCGGAGGGAAAATAACAATGAAAAAAATCACGATGGTCGGCGCACTTATGGCGCTCTGCGTAACGAGCAGCTATGCGACCGCACAACAGAATCCCGCGGCCGATACCGTCCAGACCAACAAGCAGGCAGTCGGTGAGATCGTTCAAGATGCCAGAAAAGAGATCAAGTCGGTCCTGCGCGAAGACGGCGCGCGTTCGCTGACAGCGGAGCAACGCGCCGACATCCGGGCGATCATCGCCTCGGCCCGCACCCAGTTGGTCGCCGCTAGCGCCACGCGCCAGCAGCTTCAGGCAATCCGGGCCGCCCTGAAAACAAAGCTCGCGCTGTTGCACCACTAAGAGTGCCGGAGGCAAGTGATTATTGTGGACGGAGCCGGCAGGCTCCGCCCAGTGTCTTGGGGGGATCATGAGAACAGGATTATTCGGCGCCGCAGCGTCATTGCTGCTGGCATCCACCGTGCCGCTATTCGCTGCGGACGGGTTGTCGCTTTCGGCGGGAATGGACTCCTCCAGCGGCAAATATGGCGCCACCCAGGCCACCAACATCCTGGTCATGCTCACCGATCTGAGTTTTCAAACCGGCGATTTCCGCTTTTCGGCGGCGCTACCCTATCTGAATGTCGAAGGTCCGGCCTATTTCGTTATCGGCAGCGGTGGCGTGCCCGTTGTCGTCAACCCCAGGGCCGGTTCGAACAAGACGTCCCGAGTGGGCATTGGCGATCTTGGCCTCAGTGCGACCTATTCGGTTCCCTCGGACAGCATCGGTGGATTTGACCTGGATCTCACGGGCCGGGTGATATTGCCCACAGCGGGCACCTCCAAGGGACTCAGCACGGGCAAGACCGATTTTGGCTTCTCGGCCGACCTTTCACGCGAGATGGACATCTGGACACCTTTCGTCACGCTGGGCTACCGGATTCCCGGAGAGCCAACCGGCTATAGCCTGAAAAGCAGCCCGTCCGTTTCGATCGGCACCAGCGTCCAAACCAGCGAAGAGACCCTCGCCATAATTTCCTATGACTATGATGCGGCGAGCAGCTCTTCGATCGCCGACTCTCATGAAGTCTTTGGGTCCTTGAGCTGGTTGTGCAGCGATGCCCTGACCTTGACGGGTTACGGCGAATTCGGTTTCAGCAGCGGCGCCCCTGCGAGCGGCGGAGGCCTGCTGGTCACCTGGAAGGTACCGTAGAGCAAGGCGCCGTGCGCAAAAAGCGGCGCGACGCTCGCATATACGGCGCGGGGAGCAGGCAAGGCTCAGCGGATCAATAACTTAGCCGAGCGCTGCCCCACTCAACATGGCATGATTTCATGCTAATATCGCCCGGGACGCCCTGCTGAAGGCGCCCAAAAGGGGGATATCATGAGCGAAGTGATCTGGGCGATCCACGGCCGCGAATTCACCAACTGCAATTGCGCATATGGCTGTCCCTGCCAGTTCAACGCGCTGCCAACCCATGGCCATTGCCAGGCGGTGGTCGGCATCCAGATCGACAAGGGCGCGCATGGCCAGACCAAACTCGATGGCCTGAAGGTGGCGGGGATTTTCAAATGGCCCGGTCCCATTCACCTGGGCAAGGGCGCGGCCGCCGTCTTCATCGACAGCCATGCCAGCACGGCGCAGCGCGATGCCCTGCTGCGCATCCTGACCGGGCAGGATACCGTTCCCGGCGCCACCATCTTCCAGGTGTTCTCGACCACCCTCGAAAAGCTGCATGAGCCGGTCTTCACCGAAATCGAATTCGAAGTGGATGTGAACAAGCGCCGCGCCAAGATGAAGGTGCCGGGCCATATCGAGATGCGGGGCGAACCCATCGTCAATCCGGTCAGCGGCGCCGAATATCGCGGGCGAATCGACCTGCCGAACGGTTTCGAATACACGCTGGCGGAAATGGGCCGGGGCTGGTCGAAAACCACCGCGCCGATCGCGCTCGATCTGGCCGATTCGTACGGCCAGTTCGCCGAGCTGCATCTGGGCACTCAAGGCATCATCCGCTGATGAGTGTTAGTGACGTGTCGCAGGATCCCGTCTGGCTGCGGCCGCGCGTGGTTGTCGTTTTCGCGTTGGTGCTTCTGACCCTCATCGCCTGGGCCTATCTGCTGTGGGTCCGAGCGGAAATGATGGCGCCCTCGCCGGATATGCCGTCCATGACGGCGGCGGAAATGGCGGCGATGGCGTCTCCGGGATTTATGCCATGGAGTGCGGGACATTTCTTTTTTATATTTGCCATGTGGGCGGTGATGATGGTGGGAATGATGCTGCCTACCGTCACGCCCATGCTGCTGCTCTATACGCGGCTGGCCGAGATGAACAATTCGTCGGGGCGGATGTTCGCCTCCACCGCCTGGTTTGCCGCCGGCTATCTTTTGGCATGGACCGGCTTTTCGCTGCTGGCCACTTTGGCGCAATACAACTTTGAACGCTTTGCCCTCCTGACACCGATGATGCAAAGCGCCAACCAGACCTTCGGCGGCGCCGTGCTGATCGCGGCGGGCCTCTATCAATGGACACCGCTGAAAAGCGCCTGCCTGTCGCAATGCCGCGCGCCACTGTCCTTCATTCAGCGCCATGGCGGCTTTCGCACCGACAAGCTGCACACCTTGCGGCTGGGCATTCTGCATGGCGCCTATTGCGTGGGCTGCTGCTGGGTCCTGATGGCGCTGTTGTTCGTGGGCGGGGTAATGAATATTTTCTGGATCGCCGGCCTGATGATTTTCATGCTGGCGGAAAAAATCCTGCCGGGCGGCTGGATATTGTCAAAAATCGCGGGGGTCGCGGCGATCGCGGGCGGCGTCTGGTACCTGGCTGGGTAGGCTGGGCGAGTTATTTCAGGACAATGCCCCGTTCGGCCGCGAATGCCGCCAGCCTTGTGCGCAGGCTATGGTCGGTGCGGCCGCAAAGCCGGTCCACGAAGCTGGCAATCTCGCCCAAATTCACGCTGCGGATCATGGTCTTGATGGGACCGATCTGGCCCGGCTGCATGGAGAGGGTTCGCAGGCCCAGCCCCAAAAGGGCCATGGCGTCCAGCGGGCGGCCCGCCATCTCGCCGCAAAGGGACAGATCGCCGCTGTTTTCCGCGGCGCTCTGCACGATCAGGCGGATCAGGGTGAGAGAGGCGGGATTGAGATTGTCGTAACGGCGCGCCACCCGGGGATTGGTGCGGTCCACCGCGAAAGCCAGTGACAAAAGATCGTTGGAGCCGATGGAGACAAAATCGGCCGAGCGCATCAGCTGCGGCAGCATGAAGGCCAGCGCCGGCACTTCCAGCATGGCGCCGACCTGAACCTGGGTGGGGCGGGTCTGGTGCAAGAGGCGGGCGCGTTCCAACTCGCGGTCGATCAGGGCGCGGCCGCGGTTGAATTCGTCCACATCCGAGACCATGGGCAGAAGAATGCGCAAGGTCCGCCCTTGCGCCGCCGCCAGCAATGCGCGCACCTGGTAACGCAGCAAGGCGGGACGATCCAGCGCGATGCGAATGGCGCGCCAGCCCAAAGCAGGATTTTCCTCCCGCTCCCATCGTGCATAGGGAAGCACCTTGTCGCCCCCCAGATCGAGAGTGCGGAAGACCACCGGCTTGTCGCCCGCCGCATCAAAGATGGATTTGTAGAATTGGGTCTGGTCGGCAAGGCGCGGCATGGTCTCGCCGATCATGAATTGCAGTTCGGTGCGGAACAGACCGATGCCGTCGGCGCCGGATTCCTTCAAATGCGGCATGTCGAATTCCAGCCCGGCGTTCATCATCAGCTTGATCGCCACGCCATCCCTGGTGATCGCGGGCAGGTCGCGAATGGCGGCAAAGCGCGCCTGGGCCTGGACACGCAGCCCGCGCTTTTCCTCGAAGGCGGCGACGATTTCGACCGGCGGGCGCAGATGCACCTCGCCGCTTTCGCCATCCACCACAATGGCGTCGCCGCCCCTTGCATTGTCGGCGATGCCGTCCAGCGAAGACACCAGGGGCAGGCCCATCGAGCGCGCCACGATGGCGACATGACTGGTGGAGGCTGCGTCTTCCAGCACCAGGCCCAGCAATTTCTCACGGCCATAGTCGAGAAGCTCGGCCGGGCCCATGTTGCGCGCCACCAGGATGGCGTCGTGGGGCAATTGCCGGGGGACGCCGTCGCCGGTGAGGTGGCGCAGCAGCCGCCGGGCCAGGTCGTCGAAATCATGCGCCCGCTCGCGCAGAATAGGATCGCCCAACCGCTGCACGCGCAGGCGGGTTTCGTCCTGCACCCGCTCGACCGACGCTTCGGCAGTGAGGCCGGTGCGCACCGCGTCGCGCATGCGCTGGCGCCAGCCCTGGTCATAGGCGAAGAGGCGATAGGCCTCGATCACCTCGCGCCCCTCGCCCGTCAGGTCCAGTTCCGAGGACACCAGCATCTCGTCCACGGATTCGCGCAAGGAGGCGATCGCCTGTTCCAGGCGCCTCAGTTCATCGACCGGATTGTCGGCGATCATGCGCTCGACCTTGACGCGCGGCTCGTGCAGCACGACATGGCCCACCGCGACGCCGTCGGAGAGGCCGTCCCCCAGGAACTTGCGGGGACGGTCGGTACGCAGTTCGGGCTCGTCCAGCTCGGCGACATTGAAGAAGCCGCCCTGCGCCACCACTTCGGCCAGCACCATGGCCACGGTCTGGAGCGCCTCGACTTCTTCCTCGGCGTAGATACGCTCGGCCTTGTTCTGCACCACCAGCACGCCGAAGACCTGGCCGCCGCGCACGATGGGCACGCCCAGGAAGGATTTGAACGGGTCTTCGCCGGTTTCCGGGCGGTAGGAGAAATGCGGATCGGAAGGCGCGTCCGACAGATTGACCGCCTCGGCGGTTTCGCTGACCAGGCCGACCAGGCCTTCGCCTTCCTTGAGGCGGGTGGTGTGGACGGCGGCCCGGTTGAGGCCCTCGGTGGCGAACAGCTCCAGCACCTTGCCGGCGCGGCGCAGATAGATGGAGCAGACTTCCGCCACCATGTTGGAGGCAATGACGGTGACGAGCTTGTCCAGGCGCATCTGGGCGCTGGTCTGCTCCGCCATGATCTCGCGCAGGCGGCGCAGAAGCAGGCGCGGGCCGCCACCAGGGGACATCAGGCGCTCCTATTGAATCGGGCTTATTATGCCCAGTTTGTCATGACCCGTCGCTAGCGACAGCGTCGCGCGACAGGCAATTACTTGGCCAAGTCAGGCGGCATCCAGCTCATAGGCGGAATGGAGCGCCCGCACCGCCAGTTCGACATATTCCTCGGCGATCAAGACGCTGACCTTGATCTCGGAGGTCGAAATCACCTGGATGTTGATGCCTTTGTCCGACAGGGTGCGGAACATGATCTGGGCCACGCCGGGATGGGCGCGCATGCCGATGCCGATGATCGAGACCTTGGCGACATCGGCGGCATGGGTGACGTCGCGATAGCCGATGGCGGCGGCATGGGTCTCGATCGCCGCCAGCGCCCGGGCCAGCTCGCTGCGCGAGACAGTGAAGGTGAGATCGGTCTTCTTGCCGTCCTCAGAAACATTCTGCACGATCATGTCCACATTGACGCCGCCATCGGCCAGCGGCCCGAAGATGGAGGCGGCGATGCCCGGCCGGTCCGGGATTTTGTGAAGCGTGATCTTGGCCTCATCGCGGCTATAGGCGATGCCGGTGACAGGTTTCTTTTCCACGATGTCTTCCTCGTCGCAAAGCAAAGTCCCGCCCACATCGGGCGTGAAAGTCGAAAGCACCCTTGTCGGCACCCGGTACAGCATGGCGATCTCGACCGAGCGTGTCTGCAGCACCTTGGCGCCCAGCGAGGCCATTTCCAGCATTTCCTCGAAGGCGATCTTCTCCAGCCGCCGCGCCTTGGGCACGATACGCGGGTCGGTGGTGTAAACGCCATCCACGTCGGTATAGATGTCGCAACGGTCCGCCTTGATGCCCGCCGCCACCGCGACCGCGCTGGTGTCCGAACCGCCGCGCCCCAGAGTGGAAATACGCTGTCCGGCCGCCACGCCCTGAAACCCCGCCACCACCGCGACCTCGCCGCTTTCGATGGCACGTTTCATCTCCATGGCGGGAACACCCTCGATGCGGGCCGAGCCATGCACCGAGGAGGTCTCGATCGGCACCTGCCAGCCCAGCCAGGAGCGCGCCTTCACCCCCATGGCGCTCAGCGCAATGGCCAGAAGGCCGGCGGTCACCTGCTCGCCCGCCGCCACCACCACATCGTATTCGCGGGCCTCCGGCACGGGGGCATATTCGCGCCCGGGTTTGCTCAGATCGGGCGATGGCCTGGCGGCCTCGTTTGTCCAGGCCACCAGCTTGTTGGTCTCGCCCGCCATGGCGGACACCACCACCGCCACCTTGTGGCCACGCCCCACCTCACGCTTCACCAGGGAAGCGACATGGCGAATGCGATCCAGGTCGGCCACCGAGGTGCCGCCGAACTTCATGGCGATGGTGGCCATATTTGCCCCAAACTTTGCGGCGGCTTAATAACCGGGGTCGCCGCCCCGCTCAACCCTGGAAAAAATGCCCCCTGAAATCCTGGACAGTTCTGTAGACTTGGACGAGGTGGCCAAATTCTCAGCCCTGGCGGCGGAATGGTGGGACCCTAGCGGGAAATTCGCGCCCCTGCACAAGTTCAATCCGGTCCGGCTGGACTTCATCCGGCGGGAGGCCGCTGCCCGCTTCGGCCGGGACGGCAAAGGCCTCAGGGTTTTCGAGGGTCTCACTCTGCTGGATATCGGCTGCGGCGGGGGCCTGCTTTCCGAGCCGATGGCGCGGCTGGGTTTTGCCGTCACGGGCGCCGATGCCTCGGAACGCAACATTGGCACCGCCCGCGCCCATGCCGCTGAGAGCAGCCTGCCGGTGACCTATCGCACCGCCAGCGCCGAGATGCTGGCGGCAGAGGGCCTGACATTCGATATCGTCCTGAACATGGAAGTGGTCGAGCACGTCGCCGATGTGAGCGCCTATCTGGCCGCCTGCGCCGCGCTGGTGAAACCGGGCGGGATTACCATTGTCGCCACCCTCAACCGGACCCTCAAATCGCTCGCCCTGGCCAAGATCGGGGCAGAATATGTGCTGGGCTGGCTGCCGCGCGGCACCCATGACTGGAACCGCTTCATCGCCCCGGGAGACCTTCATGCCAAACTTGAAGAATCAGGTCTAACTATTATGAAAACACAGGGTGTTTCATTTTATCCTATAAACTGGGACTGGAAATTGTCGTCCGATGTAGACGTGAACTACATGGTCGTCGCGGCGCGCTGATGGGCTAATTGGCGCCATCCAGGTCGGGCGGCAGCGGGGCGACATCGACGCCTTCTTCCTCCAGTGCCTGGGCTTCCTCGGCGGTGGTCTCGCCATAGATGTGGCGCTCGAAGCTTTCGCCATAGTGGATCTTGCGCGCCTCCTCGGCGAATTTGGGACCGACATATTCGGCATTCTCCTGCACATATTTGCGCAGGCCGGTCATGAACTGGCGCATCGAACCGGCATCGCGGCGCGGCGCGGCATTGCGATTCGCCGCCAGGGACGGCGCCATGATGGCTTTTTCGACGCGCCGGGAATTGCAGGTCGGACAGCAGAGCGAGCCGTCGCACGATTGTGAATCGAACGACGCGCTGTCCCGGAACCAGCCCTCGAATTCGTGGCCGTTCTTGCAACGCAGACTGTAGACAATCACTGCGACAAGCTCCAACCGGCCTGCCCCCAGGCCGTGTGGGGACATTATGCTTGCCATTTTTTTTGGCAAGAGCGGGTAATTACATATCAAGAATAGCAGTTACTGAACTGCAAAGTTCCGGTCGTGTTTGAGGCTGGGAATCTTTTCTCGGGCCTCGCGGGACAGCAATGGATCGATCCCGGCAAATATCACGCCCGGCTCCGTGCCGGCCTCGGCCAGGATTGTTCCCCAAGGGTCGACGATCAGACTATGGCCAAAGGTTTTGCGGCCATTCTGATGGTTACCGCCTTGTGCCGGCGCGATCATGAAGGCCCCATTTTCGATCGCCCGGGCGCGAATCAACACATGCCAGTGCGCCTCTCCGGTGGGAACCGTGAAGGCGGAGGGAACGCTGAAGGCGAAAGCGCCCTGTTTGGACAACTCACGGTAAAGGCGGGGAAAGCGGATGTCGTAACAGACGGTCAGGCCCAGCTTGCCCCATTCGATATCGGCCAGGACCGCGCCATCGCCGCCCGCCACCGTGTCTGATTCGCGGTAACTCTCGCCGCCGGCCAGGTCCACATCGAACAGATGGATCTTGCTGTAGCGCGCCCGGACCGCGCCATCGGGGCCGATCAGGAAGGAGCGATTTGCCGTCTTGCTCTGGCTCACCTTGATCGCCAGCGACCCGATCAGAAGCCAGACCCCAAGCTCCCTTGCCAGGGCCGTAAAGGCCGGCAGGGCGGGATCGTGCGCTTCATCAAAGGAGCGGGAAAGCTTGGCGCCGCCATCCGCGGCCATCAGGGTGGTGTTTTCGGGAGTGGCGATGAACTGGGCGCCGCCCTTGGCGGCTTCTCGAATCAGGATGGAAGCCTGGCGGATATTCTCCGCCACATCCTCTCCGGAGCGCAGTTGAACGCAGGCGGCGGTGAATTTGCTCATGTGGCGAGAAGAGGGTCGAGCTTGCCTTCGCGCTCCAGGGCATAAAGCTCCTCACAGCCGCCGACATGGGCATCGCCGATGAAAATCTGCGGCACGGTGCGCGCGCCGCCAGATTTGTCCAGCATTTTGCCACGGGCCTTGTTGTCCATCATCACATCCACTTCCTCGAAGGCGACGCCTTTCCTGGCCAGAAGCGTCTTGGCGCGGGCGCAATAGGAACAGAACGGCGTGGTGTAGATGGTAACTTGCTTCATATGACTTCACATCTTTGGTCGCACGGCTCACGGAGTTGTCCAGCGGCCGCGTAGTGACAACCACGTTACTTTTCCACGCCGATGCTCCCAAGAATTCTATAACGATTCCTATATAGGCATCTCGGCCGCCCGGACAACGCGGGCCAACGCCAGAATCCGCACCTTTGCCGCCCCCGCCCGCTTGAGTGCCCGGGCGGCGGCTTCGGCGGTCGCCCCGGTGGTGACCACATCGTCCACCAGAAGGACGTTGCGCCCAGCCACCCGGCCCTTTTCCGGAACCTTGAAGGCGCCCAGGACATTGCGGCGGCGTGCCCTGGCCGAAGCCATCTTTCCCTGGCTGGGCGTGGCGCGGCCGCGGACCAAGGCGCCGGTATCGAGCAAAAGGCCGGTGCGCGCAGCCAGGGCCCGCGCCAGCTCCGCCGCCTGGTTGTAGCGCCGCCGCCAGAGCCGCACCCGGTGTAGTGGCACCGGCACGATCAGGTCGCTGTCCCCGATCAGGCCGCGCCCCGCCCGTTCCAGCCATTGGGCGAACGCCGGCACCAGATCGAGCCTGTCGGCATGCTTGAGCGCCAGGATCGGCACGCGGCTGGTCTCGTCATAGCGCAGGATGGCGCGCGCCGTGTCGAAGGCGGGCGGCCGCGCCAGACAGGCGGCGCAGAGGGCGTCGTCCAGCGGCCCCCCTTCAAGGGAAAAGTCGAAGGGAATGCCGCAACAGGCGCAAAGGGGGCCGTCGAGAAACTGGATGGCGCTCCAGCAGGCGGCGCAGAAGCCACCGCTGGCTCCCGGTTCCCGGCAGGCGATACAGACCGGGGGAAACAGCAGATCCAGAACGCCGGTTTTCCAGGCGGGGCCCATCGCGCTATCGTAGCAGCATGACCGATGCCCGTCCGGCCCTTTTCGATTTCAAAGCTGTGGACATGCGGCGGCAAAGAGCACGGCGCATTGGCGGCGATGTGTTTCTGGAGCAGGCGGCGGCTGAAGGCGTCTTGGAGCGCCTTTCCACGGTAAAAAGGCGGTTCAAAACCGCCATGGCGCTCGATGTCGGGGAACGCGCGTTTCCCATCATCGAGAAATCGGCGGACGGCTGGGCCTTCGCAACCCTGGGCGAACGGGAGTCTGTTCCTCTGAAGAATGAAAAGTTTGACCTGATCGTCAGCGTTCTGGCGTTGCAGGCGGTCAATGACCTTCCCGGCGTTCTTGTGCAGATCCGCCGCGCCCTCAATCCCGACGGGTTGTTCCTGGCCGCTTTGTTCGGCGGCGCGACCCTGACGGAATTGCGCGAAAGCTTCGCCGCTGCCGAAATCCAGACGCGGGGCGGAATTTCTCCGCGCGTTTCGCCATTCGCCGATGTGCGCGACATGGGCGGGCTGTTGCAGCGGGCCGGTTTTGCCTTGGCCGTGGCTGACGTGGAACGGCTGACGGCGCGCTATGGCGATTTTTCAGCCCTGGGGTGCGACCTGCGCGCCCATGGATTGACCAATGTGCTGCGTGACAGAAGCCGGAAATTCCTGCGCCGCGACACGCTGGCCGCTCTCAAGGCGCATTATCGCGCCCATCACGCCGCGTGGGAAAAATTGAACGCCACATTCGAGATTATTTTTCTGACCGGCTGGGCGCCGGATGCCAGCCAGCAACAGCCGTTAAAACCGGGCAGCGCCAGGACGCGGCTGGCCGAAGCGCTGGGCACGGTGGAACACAAGGCGGACTAGCGCAGCGCGCTCGCGATGTTGACGAACGTCGTATTGACCGTCGTTCCCATGTTGGTAAAGGCAGCGATGATGGCCATGGACATCAACGCTGCGAGCAACCCGTACTCGATCGCCGTGGCGCCGCCGGTCTCGGCGGCGAAACGTCTCACAACAGATCGCGAAGCATGGGAATGAGCGGCAAGTCGGCTGCGGGCATCGGCCAGGTGTCGGCGTTGGCCAGCAGGTCTCGGGGCCATACCCATTTGATGGCCGCATGCGCCAGGGCTGATGGATTTCCCTCCCAGCGGCGGCAGACATAAAGCGGCATCAGGAGGTGAAATGCGCTGTAGGTATGCGAAGCAAAGGTGAACGGCGCGAGACATGGCTCCTTCACGAGGATGCCAAGCTCTTCCTTGAGCTCGCGGATCAGCGCCGCCTCGGGAGTTTCTGCCTTCTCGATCTTGCCGCCAGGAAATTCCCATAAACCCGCCATGTTCTTGCCTTCGGGACGTTGCGCAATGAGCACGCGTCCGTCAGGGTCCACCAACGCAGCCGCCACAACCAACAAGAGATCGTGCGCCATGGTCGCATTCATGATGGGATCCCTGTGACTAAGGTTGCGTTAAGCTATATGGTAAACGGGCAGTAAAATCCGGCAGAAAAAGGAGACTCAAATGACGACTTTCGGATCGGCAGTCTGGCGTGGCGGCCTGAAGGACGGCAGGGGCGCCATCTCGACCAAGAGCGGCGCACTGAACAACTATCCCTATGGCTTCGCCAGCCGCTTCGAGGGCAAGCCCGGCACAAATCCGGAGGAACTGATTGGCGGCGCTCATGCCGGCTGTTTCACCATGGCGCTGTCGGCGCAGCTGGGCGAGGCAGGCATCACCGCCGAGGAAATGAACACCCAGGCGGATGTCACGCTCGAAAAGGTGCCCGATGGTTTTGCCATCACCAAGATCCACTTGACCCTGCGCGCCAAAATTCCCGGCACCGACAATGCCAAATTTCAGGAATTGGCGGCCAAGGCCAAGGCGGGATGCCCGGTGTCCAAGTTGCTGAAGGCGGAGATCACGCTGGACGCAGCTTTGGTCTAGGCAAAAGTCGCGGCGGTGATTTTGCCGATATCGGCCAGCACGGCCTGATGCGCGGCATCGTCGCCGCGCCCGTTCATGGTGAAAGCCGCGATCAGCAGCGGCTTGCGTCCCTGCGGCGTGATGATGGCCAGATCAATCGCTGCGTTGTGGGCGTCATTGGCATAGCGCCCGGTCTTGTCGCCGATGGCCCAGGATTGCGGCAGCCCGGCACGCAGCATGAGATTGCCGGTGGTGCTGGCGGCCATCCAGTCCGTCAGCCTCCGGCGCGATTCGGGTTTCAGGACATCGCCCAGCAGCATGGTTTTCAGGTTGCCCAGCATCGCCACCGGTGTGGTGGTGTCTTTTTCGCCGTCGGGCAGGTTGAGCATCGGCTCGGCGCGGTCGAGGTGGCTGGTTTCATCGCCTAGCGAGCGCCAGAAAGACGTGACGCCCGCCGGGCCGCCGAGGGAAGCGAGCAGAAGATTGGCGGCGGTATTGTCGCTGTATATGACGGCGGCCTGGCACAGGGCGTCAACCCGCATGCCGGCGGTGAGGTTGGCGGCGGTTGCGGGCGATACGTCCAGGAGGTCGGCTTTCTGGTAGCGGATGACGCGGTCGAGCCTTTCCTGCCCCGCATCGGCGCGCGCCAGCACCGCCGCCGCCAGCGAAAGCTTGAAGGAACTGCACATCAGAAATCGCTCGGACTCGCGCCAGCACAGGGTGCGGCCATCGCCGGTATCGATCGCGGCGACGCCGATACGCGCGCCCGTGCTTTTCTCAAGGTCCCCGAAACGGTCCCAGGATGCGAGCGCCCATGCCTGCGCGGCGGGAATGCATGCCATGGCGCCGCCCAGCAAGGACCGGCGCGATATCCGTGAGTCGAACATGCCGCCAGTATAACAGGCAGTCGTTACTAGCTTCTGTACGACCCGTTGATATCGATATAGCCATGGGTGAGATCGCAGGTCCAAACCCTTGCGATACCTTAGCTTGAGCCACCACCACCCGGCCCGATTTCGTCATTTCCGCCAAGGCGTAACGTCCGGTGTCGAAGCTGCTGAAGGCTGAGATCACGCTGGACGCCGCGCTGGTTTGACGTCTAGCTACATAGCCGCACCACAGCGAAGTTCGCGCCCATAAGTTGAGGGTCAATGCCGGCATTGGTCAAAGCCAGCGCGTAAGGACTCGCAAGATCGCCGCTACGCGCGACTACGCCGTCGCCGCTGGCGATAAATCCTTGGTCTACATACCGGTTAAAGCTGTTCTTTGTCCGGACCTCGCCGCACAGAAAGGTCAAACCATCTCTGCTTACGGTGCGTATATCGTGAAATTCCAGTTTTGGGTCTTTGATCTGATCGCGCATTTGGGCCTCGACGGCATCCGCCGAGCCAAGCGTCAGAGCAGCCCCTTTGGATAACGTTTCTTTGACGCGAGCAAGCTCCTTGAAGTCGACAATCTGTCTGGACGCCGCGATATCCGTCAAGTCGCCGCGAAAGCCGGTGAGCGGATCGGACGCCGCCTCACCGAATCCCATGAACGCGACTGTGGCAGAGATTCCGACAATTTTGCTGAGCCACATTTTTGACTCGCTGATATTCAGCTTCTGTACGACCCGTTGATATCGATATAGCCATGGGTGAGATCGCAGGTCCAAACCCGGGCGGCGCCCTTGCCCAGCCCAAGCTCGACGGCGATTTCCACCTCGCGGCCCGATACCGCCCTAGTAGCGATCTTTTCGTCATAGCGGGCGGCGCGCTGGCCCTTCTCGGCCACCACATGGCCGCCAAAGGCGATCTTGAGCTTGTCCCGGTCGGCCGCCTCCCCGGCCTTGCCGACCGCCATCACCACCCGGCCCCAATTGGCGTCATTGCCGGCGATGGCGGTCTTGACCAGGGGCGAATTGGCGATGGAGAGCGCGATGCGTTTTGCCGCTTCGTTCGACTCCGCCCCGCCCACATCTATCCGGATCAGTTTTTCGGCGCCCTCGCCGTCGCGCACCACCGCCAGCGCCAGCTCCAGCAGCAGCCGGTCCAGGGCGCGGCGAAAATCGGTGAGCTTCTTGTCCGAGGCTTTGGCGATAGGCGCATGCCGCGCGCCCTTGCCGGTGGCGAAGAGCAGGAGCGTATCGCTGGTGGAAGTGTCCGAATCCACAGTGATGGCATTGAAGGAGGGCTTCACCCCCGCCGACAGGCATTCCTGCAGCACACTGGCGGGCAGGGCCGCATCGGTGAAAACGAAGGCCAGCATGGTCGCCATGTCGGGCGCAATCATGCCGGAGCCCTTGGCGATGCCATTGATTGTTACTTTGTGGCCGTCAATCATCGCGCTGGTGGTGGCCAGCTTGGGATAGGTATCGGTGGTCATGATCGCCTCAGCGGCGGCGCGCCAGCTTCCGGCGGCAGTCTGTTCGACAAGCTGGGACAGTACGCTGGTAATCTTGCGGGTTGGAAGCGGTTCGCCGATCACCCCCGTCGAGGCCATGAAGACTTCCTGCTGGCGGCAGCCGACAATGGCGGCGGCGGACTGGGCGATCTCAGCCACGCCTTCCTGCCCTGCTTTTCCGGTAAAGGCGTTGGCATTGCCGCTGTTGACCACCAGCACCCGCGCCGCGCCCCCCTTCAGCTTGTCGCGGCACCACACCACCGGGGCCGAAGCGGTCTTGGACCGGGTAAAGACCCCCGCCACCTGGGTGCCGGAAGCCAGGACCGCCAGCAGCACGTCCGTGCGCTGGGCATAGCGGATTCCCGCGGCCACGGTCGCCAGCCGCACCCCTGCCAGGGGCGGCAGGGAGGCCGGGCGCGCGGGCGCCAGGGGTGAAATATGGGGCGAAATAGCGTGCCCCGGCTTTGCCGGCAGGTGTTTAATCTTGGCCATCCATCCCCCCGCGCCGGCGGGTCCCTTCCCGTCCCCTAGCCAGCGTGGCGCGGAGTGTCGGGGAAAATGCCCGTTTGGCAAGAGGCCCCCAGACCTGGCCCGGGGCGTTTTTCGGCGAAAGGCCAGATTTGACAATGACAAAGTGCATTCTTATGTCTCCCGCGCGGCCACCATGCGGAATTGGCGGCCTCGGTCCCCTTACAGGTCCGTAACAGAGGATTTCATGCTGGGTATCAGCACGTTCGCCAAACAGTTTTTTGGCTCGGCCAACGAGCGCAAGATCAAGCCCTTATGGCCAATTGTGGCCAAGATCAACGCGCTCGAACCCCGTTTCGCCGCCATGAGCGACGAGGAACTCAGGGCCATGACTCCGGCCTTCCGGGAGCGGCTTGCCGCCGACGAGGGGCTGGACGATCTCTTGCCCGAGGCCTTCGCGGTGGTGCGCGAGGCGGCCAAGCGCACCCTGGGGCAACGCCATTTCGACGTGCAACTGGTGGGCGGCATGGTGTTGCATGAGGGCCATATCGCCGAAATGAAGACCGGCGAAGGCAAGACCCTGGTCGCCACCCTTCCCGTCTATCTCAACGCCCTGGCGGGCGAAGGCGTGCATGTGGTGACGGTCAACGACTATCTCGCCAAGCGCGACAGCGAATGGATGGGGCAGATCTACAAATTCCTCGGAATGAGCGTGGGCTGCATCGTGCACGGCCTCACCGACGACCAGCGCCGCGAAAGCTACGCCGCCGATATCACCTATGGCACCAACAACGAATATGGCTTCGACTATCTTCGCGACAATATGAAATACGCGCTGAACGCCATGACCCAGCGCGGCCATGCCTACGCGATCGTGGACGAGGTGGACTCCATCCTGGTGGATGAGGCGCGCACGCCGCTGATCATCTCAGGCCCCACCGAGGACCAGTCCGGGACCTACCGCTCGGTCGACGCCCTGATGGTCAACCTGGTGGACAGCGATGTCGAGGTGGACGAAAAAACCCGGCAGGTGAATCTCACCGAAAGCGGCAACGAGCACATGGTGGCTTTGCTGCGCGCCGCCGGCCTGCTGGAATCCGGCGATCTTTACGACACCGAGAACATCACCGTCGTGCATCACGTGAACCAGGCGCTGAAGGCGCACAAGCTGTTCCAGCGCGACAAGGATTACATCGTCAAGAGCAACCAGGTCATCATCATCGACGAATTCACCGGCCGCATGATGGAAGGCCGGCGCTATTCCGACGGATTGCACCAGGCGCTGGAAGCCAAGGAGCAGGTCGAGGTCCAGCCCGAGAACGTCACCCTGGCCTCCATCACCTTCCAGAATTATTTCCGCCTTTACGGCAAGCTGGCCGGCATGACCGGCACCGCCCTGACCGAGGCGGCCGAGTTCATGGACATCTACAAGCTGGATGTGCGCGACATTCCCACCAATGTGCAGGTCAAGCGCATCGATTATGACGATGAGGTCTATCGCACCGCCGACGAGAAGAACGAAGCCATCGTCAAGCTGGTGGAAGAATGCATTACCCGCCAGCAGCCGGTGCTGGTCGGCACCACCTCGATCGAGAAATCCGAGCACCTCTCCGAGCTGATGAAAAAGCGCAAAATCAAGCATCATGTGCTGAACGCGCGCTATCACGAGCAGGAGGCCGCCATCGTGGCCCAGGCTGGCGTGCCGGGCGCGGTCACCATCGCCACCAACATGGCGGGACGCGGCACCGACATCCAGCTTGGCGGCAATGTCGATATGCGCATCAAGAATGAACTGGAGGGCATCACCGACGAGGAAGGCCGCCAAGGCGAAATCGAGCGCATCCGCGCCGAAGTGGCCGGCAACAAGGAAAAAGCCCTGGCCGCGGGCGGTCTCTATGTGGTGGGCACCGAGCGGCATGAAAGCCGCCGGATCGACAACCAGCTGCGCGGCCGTTCGGGCCGCCAGGGCGATCCCGGCGCCTCGAAATTCTTCCTTTCCCTGCAGGACGACCTGATGCGCATTTTCGGCTCAGAGCGTATGGACGGCATTCTGCAGCGCCTTGGCCTGGAGCCCGGCGAGGCCATCATCCATCCCTGGGTCAACAAAGCGCTGGAAAAGGCGCAGCAGAAGGTGGAAGCGCGCAATTTCGAAATGCGCAAAAACATCCTCAAATACGACAATGTGCTCAACGACCAGCGCAAGGTGATCTTCGAGCAACGCCGGGAGATCATGTCGGCCGACGATGTCTCCGACCAGATCGCCGATTTCCGCGAAGAGGTGGTGGAGTCGCTGGTGGCGCGCCACATTCCCGAAAAAGCCTATGCCGAGCAATGGGACGCCCAGGGCCTGCACGACGAGGTGCAGCGCGTCTTCGGAATCGAGCAGCCGGTGCTGGCCTGGACCAAGGAAGAAGGCATCGCCGATGAGGAAGTGCGCGAGCGCATCCTGAAGGCGGTGGAAGAACGCGCCGCCGCCCGCGTGGTCGAATACGGCCCCGAGATCATGCGCTATGTCGAAAAAGCCATCCTGCTGCAGACGCTGGATCACAATTGGCGCGAGCATATCGTCAATCTCGATCATCTGCGCCAATATGTCGGCCTGCGCGGCTATGGCCAGCGCGATCCGCTCAACGAATATAAGAGCGAGGCGTTTGAACTGTTCGAGAGCCTGCTCGCCAAGCTGCGCACGGAAGTGATCCAGCAGGTGATGCAGGTGCAGATCCAGACCGGCGCGCCGCCGCCCGCGCTGGAGCCAAAGCCCCTGCCCGCCATGCAGGCCTCCCACATCAACCCGCTCACCGGCGAGGACGAGTTCGCCCAGGCCCAGTTGGCCGCGGCCAGCGGGGCGTTGGACCGCAACAATCCGGCGACCTGGAGCAAGACCCAGCGCAATGCGCCCTGCCCATGTGGCTCCGGCAAGAAATACAAGCATTGCCATGGAGCTTTGGTCTAGTTTTTACGGGTCGTACGGCCCGGGCGCGAATGCGCCCTATTGATTGTTTAGGCGCGCATGGGCTGGGGCTAAGCGCTTCCGGCCGATGCTCCAGGATTGAGTTCGCGGGGTTGCGCTTTGCGGTATTTTCGCGCGTTATTCAGCCGGAATGTGCGGAGTATTTCGGGTGCTGAACGTCTATCCCTCCGATGGCAAGCCGGTCTGGGTCGACCTGTGGAACCCCAGCCGCGAGGAAATCGACAAAGCCTGCACCGATTACGGCCTTAACATTCCGCCGCGCGAGCAGCTTGAGGAAATCGAGTTTTCCAGCCGGCTGCAGTATGAGGACGGCATTTTCACCCTCTCCGTGCCGGTGACGCCGCATTACCTGGGCGAGGAAGACGTTACCTCGCCCCTGGGTTTTGTCCTGAACGAAGAGGTTCTGGTCACCGTCCGCTTCGCCCGGCTGCACACTTTCGAAGCGATAGCCACGCGGGTGAAGCGCCGCACGCGCTCGGCGCCCGACATCTTCCTGGTGATCCTGGAAGCCCTGGTGGACTACAATGCCGACCGGCTTGAAGAACTGCGCGCCGAGGCCATGGCGATATCCCACCGCATTTTCCACAAGCAGATGCAGGACACGCGGCGCAACATCGCCCGCACCAACCGCATGCTGCGCGCTACCCTGGTGGAAATCGGCGACATGGGAGAGCGGCTCTCCCACATAAGGGAAACCTTGCTTGTGCTGCAGCGCGCCGTGCCGTTCGTCACCGAGCATGGCGACGACTGGATGGAGGCGCAGGTCAAGGCGCGACTCAAAATGGCCGGCAGCGACGTGCAGTCGCTCAATGATTACGAGATCCATCTCACCGACAAGATCCAGTTCCTGCTTGACGCCGCGCTGGGATTCATCAGCACGGAGCAGAATGATCTCTTCAAGGTTCTCACCATCGCCTCGGTGATCGGAATTCCGCCGACCTTTATCGCCAGCATGTACGGCATGAACTTCCACAATATGCCCGAACTGTCATGGGCCTATGGCTATCAATGGGGACTTGGGCTGATCATCCTGTCGACGGTCATTCCGATTATTTGGTTCAAGGCCCGCGGCTGGTGGTAGGGGCTTTTCGCGCCGCTACGCTGACGCCAAGCGCCCAGCGCGCCAACGCACCGCGGACGGCAGGGAAACACCGCATTTTCCCAACGAAATCCTTCATTTTTTTGCGCTGGACGGCCGCCAGGAATATTGCGGATTTTATAGAGTGGGATAGTCTTGCGTAACGGCGCGGGCTTGGCGCCGGGGCGTCTTTCATTCGGGGGTTTTGCGATGGGCTTCAGGAATCACGCCGCCGTGACGGCGGCTCTTTGTCTGGCTTCGGCGTCCCTGGCGACGCCTTCCTTTGCCCAGCAATCGATCGGTTCCAAAACCGCCGAGAAACAGGCGGAGATTCCCACCTGCAGCCACAAGATCGGAGCGCTGGCGGTGAACGAGCCGCAGAACAAATGGTGGGTGGGATTGGGGCTGGAATCGCCCGAAGCGCTGCTCAAGGTTTTCGTGCAGAAATCGGGATGTTTCACCCTAGTGGATCGCGGCGCTGGCTTTGCGATGGCGCAGCAGGAACGGGCACTGGCGTCGGGCAGCCAATTGCAGCAGGGATCCAATATCGGCGGCGGCCAGATTCGCGCGGCCGACTACATCCTGGTGCCGGATATCGTCAACAAGAATGGCAATTCCGGCGGCACCAATGTCGGCGGAATCCTGGGCGGTTTCCTCGGCGGCGGCGTTGGTGCGCTGGTCTCCAGCATCAACATCTCCTCCAAGACGGCGGACGTGGTCTTGACTGTCACCAATGTGCGTACCTCCGAACAGCAGGCGATGGAGGAAGGCCATGGCTCCAAGACCGATCTCGGCATTGGCTTCGGCGGCGGCTGGGGTGGCTGGGGTGGCTTCGGCGGCGCGGGCATTTCCAACTACCAGAACAGCGCCATTGGCCAAGTCGTGGTGCTGGCCTATATCGACGCCTATACCAAGCTGGTGGGCGATCTGGGCGGGCTGTCCACCGACGCCAAGGGCGATGCCCCGGCCCAGACCGTCACCCTGGCGCGCCCGGGGGTGATGCGCGTGGCCGCCAATGAGAAGGCCAAGGTCTTAAAGCCGGTAGATGCCGGAACCATTCTCTATCCCACCGGCCAGAAGGACGGTATCTGGTGGGAAGTGAGCGACGAAGTCGGCAACAAGGGTTGGATCTCGTCGCTGAGTCTGAGTTTGGCGAAATGAGAGCCTTGGTCGCAGCGAAGCGGCGATGATTTGATCCGGACGGATCAAATCAAAAGGCGAGCGCCCGAGACTTAGGCCGAAGGTACGGCCAGGCGCTATAAATTCCGCCCCATCTGGAGATACTTCTCCCGGCGCGATTTGACCAGCTGTTCTCCGCTCATGCCTTCCAGTTCGGCAAGGCCTTTGGCGATCTGTTCGGCCACGGCGGCGATGGACTGGCTGGCGCCGCGGTGTGCCCCGCCTTCCGGCTCGGGCACGATGGCGTCGATCAGTTTCAGCTCCGACGCATCCTGGGCGGTGATCTTGAGGGCGGCGGCGGCTTCCTGTGCCTTGTCGGCGCTGCGCCAGAGAATGGAGGACGCGCCCTCAGGCGAAATCACCGAATAGATCGCATGTTCCAGCATATAAACGCGGTTGGCGGCGGCGATGGCGATGGCGCCGCCAGAGCCGCCCTCGCCGATAATGGTGGCGATGAACGGCGCCCTTAATGACAGCCCGGCATCAATCGAGCGGGCGATGGCTTCGGCCTGGCCGTGTTCCTCGGCGGTGACGCCCGGAAAGGCGCCCGAGGTATCCACGAAGGACAGGACGGCCAAGCCAAAGCGGTCGGCCAGTTCGAACAGGCGCACCGCCTTGCGATAGCCTTCGGGCATCGCCATGCCGAAATTGTGCTTGAGGCGCGACTGGGTGTCGTTGCCCCGCTCCTGGCCGATGAAGGCCACCGGTCGCCCGCGAAACCGCGCCAGGCCGGCCACCACCGCCTGGTCCTCGGCGAATTGACGGTCGCCCGCCAAGGGCGTGAAATCGTCGAATAGAACCCGGGCGTAATCCAGGAAATGCGGCCGCGCCGGATGACGCGCCACCTGCACCTTCTGCCAGGGCGTCAGATGGGAATAGGTATCGCGCATCATCTGGCCGGCACGACTCTCAAGCCGCGCCAATTCGCCGTTGATGTCCAGATTGGGGTCTTCCTCGCCGAGTTTTCTCAGCTCGACGATCTTGCCTTCGAGTTCCGCGATGGGACGTTCAAATTCCAGATATTGCATGACGACTCAAAAAACGGGGAAACCGGGGGAAAGTGCCACAGGGCCTTAACAAAAGAAAATGGCTTTCGCCAGCGAACAATCTTGCCGTTAACACTTTGGCTCAGCTTTTGCGGGGACTTTTTTTAGGCCCCTCGCCACATGCCGGCCGGCCCAAGGGATGGGCCTTTTCCATCACCCGCTTGAGACGGTCGCTGGCGACGTGGGTGTAGATTTCGGTGGTGGCGATGTCGGCATGTCCCAAAAGGCTCTGCACGCTGCGCAAATCCGCGCCGCCCTCCACCAGATGCGTGGCGAAGGCGTGGCGCAGCACATGCGGCGAGACCTTGGCGGGATCGAGTCCGGCTTTGCGCGCCAGGCCCTTGAGCAACTGGTGCAGGCGCTGGCGGGTGAGAAAGCCCTCACGGCCCCGCGAACAGAAAAGAAAACGTTCGGCGCGCGGCGAATTTTCGGGCAGGAATTCGGCACGCACATCCAGATAGGCCTTGATGGCCTCCCGCGCGCCCGTATTGAGCGGGGCGAGGCGCTCCTTGCCGCCCTTGCCGCGTACCAGCACGAATTTGTCCTTGCCCTTGACGCTGAGGAGCGGCAGGCCCGCCAGTTCCGAGACGCGCAGGCCCGCTGCGTACAGCATCTCCACAATGGCCAGAAGGCGTTTGCCTTCCGGGGATTTCCCGGCCTCCTCTTCCGCCGCCGTGATCATCGCCTGCAGATCGGCGGTGGAAAGAATTTTTGGCAGCGGCCGCGAACGGCGCGGCGAATCCACCGCCTCGGTGGGATTGTCGGGACGCATCTCCTCGGAAAACAGAAAGCCGTAGAACTGGCGCAGCGCCGAAAGCCTGCGCGCCTGGGATGACGCCGCCAGCCCGCCCGCCGACAGGCGCGCCAGATAGGCCTTGATTTCATCCCGGCTGGCCCCGATGAGGCCCTTTTTGGGGTGCGGGGCGAAATCCAGAAGATCGCGGCGATAGGCAGCGATGGTGTTGGCCCCCGCGCCCCGTTCCGCGCTCATCATTTCGAGAAAAGCCTCGATCAGGGCGGACTGATTCTGACCCAATTGCATGGCTCACCTGTAGCATGGGTTCGCGTTTGCGCGAACGCCAAGCGGCCCGTCACGTCAGCGTCTTAAGGGCCGCGCGGCAGCCATGCAAAACCGGCTCTACTATTTGAACCTTTGGCCCTTTCGTGTATGCGAAAGCCCATGACGCTGAAGAAAACCGTCGCCTTGGTCGGCATGATGGGGGCCGGCAAAACCTCTCTCGGCCGCAAGCTGTCGGCCAAGCTGGTGGTGCCGTTCCGCGACGCCGATCACGAGATCGAAGCGGCGGCCGGCCTCAGCGTGTCCGAAATATTCGGGAAATTTGGCGAACCTTATTTCCGGGACGGCGAACGGCGGGTCATTGCCCGGCTGCTTGGCGAGCCGCCGCATGTGCTGGCTACCGGCGGCGGGGCTTTCATGGATGCGGCGACCCGCGCCGCGATGAAAGAAAGCGCTCTCACGGTCTGGCTCAAGGCGCCCATTTCCGTGCTGATGGCGCGGGTGAAAAAACGCGACACCAGACCGCTGCTGCGGGGCGGCGATCCGAAGGCGATCATAGAAAGGTTGCTTGCCGAGCGCGAGCCGGTCTATGCGGAGGCGGATATCACGCTGGAATGCGCCGACGAATCGCATACCAGCGCCCTGGAGCGTATCCTGACCGAATTGCACCAGCGGGGATTGGCATGACCAAGATCATCACCGTGGGACTGGGCGACCGCGCTTATGCCATCCATGTCGGCCAGGGCCTGATCGCCCAGGTGGGGGCGCTGCTGAAACCCTTTTCGCGCGGGCCGGTGCCGGTGGTGACGGATGCCCATGTCGGTGAGATACATCTGGCGCGTCTGCTGGACGTGATGGGCAAGGCCGGCCTGGATGCGCGGCCGATCGTGATGCCGCCGGGCGAAGGCAGCAAAAGTTTCGCCGGGCTCGAAACTTTGACCAACCAGCTTCTGGACATGGAAATCGACCGTGGCGGGCTCATCGTGGCATTCGGCGGCGGGGTGATCGGCGATCTCACCGGCTTCGCCGCGGGGGTGCTGAAGCGCGGCGTCGCTTTCGCGCAGATTCCGACCACGCTGTTGTCGCAAGTGGATTCCTCGGTCGGCGGCAAGACCGGCATCAACACGGCCCAGGGCAAGAACCTGATTGGGGTGTTTCACCAGCCGCGCCTTGTGATTGCCGATGTCGGACTGCTTTCCACCCTGTCCCGGCGTGAGCTTTTGGCGGGCTATGCCGAAGTCGCCAAATATGGCGCCCTGGGCGATGCCGCATTCTTTCAATGGCTGGAAGACAACGGTCCCCTGGCCCTGTCGGGCGACAATGCGGCGATGGTGCATGCGGTCGCCCATTCCTGCCAGATGAAGGCCGGCATCGTGGCGCGCGACGAACGCGAAAGCGGCGAGCGCGCCCTGCTCAATCTCGGTCACACCTTCGGCCACGCGTTGGAGGCGATGACGGGATATTCCAGCCGGCTGCTGCATGGCGAAGGCATCGCCATCGGCGTGGCGCTGGCATTTCGCCTGTCGGTCCGGCTGGGCCTTGCACCCATGGCCGACGCCGAACGGTTTGTGCGCCATTTGAAGGCGGTGGGCCTGCCTTCCGCCATATCCGATATTCCCGGTTCCCGGCCCGATGCCGCCGGCCTGATCGCGGCCATGGCGCACGACAAAAAAGTGACGGACGGCAAGATCCATTTCGTGCTGCTGCGCGGCCTGGGGAAGGCCTTTGTCACCAGCGATGTGCCGTCGGACGTGCTGCGTGATGTTCTAACCGCCTGAAAACTGGCATTGTGGCGGGGCATCCAGAATATCGGGATTCCCCATGCTGCTTACCTCGCTCGGCGCCATTGTGCTGCTGCTGATCATTTCGGCCTTCTTCTCGGGCTCTGAAACGGCGCTGACCGCCGTGTCCCGCGGCCGCATGCATCAGTTGGAAAAAGACGGCAGCAGCGCCGCGCAAGACGTCAACAGGCTGGTGGCGGACCGTGAACGCCTGATCGGCGCGCTTCTGCTGGGCAACACTTTCGTCAACATCCTGGCTTCATCGATGGCGACCTCGCTGCTGGAAACGCGCCTGGGCCCGCGCACGGTGCTGGTGACCACAGCGGTGATGACCCTGATCATCCTGGTCTTCGCCGAAGTGCTGCCAAAGACCTTTGCCATCGCCCGGACCGACCGCATGGCGCTGGCGGTGGCCGCACCGGTGCGCCGGGTGGTGAGCGTCCTGGGGCCGATTGTCACCACGGTGCAATGGCTGGTGTGGCGCGTGCTGTTCCTGTTCGGCGTGAAGCCCGAACAAAGCGAAGAAGAAACCACCGAGGCGGCCCATGAGGATATCCGCGGTTCGGTGGCCTTGCATCACAAGGAAGGCAGCGTTGAGCGCGAACACCGCAACATGATCGGCGGCATCCTGGATCTGCGCGAGTTGCAGGTGGCCGATGTCGCCCTGCACCGCACCAACATGACGACGGTGGATGCCGACCTGCCGCCGCAGGAAATCCTCGCCGCGGTGACGGAATCGCACCACACCCGCGTGCCGTTATGGCGGGGAGAGCCGGAGAACATTATCGGCGTACTCCATATCAAGCATCTCGCCCAGGCGCTGCTCGAGAACAAAGGCGATATCACGGCCATCGACATTGCCGCGCTCGCCATGCCGCCCTGGTATGTTCCCGATACCACCACATTGGAGGAACAGCTCGAGGCCTTCCGCGAGCGGCGCAGCCATTTTGCCCTGGTGGTGGACGAATATGGCGCGCTACAGGGCCTGGTGACACTCGAGGATATTCTGGCGGAAATTTTCGGCGAACTGCCGGACGAGAACCAGGCCGATGAGCGGCCCGACGTGCGCAAGCGGCCGGACGGCTCCTATCTGGTGGACGGCACTGTGTCGGTGCGGGACCTCAACCGCGAACTCGACTGGAACCTGCCGGACGACGGCGCCACCACCATCGCGGGACTGGTGATCCAGGAATCCGGCACGATTCCCGAGCCGGGCCAGCGTTTCGCCTTTTTCGGCTATAAATTCGAAGTGCTACGGCGGCAGCGCAACCAGCTGACCGCGCTTCGGATCATTCCCCCCGTCAAGTCGGGGCCTGCCTGACAATCAGGTCCGAAGTTCCTGGAACAGCCCGCGCGCGCTTTCGGAAAAGAAGGCCAGGTCGAGCCCGCCGCCGCTGCGCGGCAATTTGCGGAAGAGCGAAACCAGCTTTTCCTTTTGCGCGGAAACCGGGCCTGAGGCGATCATCGCGCCTGGTGCGTTGAAAACCCTCATCTGGTCGAAAGCCAGACCATCCAGCGCCGATTCCCAATCGGATGCCTCATCCGGCCCCTCGATGCGCGCCCATAAAATATGGGCACGCCAATGATCCTTGCTGGCAAGCAGGAATGAGGCGTCTTTTCCAGTACAAAGCCGGACGCAAGCTCTCGTGCCTTCCAAGGCCGCAAAGGCGGAGCCGGGATGGCGATGCAGCAGCCGGTGGCCGGCGAAAAGCCCGCCATGCATCAGCGCATTGGCGGAGAGAATGGCGAATTCCATTTCATCCTCTTCGGCGCATGTATAGACGCCTTGAAAGCCGTGCAGCCGGGCCTGGACCAGATTTGCGCCGCCCTGGGGGGCAAGATCCAAAATCCCGTCGCCGCCATGACGAGAAAATAGCGCGGCCAGTTGGGCGAATTTCTCCCCGAAACGGGGAAACTGGGATCGCTGTGCGGCGATCGCCTTCGTCGCCAAAATTCGAACCTGGTTGGCGCCTGCTCGCAACGTCATCATGGCGTGGCTGCCGGACAGATTGGTATGCTCCAAACTCGTCAGGTTGAGAAATGCCGGCAGAATGAAGAATTTTCCGCCCTCGCGGCGAATGCTTTCATGAAACACGACATGCTCGCAGACCGGGCGGCCATCCGCGGTCAATCCCCGGTAGCGTTTTCCGAGCACCGCCGCCATGCGATAAACACCCATGCCGCCAAAGGCGGATTCCACTTCGATGGGCTCGCCGGCAGGATCAAGAAAACGCTGCCGGTCGAAAACATATTTTTGCGTCGCGGCTTCCAGACTCAAGGCCGATTGGGCTTCGGTCACTTGCTGCCAGCAATCGGCCGGGCACCAGTCTTTTTCGCGCAGGGCCCAGATGTCGTAATAGAGCGGCAGGGAATTGGGGAAAACGCCGGCCGCTAATTTCTCCTGTTTCAGAGTCGAAACTGCCTCCGCGAATTTTTCCGGCGGCAAGGGACAGGAATTGGGGAAATCCATGTCCAGCACGGCAAGGTAATCGAACTGGCCGATTTCCTTGTCCTGTTCGATCTCCTGCAAAATCCGGTTGCGCGCCACCGCGATGCGGTCCGTCCGCACCGGATGGCGGAGCGCCAAGCCATCCATTTCGATCAGCCTGGCCCGGACCGCGCCCAGCGCGCGGGCCCTTTCCATCCAGACCTGTAACAAATGTTTGCTGCCATCGTTAGAATCATTTTCCACCACCAGCACCGCCCAGGCGGAAAATTGTGCGGCGAACCCCTCGATGTTCCTGGTGACGGCCTCCAGAAATGGCGCCACGTCGCGGGCCAGACCTGCAAAAATGATCTTGCGGCCGCTCAATCGCGCCGGGCCTCGTCGGGCGTCAGCGTTTTCAGGGACAAAGCGTGGAGCCCGCCGCGAAACTCCGCGTCCAATACCTCATAAACGCGGCGCTGGCGCGCCACCCGCGTCAGGCCGGCGAACTGTCCGGAAACGATGCGCACATCGAAATGCGTTTCGCCGCCCGGCGATGCGCCGGCATGTCCCGCATGCCGCGCGCTTTCATCGGTGACGGTCAATTGCTCCGGCGCGAAAGCGGCGGCGAGTTTTTGCCGTATGGTATCGGCGACAGCCATAACTTCCGACTTCGCGTCGGGAGCGCGTGAAAGTCAAGCAATAGCTTTGCTTGTTTTTTAATGCCCTGCCCCCATAATTCCATCATGACCGGCAAACCCCGCCCGCGCTTCAAAAGCGACATCCGTATCAAGAAGGATTCGGGCCGCAAGGTGGAGCCCGAAACACGGCCGTGCGCCGTTGCCGGCTGCCCCAAACCGGGCGATTGCCGCGTGCCGAAATCGCGCGACAATCTGACGGAACATGTCTTTCTCTGCGCCGTCCATGCCCGCGCTTTCAACGAATCCTGGGATTTCTTCAAGGGCATGGGCGATGGCGACATCGCCAAATTCCGCGATGAGGCGATTTTCGGCCACCGCCCCACCTGGCCGATGGGCAAGCGCACCGCCCGCCACCGCACCGGCCAGGGGCCCATGCAATTTCATGACGGCCATGCGGTTTTCGATGAGGACGACGAACCCGGCCATCCCCGCCGTCCGGAACGGCAATTGACGCGCCTGCAGGTCATGGCGATGGACACGCTGCATCTGCCCCATAACTCCACCTTGATCGAGATCAAGGCGCGGTATAAGGAACTTGTGAAGCGGTTCCATCCCGACGCGAATGGTGGGGATCGGGGCGCCGAGGAGCGCCTGAAACAGGTTATCAAAGCCTATGGTGTGTTGCGCGCCTCCGGCCTCCTGACCTAAACCGGGCGTGAGCGCGCGCCCCGCAACACCCCATCCCAAGGCGCGGGCCTAAAGCCCCAATGTGAGAGTTCATGACTGTAACCGAAACCCTGGACCCGGCGTTGATGCCCGACACCACCGTCGACGCGGCGGCGCTGTTCGGAATCCAGACCAAAATGAAAGTGCCGGCCTTCAAGCAGGCGAGCGAGCATGTGCCCGATCGCGACGACGCCTATCGCTTCGACCGCGACACCACGCTGGCGATCCTGGCGGGCTTCGCCTTCAACCGGCGGGTGATGATCCAGGGCTATCACGGCACCGGCAAATCCACCCATATCGAGCAGGTGGCCTGCCGCCTCAACTGGCCCTGCATCCGGATCAATCTCGACAGCCATATCAGCCGCATCGACCTGATCGGCAAGGACGCCATTGTGCTGAAGGACGGCCAGCAAGTCACTGAATTCCGCGAAGGCCTCTTGCCCTGGGCGCTGCAGCGGCCGGTGGCGCTGGTGTTCGACGAATATGACGCCGGCCGGCCCGATGTGATGTTCGTGATCCAGCGCGTGCTGGAGGCGCAAGGCAAGCTGACGCTGCTGGACCAGAACAAAGTGATCCGGGCGCATCCCGCCTTTCGCCTGTTCTCGACCACCAACACGATTGGGCTGGGCGATACTTCTGGGCTTTATCACGGCACCCAGCAGATCAACCAGGGCCAGATGGATCGCTGGAATATCGTCACCACACTCAATTATCTCAGCCATGATGCCGAGGCCGAGATCGTGCTGGCCAAGGTGCCGTCCTACGACACGGCCGAAGGCAAGAAGAAAATTGCCGCGATGGTGCGGGTGGCCGACATGACCCGCAACGCCTTTATCAATGGCGATCTTTCCACCGTGATGAGTCCGCGCACCGTGATGACCTGGGCGCAGAATGCCGAAATCTTCGGCGATATCGGTTTTGCCTTCCGCGTCACCTTCCTCAACAAATGCGATGAGCTGGAGCGCGCCAGTGTGGCGGAATTCTACCAGCGCGCCTTTGGCGAGGAATTGCCGGAAAGCGCCGCCAAAGTGCTGGTGGCGTAAGCAGCCAGCATCCCCCGCTTTATGCGGGGGATCCAGTTGAATAAGGGAAGGCCCTGTGGTGAAACCCGAGAATCCCAGCGAGCCCTTCAAAAGGGCCGTAGCGGTCGCCGTGCGCAGTCTCGCGGGCGAGCCGGAGCTGGAAGTCAATTTCTCCAGCGAGCCGCCGGCCCTTAAGGGTCTCAAGGCGCGCCTGCCCAGTCCAGCCCGCAGCCTGAAACCTTCCGAAGTCGCGCTGGTGCGCGGGGTGGGCGACGCCTATGCCCTGCGCAAGGCCTATCACAATGAAAAACTGAACAGCCAGCTTCGCCCCGCGTCCTTCGAAGCCAATGCGATGTTCGATGCCGCCGAAACCGCCCGGGTAGAAGCCATCGGCGCGCTGGCGATGGAAGGCGTCAGGCATAATCTCGCCGCCCAGCTGGAGCAGCGGTTGGTGGCGCGTGGCCTAGGCCGGGCGCGCAGCCAGGAGGAAGTCGGCATCGCCGATGTGCTGGGATTGATGGTGCGCGAGGCGCTGACCGGCGAAAAACCGCCGGCCTCTCTGGACGGCGCGGTCAATCTGTGGCGGCCCTTTATCGAAGAAAAGGCCGCCGCCGATCTGGCCAAGTTGCTGGGAGCGCTGCGCGACCAGAAGGCCTTTGCCCGCCTCACCCGCACCCTGCTGAACCATCTGGCGCTGGGTGAGGAAAGCGATGCCTCCGCCGACGAGGACAGCGAGGGCCAGGATTCCGACGATCAGAGCGAAGGCGGCGAAGAAGAGGATACAAAGGATCAGCGCGAAGCCGGCGAGAGCGAGGATTCCGATGAACGCCGCGAGGATGGCGAGGAAGCCGAGGTCGAAGCAAGCCCCGAACAATCCGACGATCTCTCAGAAGCGCTGGAGCCGGATGATGGCCTGAGGCCCAACCGCCAGGAGGTTTTCGCCCACCAGGAAAATTGGGGCTACAAGATCTATACCGCCCAGTTCGACGAGGAGATTGTCGCGCCCGATTTGTGCGACGCCGAGGAACTGACGCGGCTGCGCAATTTTCTCGACCAGCAGCTGGCGCCGATGAGTTCGGTGGTGTCGCGCCTGGCCAACAAGCTGCAGCGTCTGCTTTTGGCACAACAGAACCGGCACTGGGAGTTCGATCTGGAGGAAGGCATGCTCGACACATCGCGTCTGCCCCGCATCATTATCGATCCGATGTATCCGCTGTCTTTCAAGCGCGAGAAAGACACCAACTTCCGCGACACGGTGGTGACGCTGCTGCTCGACAATTCCGGCTCCATGCGCGGCCGGCCGATCATGGTGGCGGCGATGTGCGCCGACATATTGGGCCGCACCATGGAGCGCTGTGCCGTCAAGACCGAAATACTGGGCTTCACCACCCGGGCCTGGAAAGGCGGCCAGTCTAGAGAAAAATGGACGGCGGACGGCAAGCCCGCCCATCCCGGCCGCCTCAACGATCTGCGCCACATCGTCTACAAATCCGCCGACGAGCCCTGGCGGCGGGCCAAGAAGAATCTCGGCCTGATGATGCGCGAGGGCCTGCTTAAGGAGAATATCGACGGCGAGGCCCTGATGTGGGCGCATAACCGGCTGATGGCGCGGCCGGAACAGCGCAAGATCCTGATGGTGATTTCGGATGGCGCGCCGGTGGATGATTCTACCCTGTCGGTCAATTCCGGCAATTACCTGGAGCGGCATTTGCGCCGGGTGATCGAGGATATCGAAGGCAAGTCATCGGTGGAGCTCACCGCCATCGGCATCGGCCATGACGTGACGCGCTACTACAAGCGCGCCGTCACCATCGTGGATGCAGAGCAGCTGGGCGGGGCGATGACGACCCAACTGATTTCGCTGTTCGAGGAGGATGCGGTGCGGGAGAAACACGCGGGACGCAGGCGGGCGTGATTCGCCCATGCCGCGGAACGATCTATTATCAAAAATATCAGAGGCTTAGAGTGGGCCGTTAAGTCGACTTCGCAACTTTCTTGGCGATGGCGCGCTTGAGGCGCAGGGCGCGGGCCGAAAGCACGCCGTCCTTGGCCTTGAGCAGGAAGGGATCGAGCCCGCCCACCTTGTCCACTGACCTGAGGGTGTTCATGGCGATTTTCAGCTTGTAGCTGTTGCCCAAAGCCTCGCTGGCCAGGTCAATGACCTGCAGGTTGGGGCGGTAAATCCGCTTGGTCTTGTTGTTGGCGTGGCTGACATTGTGGCCAACCTGGGTGCCTTTACCGGTCAATTCGCAGCGGCGGGACATGATGTTCCTCGGGGGATTCTCTCGGATTCCGGCGCATTTTGCCGGAAAGGCCGGACTTCTACGGCAGCGGCGGCCTTTCGGTCAAGCAATTTGCCCGGGGCCCCCGGGAAACATTATAACTGCCATGAGCTTATGGCTCTGGGGCCTTGGGAGAAACCATGAAACTGCGCCATCTTTTGCTATCCGTCCTTCTCAGCACCCCGGCCTTTGCAGCCGGTGGAGCTGGGGCCGACCAGGCTGCCCTGCCCGGCGCCCAGGTGCAGGTCGCCCTGTCGCTCTATGCGGGGGGGATCAGTTTCGGAAAGATGGACCTGGACACCACCCTGCGCGGCACCGAGTACCGCTCGGTCGCCAATTTCCAGACCTCGGGCATGGTGAACGCCTTCTGGCAGTCGGAAATCCAGGCGACCTCAACGGGCAAGATCGGCCCCAAGATCCTGCAGCCGGGTCTGTATGATTCCTTCGACATCAACCGGACCGGCAGGAAGCAGGAAGTCTCACTCACCTATGAGAATGGCCTGCCCCGGCTTTATGCCGATCCGGTCTATTCGACCAACGGCTATGAAGTGAAGGAAGACGACCAGAAGAACACGCTTGATCCCTTGAGCGCGCTGACCTTTATCGTCAGCGGCGTCGCCGCCGATGCGGGCAATCCCTGCTCCCTCACCGCGCCGGTGTTCGATGGTCGCCGCCGCTACAATATCGAGATGACCAAAGTGAAGGACACCGACATCAAGATGGACAACGGCCTTTATGCCGGCAAGGCGTCGCTGTGCCAGATCAAGTACCGTGCCCTGGCGGGCATGCGGCCGAATGTGATGAAAGCCAACCAGAGCTTTCCGGCCATCAATGCCTGGGTGGTGAATTATTCCGGCGCCGCCGGCCACGCCTTTGCCGTGCCGGTGAAGGTGTGGGCCGACACCAAATATGGCCAGCTTTCGGTGGTGGCCGAATCCGTCAAGATCGACGGGCAGGTTCCGAAATCATAGATGCGCGCACCGACCCGCCTCCGTGAGCCCGATCGGCGAAAGTTCCGGTAGAGCTTTCGCCGGGCGAACGCGCGGGCGGAAGGGTCCCAGACTTAAGGCGGCGTGTTCCGCCGCAATCTTGCCCGGATCAGGCCCAACACCGATCGCGCCGCGTCGGGAATATGGGTACCCGGTCCGAAGATCGCGGCCACGCCTGCGGCGCGCAGCGCTTCGTAATCTTGGGGCGGCACCACGCCCCCGACCAGCACCAATATATCGCTCTTGCCCCGCGCCTTCAGGGCCTCGATCAGCTGCGGCACCAGGGTGAGATGACCGCCGGCCAAGGTAGAAAGGCCCACCGCGTCGACACCGGCCTTTACCGCATCGTCGGCAACCTCGTCTGGAGTCTGGAATAAGGCGCCGCTGACGACCTCAAAGCCGAGATCGCCGAAAGCCGAGGCGATCAACCTGGCGCCGCGGTCATGGCCGTCCTGGCCGATCTTGGCCACCAACAGGCGGGGACGGTGGCCCATTTCCTTCGCAAGACCAGCCACATCGCCGGTGATGTCGCCAAGATCGCCATGCGCCGCGCGATAGACGCCGCCGACGGATTTGGTATCCGCCTTGTGGCGGCCGAACACCTCTTCCAGCGCGGCAGAGACTTCGCCCAATGTGGCGCGGGCGCGCATCGCTTCGATCGCGAGCACCAGCAGATTGGCGTTCGACTGGGCCCCGTTTTTCAGGTCTTCCAGCGACGCTGCGACTTTCTTTGCGTCGCGGGTGGATTTGAGCTTGTTCAGCCTGGCAATCTGCGCGGCGCGGACCGAGGCATTATCAATCGCGCGGATATCAATCGGCGGCTCATGGTCGCGCTGGAATTTGTTGACGCCGACGATCACCTCTTCGCCGCGATCGATACGGGCCTGGCACCGCGCTGCCGCCGCCTCGATTTCGAGCTTGGGCCATCCGGATTCCACGGCCTCGGCCATCCCGCCCATGGCCTCGATCTTTTCGATCTGCTCGCGCGCCGCCACGGCCAGGGAATGGGTCAGGGCTTCGAGATAATAGGACCCGCCCAGCGGATCGGCGACATGGGGGATCCCGGATTCGTGGGCGAGGATCAGCTGGGTGTTGCGCGCCACCCGGGCGGAAATCTCGGTCGGCAGGGCAATAGCCTCGTCGTAGGCGTTGGTGTGGAGCGACTGGGTGCCGCCCAGCACCGCCGCCATCGCTTCCAGCGTGGTGCGCACGATATTGTTGGTGGGGTCCTGCTCGGTCAGCGACACGCCCGAGGTCTGGCAATGGGCGCGCAGCATAAGGCTTTGCGGATCGGCGGCGCCAAAATCTCGCATGATGCCCGCCCAAAGCGCGCGGGCGGCGCGCAGCTTGGCGATCTCCATGAAGAAGTTCATCCCGATGCCGAAGAAAAAGGAAAGGCGCGGGGCGAAGTCATCCACCTTCAGCCCTCGCGCCAGCGCGGCGCGGACATACGCCATGCCATCGGCCAAGGTGAAGGCCAGTTCCTGCACCGCGGTCGCGCCGGATTCATGCATGTGATAGCCGCTGATGGATATGGAATTGAACTTCGGCATGGCGGCGGCGGTGTAAGCGATAATGTCGGCGACGATGCGCAGCGAGGGCGCCGGCGGATAGACATAAGTATTGCGCACCATGAATTCCTTGAGGATGTCGTTCTGGATGGTGCCGGACAATTTGGCGGGCGGAACGCCCTGCTCTTCGCCCGCCACGATGAACGCCGCCAGCACCGGCAGCACCGCACCGTTCATGGTCATCGAGACGCTCATCCGGTCCAGCGGAATTCCGTCGAACAGGATTTTCATGTCTTCCACCGAATCGATGGCGACGCCCGCCTTGCCGACATCGCCTTCGACGCGCGGATGATCGCTGTCATAGCCGCGATGGGTGGCCAGATCGAAGGCCACAGACAGGCCCATCTGGCCTTCCTTTAGATTGCGGCGGAAGAAAAAATTGGACTCTTCGGCGGTGGAAAATCCGGAATATTGCCGGATGGTCCAGGGCCGGCCGGCATACATGCTGGCACGCACCCCGCGGGTGAAAGGCGGCATGCCAGGCAGGTCAGAAAGCTCAAGCCCTTCCAGGTCGGCGGCGGTATAGAGCGGCTTGACGGCGATACCCTCCGGCGTGTTCCAGACCAGGCTTTCCAGCGAGCGGGTTTTGAGTTCCCGCTCTGCCGCCGAGGCCCATAATTGCAAGGGATCGTCCATGCTTTGGTGTGCCCTTGTTTCCCCCGGCCGCTCGCTGCAGCTCGCGGCGTTGGCTTAGCTTTTCTTAGCGAGTGAAACGAGCTTAGAAAAGCTGGCCCCGTGCCTGGCGGCAGCGTAGCGGCATGAGCGAAGCGAGGGAGGCGACGCTCGAAATGGTCCGCCGGACCGTCCTACGCTGTCGCTACGAACCGTTCGCCTGCGGCGAAACACGGCTCACCCCCATAGCGCCCGAAGGGGGTCACGGGTCAAATCTTACCGCTGGAACGCCGGAAAATGTCCGGGTACGGAATATCGCGTCCCATTAACCAACCCGGGACTCCACGCATGGTCTTATCAACAAGATGTGGTGGTTAACGATCCTTGACAAACTCCTAAATGTATGAGAACAAACACAGATATACATTGGGTTGATGATTCGAGCGCTATTTGTTCTCTTAGTGTTCTGTTTATTTACCTTGCATCCACAGCAACCGGAAACAAGCCCTTGGTGGCGAAGGCTTTATTGCTGGGCCGCCATCCTTCTATCCTGCGGCGATGAGGCAGAAAAATCAGCCCCGGGCCATGAAGGTGACGGCCATCCTGGGCCCCACCAATACCGGCAAGACCTTTTACGCCATCGAACGCATGCTGGCGCACAGATCCGGCATGATCGGATTGCCGCTGCGCCTTCTGGCGCGCGAAGTCTATGACAAGGTCGTGCGCCTGCGGGGCGCGGCCGAAGTCGCGTTGATCACCGGCGAGGAAAAGATCGTTCCCAGGCAGGCGCGTTTCTACGTCTGCACCGTCGAAGCGATGCCGCTCGACATTTCCGTCGCCTGCCTGGCGGTGGATGAAATCCAACTCTGCGCCGATCCCGAACGCGGCCATGTCTTCACCGACCGGCTGCTGCATGCAAGGGGCGAGGAAGAAACCATGTTCCTGGGCTCCGATACGATGCGGGGCGTCATCCAGAAATTCATTCCCCGGACATGGTTCGTGACCAGGCCGCGTTTTTCCGATCTCGCCTATACCGGTGCCAGGAAACTGACCCGCCTGCCGCGCCGCTCGGCGGTGGTGGGATTTTCAGCCGAGGATGTCTATGGCATCGCCGAAATCGTGCGCCGCCAGCGTGGCGGCGCGGCGGTGGTGCTGGGCGCGCTGTCGCCCCGCACCCGCAACGCGCAAGTGGCGCTCTACCAGTCCGGCGAGGTGGATTTCCTGATCGCCACCGACGCCATCGGCATGGGCCTTAACATGGACGTCGACCATATCGCGTTCGCGGCCCGCGAAAAATTCGACGGGCGGGGTTTTCGCCCGCTGACACCGGCGGAAACGGGACAGATCGCCGGGCGCGCCGGCCGATACATGAATGACGGGACCTTCGGCGTCACCGGCGAATGCGAGCCCTTCGAGGAAGAGCTGATCAATCGGATCGAAAGTCATCGCTACGATCCGGTGAAGGTTTTGCAATGGCGCAGCCCCGCCCTGGATTTTCATTCCGTCTCCAAATTGCTGGAGTCGCTGGAGGCGCTGCCACCGGAACGCGGCTTGGTGCGGGCGCGCCCCGCCAGTGACGCGATTGCGCTTCGTGCCTTGTCGAACGATGCGGATGTGTCGGCGCGGGCCGTCAACCAGGCCGCCGTGCGGCGGCTTTGGGAGGTCTGCCAGCTGCCCGATTTCCGCAAATTGTCCGAGGATGAACATGCGCGCCTGGTGCGCGTCCTCTTCCTGTTCTTGATGGAGGGCCATATCCCCGACGACTGGATGGCGCGGCAGATCGCGCGGCTTGACGTTTGCGAAGGCGATGTCGCCACTTTGTCCGGCCGTCTGGCCCATATCCGCACCTTCAGCTATGCCGCCAATCGTGCCGGCTGGACTGCGGACAGTGCCCGCTGGCAGGGCGAAACCAGGGCGGTGGAGGATCGCCTCTCCGATGCGCTGCATGAGCGCCTGACCCTGCGTTTTATCGACCGGCGCACGTCGGTGCTGATGAAGCACCTGCGCGAAGACGAAATCACCGGCGTCACACTCGACGAATCCGGCGGCGTGGCAATCGGCGGCGAATTGATCGGCAGGCTGGATGGATTTCACTTCGCGCCCGACCCGCGCGCAGAAGGATTCCACGGCCGCACGCTGCGCGCCGCCGCCATGCGCGGATTGGAAAGCGAGTTTCTCGCCCGCGCCACGGCGCTGGCAATCGCACCCGACAAGGACATCACCCTCAGCGAGCATGGCAAGCTTTGGTGGGATGGCGCCATCGCGGGGCGGTTGATTCCAGGTGCCTCGCCGCTGGCGCCGGCCGTGGCTCTGCTGGCGGACGAGCTGCTTAATGGCGCGCTTCGTGGCTCCGTTCAGGCCCGGCTGGAACGCTGGCTGGGTGCACGCATTGAGGCGCGGATCGAGCCGCTGCTGGCGCTGGCCCGCGCCGCCGAAGCCAAAGCCGGCAGCGACACCGCCCTGCCCGGCTATGCCCGCGGCCTGGCGCATCAATTGGCGATGAATTTCGGATCCCTAGATCGCGAGGGCTTGGCGTTGCCGGAAAAACTTGGGCCGGTACTGCGCGCCCTGCGGCCGTTCGGCGTGTGGTTCGGCCGGCGCACCGTCTATGTGCCGCGCCTGTTGCGCCCTGACGCTGCCAGCCTGCTCGGGCTGTTATGGGGCATCTGGGCCAAACAGGAGCAGCTGGTGGGACCGCCCGCGCCGGGTCTGACCTCGTTTTCCCATGGACCCGAGCCGGAGGCTTTTCTGCATGCGGCGGGCTTTCGGATTTTCGCCGGCCGCGCCATCCGTTTGGACATGCTGGAACGGTTGGAAGACGAACTTGAGAGTGCGGCAGCCGCCGGGGCAGGCGCGGAAGCCTCGCTGCCAAAGCTGGTTTCCCTGCTGGGTGCCGGCAACCAAGAGGGCAAGGCGGTTTTGGCGGCCCTGGGCTGGCGGATGATGCAAGTGGCGGATGCGCCCGCCGTCTGGCGGAAGACGAAAGAGAAGCGGCGCCAACCCGCGCCTGCAGCGCCGCCGCCAGACTCGCCTTTTGCCGGCTTGGCGCACCTTGTGAAATGAGCGATACGCCGGATTCGACCCGGATCGATAAATGGCTGTTCCATGCACGGCTCTACAAGACGCGGCCGCTCGCCCAGGCCGCGGCGGCGGCAGGCAAGGTTCGGTTGAATGGGGTCCGGGTCGGAAAGCCGGCACAGGCCGTCCGGCCAGGCGATATCCTCACCCTGGGCAGGGGTAAGGAACTGCTTGTCCTCAAGGTACTGGCCCTGGCGGAGCGCAGGGGACCTGCGCCACAGGCGCGGCAACTGTATGAAATCGTCGCTTGATATGGCCGCGCCACGGCCTTAGAGACCTAGCCCTTAGTCGGAGCCTGCCAATGACCTATGTCGTCACCGAAGCCTGCATCAAGTGCAAGTTCATGGACTGCGTCGAGGTCTGCCCGGTGGACTGTTTCTATGAAGGCGAGAACATGCTCGTCATCCACCCCGATGAGTGCATCGATTGCGGGGTTTGCGAGCCGGAATGCCCGCCCGAGGCGATCAAGCCCGACACCGAATCAGGCATGGAGAAATGGCTCTCGGTGAACGCCGAATATGCCAAGGTTTGGCCCAATATCGCCCAGAAGGGCGAGGCGCCGGCGGACGCCAAGGAATGGGAAGGCAAGCCGGACAAGTTCGAGAAATACTTCGATCCCAAGCCGGGCAGCGGATCCTGACCGGGGCGTTCCGCCCAAGGGTTTGAATTTGCGCAATAAAAGTGCAAAAATTCAATAAATCTCGCAATTTCAACGGTTTGTGACTGTTTTTCCTTCCTTTTTCTCGAGGATTGTGATAGGGTATTTTCCTGGCCAGCCCTTTGCGCATCCGCCCGGAAATCCTATCCGGCGTGGTTCGGCCACATTGTTGTGAAATCATGCGTTTTCTCGCCTTTTTGGGCGGGAAAACGCCAATTGGAAGACATCATGACCGCCCCCAAACCCGCCCTTAAGCCGCAGGCAGCCGCCCCGGCCAAGAAAGTTCCCGCCAATTCCAACCGCAAGCACGAATTCAAGACCAACGACCATGTGGTTTACCCCACTCATGGCGTTGGCAAAGTCTCCGGCATTGAGGAAAAGGAAGTCGCCGGCCTCAAGCTCGAGTTGTTCATCATCGATTTCGAGAAGGACAAAATGACCCTGCGCGTCCCCACCCTGAAGGCCAAGGCCGTGGGCATGAGGAAGCTTTCATCCCCGGAAGTGGTGGGCAATGCCCTCAATACCCTGAAGGGCCGCGCCCGCATCAAACGCACCATGTGGTCGCGCCGCGCCCAGGAATACGAAGCCAAGATCGACTCGGGCGACCTGGTCTCCATCGCCGAAGTGGTGCGCGACCTGCACCGCGCCGGCGGCCAGCCGGAACAGTCCTATTCCGAGCGCCAGCTTTATGAGAAAGCCCTGGCCCGCATGGCGCGCGAAGTCGCCGCCGTCGAGCGCACCGACGAGCAGACCGCCGTCAAGCGTGTCGAAGGCATGCTGACCAAGAAAGCCGCGTAATGCAGGTCTCCGGCGTTGCGCTTCGCGCGCCGTCGCCCTACAGATTCCAATAACCAGAAAAAGAAAGGCCCGGACCGGAAGCGATCTGGGCCTTTTTATTTTCCGTCTATGGAATCAATTCTATCTGCGACGGGTTGGATAGAGCGATTTCGGGCCGCCCGCCAAAATCCTCCACCATGCCGCGCAGGCGGATAGTGTGGCCCGCCAGCTCTTCCGGCTTGGGATTCATTTTGCGGAAGGCCTTGTGGTCCTCCGGCGCGATGGTGACGGAAAAACCGCGGCGGTAATCCATGCTGAAATCCAGGAAGACGCGGCCATCATGATTGGCGGCGTTCACCACTTTGCCTTCCACGATCTGAAAGCTGCCCTCGTCCGACACAGGCACCGCATCCGCCTGGCGCAACGCGAAACCAGGAAAAGCCCAAAGACCACGATTTCCAGTGCGGGCTTCCTGCTCAGCCTTGTAAAAATCTGCGGCGCATTCCTGGCGGTCGGGCGCGATCTGGACCCGCGCCAAGCCACGCCGGAGCAACTCGGTCTGCAGCCAGAAATCCGATGACGTGCTGAAGGCCTGCGCCCGTATCCGGTCATAACGGTCCTGCTTGGGCGGAATGGCGGCAAGCGTGAGAGCGCCAGCCATCGCCAAGGCGCGGAGCTGGCTTAGCGCATCCTGCGCCAGGCCGGGCGGTCCGCCATCGGCCAGAGGCAGACGAATGCCTTCCAGCATCACGGCGCGGCCGTCATTCAGGATGAACGCACCGTTCTTTTCCACCCGCACAATTTTGGCATTGCCGATTTCCACCCCGCCGGCGCATTCGGGCAGCGTCATGGCGAAAGCCGGCACGGCAAAACAGAGGCTGGCGAAAATGAGAAAAGACCGCATGGGTTCACGTCATCAGGTCACGGGAGCCAGAGAAACGCATTGGGGCGGCTTTTCGCTATCGGGAACGAACAGATCCGGCAGCAGCGGCTTGGACGGATCGACGCGATAACGGTCGAAATCACCGACGCCTTCGCTTGCCAGGAAGGTGTCGTCGATCAGAAAATTGCCGCCGAAGCGTTTCGCGTCTTTCTGGAAGATGGCGTATGCGGCATCGGCAAGAATCTCCGGCTTGCGGCTCTGGCGCGTCATCTGGTCTCCGCCCAGATAATTCACCGCCGCGGTGGCGATGGTGGTGCGCGGCCAAAGCGCGTTGAAAGCGACGCGGCCCTTGAATTCCGCCGCCATCCCCAGGACGCACAGGCTCATGCCGTATTTGGCCATGCTGTAGGCGGTGTGGCCGGCGAACCATTTGGCGTTCATGTCCAGCGGCGGCGACAGCATTAGCACATGGGGGTTGGGCGCCTTCAATAGATGCGGCAGGCAGGTCTTGGAGACCAGGAAGCTTCCCCGCGCATTGACCTGATGCATCAGGTCGAAACGCTTCATTTCGGTTTCGGCAACCCCGGTGAGCGAGATGGCGCTGGCATTGTTGACGCAGATATCCAATCCGCCGAATTTCTCCAGCGTAGCTTCTATGGCGGCCTCGATCTGTTCCTCGAAGCGGATGTCGCACTGGAGCGCCAGCGCTTTCCCGCCGGCCTTTTCGATGTCCGCCGCGGCAGTGAATATCGTGCCGGGCAGTTTGGGATTGGGATCGGCGGTCTTGGCGGCGATGGCGATATTTGCCCCGTCCCGCGCCGCCCGGAGCGCGATGGCAAGCCCGATGCCCCGGCTGGCCCCGGTGATGAAAAGCGTTTTACCGGCAAGGGACATTCTGGCTCTTTCGTGCGATTTTCCGATGCTTGCTCCAGAAAATGACAGGAAAGGCGAGCTATAGGAAGCCGCCTGCTTGTGTCCGCCGCCCCGGCCCCGCTATATCCGGGGCAAAGGGAATATCCATGCGCCATTTCATCTTAGCCGCCTCACTGGTCCTGACCGCCTCCGGCGCTGCCGCCCAGACGGCGGCGCCAAGCACCCAGACCCTGCAGATGGACTCCGATCACGCCACCGTCACCGCCACCATGAGCAGCGCCAATGCCCGCTTCGGCATCGTCGCCGGCGCGTTGCAGTACAGCCCCACCAAGCCGGAAGAAAGCACCATCGCGCTGTCTTTCGACACCAGCAGCATCGAGGAAAAACCGGCGCGGGATGCTTTCGACGCCGATCATTTTCCGGAAGTGCGCATCTCATCCTCCGCCATAGCCAGGAAAAGCGGTGGCGGCGAAGCCCTTCCCACCATGGTCACCATCCGCAATATCACCAAGCCCGTTGTTTTCCAGGTCACCTTCACAAAGGTGGCGGCCGACGTGATCGCCATGCATGCCGAAGGCACGGTCCACAGCGCCGATTTCAAGATGAGCGGCAAGGGCGGTACTATCCAGCTGGTGATTGACGCACCCTTCAACAGGGTGGGCCCCGAACGCTGACGGGCGGCGGAAGGTTGCGACGCCGGAGTAAGGCCATGACCACCCTGATGACCGGCCCGGCACACGCCACAGCGGAAGCGATCGCGCGCGCGGCCTTGATTCTGGCGCGCGGCGGTCTGGTGGCTTTCCCCACCGAGACGGTGTACGGCCTGGGCGCGGATGCCTGCAACGGTGAAGCCGTTGCCGGACTATTCGCCGCCAAGGGCCGGCCGCGTTTCAATCCCCTGATCGTACATGCCCTCAATCTGCACGAGGCGGAACGGCACGGCGAATTTTCACCGGCAGCGCGAAAACTGGCCGAGGCGTTCTGGCCCGGCGCCCTGACCCTGGTGCTGCCGCGCCGTGAGGAGAGTCCCCTATCGCTTCTGGTGAGCGCCGGTCTCGACAGCGTGGCGCTGCGCCTGCCCTCGCATGCCGTGGCGCGTGACCTGTTGCGCGCCTTCGGCCGGCCCGTCGCGGCGCCCAGCGCCAATGTCTCCGGCCAGGTCAGCGCCACCACCGCCGCCCATGTCGCTGAAGGCCTGGGCGACAGGGTCGCGTTTATCCTGGATGGCGGGCCGGCGCCGCTGGGGCTGGAATCTACCGTGATCGGATTTGACCAGGGAACGCCAAGCCTGCTGCGACCCGGCGCAATTGCGCGAGAAGATATCGAGGCCCTGGTCGGTAAACTGGCCGCGCCTAGGCACCCCATACGCTCGCCCGGCCAGTTGCAGAGCCACTACGCGCCGCGCGCCGCCTTGCGCCTGAACGCGAGCGCCGCGGAACCCGGCGAGATCCTGCTGGGGTTTGGAAATGTCAAAGGCGCCAGCCTGAATCTGAGTCCGCGCGGCGATTTGAAGGAAGCCGCCGCCAATCTGTTCGCCATGCTGCGTCAACTGGACAGAAACGCGGACGCCATCGCGGTTTCGCCCATTCCAGAAACCGGGCTTGGCGAAGCGATCAATGACCGGTTGACGCGCGCCGCGGCACCGCGGGACACACAATGAGCAATGTCCTCGCACGGTTGAAAGCAGCGGTGGGCGCCAAAGGCTTCAGCGAAGACCCGAATGAGATCGCACCGCATCTGGAAGAATGGCGCAGCAAATATCGGGGTAAAAGCGCGTTGATACTGAAGCCCGCCTCAACCGCCGAGGTCGCCGCCATTCTGGCCATTTGCGGCGAGACTGGCACGCCAGTGGTGCCCCAGGGCGGCAACACAGGGTTGGTCGGCGGGCAGATTCCTTTTCACGGCGAGGTGCTGCTGTCGCTGCAGCGGATGAATCGCATCCCTTCGCTGGACAAAAGCGGCATGACCATGACCGCGGAGGCGGGCGTGGTGCTGGCCGAGGCGCAACGCGCTGCCGATGAAGCCGACTTGATGTTTCCGCTCCGGCTGGCATCGGAAGGTTCCTGCACCATCGGCGGCAACATCGCCACCAATGCCGGCGGCAATCATGTGCTGCGCTATGGCATGATGCGGGCGCTGGTGCTGGGACTAGAAGTGGTGCTGGCGGATGGGCGTATTCTGCCGATGCTCAAAGCCCTGCCCAAGGACAATTCCGGCTATGACCTGAAACAGATTTTCATCGGCTCGGAGGGCACGCTGGGAGTGATCACCGCCGCGACGCTGCGGCTGTTCGCCCGGCCGGCGGAAACCGTGGTGGCATTCGCCGCCCTGCCCTCGCCTGCCGCGGCGCTGGAGCTGTTGGGACACATGCAAGCGCATGTGCCGCTCTCCGCGTTCGAACTGATCCCACGCATCGCGCTTGATCTGGTGGTCCGGCATATCCCCGGCACCCGCGCGCCGCTGGCAAAAGAATCGTCCTGGTATGTGCTGATCGAAGCCTCGGGCGGCGCTGGCCTTGAAGGCCAGTTCGAGACGGCGCTGGCGGCGCAGAATTTTTCCAGCGACGCCACTATCGCCCGCAGTCAGGCTCAGGCCCAAGAGCTTTGGCGCGTTCGCGATTCCATCTCCGAGGCGCAGAAGCGCGAAGGGGCCTCGATCAAGCATGATATTTCGGTTCCGGTGGCTGCGATCCCCGCCTTTATCGAAAAGGCCAGTGCGGCGGTTGCGGCGAAATTCCCGGGCGCGCGGCCGGTCACCTTCGGCCATCTGGGCGACGGCAATCTCCATTTCAATTTTTCCGCTCCGCCGGGCGGGGATTCGGCATTCCTGGCCGAATGGGATGAGATGCAATTGGTCGTGTTTGACCTGGTCAAGGAATTTTCCGGCTCGATCAGCGCCGAGCACGGCATCGGCGTGATGAAACGCGACCTGCTGCCGCGCTACAAATCCCATCAAGAGCTGGATGCCATGCGCGCGTTGAAACACGCCTTCGATCCGAAAAATATTCTCAATCCGGGAAAAGTGGTGCCCACCCTTAAGCGGCTTTAGCCAGAGTATCGGCGACCGGCGTCATCGGCGACTGCACCCGCTTCTGGTTCGACAGGGCGCTGATGGTGGCGGTGAAGAAAGTGGCGGCGTAAGGCAGGCTCTGCACTCCCAGCATCACCATCCACATGCTGACGGCGGGATCCTGGAAACCGCGATCGAACGCCATCGAGATCATCGCCGCGATCAACAGCACCAGCAGGGTGGCTTCCTGCCAGATCACCCGCAGCACCTGGCTGAACAGCGCGGGATCGGCGCATTTGGGGGTGCGCAGGAAGGGCTTGCCCGAGGTGAAAAGCCCCGTCCACACTGCCTTGCCGACCGCGTGGGTCAGCGCCAGGCCCGCCACCGAAGCCATCATGGCGCCCTTGAAACCCGAGCGAACCTTGGGCGGATAGAGCGACAGGGTCTTGAGGCATTTGGTGGCGAACAGCGCCATCGCCGCGGCGGACAGGGCTGGCATCGGCACGTCGATATAGATCGGCATCGCCCACATCAGTGAGGTCCAGACCAGCGCAGTCAGCGTCACCACCATGCCCAGCCCGTCGGAAATCCAGGGCAGCCAGCCGGAGAGAAACTGGTAGCGCTGTTCCCAGCTGAGCGCGGAACGGCCGAAAAAAATCGAGCCGGCATGGCGCTTGAGAATCTGCATGGCGCCATAGACCCAGCGGTAGCGCTGGGAGGTAAAGGCTTCCAGCGTATCCGGCTCCAGTCCCACCCCCATGGTTTGCGGGATATAGGCGGCCTCGAAGCCTGCTTCGAACAGCCGAAGACCCAATTCGGTATCCTCGGTGATGCACCATTCGGCCCAGCCGCCCACTTCTTCCAGCGCCGGCTTGGCAACCAGTGTCATGGTGCCGTGCTGGATGATGGCATTGTGCTCGTTGCGTTCGATCATGCCGATATGAAAGAAGCCGCGATATTCCTGATAGGCCATCGCCTTGAAGCGGTTGTCGCCATGGTCGCGGTAATCCTGCGGCCCCTGCACCAGCGCGATGGATGGCGAGGCGAAATAGGGCAACGCCCGGCGCAGCCAGTAAGGTGCCACCTGATAATCGCTGTCGATCACGCCCACATGGGTGGCGGCGGGGTCGGTGAGCGCCAAGGCCCGGTTAAGCGCCCCTGCCTTGAAACCTTTCACCCCGTCGAAATGGAAAAAGCGGAAACGCGGGCCGCCCGTCTGGGAATCCAGCATCCGGCAATGCGCTTCCACCGGTCGCCAAGCCGAAGGATCGGGCGTGTTGTTATCCAGCAGGATCACTTCGTAATTCTCGTAATCCAGCCGCGCCAGGGCATTCAAGGTGTCAATCACCATCTGGGGCGGCTCGTTATAAACCGGCACATGGATCGAAACGCGGGGGCTTTTCATCGCAATGGTGGCGCTGACGATGCGCCGTTCCACACGCCACAGGCTGGCGGCCATCTCGATGCCTTCGGTGAAGATGATGGCGCAGGCCAGAAGCACCAGCGGCGACATGGCGATCATCGCGGCAATGTCGGTGGGATCGATATATTCCAGCGCCGTGGCGTCAATCAGTCCGAGCAGGCCGGTGGAAACCAGGGCGATCAGGCCGCCCATCGCCATGTAACCGCGCTGGCGCAGCCTGGGCATGCGGCCCAGGATCAGCAGCCCCAGCGAAAGGCTCAGGACCGCCGCCAGCAGCGCATAACCGCGCCATTCCGGGAAATTGCGCAAGCGCCCGGTGAAGCCGAATTTGGCGTGGCCGGTGGCGTCAAACAGGCCCCAATAGGCGCCGACCGCGCCTTCGGTGTCTCTTTTCTTGAGCGGCTGGTCATAGGCTTCGAGCAAGTAATAATCCCAGCCCTTGTCCATCGCCAGCTGCACAAAGCCACGCACAAAGGTGGCTTCGTTGGAAAGCGAGGCCTCGGCGCGGCCGCGGGTTCGCCCGTCCGAGGGCCAGCCCGCCTCGCCGACCACAATGGGCTTGGCGGGAAATTCTTTCTGGACATAGTCATACCAAGTGGCCGTGTTTCTCAGAGAACCGCTGATGTCGGCATTTTCCCAATAGGGCAGCAGATGCACGAACACCAGATCCACATTGGCGCCGATCTCTGGGTTGAGCATCCAGGTGGACCAGGGTTCAGCCGTGGTGACCTTGATGCGCTGAGGCAGCGAGTCGCGTACCCGCGTTATGTAATTATTGAGCTGCCCGGCGCTGACATCGCCACGAAAGATCGCCTCGTTGCCCACAATGACGCGGTCAATGACGCGGCGGTTGCCCAGCGCGGTGCGGATGCCCAGATCGATTTCCTGCTCATTCTTGACCAGGTCGGCCCCGATCCAGATGCCCAGCGACACCGTCATGCCGTAGCGCCGCGCGACTTCGGGCACCTTGTCCATGCCGCCCGCCACCGTATAGGTGCGGATATGGCCGGTGATCTGGGAAAGCTGGGCGAGATCGCCGTCTATCCGTTCCGGGGTGATATTCTTCAGGTCATAGTCGGAATAGATATGGCTCGGGGTATAAGCGATTCCGCGCACCTGTCCGTCCCAGTCGGGCGCCACCACCGCATAGTCGCGGCTGGCCCAGAACAGCACACTGGCGCCGACCACCATCACCAGCGCGAAGGCGATGCGCAACCTTCCGCCCTGCGAGCGCCCTACACTGCGCAGGCGGCGATACATGTCCGCTGGCGATCTCATCGGCGCTATTGCTGCTGGTCGTCTTTGTCGTTGGGATCGGGAATATAATCCTTGTCGCCCTTCTTGGGCGCCGGCGTGGTGGAGATCAGCTGAATGTCGAACACCAGCGCCTGATTGGGCGGTATCGTACCGTTGCCGGCGCCACGGTCGCCATAGGCCAGATTGGGCGGAATCACCAACTGCCAGTGATCGCCCTCGCGCATGATGGTGAGGGCCTCGATCCAGCCCGGAATCACGGAATTGACCTTGAAGGTGGCGGGCAGGCCCGGCGAGGTGCCATCGAACACCGTGCCGTTGATCAGGGTGCCGGTGTAATAGACCTTGACCGAATCGGTGAGATAGGGGCGCTTGCCGAAGCCGTTCTGCAGAATCTTGAATTGCAGTCCGTCGGGCCTGAGGATGACGCCGGATTTTTTGGCGTTCGCCGCCATGAAGGCGACATTGGCCTCCTGGCTGAGCGCGTCATCGGCCGCGCCGGCCGGGCGCGTGAAGCCCGGCAGAGCCATCAGGAACACAGCGAGAAAGGCCGCGGTACGCCACATCATGGTTTCTCCAGAAAGCGGGATGATACCGTGCCCCCGCTGGGGTCTCAAAGCCCTGACCGGCAGAGAAGTCGCTCTTTTTGTCGAATTTTGGTCCGGCCCTAAAGATATTTCACAACCAGGTTGACCAGCACCGCCAGGCCGAAAATTGCCACCAGACCGCCCGAAATCCGATTGATCAGCCGCATGGCTCCGGCGTCGATTCGGGTATGAAACAGGCCGATCACACTGGTCAAAGCCAGCCACCAGCCGGCCGAGCCGGCTACCACGCCCGCCACCACAAAACCGGCGTCTCCATAGCTTCCCGCCCCGCCCGCAAGCCCCCCCAGGCCCGCGAACATCACGAAGAATGTCCCCAGGGTGACCGGATTGGTGATGGTGAGGGCGAAGGTGGAAACGATGGCCCTTACCAGCGTCGAACCCTCCGTATCGCCGGATTCCACATCCATGCGCAGCATGGGGTGCGCCATGAACATGCGGTAGCCGAAGAATACCAGAAGCGCGCCGCCGATCAGCTCGATGATGGTGGCGTAGCCTTCGATCAAATTCGCAATCCAGGTGAGACTGAGGCCGTTAATCGCAGCGAAGATGCCGTCGCCCAGCGCCGCGCCAAGCCCGGAGACAAAGCCGTTGAGCGGACCGAAGGCAAAGCTGCGCCGGATGCAGATGAGATTGACCGGACCGATCGGCACCGCCGCGATCAGACCCATCACAATGCCAGAACCAATGAGAAGCAAATAGTGCATCAAGAGGGCTGCAGGGTTTCGACAAAGCGCAAGGGTTGCCCGCGCGATGCCGAAACCAGTCCGAAATCACGCATCACTATCTGGCCGCGCAATATGGTCGCCACCGCCCAGCCCTTGGTCTTCATGCCATCGAAGGGCGTCCAGCCGCAGCGCGAAGCGATCCAGCTGTTTTCGATGATGCGGCTGTGATTCATGTCCACGACGGTGAAATCCGCGTCCCAGCCGCGCGCGATGCGGCCCTTTCCCGCCATGCCGAAGATTCGCTGCGGTCCGTGGGCGGTAAGATCCACGAAACGCTCCAGCGACATGTTGCCTTTGTTGACATGATCGAGCAGCAACGTGACCAGAGTCTGTACGCCCGGCATGCCGGAGGGCGTGTCGGGATAGGTCTTGTCTTTTTCCGCCTTGGTATGCGGCGCATGGTCCGAACCGATCACGTCGATCACGCCGTCGCGCACCGCGCTCCACAGCGCCTGGCGATGGCTCTCATCGCGGATCGGCGGGTTCATCTGGGCATAGGCGCCAAGCCGCTCATAACATTCCGGGGCGCTGAGAGTGAGGTGCTGAGGCGTGGTTTCGGCGGTGGCGAAATCCTTGGCAGCGGCCAGAAGCGGTATTTCATCGCCTGTGGTGACATGCAGCACGTGCAGCCGGCGGCCCGCTTTCTTTGCCAGCGCCAGCACCCGCTCGGTGGAGGCGCGCGCCGTTTCGACATCGCGCCAGATCGGATGGGTGACAGGACGGCCCCGTTCGGCCAGGGACTTGCGCGCGACAAGCCGGTCTTCGTCCTCCGAATGCACCGCCACGCGGCGGGTGCCCGATTTGAGGGCGGCGAAAATATCCTCGGGCCTGTTGAGGAGCAGCGTCCCGGTCGAGGAACCGAGAAAAGCCTTGACGCCGCAGACGCCAGGCAGCCGCTCCAGCGCGGCGAGATCGGCGATGTTGGCGGGGGTCGCACCCACATAAAAGGCGTAGTCGCAATGCATGCGGTTTGCCGCCCGGGCCAGCTTGTCGTCAATCGCCTGGCGCGTGGTGGTGGGCGGCGCGGTGTTGGGCATCTCGAACACCGCTGTGACGCCGCCAAGCACCGCGGCCCGGCTGCCGGTTTCCAGATCCTCCTTATGTTCGTTGCCTGGCTCGCGGAAATGGACCTGACTGTCTATCGCGCCCGGCAGAATTGTGAGGCCCCTGGCTTTGAATATCTCCGCCGCTTTGGCAGTGCTGAGGCTACCGATGGCGGCGATTCGGCCACCTATAACCCCGATGTCGGCGGGGACAATGCCGTTTACCGTGGCGACGGTGCCGCCCTGGATCAGAAGATCGAAACTTTCACTCATTGATGGCGACTTAGCCCCTGGGGGCAGACCTTGGCAAGTTTGGCCGCAAGGATTACTTCCTAAGCCATGGAATCCGTTCAATTGTCGGACCGCGCCGTGATCGCCCTGGAAGGGCCGGACGCACGCCCTTTCCTGCAGAGTCTTGTGACCAATGATCTGACGGATCTGGCGCCCGGCCATGCGCTCTATGCCGCGCTCCTGGCGCCGCAGGGCAAGATCCTGTTCGATTTCATCATCGCGGAAGGCGACGGCGCGGTGTTGCTGGATTGCGCGGCGCAAGGGGCAGAGGGCTTGGCGCGCAAACTGAAACAATACCGGCTGCGCGCCAAAATCGAGATCGCGATCAGGCCGCAACTTTCCGTCTATGCGGGCCTCGCCGGCCGGCCGGCCGAAAGGGCCGTCAGTTTTGCTGACCCGCGCCTTGACGCGCTGGGTGCGCGCAGCATCGGCGCGCTGGCGGAAATGCCCGCCGGATTGCCGGGGCCGGCAGGCTATCACGCCGCGCGCCTGACGCTGGGTGTGCCGGAAGGCGGCGATTTCGGCAGCGACAGGATATTCGCGCTGGATGCCGGACTTGACGAGCTTCACGCCATATCATTCGACAAGGGCTGCTACATCGGCCAGGAACTGACCGCGCGGATGAAACATCGCGGCAAGGACAGAAAGCGCATTCTCATCGTCAGCGGTGAGGCCGATCTTCCAGACAGCGGCGCCGTGGTTGCAGGCGACACATCCATCGGCGAACTGATTTCGGTTTATGGATCAAGGGCTTTCGCGCTGGTGCGGCTGGATCGCCTGGATGCCCAGCAAAAGCCACTCATGGTGGAAAATATTCCGGTTGCGCTGACAAGACCCAAATGGCTGGATTGACCGCGCGAAGGGGACGTGGAATGGCCGACAAAATCCGCTGCTGGTGGCCGGGCGACAACGACGCACTCTATCTTTCCTATCACGACCGGGAATGGGGCGTGCCGGAATATGACTCACGTGCGCTTTACGAGAAGCTGGTGCTGGACGGCTTCCAGGCCGGGCTTTCCTGGATCACCATCCTGCGCAAGCGCGAGAATTTCCGCAAAGCCTTCCACAATTTCGATCCGGAAAAAATCGCGCGCTATGGCAGGCGGGACGTGGAGCGGCTTTTGAAAAACGATGGCATCATTCGCAGCCGTGCCAAGATCGACGCCGCGGTCAAGGGCGCCAGATTGTGGCTTGAGATTCAGGAAAAAGAACCGGGCGGATTCTCCGATTTCATTTGGAAGCACGTGGACGGCAAGCCCCTGGTCAATCGCTTTCGGACCAGGGAACAGGTTCCGGCCCAGACCGCGATGAGCGAAGATCTGGCGCGCGACCTGAAGGCGCGCGGTTTCAGTTTCTGCGGTCCAGTGATCTCTTACGCCTTCGCCCAGGCCGTCGGCATGGTCAACGACCATCTGACCGGATGTTTCCGCCACGCCGAATGCATCAAACTGTCCAAACGATAATCGGCGCTCCCAGACTTGAAGGCTTGCCACGAGGCCTTTAGGTTCGGTTCATGTCCGCATCCCCCATCAAACCAGACGTCATCGCCGCCATCGGCAACACGCCGCTGATCCGGCTGAAACGCGCTTCCGAAAAAACCGGCTGCGAAATTCTCGGCAAGGCGGAATTCCTCAATCCCGGCCAATCGGTGAAGGACCGCGCTGCGCTGTTCATCATCGAGGACGCCATCCGGCGCGGACAATTGCGGCCTGGCGGCACCATTGTCGAAGGCACCGCCGGCAATACCGGCATTGGCCTGGCGGTGGTGGCGAATGCCATGGGCTTCAAGACCGTGATCGTGATTCCAGATACCCAGAGCCAGGAAAAAAAGGATGCGCTGCGCCTTTTGGGCGCCGAGCTGATCGAAGTGCCCGCTGTGCCCTATAAGGACCCCAACAATTATGTGCGCCTGTCCGGACGCCTGGCCGAACAATTGGCGAAAACCGAAGTTCATGGCGCGATCTGGGCCAACCAGTTCGACAATATCGCCAACCGCCAGGCCCATGTTGAAGGCACAGGACCGGAAATATGGCGGCAGACCGGCGGAAAGATAGACGGTTTCACCTGCGCCGTCGGCACTGGCGGTACCCTGGCGGGTGTCGCCATCGCGCTCAAGAAATATAATCCCAGGATCAGAACCGCCGCCGCCGATCCGCTGGGCGCGGCGATCTACAGCTGGATTAAGCACGGCAAGCTGGAAATGCACGGCGGCTCCATTACCGAGGGCATCGGCCAGAGCCGCGTCACCGGCAATCTGGAAGGCGCGCCGATAGATGACGCTTACGAGATTTCCGATGAGGAAGCCCTGCCCCTGATCTTCGATCTGCTGGAGCATGAAGGTCTTTGCATGGGCGGCTCGACCGGCATCAACCTGGCGGCGGCGATCCGCATGGCAAAAGAGATGGGCCCGGGACACACCATCGTCACCGTGCTGGCCGATTACGGCAACCGCTATCAGAGCAAATTGTTCAATCCCGAATTCCTGCGCGCCAAGGGCCTGCCCACGCCGCCCTGGCTGACAAAGAAGCGCGCGCCCGTCAGCATTCCGTTTGAATCATGAACACACTCGTTTCCACCGAATGGCTTGCGGCGCATCTGGGCGAGGTGCGGCTGCTCGACGCCTCCTGGTACATGCCCGCTGACCAGCGCGACGCCAAGGCCGAATTTGCCGCCGGGCATATTCCAGGCGCGGTTTTCTATGACCTGGACGCGCTTTCCGATCCTTCCAGCGGCCTGCCGCACATGATGACCGCGCCGGATATTTTCGGGCGCGATGTCGGGGCATTGGGCGTGGGCGATGACGATACGGTGGTGGCCTATGACGGAGCGGGGCTTTTTTCCGCCGCCCGGGTCTGGTGGATGTTGCGGGCCATGGGACATGACAAGGTCTTTGCGCTGGATGGCGGGCTTCCCAAATGGAAAGCGGAGAACCGCGCCCTGGAACAAGGGGCGCCCGCGCCAAGGCCGGCGCATTTCACCGCCAGGCCCATAGCCGGTGAGGTCCAGGGTTTTGCCGCAGTGAAGGCGGCGCTGGGCAGTGTACAAATGCTGGATGCGCGCAGCCCGAGCCGTTTCACCGGCGAGGAGAAAGAACCGCGCGCCGGTGTGCGCTCCGGTCATACGCCGGGCGCGATCAATATCCATTACCGCAGCCTGCTGGGTCCCAATGGTACGCTGAAAAGCGACGGCGAGCTGAGACGGATCTTCGCGGAAAAGGGCGTGAATCTGCAGGGGCCGATCATCACCTCCTGCGGTTCGGGCGTCACCGCCGCGATCCTGATGCTGGCATTGGCGCGGCTGGGCGCGCCAAAAACCTCGCTCTATGATGGTTCATGGACGGAATGGGGCGGACGCGCGGATGCACCCGTGGCAACCGGATGAGGATGGTGTCATGAGCGGGGCCCGCCGCATTCCCATGACGGTGACATTCCTGGAAATGACGGCCAAGCCCGCCGCCCTGCCCCCGCCGGCCCCCCGCGGACGTTATGCCATCCTGCGCAGCGAAAAACCGCCGCCGCATTTCTATCGCTATCTTTATGACACGATCGGTGACAAATATTTCTGGGTGGACCGGCGCAAGATCGATTACGGCAAGCTGGCGGAGATCATCCACGCCCCCACCAATTTCCTTTATGTTCTGTACACGGAAGGAAGTCCGGCCGGCATGGCCGAAATGGACCTCAAGGGGGACGGCAGCGCCAATATCGCCTATTTCGGCCTGATGCCCGAGGCGCAGGGCAAGCATTTGAGCTTTTTCTTCCTCTACCACAGCTGCATGAATGCCTGGGCGCACCCCATTTCGCGGCTGACGGTCAACACCTGCACCCTGGACAGTCCCCGCGCTCTGCCGCTCTACCAGCGCATGGGCTTTACCCCCTATGCGCGGGAAGAGCGCTTTGTCGAATTGCTGGAAGGGCAGAAACCGCCCGGATAGGGATTGGTTGCCACCCGGCCCGGCCTTAAGGCACAGTCGGCGTGGGCATTCGCAGGACCAATATGGCAATCCAAGAAAGTGCGCCTGGCAAGGAACTGACCTGGCGCGGGTTGGCCCTGGGCGTAGCGCTGACCCTGCTGTTCACGGCGGCCAATGTCTATCTGGGGCTGAAGCTTGGCATCACCTTCGCCACGTCCCTCCCCGCCGCCGTGATTTCCATGGCCTTTCTGGGCCTGTTTTCCGGCTCCAACATCCGCGAGAACAATATCGTCCAGACGGTGTGCTCTTCGGCCGGCGCCATGGCCTCGATCATCTTTGTGTTGCCCGGCCTGATCATCGTGGGCTGGTGGACCGGCTTTCCTTTCTGGGCCTGTTTCCTGGTGTCGGTGTCGGGCGGCGTCCTGGGCGTTCTGTTCACCATTCCGCTCCGGCGCGGGCTGGTGACCCATTCCGACCTGCCTTATCCCGAAGGCGTGGCGGGAGCGGAAGTGTTGCGCGCCGGGTCGGACGCCCGCACCAAGCACAACGCCGAAGCGCGTGAAGGGCTGATGGCGATTGTCTATGGCTCGGTGGCGTCGGCGGGATTGACGGTGGCCGCCGCCATGCGCCTTGTCACCGATGAAGCAGATGGATTCTTCCGCTTGGGTGCGGGCGCCACGGGTTACACTTTCTCGTTTTCCCTGGCGCTGCTCGGCGCGGGCCACCTGGTCGGCATCTCGGTTGGAGTGGCCATGCTGCTGGGAATCGCCATCGCCTGGGCAGGCGCGGTGCCGATGATCACGGCGGTCACGCCAGAGCATGGCATGGCGCTCGGCGATTTTGTCATCACGGTATGGCGCACCCAAGTGCGCTTCATCGGCGCGGGCGCCATGTCGGTGGCGGCAATCTGGTCCCTGGTCCGCACCATAGGCCCGATCCTGAGCGGGCTCAAAGAGGTGTTGGCCGAACGCAAAATCGCGTTGATCCCGGGCGAGCACAGCGACCGCGACATTCCCTTTAACTGGATGGTCGGGCTGACAGTGCTGGCGATTATGGCCTCCACCTGGCTGGTATGGCGCTTCGCGGCCGATGCCGGGCTGGCCGGCGACGCGGCCGGCATTGCCGCACTGTCGATACCGATCATGGTGATATTTGGATTCCTCATTGCGGCGATCTGCGGCTATATGGCGGGGCTGATCGGATCGTCCAACAGTCCCATTTCCGGCGTCGGCATCCTGGCGGTGGTGGGCTGTTCGGTGATGCTGATGGTGTTTTTCGCGCATCGCCCGGCCCAGGCGATGGTAGCCATCGCGCTTTTCATCACCGCCATCCTGTTCGCCGCCGCCTGCAGCTCCAACGACAATCTCCAAGATCTCAAAACCGGGCAATTGGTAGGCAATGCGCCCTGGCGCCAGCAGGTCGCGCTGCTGGTGGGCGTGGTGGCGGCCTCGCTGGTCATTCCCGGCGTCCTGAATCTTCTGGCCCAGGCCTATGGCTTCGCCGGCGCCGCCAATCTCCACACCATCACCGCCCATCCCCTGGCCGCGCCTCAGGCCAACCTGATTTCGGCTCTGGCCCAGGGCGTGATCGGCGGCCAGCTCAACTGGACGCGCATCGAACAGGGCGCGCTGATCGGCGCCGCTATCGTGGCGCTGGACGAGATTTGCCGGATACGCGGCTGGCTGCGCTTTCCGCCTTTGGCCGCCGGTTTCGGCATCTATCTTCCCATGTCGGTCACCGCCCTGGTGGTGGTAGGCGCCGTGATCGGCTGGTTCTATAACCGCCATGTCAAAACCGCGCGCGCGCAAAGGCTGGGTGTGCTGGTGGCTTCCGGCATGATCGTGGGCGAGAGCATTTTCGGCGTCATCAATGCAGGACTGATCGTGGCGGCAAACCGGGACGCGCCGCTGGCGGTGGTGGCGGCCGATTTTCCGTATGCCGCGCCTCTGGCGCTGGCCGGCCTTACCGGATCGATCATGCTGCTCTATGGCTGGCTGCTGCGCCGGGCCCGCGCGGCATGACCCCTATCGCCGCCGCGCCTGAAAAAACCCTGTTCGGGCATCCGCGCGGTCTTACTTTCCTGTTCGGCACCGAAATGTGGGAGCGTTTTTCCTATTATGGGATGCGCGCGCTGCTGGTGCTCTATCTCACCAAATATCTGCTGCTGCCCGGCCATGTCGAGCATGTGCTGTTCTACCCGCAGATCAAGTCCTTTTTCGAAATGATGGCGGGGCCGCTCGGTCCCCAGCCGCTGTCCTCACTGATTTATGGCAGCTATACCGGCCTGATCTATGCGACGCCGCTCCTGGGCGGCTGGCTTGCCGACAATGTCCTTGGCCAACGGAACACCGTCACGATCGGCATCGTCATGATGGCCTTCGGTCATTTCATGATGGCGTCCGAGGCGTTGCTGTTTCCGGCATTGTTGTTGCTGATCTTCGGCGGCGGATTATTCAAGACCAACACCACCGCCCAGGTCGGCATGCTCTATGCGCCGGGGGACAGCCGCCGCGACCGCGCCTATTCGATCTTTTATGTCGGCGTGAATCTGGGCGCTTTAATAGCCCCCCTTATCGCCGGCACCTTGGGCGAGGAGGTGGGCTGGCATTACGGCTTCGCTTCCGCGGGTGTCGGCATGCTGATAGCGCTAGCAGTCTATCTTTTCGGCTGGAACACCCTACCCCTGGAAGGATTACGCGCGCGCAAGATCGCCGAGCACAAGGAACACAAGAAGCTGAGCGGGGAGGAGTGGAAATCGGTCTTGGCGCTGGTGGTGCTGGTGATCCCGCTGACCTTATGGTGGGCCTGTTATGAACAGCAGGGCAACATCATCGCCCTGTTCGCCGACACCAACACCGACCGGCGGCTGATCCCGGGGCTGATCGGCTGGCAGATTCCGGTGACCTGGTTCCAGGCTTTCAATCCCTTCATGATTTTCGCCTTCACGCCGTTCCTGATCTCGCTCTGGACCCGCCAGGCCGCCCAACTGCGCGAGCCAAATTCCATGTACAAAATTGCCTTCGGTTGTGTGCTGCTGGCGGTGTCCTATGTGCTGATCGCCTATGCGTCCTGGCATGGCGGCGCGGGCAAGATCAGCTGGTTATGGCTCTTTGTCTATTTCGTCCTAATCACGACGGGAGAAATCTATCTGTCGCCGATCAGCCAATCACTTGTGTCAAAGGTCGTGCCGGTACGCATTGTTTCTTTGATGATGGCGGTCAATTTCCTGCCCAACTTTCTGGGTGGCGGCTTCCTTCAGGGCTGGCTGGGGACATATTGGGAACGTTTGGGCCATCCCGTCTTTTTCCTGATGATTGCGGCCATCGGCCTGCTGTCCGGCGCTATGATATGGGCGATGGAAAAGCCCCTGCGGCCTTTCCTGGAAAAATCGCATGACTGATCGAAAGGACGACAAGCCCGAAACCATCGCCATTGCCGCCGGCCGCATGAGCGAGGATCATTTCGGCGTGGTCAACACGCCGGTCTATCGCGCCTCGACCATACTGTTCCCCGACCTCAAGACTTTGGAATCGCGCGAGCAGGACTATGTCTATGGCCGCCGCGGCACGCCCGGCTCCCGGAGCCTGGAGGAAGCCCTTTGCGCCCTGGAAGGCGGCGCCCGCACCGTGTTGGTGCCATCGGGCCTGAACGCCTGCACCACCGCAATCCAGTCCGTGGTCGCCGCGGGCGATCATCTGCTGATGGTGGATTCCTGCTATGAGCCGACGCGGGATTTCTGCGACAAAATCCTCAGCCGCTTCGGGGTCGAGACGACCTATTATCCACCCACCGCTGATATCGCGTCTTACCTGAAATCCAACACCAAGGCGGTGTTCTGCGAAAGCCCCGGCTCGCTCACTTTTGAGGTGCAGGACATTCCCGCCATCGCCAGGGCCGCTCACGCTATCAACGCCTCGGTCCTGATGGACAATACCTGGGCGACGCCGCTTCTGTTCCAGGCGCTGGCGCATGGCGTGGACCTCTCCATCCAGGCGGTGACCAAATATGTCGGCGGCCATGCCGATCTGATGATGGGCGCCATCACCGCCAATCAAAGCCATGCCGGAAGGCTGGTGCAGTTTCACGGCACCACGGGCCTGTTCTCCAGCGGCGATGATATTTTCCTGGCCCTGCGGGGCCTGCGCACCCTGGCGGTGCGGCTGACGCGGCATCAGGAAACGGCCATGAAATTATGCGCCTGGCTGGCCACCCGTCCCGAAGTGACACGTCTGCTTTATCCTGCCCTGCCCGGCGATCCCGGCCATGCCCTGTGGAAACGCGACTTCAAGGGCGCCTGTGGACTGTTCGGATTGGAATTGAAGCCGGTTTCCAAGGCTGCCCTGGCCGCTTTCATGGATGGCTTTGATCATTTCGGCCTGGGCTGGTCCTGGGGCGGATTTGAAAGTCTGATCGTTCCAGCCCATATCAGGCGTAGCGTTTTGCCCTTCCCGGCGGACGGCCCGGTGCTTCGCATCCATGCCGGTCTTGAGGATGCGGACGATCTGATCGCCGACCTGGACCGGGGCTTTAAGCGCCTGAAAGAGCATGCCTGATGGAATATGGGCGATGACCGATAGCCTGACCCATGCCGCCTTTGTCGCGGCGGTTCAGTTCGACGACAAAGGCCTGGTGCCGGTGATCGCCCAGAGCCATGCCACCGGCCAGGTGCTGATGTTCGCCTGGATGACACGCGAGACGCTGGAACATACCCTTTCCAGCGGCGAGGTAACCTACTGGTCGCGCTCACGCCGGAAAATCTGGAAAAAAGGCGAAACCAGCGGCCATACCCAGCGGCTGGTCGAGGCCTTTGTGGACTGCGACGGCGATGTGCTCCTTCTCAAAGTGGAACAGTTGGGTCCCGCCTGCCACACCGGGGCGCCTTCCTGCTTCTTTCGCCAACTGAAGTGAGGCCGAAAGGGCGGATTCCGCGCTATAGTGAGTCATGGCCGAGCTGAAAATCCCGCCCGCGACGGATTCCCTTACGCAGAAATTCATGACCACGATGATTTGCACCGTGGTGGTGGCCATCATCTATTTCGGCCGTCCGGTGCTGATGCCGCTGGCGCTGGCGGTGCTGATGTCCTTCGCCCTGGCGCCACTGATATCGGTGCTGCGGCACATCCGGTTGCCTCATGTGCCCTCGGTCCTTCTGAGCCTTACCGTGGCGCTTGTGTTGATCGCCGGGATCGGCACTTTTGTGGGCTCGCAGCTCGCGGGCCTGGCCCATGACCTGCCCAGCTACCAGAACAACATCTCCCGCAAGATCGAGTCCGTGCGTGGAACCGCCGATGGCGGAACCCTCAGCCGGCTCAATCGCACTATAGAAGCATTGGGCGCGCAGATCAGCGGCGGCAGGAGCCGGCCCGCCACCGTGCCGGTCGGCGGCGCCACCGAGGACACGCCGGTGCCCGTGGTGATTCAGCAACAGAGCGTGGCGCCCTGGGAGCTGGCGCAGAGCGTGCTGGGGCCGCTGTTGCAGCCGCTTGGCCTGGTGGCTTTGGTGCTGGTCTTTGTGGGCTTTATTCTTTTGCAGAAGGACGATCTGCGCGACCGCTTTGTGCGGCTGGCGGGCTCGCGCGACATGCAGCGCACCGCCGTGGCGCTGGACGAAGCCGCCTCGCGGCTGTCGCGCTATCTGTTCCTGCAGACCGCCATCAACGCCTGTTTCGGCCTGATTATCGGCGGCGGGCTGTGGCTGATCGGCATTCCCAATCCGGGCCTGTGGGGCCTGATTGGCATGCTGTTCCGCTTTGTGCCCTTTGTCGGCATATGGCTGGCCTTCCTGTTTCCCGCCGTGCTGGCAGTGGCGGTGGACCCCGGCTGGTCGATGCTGGTCTGGGTGATGGCGCTGTTCGGCGGCGTGGAAGCAATCATCGGCCAGGTGGTCGAGCCGTTCGTTTATGGCCGCAGCATGGGCCTTTCCGCCGTGGCGGTGGTGGTGGCCGTGGTGTTCTGGACCTGGCTGTGGGGACCGGTGGGCCTGCTGCTCTCCACCCCGCTCACCATGTGCTTTGTGGTGCTGGGGCGGCATATCGAGGGGCTGAAATTCCTCGACGTGATGCTGGGCGACCAGCCCGCCCTGGCAATGGATGAAAGCCTTTACCTGCGCATGCTGGCGGACGATCCCGATGACGCCACCCAGGATGCCGAGGAATTCCTGCGCGACCATTCCCTCTCAGCCTATTACGACGAGGTGGCGGCCAGGGCGCTGATGCTGGCCCAGGCCGATGTCAATCGCGGCGTACTCGATCCCCTGCGCCAGACCCGCATCCGCGACGCCATCAAGGGGCTGATCGCCAATTTGTCGGACCGCCAGGATCCCAGCGCCGCCAAGGCCCTTGCCGAACTGCCGCCCAGCTGGCGCAAGACGCCTGTCCTGTGCGTCGCCGGCCGCGGGCCGCTGGATGAGGCGGCGACGCTGCTGCTGGTGGATATGCTGGCCAAATACGGCGTCGGGGCACGGGTGGTTTCCTCCGACCAGACCTCCGCGGCGCAGATCGACGGGCTGGACGTGGAGGGCGTCTTCGTCGCCTGCGTGTCTTACCTGGAGCCCGGCACCTACAAGAATGCGCGCTATCAGGTGCGGCGCCTGAGAAAGCGGATGCCGGAAATTCCGGTGATGGCGATATTCTGGGGCATCGATGGCGACAATTCCCGCTATCTCGACGGCGTCGAGGCGACGGAATGCGATGTGGTGACCACCGGCCTGAAAGAGACCATCCATCATGTGCTGGCCTTCGCGCGACGGTCCGGCAATCCGGTGAGGCCGATGCGCGAAACGGTGCAGGGAATTTTGCAGGTCTAAATGCCCATGCCGCGCCGCCGCCAAAGGAAAATGCGGACATGCTGAAATTCATGGCATGGGCGGGCTTGGCGTGTACGGTTGCCGGAGCGGCGCCGGCCTTTGCCGCGACCGGCTGGAATTTTGGAAATATTTCCTTCGCCCCGCGCCAGGGCTGGTGTCCTGCCCGTGCGGCGCAGGATGCGGCCCTGGAAGTGCGGCCTTGCGACGAGGATTTTCCCGCCCTCTCGATCCGCATTGTGCAAAGCAAAGCGGCGCGGCAGAACCTGGCCAGTCTGGCGGCGGCCGATGCCGACAAGGCCGCGGATGAGGAGGGCAAGAAACGCGTGCTGGAAACGATGGCGGATCGGACCGGAAACGATGATTGCACCGAAAACAGTTATGCCGTTGACCGCGGCCCGATGCCAGGCGTTGCCAGCTATTCCGTTGCCGCCAGTTTCATCTGTGGCGGCAATGAGGACATGCCAGCCCTGTTTCACGTTTTCACCGCCTACGCCCAGGGGCGCGACGGTTCTGTCTGGACCGTCTCATTCGACCATCCAGGCGGGCCGATCTCCAGCAATGACCGCGCCATGATCAAGGCCGCGATCGCCAAGATTTCGGGGCGCTGAGCGTTTCGGCTTTTGCCCTGGCCAAATTGGCGACTCCGGCTGGATTCGAACCAGCGACCACCGGCTTAGAAGGCAGGTGCTCTATCCAGCTGAGCTACGGAGTCGTGCCGACACCTTAAGCCAAACCACCAGGAATTTTAATGCGACCAGGGCAGTTTGCGGTCGAAGCGGAAATTGTCCGAATAGGATTTTGGCCTGGGCCGGGGCGCATGCGGCTCGAACACCTGGTAAGGAATGGCGTGCTTCTCGGCATAGGCGATCGCCTCTTCCCTCGTTTCGAACTCCAGCGCCACCTGCTGGCGCATATCATCCGAACTGGTCCAGCCCATCAGGGGGTCGGGCACGCGGGCTTTTTCGGGCTCATATTCCAGCAGCCATTGCTTGGTACGGGCCCTGCCCGACTGCATGGCGTTCCTGGCCGGCTTATAGATGCGCGCGCGCATAAAACGTCTCCTGAACTTCACCCGCGTTCGCGGCCCGTTCCTGCAATGACTTAGCGCATGGAAAAGGACATTTCCAGGCCAATATCGGGCCAAAACCGGACGGGTTTTGCTCCGCCCGGGCGCAGCCTATAGAAGTTTCCCGGCACAACCGGACTTCCCCGGCAGGCTGATAACGGCGCCTTCTGTAAACGATCCCGCAAGGCAATGACCAGGTATCAGACCTTTCTACTGAAACTATCCGGCCTCGGCGAGCGCCTTTGGAGGCGGCTGCGCGGCAAGAAAACCAAATCGCATCCCATCAATGCCCTCCACACCAGGTGGCGTCCGCCATCGATCCCACGCCTGCCGCGATCCCTGTATAGGTGCTGGCTACGTGGCATTGAGCATCTAGCAGATCTGACATTAGGTATCGCAACCGCAATTCCGGAATGTCCGGATCTGCCTGATCCACGTGCCCGCAATGCGCGCTACGACCCATTAGACTACCGTGCACTCAAGATCATAGCGAAACGGGCACCCCCGCGCCCAGACGAAGTTGCATATGATCTCGGCTGCGGAATGGGGCGAATGATCTGTTTTTTCGCCCGCAGGCCGGCGAAACTTTGCGTCGGCGTCGAGATGGCGGCAGAGCTGGCCGAAATGGCTCGCAGGAATGCTATAACCCTCATCGGGCGCCGCGCGCCGATTGAAATTTATACGGCAGATGCCGCCCAAATGGATCTGGCGAACGCGACGCTGATCGGAATGTATAATCCATTCGGGGAGGAGGTATTGCGGACGGTCATGGAAAATCTCTGTGCAAGCCTTCAAACCAATGCTCGTAGAGTGAGAATTTTTTATGCAAACCCACATCATTATAAAGTAATGTCGGAATATCCTGTATTTCGGCAGATCGATCAGTTCCTGGTGCCATGTAAACTCATCAAGTTTGATGTCATGGTTTGGGAAAATGTAAGTGCGCGCCCGGATAGTTTCCCCCATCCCATAATGATGTGACAAACAGAAGCGAAATTTCCCTCTGCGTTCAGAGAGTATGAAAGCCTCTAAGGATCGGCGGCGTTCTCACTGACGACCTCGATCAAAAAAACACAGGGTCATATTCCTATGCAAAAAATTCTCAAGGAAACCGCCTCGGCAAAGAGCTTGCACCTTCGTTCAACCCTGATGACTGTTCAAAATGCATCCGACATAGACCAAATAGTCGCTGATTGGGTTGATTTGGCCGGTCGAGTGCCAGCGCATTCGATGTCACAGACTGCAGAATTTGCCGGCATAGCGCTCGACCTGGCGGCGCAGCAAGGCAAAGAATGTTTCATTATCACTGTACGTCTTGCAAATAAGCTGGTCGGTGTGTGGGGGCTTGTAAAATCCAGAAGTTGGATTCATTGCATTCTCGAGCCCTTTAGTTGCGGTACTCATGAGGAAATGTCGTCCCCCCTGATTGAACCGCAATTTGACAACGAGATAGCAGTTGAGATCATCGAGGCCGCCTTTTCCATTAAGGCAGACCGACTCTGTTTTTATAATATGCCACGATCAGGTGCGGTTGATCGAGCGATCGAGAGGTTAAAATGTTTCCAGCGCGTTGACTTTATGCAGTCCTATTTGATTGACAAAAATTCCTTCACAAATTGGAAATCCGTCGAGTCTCGCCTTTCAAAATCATTCCGGAGCCAGCTGAAGCGGTATGAAAAGAAGCTTTCGGAAAGAGGCCTGTTGGAATTCGGATGGTCCCGGACGGCCGAGGATGCTGCTCGCGTTTTAGGTTTCATTTATGAAACCAAGCGAGCATGGTTGAAAAGAAAGAGCCTCAGATCACATTGGCTGAACAAAAATGAAGTGCGGGATTTTTTCAACGCGCTTATTCAAAATCCGGGCTTTGGACGGCGTCCCATCATTGGCTGGATAAAATTGGACGGAAACCCCATTGCGGGTGGGATTTATATTTCGACGGAAGATTGTGTCGAGGCGCTCATCACCACATTCGATCCGCGTTATTCCGATGTTTCTTGCGGAAATATTCTTGTCAAGCATGGAATTTCATTATCGTTGGAGACGAACCGCAGCTACGACATAGGCATAGGAAGCGCCCGCTATAAAGAGCGATGGCCGGCGGCGCCACGGCTCTTCACGACGCGAATTGTCATGCGTTCATCTGTTGGCATGATACCGGGCTTTGCTGAATTGAAAGGAATGTTGCGTACCTTGCGGAACAGACTGTTACGTCGGGCCAATAATACACTGCCAGAGCATTGCGGAGAATGAATCCAAATGTCCTCATCCGCTGAGGGCGTGGAGGGCGTTGGATGTCGGTCGCGGTCGTAATAGCGGCTTATAACGCGGAAAACAGTATTGAGCGAGCCATTGACAGCGTCCTTTGCCAAACCCGCCGTCCTTCGGAAATCATCGTTGTCAACGACGCATCCATAGACAACACGTTGGCGGTTGTTGAGGCTTTGTCTCATGTTTTCGGGGAAATACGAATAATCTCCCTTGACCGCAATTCTGGCCCGTCCTGCGCCAGGAATGCTGCTATCCGTTCAACAAAGACGGACTGGATAGCCATTTTGGATGCAGATGACGCCTGGAAGCCGGAACGGCTCGAGCGCCTGTTGGATGCCGCCGAAAAGCAACCGACAGATTTCGTTGCCGACAACTTTATTTATTTTGACGTCGTCGCAGGTGTTGAAAGCGGATTTGGATTTGATCCCTCCTCCGCTCGACGTCTGATTTCAATCGAGGACGTCATATCGAGTGACATCATCGGATACTCATCGTTTGTCTTGGGCCTTCTTCAGCCAATCATGAGGCGAGAATTCCTAACAAAAAATCGTATTTTTTATAACGAAAAGACGCAATTGGCCGAAGACACTGAACTTCTCATAGATAGCCTCATTGCGGGAGCCAAGGTTCTCCTATTGCCGGAGCCTTACTATATATACAGCACGCCTATCGGTCATTTCAGCAAAAAGCCATCTCCCCATCAAAGAACAAAGCTACGTCTGGATGTGATGGCCGAGAACAATCGACTGCTGGAAAAGAAATATGCTGGCCTGATCAGCCCAAGATCCCTGTGGCTTCTTCGCAAACGCGGAAGACAGTTGATGGCGAGGCACCATGCGATCGCGGCAAGCCAATATAAGCGTAGTGGAAAACTATTCCGTTATGCCATTCATCACTTCCGGCATCCAGAATTGATTGCATTGAAGGCGGCGATATGGAAAGAGCGCGTCGCTTCTTTGTTCCAACGCTGAGCTCATGCTTCAGAACCTGCCCGGGGGGCGCTGGCCCTGCCCGCTTTCGCTTGCAGGGTGCTCCATTTTCGTAAGCTCGCAAGGTCTCGCCGATAAAACTGGTACACGCTCGCGCCGCTGGCGCTCGTGTTAGTCCTCCGTTTTTGTAAGCTCGCAAGCTCGCTAACAAAAACGGGGATGGTCGGAGCGGTGTGATTTGAACACACGACCCTCTGCTCCCAAAGCAGATGCGCTACCAGGCTGCGCTACGCTCCGAATCTCAAAGAACGGCCGAGAAAAACCTGCCGTCCCGGGTCCCTTACACGCTTGGCCTTAAGGGGGCAATGATCTCCGGAAAAACCGCCTTATTGGTCCTTAAACCGGCCAACAAAGGCCATCGGCCACTCCTTCCCCGTCAGGGTGAAAAGCCCGGTGTCCGGGTCATAGGCGATGCCGTTGAGGACGAAATCACTGTCGCTGCCGGCATAGTCGCGCTCCTGGCCTGTCATATGGTCCCACAGCGTGTCGAGCTGGGCCTGGGCCTCGATGCAGCCGGTTTTTTCGTCGATCCGCACAATAGAGCGCGTCTGCCAGATATTGGCGTAGATTTTGCCGCCCAGATATTCGAGCTCATTGATGTTGTCCACCGTCTTGTCGCCCATCCGAACGATGACACTACCCTTGATCGCGAAATTATCCGGCTCGGCGAAATAAAGGTGATCGCTGCCGTCCCCGAAAATCAGGTAGCGGCCGTCATTGGTCATGCCCCAGCCTTCATGCGGATTGCGCATGGTACGGAGCAGCTTGATGTTCTCGTCGTAAACGAAGACCAGGTGATCCTGCCAGCTCAGCTGAAACAGGTTGCCGCCGAGGAAAGTGAGGCCCTCGCCAAAATATCTTTCCTTGGAATCATTCAGCGTCGTGACATGACCGTCTGGCGTCATGCGCAAAAGCCGTGTGCCGCCGCCCAGGGCGCCGGTGCTCTCGTAGAGCGCGTGATTGTGAAACTCCAGCCCCTCGGTAAAGCCCAGCACATCGCGATAGATTTTATGGTCCAATTGAAAACTCATGGGCTTGGGCGCCGGGCACACCGAAGCAGCCAGGGCGCTACCGGCCCCGGCCAGAAAGAGAATGAAGCTGAGCCCTTTGGCGCGCATCGGGCGAATATCTCACGGGCCAAAACAAAAGCAATTCGCGCCGGGTTAACGCTTCGAAAGGCGGTTTGGCCCCCTTTTAGGCTTTGGTTTTTGCCGCAATTGGCCCAAAATGACAGGGTTTGCGACAAATCCCTGTTTGCGCAGGTTGTTCGAAAAGGCTCACATTGCGCGCCATGATCAAGGACGAAGCCAAGCCCCATATCCTTCTGGTGGAGGATGCGCGCGACATTCGCGAGCCCCTGGCGCGCTATCTGCGCGAACATGGCTATCGCGCCACCACAGCGCCCGACGCTGCCGCCGCGCGCAAGGTGATGAAGGCCGCCGCCATAGACCTGGTGGTGCTGGACATCATGATGCCGGGCGAGGATGGCCTCAGCCTATGCCGCTCCATCCGGGAAACCTCGCAAATTCCGGTGATCCTTTTGACCGCGCGCGGCGAGGAAGTGGACCGGATCATCGGCCTGGAGATGGGCGCCGACGATTACATTGCCAAGCCCTTCAGCCCCCGCGAGCTGATCGCCCGCGTCACCGCCGTGCTTCGCCGTACCCAGGCCCTGCCACCCCGCCAGAAGCCGCCGGGGGCCGACCGCATCCGATTCGGCGAATGGATGCTGGATACAGGCCAGCGCGAGTTGATCGGACCGGATGGGGTCGCGCTGCCGCTTTCCAGCGGCGAATTCCGCCTGCTCACCGCCCTTTTGGAGCGGCCCAAGATCGCGCTGACCCGCAATCAGCTTCTGGACCTGACCAAGGGCCGGGACGCCGATCTTTTCGACCGTTCGATCGACAACCATGTCAGCCGCCTGCGCAAAAAAATCGAGCCCGACCCCAAGAATCCGCGCTATATTAAGACCGTCTGGGGAGGCGGCTACATTTTCGCGATGGAGCCGGAGGCAGCATGAAATTGAGATTGTGGCCCCGCACCCTTGTGGTGCAGTTGATCGCGGTGACCGCCCTGGCGGTGGTGCTGTCGAATATTGCCGTGGCCTATTGGTTCGAGAAAAGCAACGAGGCCCAGATCCAAGCCTCGCTGAATGAACGTGTGCTGGACCGCGCCTCGACCGTGCTGACCACCTTGCGCGCCATTCCCCCGGAATCGCGGCCGGTGGTGATGAAGACGCTGAGTTCGCGGTTCTGGCAGTTCACCGAAGTGCCGCGCCCGGCCAAGCCAGAAGCCATGAGCGATGAGGAGGCCAAGTTGGCCCAGCGCCTGGCCCAAGTGCTGCCGGCCCCGGCGCAGAAGGCCCCGATCACATTCCAGCTGCACGAAAATCCGTCTTCCATCCCCGACAATCAGCTGCCGGAGGGTGGCGACCGCAGCGCCGAAGCGGTGCGCATCGAAGTGCCGCTGGATCAGCACACGTTCCTTTCCGCCGTCAATGTGCTTCCGCCGAACCAGTGGCCGGTGGAAATCTTCGTTGCCACCATCACCGCCATCCTTGTGGCCTCGGCCGGCGCCGCGCTGATGGCGCGCCGGGTGGTCCGGCCGCTGTCGGAACTGACCAGCGCCGCCTCGGTGGTGGCGCGCGGCGGCAACGCCCCGCCGGTGGAGGAAAAAGGCCCGGACGATGTGCGCCATGCCGCCATCGCCTTCAACCGCATGACCGAAAAAGTCACCAAGACCCTGGACGCCCAGCGCCATCTCCTCTCCGCCGTCGGCCATGACCTGCGAACCCCCATCACCGCCATGCGCATCAACCTGGAATTCGTCGAGGAGGACGAGCTGCGTGACCGGCTGCAGTCCAATCTCGACGAACTCCAGGAACTGACCGAACAGGTGCTGTCCGCGGCGCGCGGCGCCGGCGGCGAAAGCAAGCGCAGCGTGGATCTGTCGGCCCTGGTGGAAAGCCTGGTCGCCGACCTGGACGATATGGGCGAGCCCGTCACCTGGCAAAGCCATAACCCGGCCCCCGTCTCCTGCCGTCCCAACGAAATCCGCCGCGCGGTGCGCAACCTGGTGGAGAATGCAGTGGCCTATGGCTCCCGGGCCGACGTCCAGATCACCGACAATGGGGCCGGTTATGAGATCGTGGTCGAGGATGAAGGCCCCGGCATTCCCGAGGACGACCGCCAGCGGGTGTTCGAGCCTTTTGTGCGTCTGGAAAGTTCGCGCAATACCGCTACCGGCGGCACCGGGTTGGGCCTGACCTTGGTCAAGGCTATTGCTGAAGGCCATGGCGGCGGGGTGGTGCTGGAGAATCGCGAATCGGGCGGCCTCAGGGCGCGGATGATCCTGCCCCGCATAGACGTCGCCGCCCAATAAGGACCTCTGAACGGTGTTTCCGTTGCCAACAAGACTTTATCTTGTTTCGGAAAATATCTTGTTTTTCAACATCCTCTGACGAATACTTGGCATTTCAGGTGAGGACGTGCTTCAGCCATCGTCCGGGCCTAGAATTGCGAGATGAACGATCCGCTGTACCGCAAGGAGATTCTCCGCCTCGCCGCCGATGCGGCGGGAGCCGGTCGTCTCGTCCAACCCAGCAGCAGCGCCACCCGCACCAACCCGGCTTGCGGCGACCGGGTGACCGTCGACATTGCGGTTGCGGACGGGCGCATCACCGCCCTCGCCCACCACACCAGCGCCTGCATCCTGACTCAGGCTTCGGCGGCGATCCTGGGGGCTGACGCGGTGGGGCTGAACCGCGCCGAGATCGCCAGCCTGGCCGGGGCTGTGCGGCGGGCACTTGCCGGGGGCGACATGCCGCCTGCACCCTTCGACGCCTATGCCGCTTTCGACGGGCTGACACAGCACAAGGCGCGGCACAAATGTGTGTTGCTCCCGCTGGAGGCGGCGCTGGAGGCGATGGAAGTTCTAGAATTGGCCAAACCAGGCGCTTAGCGGCGGCAGGCTGACGGTTCTGTCCTTCAGGCTCGCCCCGCCTGTGCCCATCGCGATTTCGGTTACCGGGCGGGTCACCCGCCAACTCTTGGTTTCGCCGCCGAGATTAAAAAGACAGAGAATCTCCCCGCTGCGAACAAAGGCAATCAGCGAATCGGGCGCTTCCAGCAATTGCAGGTCGCCCTCGACCAGGGCAGGCAGGGTCTTGCGCGCCTTGAGCAGGACGCGGGCATAGGCCAGGGTGGAATTGCCGTCGGCTTCCTGGGCTGAGACCGCCAGCGCGGCATGATCCGGCCCGGGCGGCAGCCAGGGCATGCCCCCCGAAAATCCCAGATAGGGTTTGGCCGCGTCCCAGGGCATAGGGGTGCGGCAGCCATCGCGCCCCTTGAACAGGGGGTAATAAAGATCACCCACCGGATCGCGCAGCTGGTCACGGCGGAGGTTCACTTCGGTAAGGCCCAACTCTTCGCCCTGATAAAGCAGGATCGTGCCGCGCAACGCGGACAGCAGCGCCAGCATCACCTTGGCGGAGCCAGGACCGAACCGCGTCACGGTCCGGATAACGTCATGATTGCTGAAGGCGATGCAGGGCCAGTGGTCGGGCCAGGCCGCCAGGGTCTTGAGGTGGGCGACAATGCCTTCGGCGTCGCCCGCCGTCAGCAGCGCGAAATTGTAACCGGCATGAAGCCCCTTGTCCGGCGGCAGATAGCAGCCGGAGCGCTCGAACTCTTCGGAGAATTCGCCGAACACGAATTTTTCGCCCCCCTCCGCCCTTCGCATCGCAAGCGCTGCTACGTTCGCACGCTGTCGCTGCTCACCCTCCCCCTCTTGCGCTTCGCGCTGGGGGGAGGCGGGCCTGGGCACGCTGTTGAAGCTCTCGACCCGGCGGCGCACCAGATCCAGCAGCACACGGTTTTCCATAAGATTGGAATCGAAAAAATGATGCTGCATGTTGGCCGCTGCCGTCCAGGCCGCCTGATCGCGTTTCGAGGCGGGAATCGCCGGATTGTCGGTCAATTTCCGATCGTGCAGGAAGGCATTGGCGACATCCAGGCGGTAGCCGTCCACGCCGCGTTCCAGCCAAAGATCCAGCACCTTCAGGGCCGCCTCGCGCGCCTCATGCTCCACCCAGCTTAGCTTGGGCTGCTGGCGCAGGAATTTGTGGTGATAATATTGCCGCCGCGCCGGCTGGTAGGACCAGGCCGGCCCGCCGAATACCGACAGCCAGTTGTTGGGGACGCTGCCGTCGTCTTTGGGATCGGCCCAGACATACCAATCTTTTTTTGGCCAGTCGCGTTTGGCCGCATCGCCGTCACGGCTGGCAGTGAACCAGGCATGCTCATCGGAGGTGTGCGCCAGCACTTCGTCCAGGATGAGTTTCAGGCCCCGCGCATGGACCTCTTTGACAAGCCTGTGGAAGTCGGCCAGCGTGCCATAGTCTGGATGTACGGTTTCATAATCGGAAACGTCATAGCCCCAATCGCGGTTGGGCGACGGATGGATGGGCGAGAGCCAGATCGCGTCCACCCCCAGGGCGGCGATGTAATCGAGTTTGCCGATCAGGCCGGCGAAATCGCCCTGCCCATCGGAATTGGAATCGCAAAAGCTGCGGACATAGACCTGATAGATTACCGCGCCGCGCCACCACGGAGGAGCGGTTTGCCGAAGGCTAACCAAACGATCCTGCGGATCGTTTGGAGCGACGAGTGCCGTGAGCGTAAGCGAACGGCCGCGGCATCACACCTCGTTTGCTGAGGAGATGATCCTGTTCACCAGTCCGTATTTCTGCGCCTCTTCGGCGCCCATCCAGAAATTGCGCTCGGTGTCGGCGACCACCTTCTCATAGGGTTGGCCCGTCTCCATGGCGATTTCCTTGATCAGCCGGGCGCGCATCTTGATGATTTCCTCCGCCTCGATGGTGATATCCGAGGCCTGGCCCTGCACCCCACCCAGGGGCTGATGCAGCAGGAAGCGGGTGAAGGGAAGGCAGTAGCGATTCTCGCGTTTGGCGCCCAGGTAGATATGCGCGCCCGCCGAAGCCACCCAGCCGGTGCCGATCATCTTCACGCGCTTGCCGACAAAGCGGATCATGTCGTGGATGGTGTCCCCAGACTCCACATGCCCGCCCGGCGAATTGACGATGACGCGGATATCGCCGTCACTCTCGGCAAAGGCCAAGAGCTGGGCGGTAACCCGTTCGGCCATCTTCATGTTGACCTCGCCGAAGATCAGCACGGTGCGCGATTTGAACAGCGCCTGGGCAACCGGCGAGGATTGCGGATCCGGCGACTTCTTGTCGTCGTCTTTATCGTCTTGGTCTTCGTCGGCGCGGCGCAAGGTTTTACTCCACGGAATGGGTGATTTGGGGGGCCATACTAGCGAGGATTAAGGTAGGGGCAACCCGGCTACAAGGTGTTAACGGCTGCCAGCAAAACAGGCCCGATTTCGCCATGTATGACAAGGTCGGCATAAGGGTCTTGTGCTGTCTTTTCGCGGTTTAATATGACCAGTCTTGCCCCCTTTCGCTTTGCCAGGAGCGGGAAGGCCGCCGCCGGATAGACCGAAAGCGAGGAACCCGCCACCAGGAACAGGTCTGCCTGGAGGCTGGCCGCCTCGGCCCGCGCCATTTCCCCGTCCGGCATGGCCTGGCCAAAGGAGATGGTGGCGGTCTTCACGATGCCGCCGCACAAAAGGCAATCCGGCGCGTCGCCATGGCGATCGAATGCTTCCCGGATATCGGCGATCTCGACCCGCGCGCCACAGCTGAGGCATTTGGCATAGCTGGTGTTGCCGTGCAGCTCGATCAATTTGTCGTGCGGAACGCCGGACGCCTGGTGCAGATTGTCGATGTTCTGGGTGATGACATGGCTCACCAGCCCGCGTGTCACAAGCTCGGCCACGGCGCGATGGCCGTCATTGGGCCGGACCTTGTTCCAGGTCTCTTCCATTTCAAAGCGGCGTTGCCAGGACAGGCGGCGGGCCTGCGGATCGGAAATATAATCCTGAAATTGGACCGGCATCATCTTGGTCCAGATGCCGCCGGGCGAACGGAAATCGGGAATGCCGGACTCGGTGGAAATGCCCGCGCCCGTGAATACAATCCCGCGCCGCGCCGCGCGCAGCAGAGCGGCCAGCTCAGCGATCGACGCTTGTTCTATTTCGGCGTGCCCCATTACTTGGGAGAATAAGGCTTCACCGCGCCGCAATCGGCCTGCAGCCAATCGCCCTTGAAGCTGGAGGAGGTTTCCACCGGCCGGCCTTGCATGGCGCCCTTGAATGTGTAGCTGCCCTCATAATGGCCGGTGCCGCTATAGGCGATCTCGATATGGCCGGCGCCTTGCATCTGGCCGTTGCACACCATCTCCGCCGTCATACCGGACGCGCTCTTGCTGGTGATGTTGCTGGTGCAGCCCGCGTCATTCCGTTGCATCTGCGGCGGCTTGTCGGAATCCACCTCCGCCTGGGTCATGCATATCTGGGTGGTGACGGTCTGGCCGCCGGGCATTTTCATGCCCATGGCTTTCATCTGCGCCAGGGCCTCGGGCGGCATCTGGATATTGGGCGCGGCCATGGTGGTGGAGACGTTCCAAAGCCCCGCCTTGCCATGGGCAGCCAGCGCCAGTCCCGCCGATGCCAGCAGCAGCATTGCCGCCAGCAGCGAAATATGTCTTTTCATGAAAGCTCCCGCGATTGCCGCCGCCAAATCTTGCATGCCTGCGGGTTCTGGAAAAGAGCGACTTTAGGGCATTGCAAGACAGCCGCCGGCGCGCGCCGCCTGCTTCCGTGCTATGGTCAAGCCCGCCACCAGAGGTAAACAAAAATGACCGACCAGCCCGCCCGGCCCGAGCGCCGCACCATCCTCAAAAGCGCGGCCGCCATGGCGGGCATTGTCACGGCGGCAGCGGACGCCCAGCCTTTGCCGGCAACGCGGCTGGCGGATGTGACGCTGGCGCCGGAGAATAAAGTCACGCTGGAACGGCGCGGCGACATCGTGCTGATCGGAATAAACCGGCCTTATATCCAGAACCGGATCGATCCCGAAACGACGCACGGGCTGGCGAAGGCATTCACGGATTACGACCGCGATGACTCCTTGCGTTGCGCCATCCTGTTCGGGCATGGCGACAATTTTTCCCGCGGCATTGACGTGGACGCGCACAAGGCCGGTCTTGCCGGCGCCCCCGCCCCAGACAATACCGGCCTGATCGATACCCTGGGCAAAAGCAGCGCCAGCCGCCTCAGCAAGCCCTTGATCGCGGTCGTCCATGGCGATACCTGGAATCTGGGACATGAGATTTTTCTGGCGGCGGATATTCGCGTCTGTTCCGCCGATGTCCGCTTCGGCCAGGACGAAACCAGCCATGCCCGCTTTCCGGGCGGGGGTGGAACCATCCGCTTTGTGCGCGAAGTCGGCTGGGGCAACGCCATGCGCTATGTCCTGACCGGCGATCACTGGGGCGCGCAGGAGGCCTTTCGGATGGGCGAAGTGCAGGAGATCGCGCCCAACAAGGATGCGGCGTTGCAAGCGGGCATCCGTCTTGCCGCCAAGGTCGCGGCGTGTGGCCCCCTGGGCATCAAGACCGCGCTGCTGTCGGCCCATACCGCGATCGACGTGTCGGAACCGGAAGCCTTCTCCAAGCTGGGCAAGCAATATAACGACCTTTATGCCACGCGTGATTTTCAGGAGGGCCGCGATGCCGAGGCGCAGAACCGTCAGCCGGTCTATACCGGCCGCTGAACGATTATGACGATTTCCTGGCGCGATATCCCCTTCACGCCAGCGGCATCGGCGCAAGGCAGGTCTGCGCGGCTTAAAATTCGGTCGCCGCGCCCCGCGAAAATTCTTATGATGCCGTGACGCGCGACGCATTTTCCGCCGCGCCTTTCGCACATTTGTCAGGAGAATCCCATGCAGACCAAAGCCTATGCTGCCCAGTCGGCCACCACCCCCCTGGCGCCGTTTACCGTTGACCGGCGCGCGCCGCGACCCCGGGACGTCGCCATCGAAATTCTCTATTGCGGGGTCTGTCATTCGGATCTCCACACGGCGCGCGGTGAGTGGCATGGCGTGCAATTTCCCGCCGTGCCCGGACACGAAATCCTGGGCCGCGTCATGGCCGTCGGCAACGCGGTCAAGAAATTCAAACCCGGCCAGCTGGCCGGGGTCGGCTGCATGGTGGATTCCTGCCGCACATGCTCGGCCTGCAAGGACGGGCTCGAGCAATATTGCGACGGCCCGGTGGGATTCACCGGCACCTATAACGGGCCGGTAGGCGGCGGCAGCAACACCTATGGCGGTTATTCCACCGCCATCACGGTGGACCAGGATTTTGTGTTGGCCGTCACCCATAAGGAAAAAGACCTCGCCGCCGCCGCCCCGCTGCTTTGCGCCGGCATCACCACCTGGTCGCCGCTGCGCCATTGGAAGGCGGGGCCCGGCAAGAAAGTCGGCGTGGCGGGGATCGGGGGCCTCGGCCATATTGGCATCAAGCTGGCGCATGCCCTTGGCGCGCATGTGGTGGCCTTCACCACCTCGAAGGACAAGATCGCCGACGCCAAAAAACTCGGCGCCGATGAGGTTGTGATTTCAAAAAATGCCGACGAGATGAATGCCCATCGCGGCAGTTTCGACCTGATCATCAACACCGTGGCGGCGCCCAATGACCTGGACGCCTATATGGTGCTGCTCGGGCGCGACGGAGCGCAGGTGCTGGTCGGCGCGCCGCCCACCCCGCACCCCTCGCCCGCCGCCTTCAATCTGATCTTCAAGCGCCGCAGCCTGGCCGGCTCCCTGATTGGCGGCATCAAGGAGACCCAGGAGATGATGGATTTCTGCGCCCAGAACAATGTCGTTTCGGACATTGAGATCATCCCGGTGCAGGACATCGACAAGGCTTATGACCGGATGCTGAAAAGCGACGTCAAATACCGCTTTGTCATCGATATGGCGTCTCTCAAATGAAAGCAGGGGATTTCGGCGTGGTCTCCACCACCGTGTCGTCGCGCGAGGATGCCGATCGGCTGTCAGGCCTGCTGCTGTCGGAAAAGCTGGCGGCCTGCGTACAGATCCTCAAGATCGACAGCCACTATGTGTGGAAAGGTGAAACCAATCACGAGCCGGAGCTGATGTTGCTGATCAAGACACGCGCCAGCTTGTTCGAGCGCGTGATGGCGCGGCTGGCGGCCGAGCACCCGTACGAAATACCCGAGATCGTGGCGACGCCTTTCGCGGCGGGGTTTTCGGGCTATCTGGGCTGGATCGAAGAAAGCACCAAATCGGCGTAACCGGCTATTTTCCGCTGCCCGTCTTGGCCAGCCGGCAGGCCAGATGTTCTGGCGTGCCGGGCATTGCGATTTGGGAACATTGTTCGTTGCTTCTGCGCGCCTGAAGCTCGGCGTCAAATTGCGCCGCGTCCGCTCTTGTTTTCTGAGCTTTCTCCGGGCTGACGCAGCCGGCAAGAAGCAAGACGCAGCCCAATCGTATCACCTGGCTGATTGTCATGGCTCAGGACCCAAGCGAGCCATAGCCCCGGGCCATGGCCGCCGCGAACATCGGAATGAAAGCGAAAAGCACCGCCTCAATCCACAGGAAGCGTTTCACCTGGTGGATATCAGGCGGGGCAGGCAAGAATGCGGGTTCGGTTTTCAAGGCACGCCGCCATTTGAGGATCGCCATGGTCGGCACAATGGAAAGCAAGCCGACCATGGCGAAAGTGCCGATCTTGGCCCAGAAAAACAGATTGACGGAATAATAGGCCCAACCTTTGGCGGCGAAAATCGCCCGGGAAAATCCCACCACAAGAATAGCCCCGGCCAGAATGCCGTACCAGATATCAATCTTCGCAACACGGATAACATCCCCGCCAGACATGTTCGAACGAATAATTCCAATCTCAAGCGCAATGACGCCGGCAAGCATGAAAATCAGGACATGGTGCGCAAGCGCCAGGGTCAGGTCGGTGGTGGCGTAATCCATCGTGATATGTCCTTTCGCCTGCGGGGGAAAACTTACCGCAACCGCAAAGAGGGAGCCAGCAGCCAGGCCCAGTCCGCCGTGAGACAGCGGATCGAAATACCCGGCTGGCCAATGGCGAGCGCTCCTGCATATCCCTCGCCAGGCGCCAGATCCGCCATCGTCCAGTTGCCGCAATGCGTATCGCCGATCTGAAGGACCGGCGGCTGGTCGGTCCGGCCGGTGGTAAAGGCGCTCAGGGGATAGGACAAGCCGGTGCCGATCGCCTTCACGAACGCCTCCTTGCGTGTCCAGATGGTGTAAAATCCGGCAAGCTGGCTTTCCAATGACAACTGGTTGAGATTGTCGAATTCCACCGCCGCAAAATGATGCCGGGCAACCTGGATCAAATCGGGGATGTCTCGTATCTCTTCGACATCCACGCCAACCGCCGCGGCGGGCGAAACCGCCAGCAGCGCAAGATCGCCTGAACGGCTGAGATTGAAATGCAGGCCCGCTCCGGTATGCGCCAGTACGGGCCGGCCGTTCGCTTCCTCGGAAAAAATCAGCGATTGCGGTTCCACCTTAAGATAGCGCGAAAGAATGAGCCGCAACGCGGCGTGACGGCTGATATAGCGCACCCGGTCTTTCTCAAAGTGAAAACGGGTGGCGCGATCCATTTCCCCGGCGGATAGCAGCTTGGGCAACGCACCAGGGTCAGGTGGCGCCGTCATAGCTGGCACCGCCCAGCAATCAACCTGTCCGGCCCGCAGAGCAAGATTCGGATTGTCCTTCATCGCCGATGGCCAGTATGGCAGCGTGCTCATGACGATCTCGACGGTTGCATGGGCCGATACAAGCGATCCGGCAGGAGATTAGGTTCGGGTCCCATAATCCCGTCAAGCGCAAGGCTGGCGCCAGCGGGAATTTTGCGCGCCTGCCTGCTTTTGTGTTTGACATTGCAAGAAGCAGCGACAACATCCTGGCTGTAAAGGCGCCCTCCACCACAGGACAGATGGCACACGGCATGGACGACGAGCAAGCCGCCCGCACAGTCGCCGTTCAGCTCCGGCGTACAGCCGGATACCTTGCGCGCGCGGAGATAGAGCGCCTGCTTGAGCCCTTGCGGTCCCATGCCAAACGCCTCGAACCCTTCGGCTACAAGGTCTACAGCCAGAATGACGAGGATGGGATTCTGTCGGAGATTTTCAGCCGGCTGAAAATTGCAGCCGGGCTGTTCTGCGAAATCGGGGTTGAAAACGGCCTGGAGTGTAATACGCTTTACCTGATCCACAAGGGCTGGCGCGGCTGCTGGCTGGAGCGCAATGAAAGCCAGCGTGCGCCGATCAGCACGACCTTCGCGTCCCTTATTCATTCCAACCGGCTTGTGCTTGGCTTGGGCGTGATATCGCCCGGCAACGTCAACCGCGCCATAACGGGAGCGCTGGCGGCGATTGGGCGCGGGCCGCAGGAGCTGGATTTCCTCTCGGTCGACATTGATGGGATGGACATCTACCTGTGGGAGGCCCTGGCCTTCTCACCCAAGGTCATCTGCATTGAATATAACGCAAAATTTCCGCCGCCGCTGGTCAAGAAACCGGTTCTGGATCCGGATAATGTCTGGCGAGGCGGGGATTACATGGGTTCAAGCCTCTCCGCGCTTTACGAAACCGGCGGAAAAAAAGGCTATACCCTGGTCGGCACCAATATTGTCGGCGGCAACGCTTTTTTTGTGCGGAGCGACCTGGCGAGCGACCTTTTTGACGCCAACCCGACCGCCGAGCATCTCTACAATCCGCCGCGCTACTGGCTGTATTTCGATCATTTTATCGGCGGCATTGGGCACAACGCCGATTTCGGGCCTTATACCGATCTGGTGTGAGCAAGGCCAGGCTATCTCGCGCCCGCGCTTTTGGTGACATCCAACAAAAACTGAATTGCGATGCCATCGCCAAAATGGCGCGTGACGCGGCCAAAGGCCCCGCCCAGATTCACGATCTCGCCAATCGGCGGACGGTCGAGCGTCTGGACGGACATGCCCTGGAGTGAAATATCCAGGACATGGCACGGAACGAGATTTCCATCGGCGCGTGTGAAATGGCCGAAGGCCTTGGCGGGCATGCGTTGATGCCGGCGCAACCGCGTCGGCGATACCGTCCCCTGCCCGACATATTGCACCAGCTTGTCCTGGATTTTGAGACGCTTTTCATCCCCGCAAACGAAAAACAGGCCCAGCTCCGCGCCCTCGCTTCGAATGACGAAAGCATCGAACCGGCCGAGGCCCTCGATATAGAGGACGGTCAGGGTCTCGGGCAAAATAGAATGTGTCCAGGCAACCCGTGCGCCACCCGGAGAAATGTCGATGATGGTGCATTTGTGAGAGGCGCCGTCCGGAGGGACAAATACTGTTCCAACCTGGCCGGTGCGAACGCGCTGGAAATCCCGCTGGTCGTCGTTGGTTGACGATGGCGATATATCTGCTGGTGACGCGGTCATATGCCCCCTGCTTGCCCGGCGCGCAATTCCCGTAAGAGGCAGCATGGGACCGAAAGCCAAAAACGATACTATTTTAATCGATAAAATTTGAAGTATCGCGAGGCGGGCAGCGATTCCTGCGCTGTCGGCGTTATCGGATACACGTTGGATATCGGGCGTTAAGCCGACTTGGTGAATGAGTTCGGCTAAAGCCGGCCGTTTCTGTAATTGCCCTGTTCCAGCATGCCGCCTCTGGCGTCCAGTACCACGCCATAACCGGCCCGGACGCCGTGTTGCCAGATTCCCTTCAATTGCCGTCCATCCCGCATCGCGACAACACTGGCGCCGTTTAAATTGAATTCTCCGCTGGCGGTGATTTCAAAAAGACCGGCTTGGGATTGGCACGCTTCACCGGCATCGCATAACAGCACACCCCAATAGCCACCCCCAAGAGAACCCGAACCGACAAGCTCTCCTTCCCAACTCACGCCGGCCGTCACGGTAATGCCGTCGCCGACATTGACGCCATGCACCCATTTGCCTGTGTGAACCCGCCCCCCGGAATAGGTCATAACGCCATATCCCTCTGGAACGCCCTGTTTCCACCCGCCTTCATAGCTGGCGCCCTCTCCGAAATTCACCACCTGAAGACCTTCGGGACTGCCATTGCGATCGACCTGGCCTTCATAGCCGTAAAGCGTGGCGCCCTGTTCCTTGATCGGCGACTGCGATGCATATCCGCGCACGCCTTTCCTGGCTTTCTGCGCCGCGTCGCGCGCCCCGGCGGCAGCCTCCCGCGCCAGCGCCTGGTTGCGGAGCGCTCGCGAAGCGTGGATTTCCGCCTGCTTCGCGGCGGCATCTGCCTGGACCATGGCGGCTTGAACCTCCGGCGTCGGCGTGGTTCCGAACTGGAAGCGCCGCACCAGCTCCGGACCCTGCTCATATTCCAGCCAGCCAGCCGCGACGGCCAAGGCGAGAACGGAAAACTGAACCCAGTATTTCCAGGACAGAATCATCAAATCCCTGGGCGACAGCATGACGTTGCCTGTGCCCGGCCCTTTTTGAGAATTGCCGCAATGCTTCGGACCGCCATCAAACACCAGCCATCGGCCGGTATGCAATCGCGCGGAGAAAACCGAAAATCAGGTCTGGTTTTCCGCTGGCGTGTGGGATCTCGCTCGGAAACGACAATGTTTGCGCCAGCAACGTCCAGCTGCTAGCGCAATCCCGGGGCGCTGTGCCGGTTGATTTGCCTTGCTACTGGCTCGCTCTGGCGAGCCACAGTCGCTTTAGAAAATAAAGCGAAGGATCAACAGCGTTTGAGAGGTCGTGGATTTTTTCGTATGTGACGCCCGTATCCACGCCAATTTTCCAGATGACTTCCGCGTCATAGGCCAGCCGGTCGGGAATGCTGATCAGGTAAAAGTTGGACGGCAGTACCTCGTTTTCGCGAACAGTGATATGCGCGCCATATTCCGTGAGGTTGCGAATGGTGCAATCCGTGCTCCCATTCGCATGCACAATCAGGCCTGGGTACAGAACGCGCTTGCGGCGCTTGGGTCTGCGCTCCAACGGGGGAATCCCGGAATGGATCAGCCGCACCTGGCCCCTTGACGGGTTTCTGAATTCCGACATTTGAAATCCCTCCATGCGCGCCCGATCACGCCGATGCCTATACACAGAGCCTAATTCGTCACATCCGCGAACGAGGTTTCCGGCAGATGACCCGGAAAGACTCTTTCAGATCGCCAGAGCTGTTTGTTTCTTGCGCCGGACCACGAACCCAATCACGCCAAAGCCGGCCAGCATCATCGCCCAGGTAGCAGGCTCGGGAACGCCGGCGGTAACGCCCGTGGACACGACAATGTTATCCAGAAGATTGCCTTGATCGTCGGTCCCGCCAATATCCCTGAACGTCACCCTGCCGGATGCATTGGTGAAATTTTCCGTATAAAGCGTGTAGCCCTGAGAGTTGCTTACCGGTGTGATGGTTACGAACTGACTGCCGATGCCGACTTGCGTGGTCTTGTTCACGGCGCCGCGCAAATTCCCGGCAAGAAGAAAGGTGACGGTATAGTCGCCCGCAGCGAGTGTGGCGACCGACTGGAGGATACCGGCGACGCCCGTGGACCCGGCGAGGTCCACCGAGACCCCGTTATCGAAAGCCAAACTCGCGAACCCGTCGGCAGCGCCGACCAGGTCAACCGAAGGCATCCCCAGGACGGGGGCATTTGGCGGAACAAAAATCGTGTCCCCCACCCAATTCAAGGTGACGTTGTCCGAGTCAAAATTATCGGACAGTACGATGGCAGCGTTCGCGGCACTGAGACCAAGAACGGTTAACGCGGATGCTGTCAAGGCCAAGCATATTTTCATGACTAATCTCACAATCTGGAATGTAAAACCCCTTGTTCGTCTCTAACTCGGACGATTGGTTATCGTTGCGTGGCGGGCCGGAAGAATTTTTTTTGTTCAATTTTGACCATGGGACCCCTGGGGGATTCCCAGCGGCTTTGCCCGGTTCCTTCGCCAGAATCGTTGGCGTTGGAAAGGGGATCTTTGGCGGCTCGCCGGGTTGCGTCCCGCATTCTTGCCAAGGCTTTCAGCCGCAGTTTATCCAGCTGTTTTTTGACGAACGCGCTCTCACACATTGCAGCGGAGAATGAAAATGTGTCAAGCAGGCCCCACACTCTCTCGATCTCGCCTTGGGGTGATCTGCCGCAACGGATGCGAAACTCCGGTGACGAATGGTCGGTGCCCAATTTCTGCAGCCAGCCTCCGCTTGTCAGAGAAACCAGTTCAATCTCGAATGTCCGGCTATTGATGCCATAATAATACGCCACCAAATCTTCCAGCTCGCGGTTTCTCGTCATGAATGTCTGCTTCCGCTCATCGCATATTGAACAAAAACCGAAACTCAAACCCTGTCGCGATGAACGCTTCCGCACTCGCTGCACACGATCTGCGGGCTGGAGCTCATCTTGCTATTCTCCCGCAGGTAAAACCCGTCGGAGGTACAAACCGGCGCGGTAACGGTCAGATTTCCCCATCGTGACGGCAAGTTGCTCTCCCAGGTTGCGAAACCTGTTTGTCCGCAATGGTCACAGAACAGGGGGGTGGTGAACCTTGTTTTCGCATTCGGCTGGTGCGCCGGCGCGCTGTCCACCTTATGGCCATGCCCATGCATATCCGGCGCCTTCCCATGCTCTCGCGGCCTGCGCCGTCAAGTCCGGACGCATCGGCCTCTTGGCTGGCTAACGCACCATTCGCCCATTTGGTTTCCGAAATGTACGGAAACCTGGTCCGATTGCTGCGATTGCCTCTCAATGAAGCCGGCCCGGCACCGCCGATCAGTAAGCGGAATGATGGAAGGGCGCGGTGGTCACCGTCAGGATCAGGATGTGGACGTCCATGGCCAGCGACCAATTCTCGATATACTCGAGATCCCGATGCAGGCGGCCCTGCATATGGGAAATGTCGTGCACCTCACCCCGGAAACCGGCGACCTGGGCCCTTCCGGTAATGCCCGGCTTGGCGTGGAATCGTAAATGGTAATTCGGCATCATCTGCGCATAATACTGATCATGGGCAACAGCATGCGGCCTGGGACCGACAAGCGACATCTCGCCCTTGAGCACATTTACAAGCTGCGGCAGCTCGTCAAGGCTGGCGCGCCGGAGGAATTTTCCGAGCTCGGTGACGCGATTGTCGCCGCGAGTCGCCTGGGTGACATCCGCGCCATCCTCCAGGACAGTCATGGTACGGAACTTGTAGATCATGAAAATTCGGCCGTGGAGACCAGAGCGGCGCTGGCGGAACATAATTGGCCCCTTGCTATCCAGGGCGATAGCCAAGGCGATCAAGGCCAGCAAGGGGAGCAAAATCACAAGACCCGCACCAGCACCCACGATATCGATCAGCCGCTTTAGCCGGGAATTCAGAAGGCAGGCCGCTCGGCCATGGGTTTCCCCGCCCATGCTAAAGCTGGGAGGGCCGCCAATCGCATCGGCAGAAGCTAATGGTTCGCGCCAAACGGCTTTTTGGGTGCCTTCTAACATCTATAGTCCCTCGCCCATTTTTCATGCGATGGCCGAATACACTGTCATTCGGACAAATGCGTGAATGGGAATGCTGTGTGGTTCTTTCCAGTCTGACCCGCATATTTAGATATGCAGTGATAGCCAGAACGGGGAGACCCCTTGGCGGTTCCGCCATCGCCGGGCATATAGCGAAAAATAACGATTCTGCTGCACCAACAACAACATCTTTCAAGTTCTTACGGTCCCGGCCAGGGACCGGAGTTTCCGTGGAACTCTTGGCCGGTCTGGATGCTGGTGCAACATGGCCGTTGCGCCGGTTCATCCCGGAAATTCCCTATCAAATGGCACACGGCACCCTGTTGCGAAGGGGCAGTTGCCTGCCATAAGAAACGAGATGATCGATTTGGATATCTGGCGCGCCGCCCATGTCATGATAGAGGCGCATAGCGACCAGGCGGAACGGCAGGCGGCGCTGAAGGCCAGGCAAATGAATGTCCAGATCGTAAGCTGCTCGCAACGCGTTACGAGCGATTCAAGTCTGCAGCCTGGCGGGGCACAAAAAAGGCCGCCTTTTGGGGGCGGCCCTTATTCTTAAGGTCAATTGCCGGATGGCAGGCTGAACGTCAGATAGTCTCCCGAATAGTTGCCGCCCGAAACGGCAACAATGATGTATTGCTTGCCGCCATAGGAATAAGTCATGGGTGAACCGCTCTGCGGTGCGGGCATCCAAACCGCCCCCACCTGTTCGCCGGTTTTCTTGTCATAGGCCCGCAGCATCGCGCCGCGCGGATGGCCCGGCGCGGTGGAGTATTGCGGATCGCCCATGATCACCAGTGTCTTGGTCACCAGCATGCCGACATTGCCGGTCTGCCCGGTCTTGGGAATGTTAAGACCGCTGAGCGCCGGATTGTTGCGGACTTCATCGGGCGTGTCGCCATGGGGCACCTGCCACAGAATATTGCCGGTGTTCAGGTCAATGGCGTTGAGCGTGCCGTAGGGCGGCTTGATGAAAGGCAGCCCGCTGACATTGCGCGGCGGCGGCGGCGCGTTGGCGACTTCGGGATGCTCCTTGAAGATCGCCGCCAGCTTGGCCTGTTCCGGGCTGACCTTGGGCGCGTCGGAGGCCACGCCGAAGCCGGGGCCGTTGCCGACGGTGAAAGGCCGCCCCGCAGTGCCTTCGAGATAAGGCTCGTCGGACAGGCCCGGCGGCGGGGCCACCACCGACTTGAAGGTCTGGGCGGCATTGTTGGCGTGCAAATAGACGACGCCGGTTTCGGGATCGAAAGCGCCGCCCGGCCAGTTGGTGCCGCCCGTGCCGCCGGTGCCGCCGAACTGGGCGATGGGGAAAGGCTGCTTGCTGACGACCGTGGGCGTGAACATGCCGCCCAGGACATAGTTCTTCTTGATCAGGTCCAGCGCCTGCTGCCGCAAGGCGGGGGTGAAGTCGATCAAATCGTCATCGCTGCGGATATATTGCAGGCCATAGGGCGCCGGCTTGGTTGGGAAAGGCTGGGTCTTGGCGGTCTTCTCGCCCGGAATATTGCTCTGCGGCACCGGCTTTTCGATCATCGGCCAGATCGGCTTGCCGGTGACACGGTCGAAGACATAAAGGAAGGCCGTCTTATTGAACGCCGCCACTGCCTTGACCGACTTGCCATTGACCATGACGTCCACCAGCAAGGGCGGCGAGGTCATGTCGAAATTCCAGATGGGATGGTGGACCACCTGATAATACCATTTCAGCTTGCCGGTATGCAGGTCGAGGCAGACCAGGCTGTCGCCATAAAGGTCGTTGCCCGGGCGCAAGCCGCCATAGGTATCGTTGGTGGGTTCCTCGATCGGGACATAGACGCTGTTCAGCTCCTTATCCACGGTCATGTTCGCCCAGGTGCCGGTGTTGCCGTTATAATCGGCGGAGTTCTTCTCCCAGCTTTCGTAACCCGGCTCGCCCTTCTGCGGGATATTGTGGAAGGTCCACAGCACCTTGCCGGTGCGCGCATCGTAGGCGCGGCTGAGGCCCTTGGTGTTGTTCTGGGTGAGAGGTTGGCTGCCCTCGCGCATCGAAGAGCCGACCAGCACGACATCGTCCACCACGGTGGGGGTGCTGTGCAGGCCGATTTCGCCGTCGGTGAGATCGATCTGCTTGTAGACGCCGGGCTGGCCCATCACGCCGGTATAGAAACCCACCCGCATGTCCACCATGCCATGGTCGCCGAAGGACTCGACCGGCCGGCCGGTATGGGCATTAAGCTCGATCAGCCGGAAACCCGTGCTGATATAGATGATGCGGTCATCGCCATTGCCGTCGGTCCAATAGGAAACGCCGCGGCCGGAAAGCTGGCGGGGCGAGATCGCGGCCCGCACCCCTTCATTCAGGCTATAGACCCATTTCAATTCGCCGGTCCGGGCGTCCAGCGCCACCACGTCGCGGCGCGAACCGCCTGTGGCATAGACCGTGCCGTTGATCTCCAGCGGCGTGCCTTCCAGCTTGTATTCGGGGCGGGCGCCCAAACTATCCGTCTTGAAATGCCAGGCCACTTCCAGCTTGTTGAAATTAGAGGCGTCAATCTGGCTCTGCGGCGAGTAGCGCGAGCCGCTGGGATCGGCAAAATACATCGGCCAATCGCCCTTGGCGGTGGAAGGCTGGCCATAGGACTGGCCGGCGCCTTGCGCCCAGGCCTGCGTCGCCAGGACGGCCGCGCAGAGCGCCACCGGCGCGGCGCAAATAAAAAGCTTCTTTGAGAAGATAGATCTGGACATTTCACACCCCCTATTCTTTTTGAAAAAAGGACCACAGCCCATGCGCCAAATTTGACGACCCTTCAGTTCATTGATTATCCCTTGGAAATGGCAGCGGACATGCGCAGGTGGTCCAGGATATCACGGTGTGGGCGGTAAACAAATGATCCAGTGGACCATTTGTTTACCGCCCGAACGCCCTGAGCTTGGGCGAAAGGCGGACGTGGCGGCCTCTATTGCCAATGGTGGAACCAAATGCTTCGTCACCGCCCATTCCTCCTCGGACGATCACCCGATCAACAATCAGTACGCCTCGATGGTGCCTGGATAAGCGCGTCTAAGCCTCGTATAGGCATTCGGATTCCTGCGAAATTTCGGGAGACAATATGTAGCTTCCGTCAAACCCGCGCAAAGGCTATACCAACACCGGCAAACATCCGCATCGCGCCAATAGTGTATTTTAAATTGCAATCTGTCGTCCGATCTCCACTACCTGATCGCTCGGCAGGCTGAAGAAATCCCCAACATGAACTGCATTGCGCTGCATCAGGGCGAAGAGAATTTCCTGCCAACCGGGTAGCCCCTTTTTGTCCTCACGGCTCACAATTGTCTCGTGGCCGACATAATAGGTCACGTCATTAAGGTCTACTGTGCATCCGAGCGCCTTGCTGACGCGCAGGAGCTCGGGAATTTCTGGCCGCTCCATGAAGCCGTAGCGAGCTTCGGCTCGCCAGAAATTCGAGGCAATTTCCGTGACGGTCATCCGATCCCTGAACGCCACCCAGGGAATTTGCAAAATCGCGACGCGTAAGACAAGCAAATGTTCGTGCAATGCGCGGTTGTGCTTGACGTGCCAGACCATCACGGGCGGCGTATCCTGCATCGTACGCGTCAAGAACACCGCTGTCCCGGGTACCCGTGGAATGTTGTCAGACCGAATTTTGGCGACAAAATCAGGAATCGGGATCAGGGATTCATGCAGACGGACTGAAACCGCTGCGGCCCCGCGGTGCCAAATCCACATCACACCATAAACGGCGGCCGCCAGAAGAAGAGGAACATATCCGCCTTCCGCGACCTTGGTGAGATTGGCCAGGAAAAAAGCACTGTCGACGATCAGAAACAATCCCGCAACGCCGCCTGCGGCAACCATGCTCCAGCCCCAGATTTCGCGCATCGCAATGAAAAGTAAGGCCGATGTCATCAGCATTGTCAGCGATACAGCGATGCCATACGCAGCCGCCAGATTATCGGATTTTCCGAAGCCGATTGTCAGCCCAATTGTCACGATCATGAGCATGAAGTTAACGGGGCCAATGTAAATCTGACCATACCCCTCCGACGAAGTCTGCTTGATCTGCAAGCGTGGCAGCCAGCCCAACAGGATTGCCTGCCGGGTCATTGAAAAGGCGCCGGTGATGATCGATTGGCTGGCGATGATCGTTGCCACCGTCGCTAGCCCAATCAATGGCATCAGCAACCCTTGCGGGCAAAGACGATAAAAAATATTGCCGTCTGTTGGTGCGCCATCCAGAACAAGAGCTGCCTGTCCTGCGTAATTCAGGATTAGGCTCGGAAATACTATCGCGAACCATGAGAGCTGGATCGGTTTTCTACCAAAATGACCCATATCGGCATAAAGAGCCTCCGCTCCTGTGACACACAGGAAAATGCCGCCGAGGACCAGAAAGCCTGAAACCCCGTGAGAGAACACATAGGTCAGACCGTATTGCGGATTCAGAGCAGCAAGAACCCCTGGGTGTTGCACGATTCCAGAGATCCCCATGAGCGCCATGGCAATAAACCAAATAAACATCACCGGTCCGAAGGCTTGACCGATCCTGGCGGTGCCCTGTGATTGGATCGCGAACAGACCCAGCAAAATCGCTACCGCAATAGGAACAACATAAGGCTGAAATGCGACAGTGGCCATGTTCAGGCCCTCAAGGGCTGATAAAACCGAAATCGCCGGGGTGATCGCGCCATCACCATAGATAAGAGCCGCGCCGAAGAGTCCGAGGGCCACGATCATGGGCCGTTGCTGCTTCTTGATTCCGAGCAACGACATAAGAGCCAGGATGCCGCCCTCCCCGTCATTATCGACACGCATGGCAAACGAAACATATTTCACGGTGGTAATGACGAAGAGTGTCCAGAATACGAGCGATAGCACACCCAGAATCGTGCTCGCGTCGGGCGTCTTGGCCGTCAGGTTAAGAACAGTTTTGAACGTATAAAGCGGGCTGGTGCCAATATCCCCAAACACGATTCCGAGCGCCGTCAGACTCAGGATCGACAAACGCGGTTGCGGGGACCTTCCAGCTACTCTTTCCGAAAATGCCATCCGGACCCCGGTTCGACTAATCGCTGAGGATACAAAAGTGACCAAGAAACAGCTAGCCCTCTGGGATGGTCCGATCTATCTGCCATGTGACGGCGAAAACATAAGGTTCGATGCTCAAACGCCCGACGATTTGTTCGAGGGCTGCGTCGTTGCGGGTTGCCGACACCGCCTGTGCCGTCACCGCCACCTTAGAGGTGTCGGGAATATCCTCACTGTCGAGGCGACGCAGGCCCAAGCCTGCCTGGGATAGCGCGTGTAATAAAACGGAACGGACATGCGCCTCCTCGGCGGCCAGGCTCGTTATTTCGACGCGGTACTGTGTTTCGACGTTCGTGGCCGTGAGGATGCGCAAATTCAGCCGCCGTACCAGCGGCCGCAGGAACAGATTTGTCACGATGATGAACCCAGCGGCAAGCATGCTTGCGGCATACATCCCGCCGCCAGCGAAGGTGCCGACCATAGCCGAGCACCACAAAGTCGCTGCCGTATTGAGGCCGTGGACGCTGACACCTTCGCGCAAAATGATGCCCGCGCCAAGAAAACCGATACCGGTGACGACCTGTCCGGCAATCCGGGTAGGATCGCCATGACCGAGCAACACTCCAAAAACAACAAAGCCGCAGGCGCCAAGTGCAACCAGCGCATTGGTCCGAAGACCAGCCATCTTCTGATGCCACTGCCGCTCAAAACCAATCGCTGCGCCAAGCAGCAAGGCCGTCCCCATGCGGCCGACGATCGTTACTAACGTATCAATTCCTGCTGCGTCCATACTCAATATCCCTCATTACCCACGGCGAACGCCGAAGTCGGTGACGTTAAGTGACGGCATTGTCGGCATTGTAGCTTCTCTCCATCACCGGGTGCGATATCGAAACCGTTCGGCCCAATGGTCAAAGACATCGGCGTATTTCCAAACTCGCCGCATCCCGATAGGTCCGATCAGTTTGTATTTCAGGAGAAAGCTTCCGGTCGCGAGCAGCGCGAAGGCACATCGCCAAAGAATTCCGAGTAACCGCAATCGGCAATTTCGTCGGATACGGTGGGAAATGCTTTCACGCCGTTCTGTCTTCCCAGGTCCGCGCAGCGCTGCCATCATCTTTCTTGTTCACCTGGCTTCATATCTGTGCATGCAGGCGCGCGCCAAAGACCGAAACGGGACCGCGGTCTGAATTGTAGGCGGGATTGGCGATGAACTGATAATCAACGCTTGCTGCAAGCCATGGTGTCAGCTGGGCGTTGTAATAGGTTTCGAGAATATCCTCGGTATTGTAGCGCGGAAGTTGCCCGTCACCGATAAGGATGCCGATACCACCCGCTGCAAAATAGCGGCGGGCTGGCGCCGACAGCGCGTCAACCACGCCCGCCAGACCAACGGTATCATTGGGCCGTCCCCAACCAGTACCCTCCAGCGACAACCCGGCCGCTAGAGAGCGATTGATCTCGGTGAACTCGAATGCCTCCTTGCTGCCGTCGTTGATGCTCGCGCGTGCGAACAGGCCGAGATTGTCGTCGATCTTCTGCTCGAAATTGATTGCAGCGCCTGGGCGCGAGGCATATTTGCGAACCAAAGAGCTGTCCGGGGTAGCGTGGGTGGCTATGCCGAGAGCGACAGCATCGTCGTACGAACCCATGTGGCCACGATTGACATAGCCGAGGAGCTTTAGCTTGCCAGCTTCAGCCCACCAGGTGTGCCGTTCCTCCGCCTCGGCAACAAGTTCGAACTGCCCCAGATTTTTGTCGAGGGTCGTCGTGTTGGGAATTGTCGAAAGATCGAAGAAGCCGGCGCGAAGCGTCCACCACGATTGAGTCCATTCGCCAACGGCGCCGTAGCTGTAGCCCCAGGCGTCGGCCGCATAGTCGTAGGCACCCGAATCGACGATGGCCCAATTGGAAAAATCACGCCTAGGGTCATGCGCGTAGGTGTTTGTGTCGAACATGTCCGTTGCCGTGATCTTGCCGATCGTGACAACGACCTTGTCAGCCGTTTGGGTGTGGCCGAGTTGGTTGGCGTCCGGCTCTACCGTCTCCGCATCTCCCCCCAGATCGAAGGTCTGCCGAAAGAAGGCGCGATGAAATCGCACGTACGGATTTGTCTTGCCGACCTTGTAGGCTTCGCCGCTGGTAAAGCCAGCGACGCCGACGGTTGTGCTGAGACCGAAGCCTTGATCGAGCTCGGGGTTCACATAAAACTCGCCCTCGTTCCACAGGCGGACCCCAGCATAGAGTGTCAGATCGAATGTCTCGTCGCCGCGGCTACCGGGGTCCAAGCTAAATGCTCCACGATAGGGCGATTTGAACGCCGGGTGATATTGATCCACAAAGGTCATCTGGCCATGCAGCGACCAATCTTCCGGGGCGTCGGCAGCCAATGCTGTGCCAGGGATGCAATAGAGCAGAGCTGCCACCAGAGCCGTGCCCCGAGCGACCCGAACCAGCCAATGTGCAATATATTCAAGCTTCCGCAAGGACATGCCTGCCACCCTAAAATTCCCTTAGCTGCTTTTTTATGACAATAGACTCGGCCCCGAGGGGCTTGTCCTTCCAATTAGGATGATATACATATACCCCTATACGTATAAGGCAAAGGACAATGAGTCACATAGTTGAAGAAAAACAAAAGCTGTTGCATCGCGTGCGCCGTTTGCGCGGACAGATAGAGGCGCTCGAACGAGCGCTTGAGGCGGAGGTAGGCTGCACAGATGTGATGAAGCTTCTCACGGCCAGTCGCGGCGCTATCAACGGCCTGATGGCTGAGGTGGTCGAGGATCACATCCGCATGCATATGATTGACGCCGGACGCAAACCATCACGATCCGAAGCTGAAGCAGCGGATGAATTGCTGAGTGTGCTGCGGACCTACATCAAATAGTTTAAAAGGAAACGGTCCGGTGATGGTCTTCAAAGTCCGATACCAACTTAAGGGCGTGCAGGTTGGCCACCCCGGCAGTACCAGAACTATCCTAGAGGCACGCCAACTGGCTTTTGAAGGCCGAACGATTTATGGGGCCGACTTCGCCATCATTCTGGGAGCGGACCGCGACGGCAAAGAAGCGGCGGTGGAATCAATAAAACTCTAGACGTGATGCAACAGGTGGTCGCGATGAGCGGCGCGACAAGCAATCTCATTGCAGATCGGACAGAACATCACATCAGCTTCCATGTTTTCGACCCCACGCGTGACCGCGACATAAATCATGCAAAGGCATTACTTACACGGGATTATTTACACGGGCGAATGCTTTAGCTGCGTCTGCCTTGGGACAAATAGATAAGCTCATTCTCCCAATTAAGCATCGTGTTTTACAGCTGAGACATCGATGCCATTCGTGTTCATTGCCAGGCGCGCTCAGTTTATGGCTTTGCAAGATGCACCTCGACATCCGGTTGATTCCACCAGCCGCCGCCCAGCGCTGCGAACAAGGCCGCCGTGTCGGATAAACGGCTGGCTTGCGCCTGAATTACGGCAAGTCTCGTTTGCTGCTGCGCCTGCTCCGCAGTGAGCAAGCCAAGCCCGCTCGTCTGGCCAAGGCTGACCAGCTTGCGCGCGATGGCGAGACTACGCGATGCGGCGGCGTCCGCCGCCTCTGCCGCGTTCAAATTGTCGCTGTCCGACTGGACCGCATGAAGGGCGTCCGCAACATTCTGAAACGCCGTGACAACCGTGCCGCGATATTGCGCTGCGACCTGATCATAAGTATCACGCGCCGCCTGGGTGCGGTGGGCCAGCGTGCCGCCATCGAATAAGGGCTGTGTGAGACCAGCGCCGATGCTCCAGAACTGGTTGCCGGGCGCTGAAAGCTGGCCCAGCTCTGTCGCTACGGTGCCCGCATCGGCCGACAGGGTGATATTGGGCAAACGGGCGGCAATGGAAACGCCGATTTCGGCGCTTGCCATATGCAGATTTTCTTCCGCTGCCCTCACATCGGGCCGCTGTTCCACCAGTTTGGAGGGCAAACTGACGGGTATATCTTCCGGCAATTTCAGCGCCGCCAGGTCAAGATCGGGCGGCGCATCGTCCGCCGGCAAATGACCGCCCAGCGCAATCAACAGGTCGCGGTTCTGAGCCAGCTGCTTTTCCAGCGGCGGCAGCGTCTGCTGCATCTGCGCCAGCACCACCTGTTGGGCCGCGATATCGGCACCGGCAATCTGCCCCAGCGAATGCTGGTGTTCCTCTATCTCCAGAATCTGTTGTTCGTCGGCAATGAGGGCATGGGTTGCATCAATCTGGGCGCGCAGCGAGGCTTCCTGAATCGCGGCGGCGACGATATTGGCGGTTAGCCCGACATAGGCCGCCTGCAGCTGGAAACGCTGGGAATCGGCCTCGGCCTGCAGGGCTTCCACCTGGCGGCGGTTGCCTCCCCACAGATCGGGCGACCAGGAAACCGAAAGCTGCGTCTGATAAAGACTGTAAAGCAGAGCCGCCGAGGTGAGGGTCGGCGAAATCTGCGCCGCATTCCTGTTGCGGCTGGCGTCGAGGCCTGCCGTCACGCTGGGATAGTAGTTTCCCATCTGGGCTTTGACATTTTCCATGGCCGCGCGCAGCGCAGCCTGGGCCGCCTGTAGATTGGGGCTGTCCTTGATCGCCTGCCGCACCAGCCCGTCCAGGGCCTCGGAATGAAACAGCAACCACCACTGGCCCGGGATGTCTGCGCCGGGCGCAAAATGCTGGGCCGCGCCGCCCGCTACCGTCACACCCACCGTATCGGTGAGTGGCGCGCCGGTGTAACTTTCGGCCTTGGGCGGCGGCGGCGCCTGGAAATCCGGTCCCACCGTGCAAGCCGCCACTCCCAGACATAGACCCAGCAAGAGCAGTTTTCTCGCCATCTTCTACTCCGCCGGTTCCGGCTGGGGCAGGCCCCGCATCGCATGGCCGCGCCGGGAAAACACAGTGATCAGCACGGGCAACACCACCAGGATGAAGGCCGGTGCCAGCAGCATGCCGCCCACCACCACCAGCGCCAGCGGCTTCTGCACCTGCGAGCCGATGCCGGTCGAGAAAGAAGCGGGCAGCAGCCCGGCACAGGCCGCCACGCAGGTCATCATCACCGGCCGCATCTGGACGCGGCAGGTGCGCAGGATGGCGCTGGTGCGGTCCAGCCCCTCATCGATCATGCGGTTGAAATAGGAAAGCACGATGATGCCATCCATCGCCGCGATGCCGAAAAGGGCGACAAAGCCGATCGCCGCCGAGACGCTGAACGCCGAGCCGGTGACGGCGAGCGCGAAAATTCCGCCCACCAGGGCCATGGGAATGACACTGATGGCCAGCAATGTGTCGATCAGCGAGCCAAAATTGGTGTAAAGCAGAATGCCGATCAGAAGCATGCTGAGCGGCACAATCACCATCAGGCGCTGCATCGCCTCCTGGAATTCGCCGAACTCGCCAACCCATTCCAGGCGATAGCCAGGAGGCAGTTGAATCTGCTGGCCAATGCGCTGCTGCGCGTCGGCTACCGCGCCGCCCAGGTCGCGGCCGCGCACCGAGAATTTGATGGGGACATAGCGCTCCTGGTTTTCGCGATAAATGAAGGATGCGCCCGACACCAGGCTCGCATTCGCCACATCGCCCAGTGGAATCTGCACAATACCACCGCCCGGCGCGGCGGCGCCGATGGTGATGCCGCGAATGGCGTCGAAATCCTGGCGGTATTGCGGCGCCAGCCGCACCATGATAGGAAAATTGCGATCGCTATTGTCCTCATAGAGATTGCCGGCGGATTGCCCGCCGATCGCCGCCTGGATCACGGCATTGATGTCTCCCGGAGTGAGGCCGTAACGGGCGGCGCGCGCCCGGTCTATGTCGATACGCAGCGCGGGTTGACCCAGTGAATTGAACGCCGCCAAATCGGTGATGCCGGGCACGCCCCCCATCACCTGCTGGATGCGCCCCGCCGTCCGCTGCAGGGTTGCCAGATCGTTTCCGAACAGCTTGACAGAATTCTCGCCTTTGACGCCTGAAGCGGCTTCCTCGACATTGTCCTCGATATACTGCGAGAAATTGAAATCGACGCCGGGAAATTCCGCCTCCAGGCGGGCCGTGAGGTCCGACACAAGTTTCGCCTTATCTACGCCCCTGGGCCACTGATCGAAGGGCTTCAGAGGCGCGAAAAATTCCGCGTTGAAAAATCCGGTTGCGTCGGTGCCGTCGTCCGGCCGGCCATGCTGAGAAACGACGGTTTCGACTTCTGGATAGGATTTGATGATCCGGCGCATGCGATTGACATAGCCATCGCTCGCCTCCAGCGAAATGGAAGGCGGCATCGAGGCGCGAATCCAGAGATTGCCCTCCTCCAGATGCGGCAGGAATTCCGAGCCCAGGGACCTGGCCACGAGCAATGCGAGAAGGAATATCACCGCGGCGGCTCCCAGGGTAAGGATGCGGTTGTTGAGTGCAAAGCCTGCCGCCGGCTCATAGATTTTGCGCAAGCCCCGCACCAATGCAGTTTCCGTTTCGTCAAGCGTCTCGGGCAGGAGAAAACTCGCCAGGGCTGGCGAAACCGTAAAGGTCGCGATCAATCCGCCAATAATGGCATAGGCGTAAGTGCGCGCCATCGGCCCGAAAATGTGACCCTCAACACCGCTCATGGTAAAAAGCGGAATGAATCCGGCGACGATAATGGCCGCGGAAAAAAAGATCGCGCGGTCCACCTGCAGCGCCGAATTGGCGATGACGGCGAACTTTCCCCGAAGATCGGTGACCGCGCTGTCCTGAAGCCGGGAATCGCGCGCGAAGCGGCGGTGCCGCGGCTCGCTCAGATGGCGGAAGATATTCTCCATCATGATGACGGTCGCATCCACCACCAGGCCGAAATCGATCGCTCCCACTGACAAGAGATTTGCCGATTCGCCGCGCAGGGTCATGATCAGGACGGCGAACAGAAGCGCGAACGGAATGGTAGCCGCAACGATCACCGCACTGCGAAGATTGCCCAGGAACAGCCATTGCATCGCGAAAATCAGCAACATGCCCGCGACCATGTTGTGGATGACGGTAGCGGTGGTGACATGTATGAGATCGCTGCGGTCGTAGATGCGTTCGATGTGTATGCCAGCGGGCAGGATGCCGGCACTGTTGATCCGCCGCACCTCGTCTTCCACCCGGCGGATCGTGGGCATGCTCTGCTCGCCGCGCCGCATCAGCACGATGCCCTGAACGATATCGTCGTCATTGTCCTGGCCGGCTATGCCCAACCGGGGCTGGTTGCCCACGCGGACGTCGGCGACATCGCTCAAAAGCACCGGCGCGCCGTTATTGGCGTTCAACATGGTGCTTTTGATGTCGTCCAGCGAATGGATCAGGCCGACGCCGCGCACCACCGCCGATTGGGCCCCGATATTGATGGTCTGGCCGCCGACATTGAGATTGCTGTTACCCAGCACCTGAAGCACCTGCGGCAATGTGAGGCCAAACTCCACCAGCCGGTGCAGGTCCACCGTCACATCATAGGTCTTGGTCTTGCCGCCCCAGCCGGTGACGTCAATCACGCCGGGCACCGCCTTGAAGCGCCGTTCCAGCGTCCAGTCCTGGATGGTCTTCAGGTCGAGACTCGAAGCGCCCGGCGGCCCGGTTACGCGATAACGGTAGATTTCGCCCACCGGGCTATCCGGCGAAATCTGCGGCTGGGCGCGATTGGGCAACGCCCCCAATTGCGACAGGCGATTGGTGACCCATTGTTGGGCTTCGTCATAGGTGAAGTCGTAGGTGAACTGCAGCTTCACATCCGACAGTCCGAACAGTGAAACAGTGCGGATCGCCGTGACATGCGGAATACCCGCCATCTGGATTTCTATGGGAATGGTGACGTAGCGTTCGATTTCCTCCGCCGACTGGCCGTTGCTCTGGGTGACGATATCCACCAATGGCGGTACGGGATCGGGGTAGGCCTCGATATTGAGGTTGAAAAACGCCGCCAGTCCGCCCGCGACAAGAATCCCCAGCAACACCACCACAAGCACGCGTTGCCTGAGAGCGAACTTGACGATGCTGTTCACGGCCCGCTCATTTTGCTGCTCAACCGTTGCCGGCGGCCTGGTCCATGAACAGCCCGCCACTGGTGACGATCTGCTCGCCAACCGCAAGGCCAGACGTGATTTCGGAATAGCCGCCGCTGCTGCGCCCGATGTTTACCCGCCTGCGGCCGAGATCGCCGCGCAGGTTCGCCACCCAGACATGCGCGGCATCGCCCTCATAGACCACCGCGCTTTGCGGCACAGCCGGCGCATCCGCTGCCTGGCCGGCATAAATGATAAATCCGGCCGCCATGTTGGGCTTCAGCCGATCGTTGGCATTGTGAATTTTCGCGCCGATCACCAGCCGGTGGGTGTTGGGATCGATCACCGAGGAGATATAGGCGATGCTGGCGTGAAAGACTTCGCGCGGATAGGCCGGCACGTGCACATCGGCTTCATCGCCCAGATGCACCAGGCCGACATCGGCTTCGCGCACATTGGCGACCAGCCAGACCGTGGAAGGATCGCCCACCGAAAATACCGCCGAATCCTGCCCGGAGCCCGTCATCGCGTCTATCTCCGCGTCCGTCTTGCCCAGGATGCGCAGGCGGCTGCGGGCGGACGCCAGGGAGGCGCTGGCGGCGGCGAGATCCACCTGGGCCTGCTGCCAGTCTTTCTGCGCCGCGCCGTCGCTCTCAAAAAGTTCGTGCTGGCGTCTCTCATTGGCATTGGTGGCGCGGAACTGGGCACTGGCAGTGACAAGATCGCTTTCGGCCTGCAGCACGTCGGAGGACTGGCCGCTCAGGACCGGCAGGCCGTGTGCGATAGGTCCATGCGCGCCGGTGAGCGCGAACCCGCCGTTGGGCGCGACATAGCCGTCGGTGACGATCTCGGTATGGAAGATGCGATGCCCCACAGTCTGGATCTGGAGCCGGGCGCGTTGTTCGGAGCTCGGGATAAAGGTGGCCAACCGGGGCGCGGCTGCTGATGCCGTATCCGGCCCGGTCTGAAAGAAATAGATCATGAAAAGTGCGGCAAGCGCCGCGCAAGTCGCCAGCACCGCCACCGCGAACATCTGAGTCCGCGCTGGCCATGAGGAAACCCGATTTTCCTCTTTTTGCGCCCCGTCTTGCATGGCTGATTTCCATGGTGTTGCGCCCAGCCCGGCGCCGCCGGATTTTAGGCCGCCCTCCATAGCAATCGCGCCTTACGGCAGCCTTACAAAAGCGACCGAGTCTTACGGCAACCTTACGAACCTGTCAGATTTATTGCGTTGCCCAGCTTCTGCCTGCAAAATCGGATCATGCGGCTATTGCTCGTCGAAGATAACGCCAGGCTGTCAAGCCTGATTGCCGCAGGCCTGGCGAAGGAAGGCCTCGCGGTGGATGCCGTCACCACCGTCGCTGAATGTCTGAGCGCCCTGGCAACCACACATTTCGCGGCGGTCATTCTCGACCTTGGTCTGCCGGACGGCGACGGATTGTCGATACTGCAGCATATGCGCGCGCAGGGCAGTTCGATACCCGTACTGGTGTTGACCGCGCGCCTCAGTGTCGGCGACCGGGTCAAGGGCCTGCATCACGGTGCCGATGATTATCTGGGCAAGCCTTTTGCATTCGAGGAACTGGTCGCCCGGGTGCGCGCGCTGTTGCGCCGTCCCGCCGCCTATCTGGGCCGCGAATTGCGGCTGGGGCGCCTCAGCTTCGATATTGAAGGGCGTGAGATTGCCATAGATGGCGTGCCATATGCCGTGGCGCCGCGCGAAGCGTTGGTGCTGGAAGTGCTCATGCGCCGCGCCAATCGCGTGGTTCCAAAAAAGGTGTTGGAAGATCAGCTATACGGCCTGTCTGCCGATGGCAGCGCCAATGCGGTGGAAGTTTCGGTGCATCGGCTGCGAAAGCAATTAACCGAGACAGGGGCCCATATCGCCATTCATACGGTGCGCGGCGTGGGCTATCTCATCAAGGAAGAACAGCCGTGAGGGGCCGCTCCCCGTCCATCCTGCACCGCATTGTCGGGCTGCATGTGGTGGCACTGGGCGGCGTCACTATCGCCATCACCGTCGCCGCCTATTTTCTCCTCAACTCCACCGTCAACGATTTCGAGAACCGGCTCCTGCGCGACCACGCCGCCAGTGTGGCGTCCTATCTGGCATTTGGCGGGGGCGGTTGGTCACTTGCCCTGCCGCCCGATCTTCAGGCGATCTACACAAAGGGCTATGGCGGCTATGCGCTGGCAGTCGTGAGCGATGAAGGTCACGTAATCTATTCTTCGTTGCCCAATGACCGCCCCTTCAGTATGCCCGAGCCCCACAGTTCACAGACCACTTACTTCAATGAGAATCGCGGCGCATCCGTTTATTACGGCACGATCCTGCCGGTGAATCGCCAGGGGCACGCCGCTTGGATCCAGGTGGGGCAGAATCTTGAAAATCCCGATGTCATCATTGACGATGTCGTGGCGCTGTTTGTTGGCCGCATTGCCTGGCTGGTGGTTCCAATCTTCGTGGTGTTGCTGCTTATGGATGTGCTCTTGATGCGCCGTCTCCTCAAACCGATCGTCGCGGCCTCCCATGTTGCCTCCTCCATCGGCCCCGAGCAGCCGCTGCTCAGGCTGCCCACCGGCGCCCTGCCGCGCGAAGTCTTGCCGCTGGCCGAAGCCGTCAATGAGGCGCTCGACCGGCTGGAAAAGAGCCTTCAGGCGCAACGCGAATTCACCGCTGATGCGGCGCATGAACTGCGCACCCCGCTGGCGATCCTGCGTACCCATGTGGATACGATCCTCGACGTCCCGGCAGCCGCTGCGCTTCAATCCGATATTGACGCGATGGGCCACGTCTTGGACCAGCTTCTGGAGCTGGCGGAACTGGAAGGCTTCGCCATCGGCCAGAGCGAGCGCGTCAATCTCACCGAGCTGGGCGCGGAAGTTGTTGGCCTGATGGCTCCCATTGCGCTGGCCGAGCACAAATCGCTGGAATTTTCAGCCGGACCCGCCCCGGTTTTGGTTTTCGGCAATGCCGAGATGCTGTTCCGCGCCCTGCGCAATTTGGTTGAGAACGCCACCCGCCATTCGCGTCCCAATCAGAGCGTGGAAGTCGAGGTGGCTTTGCCCGCTATTATTCGGGTCATGGATCGCGGCCCCGGTATCAAGCCGGCCGAACGTCAGCTCATTTTCCAGCGCTTCTGGCGCCGCAATCGCCAGGACAAAGGGCATTCCGGACTGGGTCTGGCGATCGTGGCCAAGATCATACAGCTGCACCACGGAACCATAGAAGTCACTGACCGGGATGGTGGCGGGGCCACATTCAGTATTCTGTTACCCGCACTCCATGTAAGTTCGGGGTCAGAATGAATTGGCCCGGGTTTTCCGGACGGTTTATTTAATAGTAAGAGGGCCGGTGTTTTCGCCTGACGCGGGGCCCAAGAAGAAATGCGGATGGACCGGCCTGCTCGCTACGCTCGCAGGGCACCAGCTTTTGTAAGCTCGCCAAGAGGCTCGCCAACAAAAGCTAGGCGTGGTGCGCCCTAGGGGAGTCGAACCCCTCTTGCAGGAATGAAAATCCTGAGTCCTAACCGATAGACGAAGGGCGCGTGACGCGGGTTGATACAGGCCGTAATGCATCTTGGCAAGCGCCACTTTATCATGATTTCTCAAAGGTTTGCAGGCGCCGCATCCTCGATCTGGAGCTGGGCGCGTTCGGCGCCGCCCCAATCGTCGCCGCGCAGTTTTCCGGCGGCATGAATGCGCCGCCCGCGGCTGGCCAGCAGCCCCTCCCCCAGTTTGCTGCCCACGGCACGGAAAGCGATGGCATCCAGTCGCGCGCCGTCGCCGCCCATCAGCCGGAGCTTGATATGATCGCCGCCCACAATATCGGCGAAACCGACCTTGAGGTCAGGGAAGCCCAGCACCGGTTCGGGATTGCCCGCACCAAAGGGACCGGCCAGCGCGATCTCGCGCACCAGTGACGGTGTAGCGGCGGAGGGCGACGAGACGGCATCGAGATCGAGCATCCCCGCCGACTCCAGCGCCTTGCCGGCGCCTTCAAATTGCGCGTGAAGAAATTCGCGGAAAGCGGCCAGCTGCGGCGCCATCAGCGAGAAGCCGGCCGCCATGGCGTGGCCGCCGCCGGATTCGATCAGTCCCGCTTCGCGCGCCGCCCGCACCATGCGGCCGATATCCAGGCCGGCAATGCCGCGCGCCGAACCCCTCCCCATGCCGCCTTCAAAGCCCGCGACAAAAGCCGGCTTGGCGAAACGCTCTTTCAGCCGTCCGGCGACGATGCCGACCACGCCCGGATGCCAGCCTTCGCCTTCCACCAGAAGAAAGGGCGCATTCTCCTGCAATGCCGCCAGCGCCATGGCTTCGTCCAGGATAGTCTTCTCGATCTGGCGCCGTTCCAGATTGTGCAGGTCCAGCAGGCGGGCGAACTCCGCCGCCGCGCCGGCCTCGCGGGCGACAAGCAGATCGGTGCCCAGGCCACAGCGTCCCACCCGGCCGCCGGCATTGATGCGCGGGCCGAAGACAAAACCCAGATGATAGGCCGTGAAGGGCGGCGCGGCCTTGGCCACCGTGGCCAGCGCCGCCAGCCCCGGACGCGCCAGATTGGAAAGTGTCGCCAGACCCTGGCGCACAAAGGCGCGGTTGAGGCCGATCAGCGGCACCACATCGCAGACCGTGGCCAAGCCCACCATGTCGAGCCCATCGCGCAGATCCGGTTCGGCAATGGCGCGCGTCTGAAAAAAACCGCTGTCGCGCAAAGCGCGGCCCAGCGCCACCAGGAACATGAACGTCACCCCCGCCGCGCAAAGATAGGTGAGGCCCGATGTGTCACCCGGCTGGTTGGGATTGACATGGGCCAGCGCATCCGGGCGCGCCTCGACCCGGTGATGGTCCAGCACCACCACATCCAGTCCCAGGACGAGCGCTTGCTCGAACGCCGCGCCGCCGGACGCGCCGCAATCCACTGTCACCACCAGCTCCGCGCCTTCCTCTTTCAGCGCCGCGAATGCCGCCGCGGAGGGACCATAGCCTTCGGTGAGGCGATCGGGGATATAAACGCGCGGCGCATCGCCGAGACGTGCAAGAAATTCCGCCAGCAGCGCGCAGGAGACCGAACCGTCCACGTCATAATCGCCGAATACCGCGATGCGCTGGCCCTGTTCCAGGGCGCGAACCACGCGCGCCACCGCGATATCCATCTCCGCCAGCACCAGCGGGTCCGGCATCAGCTTTTTCAAACTCGGATTGAGAAAATCCCGGGCGCCAGCCTCATCGATGCCGCGCGCCGCGAGCAGATGCGACAGCACGGGCGACAGGCCCAGATTCTGAATCAACCCGCGCGCAACGGCTTCGTCCCCGGCCGCAAGCCGCCAGCGCCGCCCCGAAAAGCTGCGCGCGACACCGAAAGCCGCTTGCCCTGCTGGCTCAGACAAGGCTCACGCGGCCTCCATGGGAATCATGCAGGGCCGCGCCCGCACCTTGTCCGAGGCGGCAATGGCCTTCAGGGCGCGCTCGACGGCGCTCTGCTGGCTCTCATGGGTGATCATCACGATAGAGACATGCTCGCCCGGGTCCCGGCCGCGCTGGATCATGCTTTCAATGGAGACATTCGCCTCGGACAGACGCCCGGCAATCTCGGCCAGCACGCCTGGCACGTCCAGCACTTCGAAGCGCAGATAATAGGCCGATTGCGCCGCGCCCGAATCCGCCGGCACCAGGGTCTTCAGGCTCGCCGCCGGGCGGCCGAACACCGGGCCGAACGAGCCGCGCGCGATCTCGACAATATCGGAGACCACCGCCGAAGCGGTCGGCGCCTCGCCGGCGCCGCGGCCGGAAAAAAAGAAGGACCCCGCCTCGCCCGCATCCACCACCACGCCATTGGCCGCGCCGTCCACATTGGCCAGCGGGGTGCGCGCCCGCACCATCGCGGGATGGACGCGCTGGTCGATGCCTGTAGGCGATCCCTTTTTGTCATAGGTCTGCCGCGCCACGCCGAGCAGCTTGATGCGAAAGCCGAACTCGGAGGCGAAACCGATATCGTTGGCGGTGATATGCGCGATACCTTCGACCTTCATGTTGGCAAGATCGGGCGCGGTGCCGAAGGCAAGACTGGAAAGCAGGGCAAGCTTGTGCGCCGTGTCGCCGCCGCCGATGTCGAGCGAAGGATCGGCCTCGGCATAGCCCCTGGCCTGCGCTTCCTTCAGCACCTCGGCGAAACCGCGCCCCGTGACCTCCATTTCGGTCAGGATATAATTGCAGGTGCCGTTGAGAATGCCCTTTACCGCGTCCACGCCATGGGCGATCAGGGCCTCGCGCAAGGTGGTGACGATGGGAATGCCGCCGGCCACCGCCGCCTCGAATTTCAGCTGCAAATTCTTCTTCTCGGCCAGTTCGGCCAGCGCTTTGCCATGCCTGGCGAGAAGCGCCTTGTTGGCGGTCACCACATGCTTTCCGTTTGCCAGCGCCGCTTCGACCAGCTTGCGCGCCACGCCTTCTTCGCCGCCGATCAGTTCCACCACCACATCGGCGTCGCCGCTGGCCAGCGCCATCGGATCGGCAAGCAGGCTCCCGACATGGAAACCCCTTTTCTTCCTCGGATCGCGGGCGCTCACCGCAACGATTTCAAGCCCCCGCCCGGCTTGCGCCGCCAGGGCTTCGCTGCGCGAGGACAACGCCTTGATCACGCCGCCGCCCACCGTGCCGAGCCCGGCAATGGCGATTTTCAAGGGTGGAATCACTTTGCGTCCGCCAGATTCTTTTCCGGCGGAAGATCGGGGGGGGCGCCATTGGTGCCCATGGCGAGAAATTTCTTCACATTGCGCGCCGCCTGGCGGATGCGATGCTCGTTCTCCACCAGCGCCACGCGGACATAGCCTTCGCCATATTCGCCAAAGCCGATCCCGGGCGAGACCGCGACCTTGGCATGGAGCAGCATCTGCTTGGCGAACTCCATCGAGCCGGCTTCGCGGAACCGCGCAGGCACCGGCGCCCAGGCGAACATCGAGGCTTCCGGCGCAGGTATTTGCCAGCCGGCCTGCGCCATGCTTTTCACCAGCACGTCGCGGCGCGATTTGTAGACGGCGCGGATCTCCTCGACGATGGATTGCGGCCCGTTCAGCGCGGCGGCGGCGGCGACCTGGATCGGCGTGAAGGCGCCATAGTCCAGATAGGATTTGATCCGCGCCAGCGCGCCGATCAGTTTTTCATTGCCCGCCGCGAAACCCATGCGCCAGCCGGGCATGGAGAAAGTCTTGGACAGCGACTGGAATTCGATTGAGATGTCCTTGGCGCCGTCCACCTCAAGAATGGAGGGCGGCGGATTGTCGCCAAAATAAATATCGGCATAGGCCAGATCCGACAGCACCCAGATCTCGTGCTTTTTGGCGAAGCGCACGATCTCTTTGTAAAAATCCAGATCCACCACCTGGGCGGTGGGATTGGAGGGATAGTTCACCACCAGCGCCAGCGGCGACGGCACCGAATGGCGCGTGGCCTTGCCGATGCTGGAGAGATACTCCTCCGGACTGGTGGCGGGGATATGACGGATGGCGGCGCCCGCGATCATGAAGCCGAAGGCATGGATCGGATAGGCGGGATTGGGCACCAGCACCACATCGCCCGGCGCGGTGATCGCCATGGCCAGGTTGGCGAAGCCTTCCTTGGAACCCAGCGCCGCGATCACTTCGCGGTCGGGATCGAGGGTCACGCCGAAGCGGCGCTTATAATAGGCGACGTGCGCCTTCCTGAGGCCCTTGATGCCGCGGGAGGCCGAATAGCGGTGGGCGCGGGGGTCGTGCGCCGTCTCGCACAATTTGTCCACGATAAAGGACGGGGTCGGCATGTCGGGATTGCCCATGCCGAAATCGATGATGTCCTCGCCCCTGGCGCGCGATTGCGCCTTGAGGCGGTTTACTTCCTCGAAGATGTAGGGCGGCAGCCGCTTGATGCGGTAAAAGTCGGTATTCATGGGGTAATCCTGAAAACGCCACAGAATCGGGGATTTGAGGGCCCGAAGCAATCATTTTTGACGAGAAATGAGGCAGCTTCGGGTCCGTTATTCCAAAGCTGCACGGCCCGGCGGCATGGCCGCAGGTCCCGGCGCGATCATTTTTCCGCTAATTTGAGGCGTCAGCTTTGGACAAAGATTTCCGCACGGCGGTTGCCTTCTTCGCCCTGGGGCATGGATTCGTAAAAGACCGGCTGGCTGTCGCCCACCGCCTCGATCAGCACTTTCTCGGCGGGAACGCCATCATGAATCAATTCCTGGGCGACGGCATTGGCCCGTTGCTGCGACTTCTCGAAGATCAGTTCCAGGTGTTTTTCAACGGGCATGTTGGCGGTACGGCTGGAGGCATGGCCCACCACCCGAATCGCACCACCACCGCCCGCTGTTTTGTACTGGACCACGGTATTCTTGATCTGGGTGCGGGCAGCTGCCGACAGAATGGTGCCGTCGCCGGGGAAAAAGACCACCGCGGTCGGGGTGGCGCCACTGTTGGTGCCCATACCCGCGGGACTGGTGGAAATCGTGTCCAGATTGGCGATCACGGCCCCGCCCGACATGTCCGCAGGGCTGCCTTTGGGCGGCACCGCCGCCATGGGCGCAGGCGCGATACCGGCGTTGGAAGCGGTCTGGCGATAACGCGCCACAATCGGGGCGGAAACCCACTGGTTGATGGAAGGATCAAGCGGCGGGGCGGCCGAAGGCTTGAACCCAAGAGCCGCATCGGATGCCGTCTGGTTCGCCATGCCGGCGCCGCGAACAGGGGTGTTGGCTGGCACGGCCGGCACAGCGGGTTCGGCGCCCGGCGGCCGGACGGCAGCCGGGGTCGACGGCGCCACGGCCGCCATCTGAACCGGACGGCTTGGAGGATTCGCACCCGTGGGAACGGCACTGGTCCCCTGCGCCAGGGCCGGCGGAGGCACGGCGGCAGCGGTGGTAGGGGCCGGTGGCGCGGGCGTAGCGGGCTGTGCTGGCATGGGCTGTGCCGAAGGCGGGCTATCCGTGGTGGGCGGCGCGTCATTGGCCGAGGACGGGGGTGCAGATGCAGATGTAGATAAAGGCGCGGCAGCAGAGGCAATTTGCGCTGAAGGCGGCACATCGGCGGCGCCGGGCGGTGCGGCGGCAGCTTCGGTTCCGGCCCGCAGCGAATCAGCGCTATAGCGGGCCTGGGCGCCGTCGGCGGCCAGGGACTGGGCGGCGGCCTGCTGCTGGGCAGGCGTGGACGTGGCGGGACGGGCCGGAAGGTTGGCCAGGTCCGGCGTGGTCCGGGCGCTGGTGTCGGTGGAAGCGGTCTGAGTGCCGGCATCCGGCGGAGGCGGGGCACTGTCGTCACCGCCGAACCAGCGGGTGGGGTCCAGGGCGGACGCGGCGCTGGCAACCGTATCGCCAACACCGCTGGCTGCATCGGACACGGTCTGGCAGGCGCTGAGCCCCAGAGCGACGCCCAAAGCCAGTGTCAGTTGCACAAACGGAATGGTCTTGATCATGCGGTACGTTCCCGAAAATCCAGCCGGATTTGCTCCAACACAGCCGCGCCATGGCGCGGGAAACCCAGCGCTTTTCTATACCGTGCCAGCCGGACCGTTCCAAGCTGGCCAAACGCCTAAATACGTGAATTCTTGAACAATTTCCCGGGATGCGACACTTCTATTGCCGCGGCCTTGGGCGTTTGCGCCGGACCGGCTGGCCACGCTAAACCGTCAGGCGGAACAGATATGCCGCAAAATTCCCCCAAAACGCCCCTGCCGCCGCCCGACGCCGAGGCCATCTCGCCGGACAGTTTCGCGCAGCTGGACCGCGCAATATTCGCCCGCAACATGCTGAAGGTGGGCGCACAGACCCAGCACCTGCTGACCGAGTTCTTCAAGCGAATCGCCACCCAGGAAAATCCCGGACCGCTCGATCCGCTCAATGTCTCGGGCGCCTTCCTGGCGCTGGCGGCGGCGAT
>Ga0210402_10000078_pt1 | contig 104092 bp, 88 predicted proteins | sample IncBWC7MmetaG_FD_161055 | JGI IMG/M metagenome (GOLD analysis project Ga0210402, IMG submission 161055) | Forest soil microbial communities from Barre Woods Harvard Forest LTER site, Petersham, Massachusetts, United States - Inc-BW-C-7-M | ecosystem: Environmental > Terrestrial > Soil >...
GGGACGGTACTCGACGATCTGCTGTGGTCGATGCGGACGCTGACGGGGACGGCGGTGTCGCCAGGGGCGGCTTCGCAGGTCGCGATTCACAGGGCCCATTCCACGTAAAGAATGAGAACCAAAAAACTAAGGGCGGCCTTTGCGGGCCGCCCAGTTTTTCTTAACTTGCTCTTAGAGCATCTTGATGCTGTCGACCTGGAGCGTATCGCCTTCCACGTGTCCGGTGACGGCGACGTGATGGCCTTCATGTCCCTTCAACGCTTCCGGGTTCTTTACGGACAGAACCTTCTGATCCTTGTCGGTGACCACGACCACGCTGGCGCCACCTTCGAGGCATTTCTTGGTGCAGGCCGCGGCGCCTTCATGTGCGCCTTTTACGCCACACTTGGAATCGCTGACCCAGCCATTCACCGTGCTGGCATCTCCTGCGAACGAAGCCGTGGCCAAGATCGAAACGAGAGCGAGTGCCGCGAGTACAAACAGTGCTTTCCTCATGCTATCCTCCAAGATTTTCTACGAAGCGATTTTGACGCCCAAGGATTCCAGAACTTTATCACAACCCCGCAGCCCCGGAACACAGGAAATTGGCCACTGGAAACCGGCCAACTGGAAAACCGGTCTAGCCCTATTTCTCGTTTTTGGCACGCGCAGTCGGCGGTGGTGAGGGCGGCTCGGGCGCTACATACACATACTCTCCGGGCCGTGTGTAGTGAAGTTGTTCGCGGGCTTCGCGTTCGATGGCGCGATGGTCGGTCTTGAGCGCCTTGATCCGTTCGACGTATTCGTCGTTCTCTTTTTCCAGCCTCTGGACCTCGATCTGCATCGTGGCTCTCTCCGCGCGCTTCTGCTGGTACACGACCATGCCGTTGGCGCCGAACATGGCATGCAGCAGCAGTGCGACGGCGAGCACCATGGCGGCGACAGTGCCGACGCGACGCCACTCGGCCTGGATCCACGTCCAGACGGGCCTTGTTTGTTCGACATACCGCGCAGCCATTTCTTCGGCCTTTGGACCCTGTTCTTCAAGGACCGCGCGCCATCCTTCGCCGGAATATTGGCGGGGAAAGATGCGCTTGCGGGACTGCGGTCCTAGTCGAAGATCCATGATTTGGCTGCTGCGCTCAATTTCTCGAGTCCATCTTTACTGCGCGCTTCGGTGTAGGCCCGCACGACGGGCTCCGTCCCCGAAAGGCGATAACAAACCCACGATCCGTCGGCGAGCACCAGCTTGAGCCCGTCGGTTCGGACCACGCTTGCAACTTGATTGCCGCAAAAGTCAGTGGGATCGCGGCGTAACTTCTCAGTAAACTTTGCCTTCACCTCGGGCGTCAAGCGGAAGTTCTCACGCAAAGGATAGAAGGAACCAACTTCGGCAAATAGCGCATCGAGTTGTTGGCCAAGCGACGCACCGCGGCGTGCCACCATTTCGCAGCACAGCAATCCGGCGAGGACTCCGTCTTTTTCGGGGACGTGCCTACGGATGGAGAGTCCAGCGCTTTCCTCGCCGCCGATGACTATCTTGTCTTCTTTAATCAGTTCCCCGATGTACTTGAAGCCGACGGGTGTTTCGTAAATCTGGATCTTGTGTTTTTCCGCCAGCGCGTTAACCAGATTCGTGGTGGCGACGGATTTGCCGACGCCGTTGCGCCAGCCGCGGCTTTCCACCAGGTAGTCGAAGAGCAATGCGATGACGTAGTTCGGCTGCATGAATGTGCCGTCCTGATCGACGATGCCAAAGCGGTCAGCGTCGCCATCGGTCGCGATACCGATGCCTGCGCCCGTCTCGCGCATCTTGACGCGGAGGTCTTCGAGCAGATGGTCGTCTGGCTCGGGGGCATGGCCGCCGAATAGGACGTCGCGGTGATCGTGCACGGTCGCGACTTCGACTCCGGCCTCGCGCAGCACCGCATCCGAGTATCCGCGAGCGGAACCCCACATGGGATCGAACGCAACTTTCAGTCCTGCCTTCTTGATTACGTCGAAGTCGACAATTTCGCGCAGTCGGGAGAGATACATGCGGCGCGGGTCGATGGGTTGCGTCTCGGCGCGGTTGCCCTTCTGCGTTTCGGGATGCGCATCGTAGTCGGCGATGGCGGCTTCGATGGCTTGGGTGGCTTCGGGAAGCGCGGGCGCGCCGTCGGGCGTGGAGAACTTGATCCCGTTATATTCCGGCGGATTGTGCGAGGCCGTGAAGTTAATGGCGCCGTCGGCTTTGGCCTGCGTGACCGCGTACGAAATTGCCGGAGTGGGCGCAGCTTCGGCAATGACCAGCGGTGTGATGTGATAACTGGCGAGAATCTCCGCCGCCATCGCGCAGAAGGTCTCGCCGAGAAAGCGCGGGTCACGGCCCACGATCACTTTCGGGGACTTCGATTTTTGGGAAGCGACGTAACGGGAGATTCCATGGACAGCGCGGCGAACATTCTCGAACGTGAATTCTTCCGCCACGATCGCCCGCCAGCCCGAAGTACCAAACTTGATTTGCGTCGCCATGTTTCACCTCGTATGCTTCGAGTGAAAACGTAACGCATGAATTTTATATGACAGACAAGCGAGTTGTTCTCACAACCTGCGGTTCCGCGGAAGAAGCGCGCCGCATCGCACAGGAGCTGGTCGAGCGCCACCTGGCGGCGTGCGTGAACATTGTGCCGCAGATTGAATCGGTGTATCGCTGGAACGACGAGGTGGAGAGCGCGACCGAGTGGCTGTTGCTCATCAAGACCACGGCGGAGGCCTTCGGGCGATTGCGCGAGACCATCGCGACCTTGCACTCGTATCAGGTGCCGGAGTGTGTCGCGCTTGCGGTGGAAGACGGGAGCACAGCGTACCTGAACTGGATCGGCAGCTCGGTCACGCTCATTTCGTAGCGCCGCTTCTCTCCTCCGTACAGCAAGAAGGCGGCCAGCGTGCGCTCGCCGCCTTTAGCGTCGGACAGGAGTGTGCGACCCTTACTTGCCCTTGCGGTCGCGATGCAGGTCGCGGCGGTCCTGGCGAATGTCCTTCTTGTCGTGGTGAATGTCCCGCTGATCGTGGCGGACGTCTTTCAGGTCGGCGTGGCGGTCGGCTCGGTCATGATTCAGATCGCGCCGGTCGTGGTTGATGTCACGCTGATCCTTATTGCGGTCCGTGCGATCCTTGGCGATGTCGCGTTTGTCGCCGCGCAGGTCGGCGCGGTCTTTGGCAAGGTCGGCCGTATCACCGGTGCGTTTATCGCGCGCGATGTCGGCGCGGTCCTTGTTCATATCGCGACGGTCGTGATTGATGTCGCGCTGATCCTGATTGCGGTCCCGGCGATCGTTGTTCAAGTCCCGACGGTCGTGGTTGATGTCCTTTTGATCGTGGCGGACATCGCGAACGTCCTGATTGCGGTCGGCGCGATCGCCGCGCAGATCCTGTCGATCGTTGTGGATGTCTTTTCGATCCTGTGAAACGTCATTCGCGCTGCCATCCTGGCCAAAGGCCAACGCACCGGCCAGCATGATGAATCCAAGGCTCAATATGCTTCGTCGCATTTTCTCTCTCCTGAAGGCTTCCTGCTTACGTTTGCTTGAACACGACGCCTTCAGAAAAGTTTCTCCGAGCCCCGCGGGAGGCGAAAGATGCTGGCCCGTCAACGACTATTACCTAAGTAATCCGATGGCGACAGTGTCCGTGGATCGCTATCTCAATCCAGGGAAGTTACAGCGGCTTGTACGCACGCAGATTCAGACGGCAATAGTCGAGCGTCCAGGGAGGATCGTCGTTGGCGGATGCGGCAGCTAATTCCTGCACGTACTGGGTGCGCTGCGTTTCACTGGGTAGCCGCTCCAGATGCCGGTGCAGGACAAAGGTACGCAGATAATCCTGAAACTCTTCGCTGCTGGAAACGGTCACGTGGGCGGTTTCGAGTTCGGCTCGAACCTGCTCGAAGCCCGTGGCACGGAGGCGATTCCCGGCACTCTCGGCGTCCGAGAAATACCAGGGTTCGGGGAAGTCGGCAAGCCAGGAAGCGAACGCAAGCGTTTGCGAGAGGGTGCGCGCACGCTGGCGGAGTCGCAGGACATTCGAACCGCCTCCACATTGCGCATGCAACCATCCGCCGGGACGAAGCGCCGCAAAAAGATTGCGGAAGAGCACATCGTGGTCGAGCACCCAATGAAACGAGGCGGTGCTGAAAATTCCATCGAAGGCATCGCGGAAAGGAAGTGAGACCAGATCAGCTACCACAAATTGGGCGCGTTCGCCGAAAGCAGGCCGCAAGTCACTCTGGGCGTGCATCGCCATGTTGCGCGAAACGTCGAGTCCGACGACTCGACCCTGTGGAAGATTCTCCAGCAGGAGTTGCGTGAGCCTGCCCGTTCCGCAGCCAGCGTCGAGCACACACTCGTCGCCGCGCAGGTGTAGTTCGCTGAGGACGCGTTGTCCCCAATAGAATTGGGGTGCGGACAGGCGGTGGTAGTCGGCCGCGTTCCACTCGCGCGAATTCGGTGGCGAACTCATTTGTTGTAGCTCCTCCTTATTGTGCTTGCCGGAGACGGATCTTACGGGATAATAACGTGTGCCGGATCGGGACCAACGATTTCTCAAGCGCGCTACACAAATCATAAGTCATCGCGCAGATTTCCAGCGGCGGGTCGCGCTAGTGTTCGCCTTTATTCTGGCGTTGAGCCTTCCCGCCTGGGGACAGTGGATCGGCAAGCAAACTGGCTGCTATGCAGACTCGATAGAGGCGAATCCCAATCGGCCGACCGTGGCCAACCCCGCGGACATCACGCAGTATGGCGTGCTGGAACTTGAGTACGGCTGGGACCGGACATGGCCCGATGAAAATTCTCATCAGAATTCCGTTGGCGGACTGGTGAAATTCGGATTGCTGTGCGATGTCGAACTGCGCTGGAACACGACCTCGTTCGTCTGGCAGAGCGATTCGAACGGGACCGTGAACGGAATCGGAGATAACTGGATTGGTCCGCAGATTCGAATCTACAGGCAAACGAAACTCGTGCCGACGCTCGCCTTCGGATACTCGGTCAAAATTCCCTCGGCCAGTTCGCGGGATGGCTTGGGTTCGGGCCAGGTCGATCACTCTCTGACATTCCTGGCAAGCAAGGACATCGCGAGCATCCACTTTGATTTCAACGCCACTCATTTCTGGATCGGGCAGGGCGGGGCGCTCGGCTTTGTTCAGAACGATCAGCTGAACCTGGCGTTCTCCCGCAAGATTTATGGTCCGCTGCAATTCACCGGAGAATTTTACGGCGATACGGAACTGAATTCCGTAACGCCGGGCTTTGCCTCGTCACTGTGGGCGCTGACTTACTCGGTCAGTCCACGACTGGTGATCGACGGCGGATTTGAGGCTGGAATCACTTCCGGTGGACCGCATCGCCATGCGTTTGCGGGGCTCACGTATTCCATCGGCAACTTCTATCCAGGGTGGCGGAAGCGGCCGAATCAATCGGCAGAAAAGTGAGGGACCCAGCTAGATCGCGGCCAGGCCCTGATCAAGATCAGCCAAGATATCGTCGACGTCTTCGATGCCGACCGAGATTCGCACCAAGCCGTCGGTGATGCCGATCTTGCGGCGGCCCTCTTCCCCGACCGCGGCGTGTGTCATGGTGGCGGGATGCGAAATCAACGTCTCCACTCCGCCCAGCGATTCGGCCAGCGAACACACCCGCACCTTGCGCAACATCTTATTTGCGTTTTCAAGCGAGCCGGTTTCGAAAGCGATCATCGATCCAAAGCCGGACATCTGCCTCTTTGCCAGTTCGTGCTGCGGGTGATCGGGCAGGCCGGGATAGAAAACTTTTTTTACCTTCTTGTGTTTGGAAAGAAACGCGGCGACTTTGCGGCCGTTGCTATCATGCTGCACCATACGCACGGCCAGAGTCTTGACTCCGCGCAGGATCAGCCAGCACTCGAACGGCGACAGGATCGCGCCCGCGGCCTTTTGCAGAAAGGCGAGCTTTTCAATTTGTTCCGGTTTCGTGCAGACGACGACTCCGCCGAGGCCGTCGCTGTGACCATTCAGAAACTTGGTAGTGGAATGGACGACCATGTCCGCGCCTATGTCGATCGGACGCTGGAAGTAGGGGGACATGAACGTGTTGTCGACCACCACTTCGATTCCGCGCTCGTGAGCCAGGGCACTTACGGCGCGCAGGTCGCAGAGTTCCATCAGCGGATTCGTTGGAGTTTCGAGGAATAGTATCCGCGTGTTTTTCTGGAGAGAGCGTTCGACGGCCCTTAGGTCGGAGGTATCGACGTAAGTAAATGTCAGTCCGAAATTTGCGTAGACCTGATTGAACAAACGAGGAGTTCCGCCATACAAATTGTGGCCGGCTACGACATGATCCCCGGATTTGAGCATCGTCACGATCGCCGTGATCGCCGCCATCCCGCTGGCGAAAACCTTGGCGCCAACGCCGCCTTCAAGCGCCGCGAGATTCGTCTCCAGGCGGTCGCGCGTCGGATTCGAGACGCGCGCGTACTCATAACCCTTATGCTTGCCGATCTCCTCCTGTACATAGGTCGAGGTGGGATAGATCGGGACGCTCACCGCGCCGGTAAGGGGATCGGGTTCCTGGCCAGTGTGGATCGCGGTAGTGGCGAAACCTGGGTTCTTGGTCAACGGGAACTCCTCGGGAACAAGCAGTCAGCATTCAGTAATCAGGACTCAGTATGTGAGATACCAATGCTGCCGCTCACGACTGCCATCAGCAAGTGCAGAACTCTCAGGCCAGCACTCTTCAACCACGTAAGCAGCGTCAATCTCTTCCCCGCAAAGCACGCCTTATGTAGAGTATTCCGAGATAAATGGTTGGACCAAAGACGACACACGGCACCAAAAAGAGTAACGCGTTTGCCCCACGCAGATTGATCCCGGGATCTGACAAGAAGTCATAGATTATGAAAGTTCCAGCGGCCATCAAAGTCCCGCCAATCAGCACAAGGCCCACGAACTGAACCACCGTAACGCGAGAACGCGAACCGAAAAACTCGTCGAACGTTTTCGTCAATCTAGGTGGCTGTCCTTTTGTTGACGAATTTTCATTATTTTTTTTCATCGAGACAATTAGGCACAGTTGCAGCGTGACCTACCGCCTCGCCACCTTCGGGATGCGACTCGTCCGACGGCACGGGCCGGGAGCCGTCCCTCCGGGGCTAATTACTAAGCGCTAAATGCTGAGTGCTGAACGCTGCCTCTCAAATTCCGCCCTCGAAAATCTTTTTCGACAAATACCGTTCTGCCGAGTCGGGGATCAAAGTTACTACTCGCTTCCCTGCCCCGAGGCGCTTGGCGATTTGAAGCGCCGCAAACACGTTGCAGCCTGAACTGGATCCTCCAAGCACGCCCTCGCACGCGGCGAGTTGTTTCACCATTTCAAAAGCCTGCAGGTCGTTCACGGCGATCACTTCATCGCAAACCGAGCGATCGAAATTCTTGGGGATGAAACTATTGCCGATGCCTTCCACCTTGTGCGGACCGGCCTCACCTCCGCCGAGAACCGATCCCTGTGTTTCCACGACCACGCAGTGCACCTTCGGCAAGCGTTCTTTGAAGAAACGCGCCATTCCCGTGAATGTGCCGGCGGTGCCGGAGCCTACGGCCATCGCGTCAATCTGTCCGTCCATCTGTTCGAATATTTCGCGCGCGGTGGTTTCGTAGTGGAAATCAGGGTTGGCGGGATTTTCAAATTGCGCCGCCATGAAAGCCGACGAGTCGGTCGCAGCTAGATCCCGGGCGCGCTGAATGGCGCCCTGCATGCCCTCGGCCTCCGGAGTACGAATCACCTCGGCGCCGAGGGCCCGCATGATGATCACTTTTTCTTCCGAAAACTTCTGCGGGACGAACAGCCGGACTTTGTATCCGCGATTCACTCCGATGAGCGCGAGCCCGATGCCGGTGTTACCCGCCGTGGCTTCGACAATGGTGCCGCCCGGCCGAAGCGTCCCCGCTTCTTCGGCCTGCTTGATCAAGCCGATGGCGGCGCGATCTTTCACGCTACCGCCGGGATTCAGGTATTCGAGTTTTGCAAAAACGTCGGCCGATCCCGCAGGCACGAGCTTCCTCAAGTGCAACATCGGGGTGTCGCCTACCAGTTTGGTGATGTCGTCGCTGAGGCGCAGGCGCGGGTTGGCGGTCATCTTGGTTGTCGTGAGGGGCACTCTACAGGGTAAGGAAGGAAGCGCGCAGCGTCAATGCGCAGCTGAACTCGAAAGTCAGCAGGGAGTTTATTTTGTACCGGAGGCCGCTTCGGTGGCAGCGTAGTAACCGCTCCTGGTGCGCACTACCAGCTTGCCGTAACTGCGGGACTTGGCATCGACTCTCACCGTGCGATAGCCGCCCTGATTCTTGGGGGTTGAGGGTTTGTATCCTATGGTGTACTGGTTGCGGATATCGTGGGCCACCGACCGGCTGATCGCGTCGACTTCGTCGAGCGTTTTGGGAAAGAATGCAATGCCGCCAGTGCGTTCCGCCATGACCTGCAACGCGCGCCTGGCTCGTTTGGGATGTTCTTCATCGCCGAGAATGCCAATCGAATAAACGGTCGGGCCATTCTCCGCCTGAAGGCGCCGAACAGCCTGTTCCAGCGATTGGCTGCTGGCGGTGTCTTCGCCGTCGGTGACCACGAAGATGACTTTCTTCTCGCGCTTGGCCTGTTTCAGCCAGTCTGCCGAAGCAACTACCGCGTCGTAGAGCGCGGTGCCGCCTCGCGCTTCGATTTTTTCCAGAGCTTCCTTGAGCTTGTTGATGTTGGCGGTGTAATCCTGATCGAGGTAGTACTCGTCGTTGAAGTTGACGACAAATACTTCGTCATCGGGATTGCTGGCGCGCACCAGGTTCAACGCCGCCGCGTTCACTTTCTGGCGCTTCTCGCGCATGGATCCCGAGTTGTCCACCACAATTCCGATCGACACCGGAATGTCTTCGTGACGGAACGATGTAATGGCCTGCGGATGGCCGTCTTCGAATACCGTAAAGGCATTCTTGTCGAGATTGGTGACGAAACGCTGCTTGTCGTCAAACACCACCGCGTGAAGCACGACCTCTTCGACCCTCTTGGTAAAGACGAAGCCGCCAGCGTCGCCACCAACGGGGGCCTGCGCATTTCCCGGGGCGGCAGCGCTTGGAGGCGTCGTCGGAGCTGTAGCCGGGGGCGTCGTCGATGGTGTGGAGGCTGGAGTTGTGTCCGAGGATTGTGCTGGGGCGGCAGTTTGAGTCGATGAAGGGGCCGCGGGCCGCTCACTCAGGGGCGCCACATCCGCCTGGGACAGCACGAAAGGGGTCAGTCCCAGAAGTAGAACCAGATTGAGGCAGCTATTCCGTCGGCGCATAATAACCCGTCTTCGCGTAAACCCGGAGCGGAGGCAATCCCTTCGGCGGAAGCAGTTTCACTTTAATCTTACGCCATTTGCCATCGCGTACTGGATTCTTTGGACGGTATCCGAGGAGGTATTGGTTGCGCAACTCAATACCTATTTTCGTGGAGACGTCCGCGAGGTCGTTCGGGTTATCGATCGTAAACGCACGTCCACCAGTCAGTTCCGTGATATCGCTGAGCAAACCAGGCCCCAGCCGTTCTTCGTCAGTAGGGAAAAAATGATCGTAAATGCCGATCGCATAGATAAGGACATCGGCTTCCTTCACCGTGGACCGGATCTCGCCTTCGGTGTAGCGGCTATGGTTGTCGCCGCCATCGGAGATGATCAGCATCGCCTTTTTCGGATAACGCGCCTGCCGCATCTTGCTGACGCCGAGATAAATGGCATCCAGAAGAGCAGTGCGGCCCTTGGGCACGGTGTAGACCAGCTTGCCCTGGATGTCTTCCACCGACGTCGTAAAGTCAGAAATTTCTTCCGGCTTGTCCGCGAAGGTAACCATGAAAAATTCGTCTTGCGGATTTGCCGTCTTGAAGAATTCGATGACCGCTTCGCGTGCACGCTCGATCTTGCTGCTCATGCTGCCACTGATATCAAAGATCACTCCGAGCGAAACCGGCGCGTCCTCGCTTGAGAAGGTCTTGATTTCCTGCTGTTCTTTGCCTTCAAACAGATTGAAGTTCTCGCGGTCCAGACCAGTCACCAACCGATTCATCGGGTCCGTGATGGTCACCGGCACGAGCACCATGTCGACATCGACGCGAATGGGCTTGGAGTGACTCTTTAATGCGGGATCAACCAGCGCGGGATCAACGTCGGGTTCTTTCGGGGCCGCGGGAGTTCGTGGTTGGATGTGAACATCCTCGGTGGAATTTTGCGCGAAAGCGTGAGGAGCAGTGAAGATCGCTAACAAAAGGACCGCTGCCCATACCGACCGAGACAACAACTTGCTGGCGTACAACATAGGCCCCACACACGGCAGAAAAGTGCGAGCTGGCGCTGAGGAAGAGAGGTCGCAACCCCGAAAACAGGCTCTCCAAACCCCGTATGAACCGGATACTAGCACAGTCCTGATAGGGTGGCTGGAGTTTTTCGGACGCGTCTCAAAATTCACATTCTCTCCACGCGCAGACGAGTCGCGGGCGACACTTTGTGAAAACTTCTGCAGTCCAGTCGCGGCGGTCGCCATTCCAAACTTCGCCCTTCTTCAAACATCACCGCATTCCAAAACTCATAGATACGACTGTTCGTCTGCCGGATCAAAGAAACGAGGCAAGCCCCATTTGTACTCGTCCGGCATGTTCATCTCGCCCTCGACCGCCTGCTACAATTTCCGTTCACTCATGGCGATCATTTCTCCCTTTCAAGCATGGCGCTATGCCCCGGACCGGGTTCGAGTCGACCAGGTTGTCACGCAGCCATACGACAAAATCACCCCTGAGATGCAGGAACGCTACTACGGGGCCAGTCCGGCGAACCTAGTGCGCATCATTTTGGGCCAGCGCCAGCCCGGCGACAGTGCCACGGACAACGTTTACACCCGCGCCTCGGCCACTTTCAGGGACTGGCGGCGCAGCGGCATTCTCCATCAGGATACCCAACCGTCGGTGTACCGCTACTGTCAAAAGTTCACAGTCCCTGCTAGTAAGACGCAAGCGGAGCTGCAAGGTTACATTGCTCTAGGCCAGCTGGAGGATTATTCTGCGGGCGTCGTCTTCCGCCACGAATTGACACATTCCGGTCCGAAGGCGGATCGTCTCGACCTACTGCGGGCCACCCGCACTCACTTCGAGCAGATCTTCCTCTTATATGAGGATTCTGGGGGGATCGAGGCCCAACTCCGATCCGACGTGGCCCCCGATATTGATGTCACCGACGAATACGGAGTGGCGCATCGGGTCTGGAAGGTGTCGGACCCGTCCGCGATCGCTGCCCTGCAAGGGCAGATGCGGGCGCAGAAGCTGATCATCGCCGACGGCCACCATCGCTACGAGACCGCCCTGGCCTATCGAGACGAACGGCGCGCGGCCGCCGGAACTTCTCAGGCGTCACCCCATGACTCGATGATGATGACGTTCTTCAACATGAACAGTCCCGGCCTGGTGATTCTGCCGACGCACCGGGTGGTGCATGGGCTGCGGTCCTTCTCGGCGGACCACCTGCAGAACGCAGCGGGGGAGTTTTTCAAAGTAGAGGAAGTGGGTACAGAAATCGGTGGACCACAGGCTGCCGAACTGCTCCATGAAGCGGGCCGCGCTTCCAGTGCGCTGATGGTGGCGACCGCCGACCGCGTCCTGCTAATGCATTCGCCGAAAGCCATCGGAACGAACCGGTTTGCCGGGCTGTCCCTGCGCCAGCAGGCGCTCGATGTTGTGCAACTTCACAAGTGCCTGTTGGAAGGCGTGCTGAAGATCTCCGAGGAATCGATTCGCAAATTGCAGAACATTTCCTACCATCGCGAGGCGTCCGACGCGCTGGCGCAAGTCCGTGGTGGCGCTGCCCAGGCGGCGTTCCTCATGAATCCCGTGCGCATGGAGCAGGTCCGCGACATCGCGTTCGCCGGCGAAGTGCTGCCGCAGAAATCGACGGACTTCTATCCCAAACTGCTGAGCGGGCTGACCATTTACGCGATGGAGTGAAGAGAAGAGATCGAAACATTGGCGCAAACCCGCCCTCCGGTTTAGCTTTATCACCAGTGCCTCCCGTCACAAACGCCGCCCGCCGGATATTGGCAGCCGCTTTCGCTGTCCTGATTTTTCTGGGCGCCGCCAACACATCCGAGGAAAAACATCTTTCCATCTACTCATCAGTCGCCACGTACACGTTGTCAGTCACCGACCGTGCGGGCCGCGAGTATGTCGGCCTGCTGGAAGTTCTGGAACCGCTGGGCCGCATCAGCGCTCGGGTCGACGGTCCGCACTGGAAGATGCGTTTCAACACCACTGACTGCGACTTCGTCACGGGAAGAACACATGCCAAAGTACGCGGACGCGATGTCGATCTGGGCGCGCCATTTTTCATCGAAAATTCGCGGGGGATGGTCGCGCTAAGCTCGCTGAGTACGCTGCTGCCGCGATTTCTGGGCAATCCGGTTAATTTTCACGAGAGCGCTCGGCGATTGTTCATCGGCAACGCTGCGACGCAGGTCAGCACGCAACTCGATTCCAGCAATCCGCCGCGCCTGGTGCTGAATTTTTCTGCGCCGGTGAATCCGACGATCTCCACCGAGCCCGGCAAACTTCGCATGGTCTTCACGCGCGAACCGCTCGTGCCGCCGAGCAGTGCGACATCTTTCGATAACTCGACCATAACCCAGGCCAGCTTTTCTGAGAGCAATGGCGTCGCCGATCTCACGGTCACCGCGAGCGTTCCCCTGATGGCCACTTTCAGCAACAATGGCCGCACGATCACGGTCGCCGCGATTGCTTCGGGAACGCCCGCGACAGCCACTCAGACTGCACCCGAAACAGGATCAGGGGTCGGCACAACGACCGGCACAACGACTCGCACAACGCCATCAGGAACCGAAACTCCCGTCCCGAGCGGAACACCTTCATCCCCGCCCCCGGTGCCAGTGCACCGCCTGCTCGCCATCGTCGATCCTGCTCATGGCGGATCCGAACGTGGCGCGGCTCTCACGGACTCACTGGCGGAAAAGTCGGTCACCCTGGGATTCGCGCGCCTGCTTCGGCACGAACTGGAGCGGCAAGGTTTCGCAGTACTCCTGCTGCGCGAAGGCGATGACACGCTCACTCTGGACCAGCGCGCCGGATCGACCAATGCCGCTCACGGAGCGATTTACATCTGCCTTCATGCCGCGTCCGAAGGAAGCGGTGCGCGTGTGTACACCGCGTTGCTACCGGTCGCAGGGCAGGATCGAGGACCGTTTCATGCCTGGAATGTCGCGCAGGCCGGGGCGTTGCCGGTGAGTCAGAGCGCGTCCGCCGCTATTGTCGGCGAGATGCAGAAGCATCAGCTTTCCGCGCGTGGATACAGCGCGTCCCTTCGCCCCCTGAACAATCTGCTGATGCCGGCGCTGGCCGTCGAATTGGCTCCCGGACCAAACGGAGTAGCCGATCTTCCATCCGCGAACTATCAGCAGAAAGCCGCGGCGGCGATTGCCGATGGCATCGCCTCCATGCGCGACCGGCTGGGAGCAGGAATAGTAGGAGGGGGGCAGCCATGATTCCTCGACATCTCATGCTTGCGGTGGCCGCGCTGCTCGTCCTTGTATTGGCGATGGGAATTTACCTGGGGCAAATGCGCCGGCGCGCGATGGAAGCGCAGCGTTTCTCCGACGATGCGCGTCCAGTCGCGCCTCCCGCGTCGGGCCCGACCGAGACGGTGACACTCTATGTGGCCGACGACGCGCTCGGCGGGCTGCGGCCAAAGTCCGCACAGATTCCACTTCCCGGCGGACGCCAGCAACGCGCCGAAGAATTACTGCGCGCGCTGCTCCGCATCTACCAGCAACCCGGCGCTCCGCATCCGCTTGCGCCGTCTGGCGATATCCGCAGCATCTTCCTAGTCGATCCCGGCGCGGCGGTGATTGACCTCAACGGCGCTTTCGCGGATCAACATCGTTCCAGCATTCTGGGCGAACAACTCACCGTCAACTCGTTGGTCCAGACCCTCGCCGCGAACGTCCCCGGCATTAACCGCGTAAAAATTCTGGTGGACGGTAACACCCGCGAAACCCTGGCCGGTCACGCCGACCTGAGTGAGTTCTTCGACGTAAGCAACGTCGGACAGACCCTGACACAATCTAGGCAGTGAGGAAAGCGGCGGGTGGTCGCGTGCCGGACATCCAGATGACGGCTGGGCGTCCGTCACACGCAGTAGCACCACCAGTCCGTTGATTCCTTACTAAGCAGCGGCGGAGGCCTTCACGTTCTTGGCGGCTTGTTCGATAAGAGCTGCGACAGCCTCGGGCTGCGACACGTAGATGGCATGGCTGCCCTTGGCCTCAACGACCGTAGAACCCGCCCGCTTGGACATGGCACGCTGGGCATCAGGTGGGATCATCTTGTCGTGCGTGGCGATCATGTACCAGCTCGGCTTGGCCTTCCACGCCGGTTCGGTGATCGCACCGCCGAGAGCTTCCAAGCCCCACGGCACTTGAGAGTCAGCCATGAAAGCGGCTCTTTCGGCGTCCACGTCGGCTGCGAAGGAAGCGCGGAACTTCGCCCGGTCGAGGAACAAGAAGCCGTCTTGCGGAGGCAGTATCGGCGGTACGGGTGCGCCGGGCGCCGGATCTTTGATGAGCGTGGCCACGGACTCGCCCTTGTCCGGAGCAAAGGCGGTGATATACACGAGTCCTGCAACCTTGGGATCGTTTCCGGCTTCCGTGATCACCGCGCCACCGTAGGAATGGCCGACGAGAATTGCCGGTCCGTCTTGCGATGCGAGAGTTCGTTTTGTCACCGCCACGTCGTCCGCCAACGATAGGGTTGGGTTTTGGACGATGCTGACGTTGTAGCCGTTCTTTTTTAGGCTCTTGTAGACACCCTCCCAGCCAGCGCCGTCGACAAAGCCGCCGTGGACCAGAACGATGTTTTTTACTGTCTGCATAGAATTCTCCTTATGAAAATATTCGCATTGAACACTTGATCGCCACTGCAAACAGCGAGCGACTCGATGGATCAGATGGTTTGTTTTCGTCGCAGTAATCGCGCTGTTTCATGGTGTCGCGATCCTAGAGGTTCGGTATTGTGAAGTCATCCCGCGAAATCAGTGTTGTTTCGTACCACATTCGAGGTAGAGACCATTCAAACGACGACTTTATCGTGCCGCTGATCTTGGCGATCAACTGTCGTTACATCGTGATTTCACTCGTCGGTATTCGCGGAGCTAAACCGTGGTCGCGTTCATCCAATAAGCTGGAGAGTGCCCAGCCATGCATCACGTGCGCCAGGAGAATCTGCCATTTGTCGGTAGTTCGCATGAGTTCGTCGGAGCGGAGCAAGGCAACACCAATGTTTCGGTGTTCCTGTTTCATGGGAAACCCGGATCGGGGCCGGGGCCGCACCGGCATCCTTATGACGAGATCCAGTTCATCCGAGAAGGCCGCGGAATGTGGACGGTCAGCGGCAAGACCTTCGAGGGCGTCGCGGGAGATATCTTTGTCATCAAGGCCGGCGAGGTCCACAGCTTCAAGGCGGTGGGTGATTCACCCCTGATACAAGTCGACGTTCACCTAAGTCCCCGCTTCATCCAGGAGAATCTCTAACCATTCTGCAAGAATCTAGAGCACTCTCATTTGGGGAACTAGCAAGAAATGTTGACCCCTACTAGTTCTCATAGTTGCATTCCGACTGAGATGGCTACATGCTACGGGGAATGAAGCATTGGACTTGAGTCTGGGTTGCAGTGGCATGTCAATGACTTCAGGCTTGAACGTGTCGGATGCAATATGGGAACATCTGCGGTCCGCATCCTCGTTGTTGACGATTACCAGCCATGGCGTCGTGTCCTCTCCCGAACACTTGAGAAACAGCCGGAATTGCAGATCATCTGCGAAGTGACGGATGGGCTAGAAGCTGTTCAGAAGGGCGAAGAGCTAAAACCAGACTTGATCTTGCTGGACGTCGGACTTCCGAAATTGGACGGAATCGAGGCCGCGCGACGACTCCGCAGGCTCTCCCCCAAGTCCAAGATATTGTTCGTGAGCCAATGGTCTTCTGCTGACTTGGTGCAAGAAGCCTTTGCCGTGGGTGCACAGGGCTTCGTGACCAAAACGGATGTAGGCAGCAAGTTACTGACCGCTGTAAACGATGTTCTTCAGGGCAAAGAAAGCGTGAGTACCCTGCCGAAGGGCGCTCGCCCCCGGCTGGAGAGGTTCGACTATTCTGTCACAACCAAGGCGACACCTGAAGTGGCATGGAGGGTATTCTCGAACTGGAAGCTGTGGCCGCAATTCTCAGAACTCTACGAAGACATCCAATGGACAAAGGGCGAACCGTGGCAGAAGGGGAGCCACCTCTCCATCAGGGCGGCCAAACCAATCGGAGTTACCCTTGATCACGTAATTATCTTGTGCGTCCCAGCAGAGAGAGTCGCATGGATCGATCACGCGTCCGGTACCACCATGGAGCAGTGGGTATTCTTCGAATCGCGGCAAGGCGGCGGCACCCGCGTCCACACATGGGGAGAACTCACAGGCATGATGCCGTTGATAACAGGTCGGACGATGAAGGACCTATTGCTCGAATTCACGCGAATATGGTACGACCGCTACGCTATGGAATGCGATCGAGTTGCTGGAGCCTCTTCATTGTTGACGTAAAATCGCGAGATCACTAACAACGCCTCGGCGCCCGGCCGCTCATGGCTCGACCTCAAGGGCGCGAATCAGGCGGCCAATACCCCGCGTCGCCATCGGCCTCGTCACTCGGGAATATGATCCCCACAACCCCGCAGAGGAAGAGCACGGCGATCTATCCGAGCAGCGTCTCAGGATTCTTCTTAGAGCGACAGATTGTCCGTCACCCCAACAGGGCGCCTCCTTCAACTCGATCGACTGCGTTCAGTCGTTGGAGAGCAGCAACCCTGATTCACGTTGCGAGCGCCACTTCGGTTGCATTTGAGGGCTAATCCTACGCGAGAGTGGCAGCCCGGTGATGATCGCCAACTTTTTCTTCGTCGTCGCAGGATTGTTGCTCCTGATATGGAAATCCAGCGCCAGTCCTGTGCTGCCACACGAACAAACCGTTGCCTAACCCAGCGCACCTTCCTGGTTGGTGAGAAATTGGGGTAGGCTCCAGTCTAACCCCGCAATTCCCCTTTGACCGCTGAACTGGGAACTTCGCCATCTTAGTCAACGGTCCCGCGCGGATTTTCCGTTGACTTCATCCCGCCGGAGCGCCATAATCCACAACGCTTTCGGGAGAGCCAGCCGCTCTCAAGTCCAAGCGATCTTCTCCGACTCTCCCAGGCTAATCGGCCCATTTCAAGCGACCCCATCTGCCCGCGAATCTGTTCGAAAACGGGTGAGTATCGGATGGACATCGAAATAGGTAGCCCGTCCGGAAATTGCCACGAAACAAGGGAGGATCATCTATGACTCACGTCCGCATAGCAGTTTTGCTGCTTGCCTGCTTTGTTCTGCTGTTCGCCTCGTCGTTAGCACAGTCACAGCCCTTCACGATCGGCATACGGGATGCCTGTGACCACCTGTCCTTTAATCACAATGTTGGCCCAGGCACTTGCAAAACTGGGCAGCACGGTTCCACCAAATTCAAGTTCTTTATTGCAGAGCTCCAATCCGATAAGAGTGCCGGTGCGTGGCGATTCAGCCCGTTACTGGACACGACGCAGGGAACTTTTCAGCTGGTTACGGTGAATCTTGCTTCCGGGCAGACAACCGCTCTGCAAAACACGGGAGGCGAGGTTCACACGTTCACCAAGGTTGCAAGCTTCGGGGGTGGTTTCGTTACACCGCTCAATCAACTTTCCGGCAACCCCACCCCGGCGCCGGAGTGCCTGCAGCCGGAGAACCCTGCGAACATATTTGTTGAAGCCGGGACCACGGAGACTGGACCAACAGCAGGCTCGGATCTACTCCCACCAGGCGAGACTAAATGGGAATGCTGTGTTCACCCCTGGATGCGCATGACGATTAACGTCCAGTGAGCTACCGTCGAAAGATGTTGCCGGGACGGGCGAGTAACGTCGTCCCGGCTCTTATCCAAGGTTAAGCAAGGTCGTCCTTCTACTCGCGTGATTGTCGAAGACTAGCCACTACACCAACAACGCGTAGGCACCGCGCCGCCCATAGGTCGACCTCAAGCACGCGGATCAGGCGGCCAATACCCCGCGTCGCCATCGGCCTCTTCACGCAGGAACATCATCCATACAACCCCGCAGAGGAAGAGCACGGCGATCGATCCGAGCAGCACCAGCCCCGCGGTCCCAGACAGGCGTTTGTCGAAGAAGAACACCGCTCCAGCGATGCTAGCCACCACCTTCACGACGCCCCGAAAAAACTGTTTCAAAATTGCCTCCCGGACGCCGCTCAGTATTACACTTTTTCTGAGCGTCCCGGCGCAGAGATTCCCACACACACTAGCTTCCAACAAAAACTCAGAGTCATAATCAATCGGGTGTAGAATTCCCCCGCTTTTGCGGTTCCCGCATCTGGGCTCAAGTAAAAATTCTTGCGCGGCAGTCACTGGGGTGCTGCTTACGCTTTTCATTTCCAGCGATTCGCCCGCTAACACACGAGGAAAACGAACATGAAAGCGTTCCGGCTTGCTGTGGCAGGTTGCGTTGCACTGCTGTTCTCTCTTCCGTCGTTCTCGCAGATCGCATCAACCCGGCTGGGTGATGGCACAGGAGAAGACTGGGAACCGGCGGTCATGTTGTTCGATGGCTCCTATGTGTACGCGCTCTGGCCGCACTTTGCGGCCACTCCGTATAAAGACACTTCGGGCGCAACCTGTTTGCCGTTTTCGAGCAAAGCAAAGGCCGGGACCACGACGGCGTATATGTATTTCCAGATGTCCAACAACGGAACCTGGAGCACCGTCACCATCCCCAGATGCCCGGTGAACGGCAACGTCGTGGATGCCCAACTCGCCATCGGCGCCAACGGCCGCCTCTATGCCAGTTACATGGATGGCAACGGACAGTACACGCCGATTATGGAGATCTACTCCGACGATCATGGCTCCACGTGGAGCCAGCCGGTGGATGTGACCAGCGGTGGGCGAGGTGACAAGGACATGCTGCTGGTCGACCAGAGCAACAACGTCATAGTGGCTTACGAAAATGGAGGCAAGCAGTATGTCAGCGTGAGCACCAACGGCGGCGCCAGCTTCACTTCCAAACATATAACGGTTGCACCCAGCGGCGTGGCTCTGGCGACAGGCGCCGTGCTCGACACGAAGGGGAACGCGTACTTCGCGTGGTCCGGCACCAACAACACCGGCAGGGGGCCGACCACCTTCTATCTGCTGCAGTCCAACAACCTGTTTGCGACGTCGTCCGTGACCACCATCGACGAGGGCGCAGGCGAGCCCATCGTGTCGGGCGCGGGATGGGACTATTGGGGTGGATCGGTACAGATCGCGGTGCAGCCCAAGACTGCGCCGGCGAATGACCGGGTCATCGCCATTTACAACGCAGGAGCCGGATCAAACGGCGTGCCGGAACGGATCTATACAAAGTATTCCGACACACTGGGTGCGAGCTGGAATATTCCATTCAATCCCTCTTCCTGGCCCAACGGATCGCAACTGTCGCTGGCGCCGAGCGGCGTGTGGCACGGATTTCCATCGATCGCGGGCTCGTCATCGTCGGTAAAAGCGATCTGGATGGACAACCGCGCCACCCCCGGCGGCAACTACACCTGCCATAGTTCGAGCACCACGGGACAATGCGGCGTGTGGAACGTATACGAACGCAGCAGCCCGGATGGCGCAACCAACTGGAGCGCGGAGCAGACAATGACGCAGGCCACGCCGTTCCGGGACTATCAGACTGCCGCCGGATTCGATCATCCTTACGGCGACTACACGGAGATGGTTACGGACGGAGTTGGGAACTTCCACGCGATTTGGGCGGAGGGAGAGTCGTATCTGGGAAGCGGGGATGTTTACTACGCGAAGTTCTAAGGGTTGGAACGAACTCAATCACTCCCCGGTTTTTCCGGGGAGTATTCCTTTTCGGCTCCGATCCACGCGAGCGGACCAAATAATATTTCTGTTCTATTAATATTGAAGACCCCGGTGTTGACCGCCGCTCGGCTTCGTCCTATGATCGCTCACGTCCAGTGCGGTGTTCGCTCAGGGCCCCTTTGATAGCGAGCCGCGTTCGGCTACTCGCTCCCTCGTCCGAACCAGAATCGTCCCACCCACACGGAGGGAACCATGCTCTCCAGAATCGTATTCAGCCATCGCCCGAACTTCAGCCGTTTTTTTCGGAAGCTTGGCGCGCAAGCCGTGTCCACAACCTTGTTGGGGAGCGCGTTGTCTCTTATTTTTTCGGCGACGCTACTCCTCGTTGAACCGGCCTCGGCGCAGATGCAATCCGTGCTCTACGCCTTCCAGGGAACGCCGGACGGGAAGACACCGACCTCCGGTGTCGTCTTCGACGCACAGGGCAATCTCTACGGAGTAACAAGGGATTTGGGCGCTCACAATAACGGCATGGTTTACAAACTGGCCCCTTCCGGTACCGAGACCATTCTTTACAGCTTCGTCATAAGCAACGGCTCACAGCCAACGGGAACTCCGGTTCTGGATTCGCAGGGAAATATCTACGGCACAACCACATCGGGCGGCGCGCACCAGAACCAGGGAACCGTTTACCAAGTGACCCCGGGCGGAGTCGAGACCGTACTTTACAGTTTCACCAAGAAGGGCGGGTACGCTCCCACAGGAGATCTCATCCGCGATGAGCGGGGGAATCTCTACGGCACGGCGGCGCAGGGCGGCCTCGTTACTGCTGAGTGCCCGCTGGGCTGTGGAACCGTATTCAAGTTGAGCCCCTCGGGAACTGAGACCGTGCTTTACCAGTTCATGGGAGGAGCGGATGGAGCAGGTCCATTCGGCGGGCTAGTAGCGGATCAGCAAGGGAATTTCTATGGCACAACCAGCGCTGGAGGAACTCTCAATTTTGGCGCGGTCTTCAAATTGACTCCAGCCGGTGTTGAATCGGTGCTCTACAGTTTCAAATCCGGTACGGACGGCAGGAATCCCTATGGACGCTTGACACTGGATGCGAAAGGCAATCTCTACGGCGCTACCGAGCACGGGGGCGGCAGCACCAACCCAGCCTGTTTCGGGAATGGATGTGGAGTCATCTTTAAGGTCACCCCGGCTGGCAAAGAGAAAGTTCTTCACGCCTTCAGTGGCGGAGCCGACGGCGGAACTCCGAACGGCGGCTTGGCGTTCGATTCGCTGGGCAATCTTTTTGGGTCCACATTCGTCGATGGCGTCTTCAATTCAGGAACTCTGTTTAAGGTGAGTCCATTCGGGCACTTTTCCGTGATCTACAGTTTCACTGGTGGAGCCGACGGCGGAAACCCGAACGGCGATTTGATCTTCGATCCCCAGGACAATTTGTACGGCACGACTACCTACGGAGGAGTCAGTAAACTTCTCTGTCCGTGCGGTGTCGTATTCAAGCTGACTCCTAAAACCGACCCGATGGGGAAGTAACTGTTCTAAATCAGCGAGGACAATAGAACTGGTCTCATAAAGCCGATTTCCAGGTAATGAGTCAGGCCCTCAGGGGCTGAAGCCCGCGTTTTTATTGGCCGGTAGCGGCATACGGTTGAAACCGTGCCCTTCCCAAAACTATTTATGAGACCAGTTCTGATTTGACCGGCCGCGGGAAACATCGGTAATGATTCCGTGAAAGTCTACTGAAACCCTGCAGCACCCTTAACCCCTGAGCACCGCGCTGCGACGCCCCCGCATTATCCGGTTCACTGCCTCGTCCACCACGCGGACAAGTTCCGTTCCAAACTCCGCCGAGCGATCCTCCACCAGCCTTCTTTTTGTCTTCTCCGCCGAAAACCACGTCGGATTCCGCCCAGCCTCCGGCGACGGATCGAGCCAGAGCACTTCGCAAAGGTGAACATTCACCGCCGTCTCGATGATTACGCCGTCTACGCCTTTCTTGCGGCGCGCATAACGGGTGAACGACGCCTCCTCCATCCGCCCGTGGACGCCGGCTTCCTCGAAGGCTTCAAGCGCCGCCGCCTGAGCGTGCGTGAGTCCGGGCTCGGCGCCGCCTTTGGGGAAAATCCAGCGTCCGCCGCTGGTCTGGACCAGCAGGAATTCAATGCCACTCTTCCGAATCCGATAGCAGGCCGCCGCCACCTGTTCCGATCCGCGCAGCTGCCGGAGATGCTCAAGCCGAAAAAATCGACCGGACGGTCTAAGCGAACGAACCCCTGCTCCCGGCATGCGGGATTCTCCAGCACTCATGGCGGAAGAGTGCATGACCGCAGGGGGTTATGACTAGATACAAGTGGGGTTCGCGGAATTTCGATGAGAATTGGAAACGATCAGATCCGCCGCTTCCAGTATCCGGGCTTTCGTTTGCCGTGGGCTATGGCAACCAAGATTACTGCTGAGGGTTCGTCGAGGTAGATGATGGAAAACGGAAAGCGACGCAGGACTACACGTCGAGTACCGTAAAGATATTTGGGCCAGCGATCAGCAGCCTCCAGGATTTCTCGTATTACGGTGGCCACTTCCAGGCGAAAGTCCACGGCCGCGGATGGACTCCGGTCTCGGTACCATCGGATCGAGCCTCTGAATTCCTGCTGCGCCTCGGGGTGAAACCGAAACGGCTTACTCTTCATCAGGAAACTCTTCCGCTAGCTCTCGCAGCACTTCTTCGCCCGGAACCAACTCCACTTTGCCCGACCTGATATCGTCGATGCGGTTCTTGATCTCCGACGCCCACGCCTCTTCCACGCCCTCTTCCGCCGGTTCGTCGTCCAGGCTTTTGATCAGGCGATCGATCACCAGGCCACGCTCCTGGGTGGAAAGCGCCAACGCCTGCTCGATTACCTTTGAAACTTCCGGAGTCATTTGCGCCATGGGATCACCTCGCTAGGCGTAGTTTAGCCCAGGCGGTGAGTTGGCAGATTGAAAATGTCAGGTTGGTAGGCCGCTTATGAGGCCTTGGCGTGCTTCATCAACTGAAGACGGGTGCGGTTTTCTTCTCGCCGCTGGTTTACAGAGACAACGGAACGTCCCAGGGCCGCCAAGCGGCCGAGTTCCTTCTGAATATTCTGAAGGCGTTCGTGACGCTGCCCGTGGGCTACCTGGTCCACGGTCCGGCTGCCCTTCTGGCGCCGGTATTGCTCATTCTGCTCGTGAATTTCGGCGATTTCCGCTCGTAGACTCACGATCTTGTCCTGAAGAACTCCGAGATGATCCATATAGTTAGGATATACCAACTTCCTGAGGAAAGGTCAGAAGATGCTCAGGAGTAGCAACATTCAAGGTTTGGATGCCGCGGGAGCGGTCGTTGATCCGGGTTTAGCTTTCGCCGTGCGAAGCTGCTCGCTGCTGAACGTCGACCCGCAGGTGCTGCATCGCCATCCGGTCATGGGAGTACGGGCTGCGTTCGCGGTGTTGATTCGGGAGGGGTTAAACGATAAACCCAGTTCCCCGCCACAATCCAGGCACAGACGCTTGGCCACGAGCCCTCTTTTCCCAATCAACAACTTCAGGATACCCGCCCCGGCCATCTGGCCGGGGCGGATTGTTATGTTTAGCTTACAGGAGCTGGACGTTTTCGGCTTGCAGACCTTTCGGCCCTTTGGTCACGTCGAACTGTACGGCTGCGCCTTCTTGAAGGCTCTTGAAGCCGGACGACTGAATCGCGGAGAAATGGACGAATACGTCCTCTCCACTGGTGCGGCTCAAAAAGCCGTACCCTTTCGCATCGTTAAACCACTTCACTGTTCCTTGTTCCATTGGGTAATACCTTGTTTCCTTGAAATTTCCTGCTGAGAAGATTGCTTGACTGTGAGGTGGTGACGCAGAAGGGTTTCGGCGATTCCAGCCCAGAATGGGGCAAATCAAACTTAGCCTGATATTGATCAGATGCCCCACCCTGTCCACCCGACTCTTTATCTTTTTAGCCCGTGCGGGAGAGTTATCTGGGAATCCTTCTACGCACTTGCGCCTGCGGGGACGCCCAAGCCAGTATTTCCTGTGGCCGACTAGTCTCGACTAGGGCTGAGGAGCTGGGACTTTGGAGATCCAGTACTGTCTGCGCTGCAGCCGCGAACTTGCAGCGGGACAAAAATACGCTGCCGTGTACATGTTCTCGCAAACTGTCGGCATCAAGCCACGCCAGAAATCGTCGGCGCAACGGATCTGTTTCTGTCCGCAGTGCTCCGTGTCGCTTGCGATGGGACCACCGCCCGAAGGCGCGTTGAACCTAGCCGCCTGGCAAATGATCCGCGACCTGGTGGGTTCCGATCCCGCGCTGACCGAAGCAGCCTGGGAAAATCTGAGCGGCGTCGCAGGATTGCTGCCCGGGAATGTGCTGGCCCCGACTGGAACTGAGTCCCGGCGAGCCGCCGCGGGCGGGTATTTCGAGTTCTGAGTTGTTAACGGAGAACACCACTTCGGTCGTGCCTGAGACATCAACGGGAAGGCACGAGTTCCGCGCCCAAGCCATGAACGGGAGGGCACGACTTCAGTCGTGCCGCAATCATTTGTATCGAATTGCGCTTTAGCGGCTGAGGTGAGTGCCCGCGCCTCCCGACCCATCATTTAGAATCGCTGCGATGATCTTTCGCAGCGACAACCGTGCCCCTGACCAGATTCGCCCCGTCACCATCACCCCGAATTTCATCTCGACGGCCGAAGGTTCGGCACTCATCGAGGTCGGCAACACGCGCGTGATCTGCACCGCGTCGGTGGAAGAAACCGTCCCGTCGTTCCTGCGCAACTCCGGCAAGGGATGGATTTCGAGCGAATACGGAATGTTGCCGCGCGCCACGCTCACGCGCACCTCACGCGAGTCCACCAAAGGACGCCCCAGCGGACGCACCCAAGAAATCCAGCGCCTGATCGGCCGTTCGCTGCGTGCAGTCGCCGACTTGAAACGGCTCGGCGAACGTACCCTCTGGATTGATTGCGACGTCATTCAAGCCGACGGCGGAACCCGCACCGCCTCCATCACCGGCGCATTTGTAGCAATGGGCCTGGCGTTGCAGCGCTTGGTCGATGCGGGCACGTTGACCTCGGCACCCATCCGGGATTTCGTCGCCGCCATCAGCGTCGGCATCGTGGATGGCGAAGTCCTCCTCGACCTTAACTACGAAGAAGATTCGCGCGCCGACGTCGACATGAACGTTGTCATCACCGCGGGCAACAAGATCGTCGAGTTACAGGCAACCGCGGAACATCAGGTGTTCGATGACGCCCAACTGGCAAAAATGATGTCGTTGGCGCGAAGCGGAATCCAGTCGCTGATCGCCCGGCAGCAGGCACTGCTCGGGACACTGGCATTGCGGCAATAGATTGCCAACTAGTTTCTACGGTACAGCCTGCGCCACGGTCAGCGCATGTCGCACGGCCAACAATTCCTTCAGCACACCACGCAAATTGCGCGAGTCGAGCGCGTTGGCGCCGTCGCTCTTGGCCTCTTTCGGATTGTCGTGGACTTCCATGAACACTCCGTCCACGCCCGCCGCTACTGCCGCGCGCGACAACAGTGGAATAAATTCCGGCTGTCCGCCGCTGCTCGCAGGCTTGTCGGCGTCGCCCGAAGACGACGACGGCAACTGCACCGAGTGGGTAGCATCAAACACCACCGGCGCAAACTTGCGCATGATCGCGAGCGAACGCATATCCACGACCAGGTTGTTATATCCAAATGAAGATCCGCGTTCGGTCAGAAAGACCTGCCCGTTCCCGGCATCGCGGCACTTATCGACCGCGTGCTTCATATCCCACGGCGATACGAACTGTCCCTTCTTGATATTGACCGGACGCCCGCTGAGCGCAGCCGCGACCACCAGGTCAGTCTGGCGGCATAAGAACGCCGGGATTTGGAGCACATCCACCACTTCGGCCACCGCGCTGACGTCGGCGGCCTGGTGTACGTCGGTGAGCACCGGAATATGGATCTCGTCTTTCACTTTCTTGAGAATCCGCAGCCCCTCTTTAAGTCCCGGCCCGCGAAAACTTCGGATCGACGTCCGGTTAGCCTTATCGTAGGACGCCTTAAAGATGAACGGAAAATTCAGCGAGCGCGCCACGCCCTTGATCACTTCTGCCATGAACAGCGCGTGCTGCTCGCTCTCGATCACGCATGGCCCTGCGATCAGGAAGAGGTCGCCTGTGCCGATGCGGACATTGTCGATTTGGAAGGAAACACTCAATTTCCGCTTTCTACGAATATCAAATTTATTTCACCACGGAGACACGGAGGCACAGAGAAGAACGATCCAAGGATTTCTCCGTGCCTCTGTGTCTCCGTGGTAAAGTTCCGCCTCGCGGCTACCGGAACTTCCGTCCGCCTACCTCTGGACGCAGAAACATTTCCTCTTCTGCGGCCTCTTTCTGCAATTTCCGCTTCGTGCCGTGTTCGTAAGCGGCCCCGATAAACGCCTTGAAAAGAGGATGTGGCTCGAGCGGCTTCGACTTGAACTCCGGATGAAACTGACAGCCGATAAAATGCGGATGCCCCGGGATCTCAACCATCTCAACGTAAGTGCCGTCCGGCGTCGATCCCGAAATTCTCAGCCCGCCCGCCACCATCGTCTCTTCATACTCGCGGTTGAACTCATAACGATGCCGATGCCGTTCGCTGATCTCCGTCTGACCATAAATCTGATACGCCAGCGTGCCGGTCTCAATCTTGCAGGGCCAGGCCCCCAGACGCATCGTCCCGCCCAGTTCCTCGACGCCGCGCAACTCGCGGAGCTTGTAAATCACGCGATGTGGAGTCGCCTGATCGAACTCACTTGAGTTCGCATCAGCCAGCCCGCAAACGTTGCGAGCAAACTCAATGCAAGCCGTCTGCATTCCCAGACAGATTCCAAAGTACGGTACCTTCTCCTCGCGGGCATACTGAATCGCCTTCAGCATCCCTTCAATACCGCGCTTACCAAACCCGCCCGGCACCAGGATCCCGTCGAAGCCTTCGAGTTGCGCGTGATAACTTTTATCAGCCTTGTCTGCCGTCTCCAACCCTTCGGCTTCTACCCAGTTCAATTCCAGCTTCAGATTGTGGGCCAGCGATCCATGCACCAGCGCCTCTTTCAACGACTTGTAGGAATCTTCGTACTCCACGTACTTCCCGACAATGCCGATCTTCACCACATCCTTCGGGTTGTACACGCGATGCACCAGGTTCTCCCACTTGGAAAGATCGCGGTCTTTCGCCTCCATGTGCAAATAGCGCAAGGCCAGCGTGTCCACGCCTTCGTGCGCAAAGTTCATGGGAACTTCATAGACCGAGGCCACGTCTTTCGCAGTGATCACCGCTTCCTCTTCAACGTTGCAGAACAAAGCAATCTTGCCCTTGATGTCTTTCGACAGGAAGCGGTCCGTGCGGCACAGCAGGATATCGGGCTGAATTCCCACGCTGAGCAGTTCTTTCACCGAGTGCTGCGTCGGCTTGGTCTTCAATTCCTGCGCCGCCGCGATAAACGGCACCAGCGTGACGTGCACAAACAAAGTGTGCTCGCGCCCTAGTTCTTGCCGCATCTGCCGGATCGCCTCAATGAACGGCAGCGACTCGATATCGCCCACCGTCCCGCCGATTTCGATGATGCAAACATCCACATCCTGCGCGACCTTCTTCATCGCTGCCTTGATCTCATTGGTGACGTGCGGAATCACTTGCACCGTCTTCCCGAGATAATCCCCGCGCCGCTCCTTGGCGATGATCTGCTCGTACAGACGCCCGGTCGTCCAATTGTTGTCGCGAGAAAGTTTGGCGTGCGTGAAGCGTTCGTAGTGTCCAAGGTCAAGATCGGTCTCGGCCCCGTCGTCCGTGACAAAAACCTCGCCGTGCTGAAACGGAGACATCGTCCCCGGATCCACATTCAAGTACGGATCGAACTTCATCAGGTTGACCTTGAGCCCGCGGCTCTCCAAAAGGCAGCCGATCGAAGCCGCGGCTAGTCCCTTGCCCAAAGACGACACAACTCCGCCCGTCACAAAGATGTACTTTGCCGACATCTGTTCCTCGCTCTAATTTTGATTGGAAAATTGTGCAGGCTGGGGTGCACGATCAATTATGCCAGAGATGGGGCGGGATGGGAATCCGAAAAATCAGCCCGTCAGTTTGAACCCAGATGCTCGAACAGACTCTGAAACATACTTGGCACGCGCGCGTTCCACTGATTCCAGTCGTGACCACCGGGAACGATGTGGAACTCATATCTAAAATGCCGTTGATCCATCAGCGTAGCGAAGCTTCGGTTCGACGGCAATAGGCCTTCCTGATCACCGCAGGTGAGAAAGAAGTAAGGCGTCTTTGGCGGATCAGCGGATCGTGCGAGCACAAAGGGATCGCTGCTATGCCGCACTGTGCCTCCCCAAGGCCCAAAAATCGACTTGTGGTAGCGCCATTGCTGAATCCGCTTGATCGAGAAGGGGCGGCTGGGAACATCGAGCGCTGGACTGATCCCTGCCGCAAAGACAAACAATTCCGGATGGCTTAACCCCAATCTGACAGCAGCGAATCCACCCATCGACACGCCAACAATCGCTCGGTTCGCTCGCTCCCTTGCCGCTGGAAACCTGTTCTCGACGTCCGCAATAAGGTCCTTCACGATGTAGTCCTCGTAGCGATCTTGCGGACGCTCAACTGCATTCATGTAATAAGAGTCATCGCCCTCCGGCATCACGAGAATCACGCCTCGCTCAGCAAACTTTGCCGAGTCGGAATAGTTCGACCAGTCGCGAAAACCACCCCCTCCGCCGTGCAGCAAATAAACAATGGGCAACCGTGTTCCCGCCACAATAGTCTTCGGCAATATGACGCGGTACTGCATATCGCGATTGAGGGCGGCACTTCTGAAAGTGACATCCTGCATTGTGACATTGGGAGTAAGTCTGGGACGATCCGGAGAGGCTTCCCGTTTCTTACTGCAAGAGGTGGCGAGGAATGCAATTGCGGAGAGACAAATTGCGATGAATTGAAAGGATGTTCCTGCGGTGATGCGCATCAGCCCGGATACCTTGGGTCGATGATAATTCGAAGCGCAAAGACCGTCGAGATAACCTGTCAATAACGAGAACAAAGCCCTTCCGCTAGAATATCCCATGCCCGACCACCCTCTCTGGAGCGACGGCCCTCAAGTCTCTCGGCTTGCCGAGTTGACGGCCGACACCTCCGACCCCGCGAAAGAACTTCCGCTGCGCCGCGACGTCCGCTCGCTGGGAATCTTGCTCGGACGCGTGCTGGTTGAGCAGGAGGGCGAAGCGTTTTTCGATGTGGTCGAGCGGTTGCGGCGGTTGCTGATCCAGCACCGCGAACATCCCTCAGCGAATGACAAATCAAAGGGGGAAACCGAAAACGACCACGGCTTGATGGCACAAGCGCGCGAAGTCGTAAGCGCACTCCCGCTCGAAGACGCATACCGCGTCACCAAGGCGTTTGCCATTTATTTCGAACTCACCAACCTGGCGGAGACCAATCACCGCCAGCGCCGCCGTCGCGCGGCGCGACTGGCAGGCGAAAACGCGCCCATGCCCGGTTCCTTTCGAGGAACGTTATCCCGCCTTCAGCGCGCCGGCATCGATGCCGACGACGTTCTCGAATCGCTCGACAAAGTCCACGTCACCCCCGTCTTCACCGCCCATCCCACCGAAATTACGCGCCACACCATCCGCCTGAAGCGCCGCCGCATCGCCGCGTATCTCGAAAAATTAGATCAGCTCCCGCTCTCTGAAACCGAAGCTCGCGAATACGAAGAGTTGATCCTCGCCGAGATCACCGCTCTCTGGCAGACCGATGAAGTCCGCCTCAACAAGCCCACCGTGCGAGACGAGATTCACATGGGGCTCGACTACTTCCCCATGTCGTTATTTGACGCCATGCCGCGCCTCTTCGCGGAACTTGAAGGATCGCTCCACGAGGTCTACAAGACGGACGCCGAACTTCCCGAGTTGCTTTCTTTCGGCTCCTGGATCGGCGGCGATCGCGACGGCAATCCTTTCGTCACGGCCGCGTCCACGCGCGATGCGATCGACCAGGCGCGCCACGTTGTCATCGACCATTACATCGCCGAGACCACGCGCCTGATCACGCACCTCAGTATGTCGACTCGCCGCATAGCCGTCTCCGAGGCACTCGCCCAGCGTATCCGCAAATATGACGACCTGCTCGGCGAAAAATATTCGCGCTGGAAACAGATCACCGCGGCCGAAGTCTACCGCCACTTTCTCGAATTTCTGATCGCGCGCCTGCGCTTTACCCGCAAGTCGTCGAAGAGCCCGCAGGCTTACAAATCGCCGCAGCAATTTGAAGAAGACTTGCAACTGATCCGCAGCAGCCTCTGTGCGAATCAGGGACGCCGCCTCGCCGAACAAGTCGCGCCACTGCTGCGCAAAGTCCGGACCTTCGGATTCCACCTCCACGCACTCGACCTCCGCCAGCACTCTCACGTGCTTTCCACCGCGCTCAAAGAATTAGCCGCGGCCGGAAGCCGCAAAGCCGGCGCCGCGCGCGACCTCTCCGGGCCGTCGGCGGAACTGATCGAAACTTTCCGGACGATTGCAGAACTCAAGAAGACACATTCCGCCGAAGCGATCCGCCATTTCGTGATCAGCAACACGACTACCGAACACGACATCTTCGCTGTCTTGCAATTGGCCGCGTCCGGAAACGTATCCATCGCAGCCAGCAAAGGCGATCCTGGCCTGATGCCCGTGCCCCTGTTCGAATCGATTGAAGCGCTGCGTTCGGCACCGGCCGTAATGAGTCGGGTCTGGAAAGCTCACGAGTTCCAGGCCCCGCTCGACTCCTGGGGACGCACCCACGAAGTCATGCTCGGCTATTCCGACAGCAATAAAGATGGAGGCATGCTCACCAGCACATGGGAACTGCACAAAACCCAGCATCAACTCCACGAAGCCGCCCGGGAATGCCGCGTCAACCTCCGCATCTTTCACGGACGCGGCGGCACCGTAGGCCGCGGCGGAGGTCCCACGCACGACGCGATCCTCGCGCAACCCGCCGGCGATTTCACAGGTTCCATCCGAATCACTGAGCAGGGCGAAGTCCTGAGCTGGAAATATGCCGACCCGGTTCTCGCCGAATGGAATCTGGAAATCATGATCGCCGCCTGCCTCGAAGCGATCACCCTACCCGCGCAATCCGCCCCTGAAGCCAAGCAGCGCTGGGACGAAGCCATGGAAACGATGTCCGCCGACGCCTTCGCCTTCTATCGCAAGCACATCGCCGAGAATCCTGAGGTCCTCGAATATTTCGAACAGGCCACGCCCGTCAACGAACTGGAACACGCGCGTATCGGATCGCGCCCCGCGCGTCGCAGCAAAAACCGCAGTCTCGACGATCTGCGCGCCATCCCGTGGGTCTTCGGCTGGATGCAGAGCCGCCACGCCGTCCCCGCTTGGTTCGGAGTCGGGCACGCTCTCGAACGATTCACCAAACGCGCGGCCAACGCCGAACTTCTGCGCGAAATGATGCGGGGCTTCCCGCTGTTCGGGACCCTGATCCGTAGCGTGGAACTCGCCATGGCGAAAGCCGACTTCGGAATCGCACACCACTATGCCGAGCTCGTATCCAATGCAGCCCTGCGCGATCGCGTCTTTGAGATGCTGCGCCAGGAGTTTAAACGTACCCAACGCCTGATTCTCGACGTAAAAGGGCAGCGGGAACTTCTGGAGAACAACCCCGTCCTCTCGCGCTCTGTGCGGCTGCGCAACCCGTACGTCGATCCGCTCAGCCTGATTCAAGTCGACCTGCTCCGCCGCAAACGAAGCGGCGCCGCCGGCCCCTCCCTCGACTACGCCATCGGCGCGACCATGAACGGTATCGCCGCGGGGTTGCACAACACGGGGTAAATTCCTCGGCATTTGCAGATTCCGCCCGCTTTGCCGTGGAAGAGCCGGTCTTCAGGCCGGCGTTAGAGCGAAAGTGAGACGGGCTTTAGCCCCGGAGCGGCGCGCGTACCGGGCCTAAAGGCCTCGGTTAGAGTCTGAGGACGCGGCCCTGAAGCGGCCGTTCTTCCGCGGCCGAGCATAGATATTCGTCCTCTCCGCATCCAACCTTACGAGACCTCGCGCGAGGTGCATAATGTTGGACGGGATGAAATCACTGATCCGCGTCTTCATCGTCTTTCTCTCCGCCCTTGCTTTCGTCAGCACCGGAATTCGTCCGACGGCCGCTCAGACCCTCGCCAAGCGCCTGATCCTGAAAGACGGCTCCTACCAGCTCGCCTCGAAATACGAAATCAAAGGCGACCGCGTCCGCTACTTCAGCGCAGAGCGCGGCGAATGGGAAGAGATTCCCAAGAACCTGATCGACTGGGACGCGACCGACAAATATGAAAAAGGCCGCCTCGAAGGCGCGCCCGCTCCCGAAGCCGTCGCGCTCGATAAGGAACTTGAAGCGGAACAGAAAGCCGAGGAGGCGCGCTCCCCGAAAATTGCACCCGGCCTGCACCTGCCCGAAGACGGTGGCGTATTTCTGCTCGATACCTATCAGAGCCACCCGCAACTCGACGAAATCCATCAGTCCGGCGGCGACCTCAACAAGAATACAAAATCGAACATCCTGCGTGCGGCGATTAATCCCCTGGCCAGCGCCAAGCAGACGATCGAACTCGACGGCGCTCGCGCCAAAATTCAATCGCACACAACCGTGCCAGCGATCTATGTGAACATCGACCCGGTGGACGCCAACGGCAAGCCGGTACTTGCACCCGGCGAAACGCCTCCGCCTCCTGCGGTCGAGCGCTTCAAGATCGTGCGCGCCGAAATCAAAAATGGAAAGCGCATCGCCGGCGGCATCAAGATCGCGCCCTACGGCAAAGTCAAAGCCGACGAAAGATTCGTACCCGCCACCGTGCAGGAACTAACCGGCGGATGGGTCAAGGTCTCGCCGCAGCAACCTCTCGCGACAGGGGAATATGCGGTCGTCGAGATGCTCGGCAAAGAAGGCATGAATCTCTACGTTTGGGACTTCGGCGTGAATCCCACAGCGCCTCCAAATACGTCCGCTTTGAAGCCGGACGCACGCGAAGAAAAGAAAACGCCGGATGCACCGGAAGACTTGAAAAAGCGAGACTAACTCGGGGGAAAACCCGGGGCTTTTTTCGGAGATAGCAGCTCACGATTACCAACCCATCTGGTGCATCCGTTCCAGGATGAGCACGCTGTAGTTATTCATGCGCTCGGGCCGTCGCTTCAGGGGAGCGGGCAGAATCGCGGCGAGCCGTGTCGCCTGTTGCAGGCCGGTGTTACGGGGCGTGGTTCCGTAATAGTAATGACACGCCGACTCTGCGCCATAAATACCAGGGCCCCATTCGACCACGTTGAGGTAGATCTCCAGAATGCGCCGCTTGCCAAGGACGAGTTCGGCCACCGGCACCAGTGAGGCCTCCGCGCCCTTACGGAGAAAAGAGCGGCCTGTTCCGAAGAAGAGGTTTTTTACGAGTTGCTGCGTAATGGTGGACGCTCCACGAGAACGGCCGCCATCCAGGTCGTCTTCAGCGGCGATCTGGATCTCGTGCCAATCGAATCCATGATGCTGGTAGAAGCGCGCGTCTTCCGCAGCGACTACGGCGTGCTGGAGATCGGGCGAGATTTGGTTGAGCGGAATGAATCGGTAGCGTTCGTGATACGGCGCGTTGTGAATCCAGGCCTGGAAGCGGCGCTGGACGTGCACGGCGGTTGTCGGCGGGTCGATCCACCGGGCGGCCAGGAGGGTCAGCGCGGCAAGCGACCAGAGAACAACCACACCGATTACAAGCCACCGAACATATCGGAGCGCTCGGGGAAAGCGCTGCCAACGCGAGATGTCGGGACGTATGTCTGGAATAGCGGTCACGCTTCAGGATAATAGCCGGGAATGGCGTTGAAACTGGCCTTTTGCCTTAGAATGATGCACGCATGCCAAAAGTTCTCTTGCTGCGCGCATCCGACGAACTGAAGGTGCGGCTTACGTCGGAGCTGACCAGTTCGGGCTATGAAGTTGTGGCGCCACCGACATCGGATGTTCAAACTGTTCTTCAAAACGGGCCTGACCTCATTTTGCTTCAGACCGATGTGACCACGCTCGACTGCTGTGGCCTGATTGCCCAGCTCAAGGGCAATGAGGCATCGGCTCCAGTAAAGGTCGTCCTGCTGGCTCACGGTGGGCCTTTGGAGCGCAGCCGCGCGCTCGATCTCGGTGCGGACGACGTGTTGAGCATCCCGTTTGAATCGACCGAGCTGCTTGCACGTATCCGGGCACAGCTTCGCGAGAAGGCGCCTGACGATCGTTTGCGATTTGAAGTGCGCGATGCCAAAAGGAAAGAACACGAGGCGGAAGCGGCGCTGGCTGCGATCGTTACAGAAAAACAGAGCGGGAAGAAGCGGTGGTGGGCGCTCTGGATCGTGCTCCTGCTGGCTGTTCTGGGCGCGGGGATTGCGGTCCGAAACGCGCAGGTGAGTAACAAGTCGAATGCCAGGTTGGCCCTGCAGGTGGAAAAACTTCACTCGGAAATACTGAGCGAACGCCAGCTTCTGGAGCGAGTCCAGAAAACTCGCGAGGCCGGCAGCCAGGAGTTGTCGGATTCCGTGAACAAGCAGCTCACTGAACTACGCGCCGACAGTTCCGATCTGCGAAACCGGATTTCATCCTCTTCTGGAGCGACTCTTTCCGATCTGGATAACCGGTTGAAAGACACCGATTCGCGGATTGGAAAGCTCGAGAGCGAGTCGCGCATCGCGCAGCAGATTGTGCGCGACTATTCCAACAGCGTGTGTCTCATCTATTCGGTGCTGGGCTTTTACGACAAGAAGAGCGGGGCGCAACTGAGGTTTGCCGGAGTGGACGCGAAGGGCGATCCGCTGGTCGATGAAAGCGGAAATCCCATCGTGACCACGGAAGGAAGTGGCCGGGCCGTACATGCCCATGTTTTCGGCACAGGCTTTCTGGTGGATTCCGCGGGACACATCCTGACCAATCATCACGTGCTCGAGCCGTGGTGGCACAACACCGACCTGATTCCGGTTCCCGGAGACGCTTTTGAGGCGACCGTACTCTCGCTGCACGCTTACTTTCCTGGGAGCGATGTGGCTTTGCCGGTTCGCGTCGAAGGTCTACGCGAGGATGTTGATCTGGGCCTGGCGTCGGTAAGTTTGGCAAAGGTGCATCCCAAGCCGGTCCCGATCGAGAAGCAAGCGGGGAGCGCTTCGGGCAGCGCAATCGTGCTGATGGGGTATCCAACAGCCGTCGAGGGAATCATGGCTCGGATCGACGAGTCTACGCTCAAGGACATCGCACAGGCCTCGCACAGCACCGAAGACCTTGTTCAGGAGTTAGCGCGTCGAAAGTTGATCCGCCCGCTCGCGACGCAAGGGCACCTCGGCGTGGTCGCAAGCGACCGGCTGGTGTATGACGCGCAAACCACCTCGGGGGGATCTGGAGGACCTGTCTTCAATAGCGCCGGGAAAGTGATCGGCGTGAATTTTGCAATGTTGTCGGGTTTCTCGGGATCAAATTTTGCGGTTCCGATCACGTACGCTGTGAAAATGCTGGAAACACCGGCGGCCGCTCGGGCGGCTCGGTGATTGTCCTACTTCTCGCATAGAACTCGAAAAATCAAGGGGTTGTGGGTAGGATTGCCTACAAACCAGCCCAAATCGTTCGGTTGGTAGAGCAGGTTCCCGTTACTAACGTGCATTGCCCGGCCAGCGCGGTAAAAACTATAATCCGATCACTTCCCAATCCACGCCGAGGAGTGCATGTCGGAGGCAGCGGGCACGTCCCCAACTCGCTTGTCGCAAGAGCTAACCATCTTTCATGATGTGGCCAAGGCTCTGACGTCGTCGCTCGACCTCGATTCCATTCTGCAGACCATCATGGAAAAAATGGCGGAATATTTCTGCCCCGAGACATGGTCTCTGCTGATGGTGGATGAGCAGAAGGACGAGCTGTATTTTGCCATTGCCGTGGGCGCTGCCGCCGAAGTTCTGGCCAATGCGCGAGTGAAGATGGGCGAAGGCATTGCCGGATGGGTGGCAAAAAATGGCCAGACGCTGATTGTTCCCGATGTGGCGAACGACCCGCGCTTTTCCCGCCGCCTGGACGACATGACGCGCTGGCAGACGCAGTCGATTATCTGTGTTCCGCTGCGGTCGCGGCATCGCGTGCTGGGCGTGATCCAACTGGTCAACGTGGATGTGAAGGGCTTGCGCGACCAGGAAATGTTCTTTCTGCAGGCGCTCTGCGACTACGCGGCGATTTCCATCGAGAACGCCAAGGCGGTCGAAAAAATTCAGGAACTCACCATCACCGACGATTGCACGGGCCTGTTCAACGCGCGTCATCTTTACAAGACATTGGAGACTGAAGTCTACCGCTCGGCCCGCTTCGGATACGAGTTCAGCGTGATTTTCATCGACCTCGACCACTTCAAGCAGGTTAACGATACCAAGGGACATCTTGTGGGAAGCCGACTGCTGGCCGAGGTTGGTTACTTGATCAAAGCCCAGTTGCGATTGATCGACTTCGCTTTTCGGTATGGTGGCGACGAATTCGTTGTCGTTCTGCCACAGACAGGGAAAGATGCCGCGGTCGTGGTGGCCAAGAGGCTGCTCGATTCCATGCGCACCGGGCATTTCGCTACCGATCAGGGAGAAAAGATCGACGTGCGCGCGAGCATCGGGCTGGCCACATTCCCGCACGACGCGCAGACCCCGCACGACATCATCCGGCAAGCGGATGAAATGATGTACGCGGTGAAGAACAGCACACGGAACAATATCGGAGTCGCGTCGCGCGGGCTACTCGAAGGCGCGGAGTAATTCGCGAATTCGCGCTAACCGATGGGCATTGCTTCCGTCAAAATGTGCGCGATCTCGCATCGGCAAGTCATGGTTGTGTTCCCAACTTGCAGGCCTTCGCAACATTCCTGTCCATGCTGTGGCAACAACTCGGCAGCGTGCAATTCAACGCGAGATTTTGCGTCAGGATGACAGTTGCAAAAGGTGAAAGGGCGGCTTGCGCCGCCCTGTGACAGTCAAAAGCCGCGGGCGAGGGCGCCCGCATTGCACAACCTACGTCCCCTCATTCCAGCTCGCCAGATACTCTTCCTGCTCCGGCGTCAAGCGGTCGATCTTAATTCCCATGGATTCGAGTTTCAGTTTTGCAACGCGCTTGTCGAGATCCACCGGCACGGTGTAGACCTGTTTTTCGAGTGACGCGTGGTTCTTTACCATGTAGTCACAGCAGAGCGCCTGGTCGGCAAAGCTCATATCCATCACCGACGCCGGATGCCCTTCGGCGGACGCCAGGTTGATCAGGCGGCCTTCGCCCAGCAGGTTGATGCGGCGGCCGTCTTTCATGGTGTATTCCTCGACGAACGTGCGCGTGGTGCGCTTCGACGATGACAGTTTTTCGAGCGACGTGATGTCGATCTCGACGTTGAAGTGTCCCGAGTTCGAGATGATCGCGCCGTCTTTCATGTGCTCGAAGTGCTGCTTGGCGAGCACGTTCTTGTTGCCGGTGACGGTGCAAAAAACATCGCCGATCTTGGCCGCTTCTTCCATCGACATGACGCGGAAGCCATCCATTACGGCTTCGAGCGCTTTCGTCGGATCGATTTCCGTCACGATCACTTCTGCGCCCGCGCCGCGAGCACGGGAAGCGAGGCCGCGCCCGCACCAGCCGTAGCCGGCGACCACGAACTTCGATCCCGCAAGCAGGAAATTCGTCGCGCGGATGATGCCGTCAATCGTGGACTGCCCTGTGCCGTAGCGGTTGTCGAACAGATGCTTGGTGTCAGCATCGTTGACAGCGACGATCGGATACCGCAACACGCCTTCTTTTGCCATCGCGCGCAGACGAATCACGCCCGTCGTGGTTTCTTCGGTGCCGCCAATGACGTTCGCCAGTTCCGCCGTGCGCTTGGTGTGCAGCACGGAGACCAGGTCCGCACCATCATCCATCGTGATCTGCGGACGATGATCGACCGCCGCCATGATATGCGAGTAGTAAGAATCGTTGTCCTCGCCCTTGATGGCGAAAACAGGAATGTTGTAATCGCGAACCAGGCTGGCTGCGACATCGTCCTGAGTAGAAAGAGGATTCGAAGCGCAAAGCGCAATATCAGCGCCGCCGTCGCGCAGGGCGATCATCAGGTTGGCGGTTTCCGCCGTCACATGCAGGCAAGCTGAAACACGAATGCCTTTCAGCGGCTGGTTCTTGATGAACTCCTTGCGGATAATCTGCAAGACCTTCATCGACTGGTTCGCCCACTCGATGCGCTTCTTGCCCAAATCGGCCAGATCGAAATTCTTTACATCACAATTAATCGTCGGTGCTGTCGTAGACATTTAGCTCCCTATTCCCCGGATAATGACGTTTTGAGGTCTGTGAAATCCAAATCCACCACGGAGGCACGGAGTCACGGAGAAAATCTAACCGGGAAAACCAAAATTGATTTTCTCGGTGACTCCGTGTCTCCGTGGTGAAAAATCTATTTGCGTGCTCCAACGGGTTCGCGTTTCAGCCCAGCGTCGGCAGCGAGTTTGTCCGCTTTGTCGGTTGCTTCCCAAGTGAAGTCTGGGTCGGTGCGGCCAAAGTGGCCGTAGGCTGCCGTCTTTCGATAGATCGGACGGCGCAGGTTCAGCGACTCGATGATCCCGCGCGGTGTCAGCTTGAAATTCGCGCGCACCAGATCAGGAATGATGTTCGCATCGACTTTCTCAGTTCCGAAAGTATCCACCAGGACGCTGACCGGTTCAGCAACACCGATCGCATAAGCCAACTGCACTTCGCAGCGCTCCGCCAGTCCAGCCGCAACAATGTTCTTGGCAATGTAGCGCGCCATGTAAGCCGCCGACCGATCGACCTTCGTCGGATCTTTTCCGCTGAACGCCCCGCCGCCGTGACGACCCATGCCGCCGTAGGTATCGACGATGATCTTGCGCCCGGTAAGCCCGGAATCCCCCATCGGCCCGCCGATCACAAAACGCCCCGTCGGATTGATGTGATACTTCGTATCCTCATCCAGCAGATTCGACGGCACCACAGCCTGAATCACATGCTTAAGAATGTCCGTGCGCAACTCATCATTGCCGATCGACTCGGAGTGTTGAGTGGAAACGACCACCGCATCCACGCGCTTCACCTTGCCCGGAGCCGAATACTCAACTGTAACTTGGGATTTTCCATCAGGACGAAGGTAAGGGCAGGTGCCATTTTTCCGCACTTCCGAAAGTTTCTGGCAAAGCTTCTGCGCCAAAGAAATCGGCAGTGGCATCAATTCCGGCGTTTCATTGCAAGCGAATCCAAACATCATTCCCTGGTCGCCGGCGCCGCCGGTGTCTACGCCCATCGCGATGTCGCCGGATTGTTTGTTGATGCTGGAGATTACGGCGCAGGTGTTGCTGTCGAAGCCGTAGACGGCGTTGTCGTAGCCGATGGATTGGATTACGCCGCGGACGATGGTTTGGAAATCTACGTACGCTTTGGTGGTGATTTCTCCGGCGATTACGACCAGGCCGGTGCAGGTCAGCGTTTCGCAGGCGACGCGGCTGGCGGGGTCTTCACGCAGGCAGGCGTCGAGAATGGAGTCAGAAATCTGGTCGGCAATTTTGTCGGGATGGCCTTCGGTAACTGATTCCGAGGTGAACAGGAAACGATTGGTTGGCAAGCTGATTCTCTCCTCAAGGGTAACTTCGAGCCGGTCTTTCAAAGTTCAAAATGCAAAAAGGCGGGGGGTTATGACACCGCGGGCTCAGCGACGGGGTCTGCGTCTCTTAAAAACGGTATCAGAGATGAACCTGTGGCGCAATGAATTTGGGGGTGACAGGCGAGTCGTGCAGCGAGTGGTACCAGGCCGCATCGAACGGGAAAGATGGTGTGGTAAATGGAAGAAAATAAACGGTGATTACTGCGTTGGCGGTGGAGGGGCAGGGGCCTTCGGCTGAAGTCCATCGGGGCCGAACGTCAGGGTCTTGACATCGCCGAAGTCGCCCTGGGAAGGAAGCTTCTTGCCGTTGAAAATGAAGTCGAGGGCGCCGACGTTTCCGGCCTTGATGACGACCTGATTTCGGGCGTGGATGGCGTGCTGATTTTCGCCGGTCAGAGTTTCTTCGTTCGGCGGCTGGCCATCCACAGCGATGGAGAGCCATGAGTCCTCGCGGGCGAGAATTACGACGGTAAATTCGCCAGCAGTCGCCGCGGACTGGACCGCCGCGGCCTTCGCAGGATTAGTTTCATTGCCTGGAACTGGTTTTGCAGGCGGTGCAACTTCTTTAGATGGAGGCACCGACGACGCGACTCTCGAACTTTCGACGTCCGGCTTGGTATCGGTGGCTGCGGGGACGGCGGGGACTTCAGTCCTGGGTATCTCATTCTTCGGTATTTCATTCTGATGATGCGAGCGACTCCATATAAAGAGCGCCAAGGCTATTAAGAGGAGGGCCCCGGCGAGCCATGACCGTGGAATTTGGCGTGGAGGAGCGGAATCGCGCTCGGGAGCCGGGATTTCAGCTCCCACTTTTAGGTCTGGCTGCGGAGGAGGCGCCTCTCCGGATGCTTGCAGGTAGTCGGCGACCATCTGATCTTCGTCGAGGCCGACATGCCGGGCGTAGGCACGGACAAAGCCTTTGTTGAAAATCCCGCCGGGCAGTTGGTCGAAATTGTCCTCTTCCAGAGCTTGCAGCATCCGGATGCCGATTTTCGTTGAACTGGAGATCTGGTCGAGCGTGATGCCACGCTTTTCGCGCTCGGTCTTCAGTTTGTGGCCAAAGGAAGGCAAGCGATTCTCCGCCCGGAACGAGTGGCGACGGAATTGTACACTCGCGGGACGGGAGAATCCGTCAGGTTTCAATGCGGGCTCAGATTTTTGCGGGAAACGCGGGACGTTCAGTGGTTTGTGGTTTTGAAAAATCAGAAAATTGGGGAACGTCCCGTCTGTCCCCTGTTCCTCCCGCGTCTGTCCCCTGTCTCCGTCCATAGCTCAACCATTTTTCATGCGGCTTTGTCTTTTCCGCTCAACGGAAAAACGGTTGTCGTCTTTTCCTCTGTGATTTCGATATCCCCTGTAAGCACCCAATAGCCGCGACCTCGGGCAAGCGCCGGCAGGGGAATGGCTAAGGGCGCCAGGTTAAGCACCAACTTAAATATTTTTGGAGGAAGTACATGTCGTTCAGGTTGACTACGTTAGTGATTCTCGTGCTGTCGATTTCCGCATTCGCTCAAGTCAAGAAAGTAAAGAAACCGGGATTGGCGTCTCTCAGTCCCAGCCAGGATTGCTTCGCCATATTCAACGATAAGCTGCCGAATTTCTGTGTAACTCAGAACGGCAACATCTCCAGTTTCATCTTCCCGGCTGGCTTCTCGCAGCTCTTCACCGATGGCTACGGAGTCTGCGACCTTACGACGTCAGCAGTCAGCTACTACGATGACGGCGACCAGGACAGCGGCAACTGGCTGAACCCCATCGTCAGCGAACCCCATGGCCCCAACACGTTCCCGCTCACCATCACCCGCACTACATCCGACGGAATCTGGACTGTTAAGCAGGTTTTCAGCAGAAACACCGCCGATGCCTACGTGAAGGTCGTCATCACCTGGACCAACAACACCGCCGCCGGAAAACTGGCCTACTTCTCGCGTTACGTTGATATCGACGCGGATAACAATGTCACCTCACCCAGCCTGAACTTTTTCGATGGTTCCGCCAACGCTGGCTGGGGATACGCTCCATCCACCAACACCAGCCACGGTTTGACGGTTCGCTCCAATCAATCTGACAACAATTTCCAGGGCTTCGTCACCTCGTTCAGTGACTCCCTTGGCGGCAATCACGACCCCTGTAATTTCGTCTCCAACAGCACGCCATCGCAGGGCGATCAGGCTGTCATGTATGTCTGGATTCCCACTGCTCAGGGAACATTTATCGTGCAGCCCCACGCGAAAATCACCCAGACGCTCGAATACCGCCCGATGTAAGCAACCCTCTGCACAACAAAGCGCCGGCCTGATTGCAGGCCGGCGCTTTTTCTTTCCGAATTGTCCCGGAACGCTTGGGACGTGGACGCCGCCCTTTTGTTTTGCTACGCAGATTCTCCCCCACCACCCGCCCTAGGTGCTTTCCTTGAGTTTCTTCAGCGTCGCTTCGAAGCCAGCGGTTCGGCTGACCATGTTTGGAGGAATGTTGCGCAAAACAATCTCCCAATTGGCGATGGCGTTTTTCTTGTCGCCGAGAGCGGTGTAGCCGCGCGCCAGCCCCAGGTAGGTCCAGAATTTTTCATCGGGATGTTGCTGGCGGTTGATGGTGAAGATTTCCATCGCTTTCGCGTTCTTGCCATTGCGGAGCAGACCCATGGCATGGGCATAGACGAGCACGACGTCGTTGCCCGGCATATGCAGCGCCTTCTGGATAACGGCATCGGCCTCGCCGTCGCGTCCCATCGCCTCGAGTACGGCGGCCTTGGTGGACAGGTTGGTGAAGGTTTCTTGTCCAATGGTAGCGCCGCGGAAAGGCGCATTGATCGCTTTATCGGCCCAGGTCAGGGCTTCTTCGAGATTGATCTTGTGGTCCGCACAGAATTGCGCCGCGGTCTGCCAATCTTCGTTGCGGAAGCCGGCCCATGATTGCAGTTCCTGGCGCATCTTCGCGACGTACAACTCGTTTACGTTGGCGACTTCAATCTTGAATGGAATCCGCTTCTTCTCCCACTGTAAGTACGCGACGGCAGAGTCAGGATGGCGATCGTCGAATCCGTAGGTCAGGAATTCGGTGAACGGCGCGTCTTGTGGCGTGACAGGCAGGCGCAGAACGTCGTCCTTCGGGTCATACTGAAAGCTCCCCCAGCCGAGATGGTTCGAGAAGACCCAATTCCACTGACCGGTTTGTTCGACGTCGAGGAAGAGCGCATAAGTGCCGGCCTTAAGGTCTTTGCCTTCGACCTTCACATCGTTCGAGAAGGTGATCGCGGTGCTCTCGTTTGCGCCGGCACGCCAGGGCGCACCTTTCGTCGGGCCGAAGCCTTCGTCGACGAAGCCGTAGTGCACGAGTTCGCCCCAGATGTGTCCGGTGCGGTCGTTGGTTGCGGGATTGTGCACGCGAGGACTGTGATACTCGATCGAGATCTTAACTGGCCCAATCCACTGCGAGACTTCCGCCCGCTCGTTGTCCCCGTTCGGAGGCGTGGACAGCTCCGATGTTTCCTGACTGAAAACCGTCGACGACAAAATCATGACCATCACAGCCGCAAACACGTACTTCATCGTGCTCTCCTTCTCGTACAACGGACCTGGGCCGCCCGCAGTTCACGAATGACCTGATTCCGCAATCTAGACACAGGGTTGTTGGGTGGTTTCACGCCCCTGAATAGACTCGGATGTACGAGAAGGGTTAGCGGGCAGACGTTCTGCCCCACAAGAACTGCAGGGCATTCGAGCGGTCAGCACCCACGTTTCAACAAACGAAACGTGGGGCACCCGGCAACCGAGGTTTCGAAAACCGCGAAACCCGGGCTCCTGACCGGGTTACAATTCAAGCAGTTGGAGGTTAGTCACCCTGCCCCTTGCCATCTTGAAACAGGAAATCAAGAAGTTTCTTGCAAACCCGGCGCCAGAAGTGATTTCACTTACCGGTCGGTGGGGCGTCGGAAAGACTTACGCTTGGCGAACATATCTGGAAGAAGCTCGCAAAGAAAAGAGAATTGGTCAGTCCCGATACTCCTATGTATCACTATTCGGGGTAAATTCTTTGGAGCAGCTAAAACAAGCGATTTTTGAAAATACCGTGACTTCTGAGCTCGCCGGTGTGCAGCCAACTCTGGCGACCGTGCAGGACAATCTCTCACAAATGGGGATGCTAGGAGCTCGTAAACTTCTCAACTCAGTCCTCTCGCTGCCTCCCATTAAGACCTATACAGGCGATATTTTTTCTTCGGCGTGGTTCCTATCCGTCAGGGAAACGATTGTGTGTATCGACGACATCGAGCGTCGAGGCAAAGGTTTGGAGGCACGTCAATTGCTGGGCCTAGTCTCCTCTCTTAAGGAAAACCGCAATTGCAAAGTGTTAATGATTTGGAACGACGATACAGATGATGCTGAGAAGGGTGAGTTCAACAAGTATCACGAGAAGGTAGTCGATCGGTCGTTGCGATTCGATCCGACTCCCATTGAGGCCGTCGAAATTGCCATAGTCAAAAACACCAATGCTGCGCGGTGGCTAGCTGAGGATTGTATTTCTTTAGGATTGAAAAATATTCGCTTGATCAAACATATCGAGCGTCCAGTGCGAGAATTGGAAATCCTGTTATCGAAGTTCGATCCTGACGTGCTCAGGACATCCGTACATTCCTTTGCTCTTTTGTCCTGGTGCCGGCAGGACCCGGACAATGCACCACCGCTCGAGTTCCTTCGCCACAAGCGTGGCGTCTTCGACTACGAGCAACAAGACACAAGCACAACTATAGAGCCACCAGCGGAACCGAAACCGAACAGCGAGGGATCTTGGAATGCCCTCCTCGATTCGTACAAGTTCGATCAAATGGATGAGATTGATGTTGTCCTCCTGGACGGCGTGATGAACGGTTATTTCGACGAGTCTAGACTCAGTGCGTGTGCGAGGAATATGGATGAAACAATCAAGGCGAATCGGGCGGACAACTCTTTCGCCGAGTCTTGGGACATCTACCACGACTCATTTGATGACAATCAAGAAGAGATGCTGAATAAGATGTACGAGTCTACTATCCGTGGGATGGCTAGGTTGAGCGTCACTAGTTTGAATTCTACTGTCACCCTTTTTAAAGCCCTTGGTCGGACCGAGCAGGCTAAGCAAATGATCGCTCAGTTTGTTGAAAAGAGAAGCGGTGATTGGAAGACCTTCGACTTGCAGATGTTTCCTTTTGGAGACATGGTCACTGACCCTGACATTATCGGCGTTTTTAGTTCAAAATTGGCGGCGTTTACGGTTAAGAAGAACGCAGGGGAAATTCTGATCGGAATAGGACAAACAAGCAGTTGGAACTCCGAAGACATAAAAACATTGGCCTCTTGCACCGTGGACGAGTTCTACCACTTGCTCAAGAGCGCCAGGTCACAAAACCTGCGATTGATTTTGAAGGCTAGTTTAATGTTCGATAACATGACTGGCACATCTACCGATATGGTCGAATTTTCCAATCGCGTAAAAGAAGCCCTAAAACTCATTGGAAATGAGTCGCCACTGAATGCAATTCGGGTCAAGCGTTACGGGGTAATTGTTGACTCTCCGGCGACGGGACAGGCAAATGAAATTTAATAAAACCAGGTAACAGGCGGAACATGGCGGGTGGCTCGACCGAACGCATCTCACTCAAGTAGCCACCAACGAAAATCCCCGCCCTCGCAAAGCTTGGACGGGCACCCTAGTGAGCATTGATACCCGACGCAATTTCCCGAAATGGGAAATCGTTCGAGAGATTCCTAAAGAAGTTCTCGTCGCTAGCGGGTGCTTCGTGTCATAGTTAAGTTACGACATCGTGTCACCAGCGACGCGGCCTACTCAGGCCGCGTTTTTATTTGGTGGGGTAACTTGTCTGGAAACGGGCCCGCCCTGTCTCTCCAAAGAACGGAGAGACAAGGACGGGGCACCCTCGGATGGGGTTGAGGAGAGGAATCGGGAAGGTATTCATGACAAAAAGCGGGGCTGGGATCAAGCACCCTAAGCGCCGGGGTGAATGGGCGGAGTTGTGTTTCATGGTGCGGGCGGCGGAGAACGGGTTACAGGTTTCGAAGCCATGGGGTGAGACGGCGCGGTATGACTTTGCGGTGGAACATGACGGGCGGTTTGCTCGGGTGCAGGTGAAGTCGACGATGTTTCGGGATCGCGGAGGGTATTCGTGCTCGGTGCGGGGGTGCCGCGGGCCCTACACATCGCGCACTTTGCGATGTGTGGGTGATGGGATCGCCTGAACACTCGAGGCCTCCTCGAGTGCATTTCTGTGCCGATGTACTTCCGTGATCTGGCCTGTTGGCAACTCTCAGGCCATACTCCTGACAGTGGCACAAACGATTGGGCCGGAACCAAGGTGCCACTCACCGCAATCGACAATGGCGGCGTCCGGGTTTGGTAGGGAGAATCGAAATGAAGACCTTTCATAACGACAGTGACACTTTTCTCAAGTATTTTGTCTGCATCGTTGCAGTGCTGGCTTCGGTCTTCGCCATCCTTCACGGTCCTACGGACGCTGCTACGAAAAACTGGGCATTCGGCACCATCGGCCTCATCCTGGGACGAGTTTTGAGCGCGACGAACAGCGACCGGCGCACCATCAATTCTGGAAAAGGGCAGCCATGAAGCTCAACTCCCCACTCTAGGATTCCCGAAATGGGAAATCTCCTCGAAATTCATCACGAAGTTCTCGCAGATGGCAGGTGGTTCGTGTCATAGTTAACTTGCGACATAGTGTCACAAGCGGCGCGGCCTCTTTGGGGGCCGCGTTTTTCATTGGGGAGAGGATATCGACAGTTACTCATGGCAAAAGACGGACTAAGATCAAGCCGCTAAGTCCCTATTCCGCAATATTTTGCCGATAAGTGCTTTGGCGGGAAAGATTTAGCGTCGAATCACAGGCTAAATCGATGATTCCAATAGACCAAGGGGAGGGGTACCCCGGTACCAATTAGTAAATGGAAGAAAGCAGGTCCTTCGCTTCGCTCAGGATGACATTTCTGGAAGTCATCAGGCGGCGGGGGGTCCCAGCCCTCCATACAGTGTTTTCCCTAAAGTCGCCGCTTGAGAAGTTTTGTCGTTCGAATCGGTCGAAATGTCCTGCTCGTTGATTACCGCGAGGTCCTACATCGGCAGGAAAACAAGGGCTTTCTGTATTGGCACGGTTCATGCAACGGTCTACAAGAGCGGTTTACTGCTTCATTTCATACGGTGCAGGAGCGGATGGAGAGAGGTGTTTATGGTAGGTAGAAGGAATGAAACTGAATATGACCTGTATTCTGCGATCACGTTCCTTTTGGTTGGCCTGGGTATTGGGTCACTTTTGGCTATTGTCTTCAATCCGAAACTAAGAGACACACCAGCGGGAATCGATCGTTGGCGCACGTCAGAGTTGCAAACACGAAGGGAAGCAGAGGAGCGAGTCGCGTGACGCGCTATTTCAGCATCCCGGCGAGCGGTGGCGCAGGTAATTGGGGGTGCCGGTCAGGTGCGTTTTCAAGGGAGCCGTTTGAGTTCGTGGCGGATTATCTGATCCGGGGATCCGTGGTAAATCATTCCGGAGGAAGTGATCCCGGGGACAAGGGAGTATCGCGGTGTACCCGCGGCTGAAGAAGTCGAAGTATGGACGGTGTCGGGAGGGCCTGGCAGTTGCTGGAGCGGCGGTCTTGGAGAGTCAGGCTTGCTCGGAGTTGCTGGTGTTTGAGGAAGAGCACGGCTTCAATAAATTTGGCGGTTGCATAGACACTCAACAGGAGTAGACTCTGTCAATTCCTGTTGTGTGGAGGCGTCCGTGCAACGCTTTCTCGCTTCGGCCTGCTTGGTTTTGATCGTTGCTTCGGTTGGTTCCGCGCAAAGCGTTCGTTCAGGTCGCAACGGCCTTGACTCCAACTCGACCGCGACCGGCGGAGTTTTTCTAAGTGGGACGGTCGTCATCGATGGCGGAGACGTTCTCACTGATGCCGCCGAGATCCAAACGGTCTGCCGGGGGCAACGGCGTACTGTAACGCGCACCGATTCCCACGGGAGCTTCTCCTTTCAGTTCGGCGGCAGGGAGACGGCCAGCGACGCCGGCTTCGGCGCCGATACTCCTGCCGTGGAACACCGCACCGGAATGTTCGATCGTCCCACGCCGCAGGACTGTGAACTACAAGCTGCACTCGTCGGCTTCAGTTCCGATATCGTGCAGCTCGGCGGACGAGTTTCCGGCGACGAGAGCGTCATCATCGGACGCATCGTCCTTCATCGTCTGGCCAACGTCGAGGGTTTCACGATCAGCGCCACAACCGCACAGGCACCAGCCGCCGCGAAGAAAGCTTTCGAGAAAGGCCGAGAGCAGCAGAGCAAAGGCAAGTGGGACGAAGCACAGAAATTACTCGAAAAAGCGGTCGCGCTCGATCCCAAATTTGCGGTTGCCTGGTACGAGTTGGGACGAGTGCAACTGCAAAAGAACGATCCCGCAGCGGCGCGAAACGCCTTTCAGCAGTCGGTGGCGGCTGACCCGAAGTACATCAATCCGTATCGCGGCCTGGTACAGCTTGCGCAGCGCGAGCGAAATTGGGCGGAGCTTGCGGAGGCCAGCGAGAAGTTGCTCGCTCTTAATCCAGTGAGTTTCCCGGAGGCATGGTTTTCCAACGCGATCAGCCATTACAGCCAGGGGAACCTCGGCGCCGCCGAAAAGAGTGCGCGCCGTGGATTGCAGATCGATAGCGAACATCGCGTGCCCAAACTGGAATACCTGCTCGGAGTGGTCCTGATGGAAGAGCGCGGCTATGACGAGGCGGGCAAACATATCCAGATATTCCTGAACCAAGCGACCCAGGCCGCTGACGTCGCAGAAGCCCGGAGCAAGCTCGATGAAATCACCCGGCTCTCCACCGCGGCCAGTCTGGCCCTCGCGGAGAAGAAGTAGCGGATGCCGGGCAAATCACGCTTGTTTCTCGAATCATCCGACTGTTTGTGACGAATAAAATCCCCACCCAAGCGGAGCTTGGACGGGGCACCCAATCTCGTTGATTTCGTCTTATTGCAACTCCAGCATGCCGGTGCCTACGTGGGCGTCGAGGATGGTTTTGCCTTTGCCTTTCCAGTGCATCATGCGCCAGAGGCCGCCTTTTTCGCGGTTGAAGGCAGGGGCGTGGAGATCGCCGGCCAGGACGAATCCTCTTACGGATTTGTAGGCCTCGGGTTCGCCTACATCGATGGACATTTTGCCGGTGCGGAGGAGACAGAGTTTGTCGCCGTCCACGCCGGTGATGTGGAGGTCTCCGGCGCCCATGGAGACGGCAAGGCTGGCGGCTCGGGGTACTTCTACGAAAGCGGTGGCGAACTGGGGGAGGTCGTCGATGTCGATGAGGATCGGGTTGCGATTGCGGTCGATTTTTATGCGGGCGGTCTTCGCGGATTCGGCGCTCACATTTTCGATGGTTACCCGGACGTCGGCGTCGGAGGTGCCAGCTACGTCAAGCTTGCCGGCGGCGGCGCGGATTTCGATCTGCTTTCCTCCTCGCAGGCGGCTGGCGCTGGCTATGCTGGAACTCCATGAGTAGTAACCGGCCGCTATTACTAACAGACAAATTCCGATGGAGCCGAAGGCGCGCTTGGTTTGTCCCCAGCCGTTTGCGGATGTGGCCACTACGTCCCCCTGACTTGCGCCGCGATTGCAAAACGCCGCGACTTGCATCGGTGCGACTGGGCCGCGTTTCACGCTCGACTCGCTCTTACTAGTACGGAATCTTGGGCTCTTTTGTTCCACGGTCCGGAGGCAACGTGGCCCGACAATGGTCATTCTGCTCCAGTGTGTTGGCTTCAGGGCGAGGGACGGAACGCGCGAAATCCGGCGGTTGCGCTTTGCGGGGTTTGCGAGGATGATGTTCGTCGCAGGATGACTCGGCGTGCATGATGGGCGCAACTTAAAGCGAAGTGGAGGCCAGGATGAATTCGAAAATGAAATTTGCTCTCGGCGTACTCACGGCTTTAGCGATGTTGGCGCTTACCTATCTGGTCCCAAGAGGAAATGCGCTGCGGGACGCACAACTGGTGCAGTTTCCGGTCACGGTCGGTATTTGGGCGATCTTCGTGCTGCTGTTTGTCAAGTTGAAATAGAGGGCAGCTGTGCAGATCTAGAAGAGAACGAGGATCATTACCAACTCCATCCGCATTTACAGCGTACGGAGTCGCGCAGGCTGGGTTTTTGCAGCAGGTTTTTACATATCGCACAGAGTCTCATCCACATAACATTCACCACGGCTGAATTCCGGGCCGATGACTACGAAGCCATCGCCTGAACTATTGATTCGTTTTCAGCTGATTCGGCTGTGGAGAGTTGTCATTTGATTGTTAAATGCGGTAGACGAGAGTTCTTTGCACGATGCTTCAGGGTCTCACTGACTTCATGCACCCGTCCCGAGCGGAACTTGGGACGGGGCACCCTTTTGTGTTCTGGCCGACTTGCAGTCAGTCTAACTTGATGATCCAGATGTCTGTTCTGGGATCGCCATCGGCGGTAGTGCCTACCTGGTTGTCCCAACCGGAGGTAAAGATGTAGAAGCGGCCGTCGAGTGACATGTTGCCTGCTGGTTCGGTCCAGTAGTATTCCGGATCCCAGACTGCGCGATTGTGTGCGAAGCGCCAGATTGTTGACGCCAGGCCGTCCGTCTCCATGCAGAAGATTTCGCCGTCATAGGGCTGCTTAATCTCGGTGTTGCCGGAAGGACTGTAGGTTGCGCCGCAAACTGGGGCATTGGTATTGACTCGTCCGTTGCTCCAGGCGAAAAGTTTCTCCATGCCTTTGTAATGGGGCAACGGTAACGGGTTAATCAGCGGCGTCAGCACTGAAAGATCCCCCAGGTTTCTGCGGAGAGTGTTCAATTCGTCGATCGCTCCGGGGGTATTGATATAGCTGTCGTAGCCAATGGCTCCATAGCCGCTGCACTTGAGTGTGCCATGCACCTTACATGCGGTCACATTCTGCGTGGATAGATCCCAGATGTAAAACCCAGTGTTTCCTACCCCAATCCTCACGTACTGTCCGTTTCCGGAAATCTTGGAGTGGTTCACGACAAACCTGTCGGGCGTGCTTGCTTGGCCGATGTCGCCCCAAGTCCCGCCGATTTGTCCGGTCTGGGTGTTGTACCAGCGGCAACCGAGTTTTTGATCGTAGACAATGACAAATGGGCGTTTGCTGGCCGAGTTTCCGCCGGCAGAAATTACGATGCGGCTGTCATCGCTTGAAACGGTGAGATCGCCGCTGGATACCTTCTTGCCAGCAACCAGCGCAGGCTGCGTCCCACAGGTAGTTACGTCAATCAACGGACTCGTCTTGCCGGTAGAGAAGCGAAAGGCATCGATCGTCAAAGGCTGGCGAAGATCGGTACCGTACATGAGATCGCTATCCAAAAAACTGAACGTCGGGCCCAACCGCAGCGGAACCTGCAGGCCTCCGTTGGGCGACGCTCCTGGCAACGAGGAGACCGTCATGGTTGACGAATCAAATGCAAAAGCGATGTTGATGTGATTGATGCCGTTGCCTTCCGACACATAGAATTTGCGGTTATCCACGCTCCACTCGTTGACGTCAGGAGTTGGGTTCCGAAAAAAGCTGCCGGGGAACCTGGCGTCGGTCTTCTCATCTGTGACCCGCACCATCATGGATCCAAAATCGGGCTCATGGAATGGTGCCCTTACCGACGGCGGAGCCATAGGAGTTTTGGCATGGACAACGCGGTCGGTGACGGCGTTGGGATAGGGGGCGATCCCTTGCGACCAGAGGGATAGCGACAGAATAGGAAGCAAGATCCAAACGGAAATGATGAAACGGACGGGCATGGAAACCTCCGAAGCGCAGCCAAGAGGTTTCGGAAAAGCACATCTACTGCAGCGAAGACTTCGCCCTCAGCGGCTGAAGCCGCATTCAGTCAGAATGGTTATCGCAGCGGTAACCGCTGCGCACCCAAAAGCAAGGTCAAGAACTTTTCCGTGGCCCATTAGGCTACTGAAGGCCGCCAGCATAGCACAGCTTTTGTTAATGATGTATGAAGTGTTAGTAGAGTCCCTTATTGCTGCTGGAAGGATGGAAATTGAGCGTGGTGGAATAGCCCGGCAGGCTGACTGGGACGCTGTATTCGGCTTCGATGGAAAGCGTGCCGGTACCGCTGGTTCCGGTGCGTACGACCTTTACCTGCTGCCGGGTGAGTTGAATGTCGCACTCGCGGGCGCGCTTGATGATGGAGTCACGAATGTCTTCTTCGGTGCGCGTCCCGTAGGTCGACTGCAGGGCTTCGTTCTTGATGGCGTCCTCGAATTGATAGTTCGAAAAGTACGGTGGAATTAGCTTGAGGCAGAAGATGCCAGCCAAGACCATCAACCCGACACCGAAAATCATTTTTACAGAGCCCATAACGTAAATACCCAGCCCATTCGCCGCGAATTTTTCTAGCGCGTCAGCAGGGAGTGAAAGTACTCCCCTATGGCAGGAATCTTAACGTCAGTGGATTGGCGAGTCGAGCGCTGAACGACTTCCACAGTATCTTCGGTAACCTTCTTTCCCACGTTGATTCTAAAAGGGATACCTACGAGATCAGCGTCTTTGAACTTGACTCCAGGGCGCTCATCGCGGTCGTCAAGGAGGACGTCGTGGCCGGCGGCTTCGAGGGTGCGGGCGATGGTCTCGGCGGCGGCGCGAATCTTTTCATCGGCGGCGTTGGTCGCGACCACGACGACTTCAAACGGAGCAATCGAAGCGGGGAGCCAGAAGCCGTTTTCGTCGTTTGACTGCTCGATGGCAGCGGTCAAGATGCGCTCGACGCCGATGCCGTAGCTGCCCATGATCGGTGGAATCTCCTTGCCGTTGCGGTCGAGCACGCGCGCGCCCATGGACTCGGAATATTTATAGCCCAATTTGAAGATGTGCCCAATTTCTACGGCGGTGTCGATGCGGAGCGCGGCTCCGCAGTTGGGACAGGCCTCGCCGGCGGTTACGCTGCGCAGGTCGGCGTATCCGGTGGGATGAAAGTTCTCGCCGGGGGTCAGATTCTTGACGTGGTAGTCCTCTTTGTTGGCGCCGCCAACCAGGTTGGTGCGGCCTTCGAGAGCTTTATCGACTAACAGGATCGGCTTGGCGGAATCCTTTAATTCTTTCGCCCACTCGATGCCGAGGGGGCCCAGATATCCGGCGGGACTCTTGAAGAGGTCGCGAATTTCTTCTTCCTGCATGGGGCGCGCTTCCTTGCCGCCGACGGCGGAGGAGAGCTTGGCTTCATTCATCTGATGATCGCCGCGCATGAGAAGGATGACGGCCCGGGCGCGAGTTTTGCCGGACTTTTCGTCGTCCTCGTTGATCATGAGGGCGAGTGTTTTGATTTTGTTTTTTGGAGAGACGCCGAGAAAACGGGCTACGTCTTCGATCGTCTTCTGGCCGGGAGTGTGCACTTCAACGGGCGTTCCGTCGCCTTCCGGCTTCAGATCCTCTACTGCATCGAGCTTGGAGACGGCTTTTTCCAGGTTCGCTGCGTAGTTGCAGGCGTCGCAGCTGACGATCTGATCTTCGCCCGCAGGAGTGCGGACCATGAATTCGTGCGATTGCGATCCGCCCATGGCTCCGGAGTGGGCTTCGACGACCATGTACTTGAGGCCGCAGCGGTCGAAGATGGCGCGATAAGTCTTGTCGTGCTTCTTGTAAGAGACGTCGAGGCCGTCGGCGTCGATGTCGAAGGAGTAGGCGTCTTTCATGATGAACTGGCGGACGCGCAGAAGGCCTGACTTGGGGCGGGGCTCGTCTCGAAATTTGGTTTGAATCTGATACCAGATCTGGGGAAGCTGCTTGTAGCTGCGGAGTTCCTTGCGGGCGATGTCGGTCATGACTTCTTCGTGGGTCATGCCGAGGCACAGGTCGGCGCCTTTGCGGTCTTTCAGGCGAAACATGTTATCGCCCATCACCTGCCAGCGACCGCTCTCTTCCCACAGGTCGCGGGGATGGAGCGTGGGGAGGTAGAACTCCTGGCCGATTTTGTCCATTTCTTCCCGAACTATTCCCATGATTTTGTTCATGGTGCGATTACCGAGGAATAGGAACGAGTAGATCCCGGCGCCTAGTTGGCGGACGTATCCGGAGCGGACTAGCAGTTTGTGGCTGGCAACCTCGGCGTCGGCAGGGGCCTCGCGGAGAGTGGGGATAAAGAGTTCGGACCAACGATGCATAGTTTTTGTTTCCGTGCGGTGGAGAATTTTTGATTGTAAACGATTGCGGCGGGGCTCACCCATCGGGCGCTGAAGCGCCAGTCAATATAATCGACTTAGCGGCACGAATAAATTCGTGCCCTCCCGGTCATCGGCTTAGCGGCAGGAATAGAGTCGTGTACTCCCAAAACCATTTCGCACCTGGAGCGAGAACCTCATAGACTATGCTAGAACGTCCTGAGCATGGCCCAAATTCTCATCGTCGACGATGAATCCGGAATCCGGGAATCCCTCACGGGCATTCTGGAGGATGAAGGGTATCAGGCCACGGCGAAACCCAGCGCTGAAGAATGCCTTGAACTGCTGGGCAAGTCCAGCTTCGACGTGATCCTGCTGGACGTGTGGCTGCCGGGAATGGATGGACTAGAGGCTCTGGAGAAAATCCGGGCGCTTGAGGACCCGCCGGAAGTGATCATGATTTCCGGCCACGGCACGATTGAGACAGCGGTACGCGCCACAAAATTGGGCGCCTATGATTTTGCCGAGAAACCGCTCTCACTCGAGAGAACTCTCATCCTCGTGAAGAATGCGGTCGAGGCGCGGCGGCTGCGGCATGAGAATCGCGATCTGAAGAAACAGTTGCAGGTCAAAAGCGTGATCGTCGGGGATAGCGTGCCGATGAAGGCGCTCCGGCAACAGATCGCGCTGATGGCGCCGACGAACGGGCGCGTCCTGATTTACGGGGAGTCTGGCACCGGAAAGGAACTGGTGGCACACGCGATCCATATGCAGAGCCTGCGCAAGGACCAAACGTTTGTCGAGATCAACTGCGCGGCAATTCCTGAAGATCTGATCGAGAGCGAGTTGTTCGGGCATCGCAAACTGTCTTTTCCCGGTGCCACGGACGACAAAGAAGGCAAGTTTCAGAAGGCGGATCGGGGAACATTGTTTCTGGATGAAATCGGCGACATGAGTTTGAAGACGCAGTCGAAAGTGCTGCGAACGCTGGAACAGCAGCGGTTCACTCCTGTCGGCAGCCATGACGCCATCACAGTGGATACGCGCGTGATTGCTTCGACCAACAAAGATCTGGAAGAAGAAATCTCGCGGGGGAATTTTCGTGAAGACCTTTTTTACCGGCTCAATGTCATTCCGTTTGTGGTGCCTCCGCTGCGCGAACGGAAAGAAGATATTCCGCTTCTGGCGCGCCACTTCCTGAAGGAGTTTGCGTCGGCTTACGGACGGCGGCTACGGGAGATCACGGACGAAGCGATTGCGGTGCTGACGCGCTATACGTGGCCGGGCAACATACGCGAACTGCGCAACGTGATTGAACGAATTGTGATCATGAATCCGACGACCTCGCGTTTTGAACGCAAGCATCTTCCTCCGCTGGTGTATCGCGATGGGAGTCGAAGAGCGGCCGGCACCGAGGGATCGACTCTACATCAGGCACGCGCTGCTTACGAGCGCGATTACATTTTGAAGAAACTCGATGAAAATCATGGCAACGTCAGTCGCACAGCGGAAGTGCTGGGGCTGGAGCGAAGTCATCTGTATCGGAAGATGAAGAGTCTGGGGATCGCGGCGAAGGAGTAGAAGGGCAGCTCTCAGCTCTCAGCTCTCAGCTCTCAGCTCTCAGCTCTGAGCTCTGAGCTCTGAGCTCTGAGCTCTGAGCTCTGAACGAGGCAAAGGCATTCCAGCACACCTGTCAATCCAAAGCGCGTAATTACGAGAAAGACTTTCCTGAGAGCTTGGCGCTATCTCTTGATCATATGAATCTCGGTTCCGTTCTTGTGGAACCGGACTTCGTCCATCAATTGATTGATCAGGTAGATGCCGCGACCGTGGTTGGAGAAGATGTTTTCGCCGACGCAGGGGTCGGGAATTTTGGTGGCGTCGAAACCGGGGCCGGGATCGCGAACCACGATCAGCATGCCGTGCGCTTCGTCACAGGCAACGTCACACTCAATGATTTTGGTGGGGTCAGAACTGGCGCCGTGGACCACCGCGTTTGAAAGGGCCTCCGTCAGAGCCAGTTCGATATTGTCTTCTCTTCCCTCGACGCACTTCATTTCCCGCACTACGTTCATCACGCTCTGCACGACCGGGTCGACGGCCTTGCGGTCGGCGCAAAGAGTGACGCTGAGCTTGAGGATCAACTCCTGCGAACCGGAGTTGCACACTGAAGGCTGAGGATCGGAAGGTGAGGAAGAATCGGACATAGGCGGCGTTTTGTATTCTCTCGGGCCTCGTCTAGAAACTGCTCCTTAGTAAGATGCAAAAGGCCGCTTTCCGATTCTAGGCAATGGCGGGCTCAGATGCAAATGTTCTTGTGAATCGGAGTTGTCCTTTGGGGCCTAGACTTTAGCGTTGGTTCGCTCTGGCCGCTTAAACTCTGGCAGGGCGCTTTCCGGGCGGGCCGGGCCGGCGATGTGCTCCAATTGGCGCCGCCAGTCCAGTTCTTCCACGAATTGCCTCGATTCCCGCCAACCCGGCTGGACTTTTACAAACAGCTCCAGAAAGACCTTGGTGCCGACCATTTTTTCGATATCCATGCGGGCGTGGGTGCCGATTTTCTTGAGCATCTGGCCACCTTTGCCTACCAGGATTGCCTTCTGGCTGGGGCGGTCACAGTAGATGGTGGCGGCGATACGCGTCAGGCGCTTGCCTTCTTCGTACTGGTCGACCATCACAGAAACGGCGTGCGGAACTTCTTCCCTGGTCTGAAACAAGACGTGTTCGCGGATCGACTCGGCCACCATGAAGCGCAGGGGTTGGTCGGTGATCTGGTCTTCGGGGAAATAGCGTGGACCTTTCGGCATGGCTTTCAGGACCAGTTGTAGCAATTCGTCCAGGCCCTTTTTCTTGAGCGCGGAGATGGGAATGATTTCCTTGAAATCGTGCACGGGCTGAAACTGGGTGATCAGTGGCAGCAGGTCGCGTTTGTCGGCGAGGAGGTCGATTTTGTTGAGTAGAAGAAAAACGGGCGTGCCGGAACGCTTGATCAGGTCGAGGACGACTGCGTCTTCCTCGCTCCACTTGCGCTTGGCATCGACCATCAGCAAGACCAGCTGGCAACCCTGGAGAGCTTCGTGGACCTCGGACATCATCTTGCGTCCGAGTGACGAGTCGGCGCGATGAACGCCGGGGGTGTCGATGAGGACGATTTGTCCGGCGTCGCGGCCTTTTTTCTCGGGGACATTGATGATGCCGAGGATGCGGTTGCGCGTGGTCTGGGGCTTGGGCGAGATGATGGCGATCTTCTCGCCGACGAGCGCGTTCAGCAAAGTGCTCTTGCCCGCGTTGGGGCGACCGAGGATGCAGGCGAATCCGGAGTGGAAAGACATTAGAGTCTAGGTTACTCGTTTATGCGGGCGGCTGCTGGCAGGTGTGATGCGGCTAGCGGATAACATGGATTCGCACGCCAAGTTTGAGGCCCTTCCACGATCTGTCGGCGGTGTAAATGGGGGCGTTCAGCGCGATTCCCAAGGCTAGACAGGCGCGATCTCCCATGGAGAGGCCCAGAGAGCGGGTTTGGGCGACGAGACTACCCGCAATTTTCGCGTGCTCCTCCGTGAACGGCATGGCCTCACGAATCGGGCTCAGCGCGTCTTCCCACGCTTCGTCGGGGGAAATGCCGTCCCTGACAAGCTTGGTTTGCACTTCGGCAAGGTTAACCGTACTGCTGGTGGCGTTACTCAACAGTTCGGGAGGCAGTTTGTCGGTGCCGGGCTCATGGTTGAGTAGCGCGAGCAAGACGGACGAATCTAGAACGACGTTACTCATGCTTAGCGGCCTCGCGGCGTTCGGCAATGAGTTCGTCCACCAGGGACCTGCCGGGCTTGATATGGCGACGGACACTCTCCTGGGCTCGCTCAAGGCGCCGTTTCAGTGTCATGATTCGCAGTTCGTCGTCCTTAATCCGCAGCACGATTTCGTCCCCGACGTTGATGCCGAGCGCCTTGCGGAAAGAGGCGGGGATCACGACGCGACCATTCTCATTGACCCGGATGCGGGTTTCAGTATCCATGGCAGGCTCCTGTCAATATGACAACAGATTATCACACTGTCATTTGATGTAGCAAATGACATCTATAGCAGTGATGGCTGGAGCTTTAATTTAGTCATTGCCCGGCCAGCACGCGTCGCGCTTTCGAGAAGTCTCCCGAGCGGCTGGTCCAGTTGCTGGCCAGGGTTGCGAGTGCCCAGATTGTGGCGAAGATCAGAAAGGGCTTGCTCGCGGGGACGCCTTCGCGCCAGGCACAAACTGCGCCGAGGGTGGGAACCAGCGCCGAGGAAGTTACTCCTGCCGACCACATGATCGCTTTCGCTGTTGGGCTGGCAGAGAGCATCGAAGCTTTCTCTGTCTGAACGCCGAAGAACGGGAGATGCTCGAAGACCCAGCGCAAGCCTGGAGGATATGCCTGCGGATTGCCTGTTCCGCCGATGGTGTAGAAGGCGAAGCGAATGCCGACGAGGCGTCCGACTAACCAGTGGGCGATGCCGTGGCAGAAGAAGTAGAGCAGGAGCCAGGCGGCCAGCATCATCAGCGATGCGACGGTTTTCGAATGGGAGGACCTCGCCGAGGCCAGGCAAACCCAAGCGAGCGCTAGTCCAACAATCTGTATAGTGTTTCCGGCGAAGATCGATAGTCGGGCGACGATCTTGCGCAGGAAAGGAGTTGTTTCATTCATGGGGAAACGAGGGCTGTCGCGCCATTATGCGCGGCCCGCTCCAACGATTCGTTTTCGTCGTCGATTTCAAATTTCAATTTCATTACGGCTGTGAGGATTTTTTCGCATCTTCCAGGGCCTTTTCCAATTCAGGATGCTCCGACATGACTTCCTGCATGGAATCGCGCCCTATGCCTTCGCCCCATTTTCTGCCGGTCTCCTGCAACTCAACCATCAATCGAGGAAGAACGGAGACCGCCTTCTGCCCCAGGGGCGTTTGGTAAAACTCTATGAGTCCCCTGATTTCCTGGTGGGTGAAATGCCTGTCGTAAGCAGGAACCGCCATGTCGACAAGCTGTTGAGGATTGATTTTGGAGCGAAACTTTTCGAAAAACAACTGCACCAACTGCTCCCGATAATCGCCGGGAGGAAGGGCCTGCGTCATCAAGGGTTTGATGTTCTTCTGCATCTCATCGATCATTTGCGAGCCGAGAGATCCTGCACCGACCAGGTCCATCAAGCGACGGATATCAGCCTCTTTGGCGGAATCGATCTTCAAAGGTTCCGTCGACGCCAGCGGCGATCTTTTTGTTTCGGCAGAGGTTGGCGACGAGCCTGCCGTTTGAGCAACCATGGTACCGGCTAGAGACAAACAGGCAATCACAACGCGAATCCTCACTAGCGCCTCCATAATGAATTCAAATCAACTTCATCTGCTTCGGCTCAACCGCTGTGATCCGCACGCGTTCTACTTTGCGGTCGGTGGAGTCCAGTACTTCGAATTTCAGGGTGTCGTCTTCGATGACTTCGCCGCGTTTTGGAATACGTCCAGCTAATTCGCTGACTAGTCCTGCGATGGTGGCGGACTCGCGTCCTTCGGGACGGATCCCGAAGAGTTCGTCGAGCAGGTCGACATCGAGGTTTCCTGGCACGACGTAGGAGCGCTCGCTTTCGCGGACTACCTGCGCTTTTTCGTGTTCGTCGCCGATTTCGCCGACGATCTCTTCCACCAGGTCCTCGATTGTCACCAGGCCGGCTACGCCGCCGTATTCGTCGACCACGATCGCCATGCGGACGTGGCTGCGCTGCATTTCGCGCAGCAGGTCGCTGACTAGTTTGCTCTCAGGCACGAAGTAGACGTCACGACGCATCAGCGTGTCGACGGTGCGGGTGTGGGCTTCGGAGTCGGGGACCTGGAGGATGTCCTGGGTGTAGAGAATTCCTTTGATGTTGTGGACGGAGCTTTCGTACACGGGAATACGCGAGTAGGGCTTGGCTTTCAGCTGTTCGATCACCTGCTCGACGGTGGTGTTGACGGGGACGGCGACCATCTCGGGACGCGGTTTCATGGCGTCACGAACGGTCTTGCCGCTGAATTCGACAACCGACTGGATCAGGTCGCGGTCGCCTTCCTGAAGGATGCCTTCTTCCTGGCCGGCTTCGATCAGGGCGTCTACGGCTTCGGCGGGGGTTTCGGGCGTGGCGTCGCCGTGCTCGCGGGTTAAGGCGGCTACGGACTGACAGAATCCGAGCACGATGGTGATGGGCAGGATCAGGTAGATCATCAGGCGCAGCGGCAATGCGAAGTGCGTGAGCCAGCGCCCCTTGGTGCGCGAGAAGAAAACGAACGGGAGCAGGCGATTGAATACGATGATGATCAGGATCAGGGTGAGCGTGGCTTCGAGGACCGCGTAGATGTCCCAGCCGCGATCGCGGAACACGGTGAATCCGATGATCATCGCGATGGCGGCCATGGTCAGTTGCGTGAGGATTGCCATGGAAACGGCGGCGCGCTCGCGGCCCACGCCGAGGCGCGGCTCGACTATCTGTTCGAAGGAATCGATGTTGTCCTGAAATTCGCGGGATAGAAATTTGCCGATTTCCTGGTACACGCGGTCGACGTAGGAGACGAGCGTGAGGAGCGCGATCAGGAGGACGAGGCCGAATCCCGCGCCGATCATGGGCGCCTCTTTGAGTGTAACGACGAGTGGGGCGATTCGGTTCTTTCGATCAGGCCGATGGGGAGGCGAAGTTGGCGGCGGAGTTTTTCTTCGCGGCGGGCCATTTTCCCGCGGTCACGTTCGTGGTCGTAGCCGCGCAGGTGAAGGATGCCGTGCAGAGCGAGAATCTTGACTTCCTCGGCGGCGGAGTGTCCGAGAGTGCGCGCGTTGTGCGCTGCGATTTCGGCGGAGATGGCGATGTCACCGGCGTAGCGCGGCTTGAGGCCGGGGAGTGCGGGGAAGGACAATACGTCGGTGGGCTGATCTTTTCCCCGGAAACGGTGGTTGAGTTCTTTGAGTTCTTTGTTGGTCGTAACCAGAACGTTGACGGCGGCGCGAAGTCCGGCAGCGCGGCGAGCGCGAGTTACGAAGCGGTCGAGCGCCGTCTCGGTCAGGCCGACTACGCGTTTTTGCAGGATGACCAAGGGAATCCAGGATGATGGGCGACAGTCCGGCAAGACTATTACCTCAGGGCTAGACAGATTTGCGCAAAGGTCTGACGCCCATAACCTCGGGGGCTGAAGCCCAAATCAAAATAAAAGCCTTACCGCAGCGGTAAACCGCCGCGCCACCCAAAAGCACGGCGCAGAATCGCAGCGCCACTCGAAAGCGATTCCGGACCAATTCTAGCTGGCGCTCTCCATCGCACGATATAGCAAAGTAAATAAGGAGGGACCGTGGCGGCTCCCTCCCTTGGTGATCCAAACGAACTATTCGCGCGCGCGGGGCTCGATGGCTTGGGGGCCCGATAAGGGCATCGCGGCGGTTTCACTTTTGCCGTTATTGCCAACGGCTACAGCCTTGGCTTCCGGCGCGGGAGGCTTCGGGTCGAGCAAGGACATCTGCGGTCCAGATTGCCGGACTTTGAATTCGTCGTAGGCGCGGATGATGCGCTGCACGAGATGATGGCGGACGACGTCGCTGTCGTCGAAGTGAACGAATGACAGGCCATTCACATCCTTGAGGATGTCGATGGCTTCGAGCAGGCCGCTGCGGCGGGCGTTGGGCAAATCGATTTGCGTAATGTCGCCGGTAATGACTGCCTTGGAACCGAATCCGAGGCGGGTGACGAACATTTTCATCTGCTCGGACGTCGTGTTCTGCGCTTCGTCGAGGATAACGAACGAATCGTTCAAGGTGCGGCCGCGCATGAAAGCGATGGGCGCGATCTCGATGACGTTCTTTTCAAGATAGCGTTCAACGCGTTCGGGTTCCATCATGTCGAAGAGCGCGTCGTATAAGGGACGCAGGTAGGGGTCGATTTTTTCCTGTAACGTGCCGGGGAGGAATCCAAGGCGCTCGCCTGCTTCGACCGCGGGACGCGCGAGGATGATGCGGTTGACCTGCTTGTTGAGCAGGGCCGAGATGGCCATGGCAACCGCGAGATACGTTTTACCGGTGCCGGCGGGGCCAACGCCGAACACCATGTCGTGGCTTTCGATGGCATCCAGATAGCGGCGCTGGTTCGGGCTTTTGGGCTGGACAGTGCGGCGTCCGAAGGAGCGCTGCCGACCGGCTTCGGCCAGGCCGCGCAGGGTGACATTCGGGTCGCCGACCACTACGCGCAACATGCTGTTCAGGTCGCCGTTCTGGAACTGGTGGCCAGCTCGATACAGCTGGTCGTAATCGGAAAAGAGCTGCTCCGCGCGAGCCACGTCGCGGGGAGCGCCCTCGAGATCAATGTGGTCAGAGCGCAGGTCAATGTTGATGTTCAGGCCGTCTTCCAGCACGTGCAGGTTTTCATCGCGCGTGCCAAACAGGGTTACGAGGTTGGGACTGATCTCAATACTTTTCTTCATTCAGAGTAGTAGTGCCGCCTTCCGCAGCTTGGGGCTCGCTTTGGGATGTGGTTGACCGGCCTCAGGTGTGTCAGTGCTGCCGGTTTTTGTAGGCAAAGAAATTTCTCTGAAGTGGAACCGACCGGAACGCGCGCCAGCAGGGCGCGGATGAACATCATTTGAAATAAGCGTAGCGCGGGGCGGGATGGGAGTCAATGGCGGGAGACGGTCTGGCCTGAAGACAGTGTATTCCGCAGGTAACCTCTGATTTCCAACACCACTCTCCTGCATACTACCGTTCGAGGCTTGGAGTGAAGAAAACCAGGCGGAGGCGATTCCGCCTGGTCTGGCGCCTATTCCACTCCTGCAAGAGCTGCGTTGAGGCCGGCGATGTCCGCGCCCAGATCCTTGCCATCGGTGCCGGCCTTCTTGTACGGGCTGTTAGGTTGGAGCGTGTAGTCCCCGTTGACTCCGTCGTCATATTGGGTAAAACCGACTGAATTCGGACTCGCGGGAAAGAAATTGCCGCTTGGCCACGAGGAGGGCGGAAACGCGGCGGGCGACCCAATCAATGCGCTGTTGGTAAAGGTGTAGGGGTTGAAACACTTCTTGATCTTCTCCGCCGGAGTTCCATGAGAGGCGCAACTGATGGTGCCTCCTCCCGAACTCCAGACCGGAAACTGGCCCGTTGCGATCAAGTTGTTCGTAAACACCAACCCGAACATGGTGGGATCTTGCCTGCTATTACCGATCATCATCATGTGACCAGCGGGATCGGGAAAAGCGGTGACGTGGTTGATCGTGATGGTATTGACAGGATTCCGGTGCCACCCGTTCGCAATCATGAACAGGTTGCCCTCAGCCACGTAATTCTTGTTGATGTCATCGAGAACAACGTCGTGGATGCTCCAGCGCTCCCCAGCGAGTGCCTGGCCGCCATTTTGACCGTTTCCGGAAATCGAAGTCGCCATCTGGATGCCGCTGCCGGAATGCGAGATGCGGCTGTATCGAATCGTCACATCCGTCACCTGGCATTTTGGGCAAACATTGCCCTTGCTCTGTGTGTGCTGGTTCTTGGGGGTCAGCAGCACAGCATATCCGTGCTGCGTGAAGCCTCCCCAGTTGTTTTCCATCAGGTTGCCTTCCACGAGCACGCGCGTGGCGTTCTTCAGTTCCATGTGATTCTTGGTTACGAAGGCTCTCCCGTTCGAGCCTTTTACAAAGTTCGGAGCGCCCGGCATCCATTGCCAGGGCTTGAAGAAATGGTTATGGAGGATCTCAATGTCCGCCGGCGTCAGCGTCGCTGCGCCGCCGCCGAACATGACCGACTCGCCGGAGGCTTCCAGGAAATTGTTGGAAATCTTGAAGGGACCATCCTGGTTATTGCCGATGCCGCCGCTGACCGCATGCGCGTCCGTGCACATTCCGCTCTCGTTGCAATGAAAGTCGCTGAAGTAGGAGTCGACGACTGCCGCTTCGGTCATTCCGTCCAAGGAGACACCAACCTGTGTTTCGTCACGAAGGGTACCGTGCAGCCAGGAACGGTCGACCACGATGTGATCGGCGACACCGCCAAATTCGACTGAGATCAGGCCGGGGGCACTGTGTACACCTTCCGTACGCGTGAGTTCCAATCCAATGAGCCGGTAATGATTGGCGCCATTACGCAGAACGAACGGGCCGTCGATAGGGCCGTTGTTCTCGATTCGAGACATTACATTTTGCGGATTGTTGCAGGCGTAGGCCGGGCGCCCTGTCAACGACGCTACTCCGGCGTAGCAGGGAGTCGCACGTTGCCCCTCGGAGGGCAGATGGCTATTCGGGGCACTGGTACGAATCACGATCCAATGGGCATCATCGCAGCTTTGCGCCCGCAGAAAAAACAGTCCGGTGAAGACCGCGCCTGCTTCAAGTTCGACGGTGTCGCCGCAATGAGCGCCATCGAGCGCCTTCTGCAAATCATCGCCGGCGTTGACAGTCACAATACTTCCGGGAGCAGGAGTGTCTGTGAGAGCGCTGGATACGGTGGCCCGCGGGAGTTCAGCGGGGCCATCGAAGACGCCCTTGGCCCAGGTCGGACAGGTGGCAAAGGTGAGGACAGATAGGGCGAGCAGGAAGGGTACTGAGAACAATCGCATAAACAACTCCTTGTGAATCTGGTGATCGGTTTACATGTCGGACACCGCTAACTTGTCTGCGAAGGGCGATAGTACGAAAGGAACACAGCGGACGCAAAATTACTGGTGCACAAATTTTGCACACGAGCCAAAACTGACAAGCTCAAGAAAATCGCAAGGATTTGGGTGAGATAAACTCCGAAAGTGGTGAGCGAGAACCTGTGGTCAACGGCGTGGTGAACGCGGGAAATTTGCGATCATCCCTAATATGACCCAGCCTATATAATCCACCGCTGAGCATGGCTATCACTCCTGGAACAAAGCTGGGACCGTATGAGGTTACCGCCGCGATTGGCGCGGGCGGGATGGGCGAAGTCTATCGTGCGCGCGATTCCCGGCTGAATCGTGAGGTGGCGATCAAAGTTCTGCCCGCTTCGTTTGCTGACGACCGGCAGCGGCTTCACCGATTCGAGCAGGAAGCGCTGGCGGCAGCGGCGCTGAATCATCCCAATATTCTCGCGGTGTTTGACATCGGATCGCAGGAGGGCGGCGCGCCCTATATCGTCAGCGAACTGCTGGAAGGCGATTCGTTGCGCGACCGGCTGCGCGCGGGACCTCTGGCTCTTCGCAAGGCGACTGAGTATGCGCTTCAGGTCGCACGGGGACTCACGGCCGCGCATGACAAGGGGATCATTCATCGCGACCTGAAGCCGGAGAACATCTTTATCACGCGCGATGGCCGGGTCAAGTTGCTTGACTTCGGACTGGCGAAACTTACGCAGGCCACGGCCGACGCGTCGTCCGACTCGGAAACGCGAACCATCCAGAGCGATGTGGGGACCGTCCTTGGGACGGTGGGTTACATGTCGCCGGAGCAGGTTCGCGGCAAACCGGCGGATGCGCGCAGCGATCTATTCTCATTCGGCGCGGTACTCTACGAGATGATTTCGGGTAAGCGCGCGTTTCACGGCGAGACCACGGCCGATACGATGAGCGCCATCCTGAACAACGAGCCGCCGGAGTTGACGGAAACGAATCGCAGTGTGCCGCCGGCGCTGGAGCGGATCGTTCGGCATTGTCTGGAGAAGAGTCCTGAAGAGCGTTTTCGGTCGGCGCATGACGTGGCGTTCGACCTGGAAACGCTGTCGACGCTCTCGAGCAGCGCAGTTGCCCCGCGTCCGCCGGATAAGTCGCCGCGACGTGTTCTGGCGGCAGTGGTCGCTCTGGCGGTCGTCGCAATCGCCGCCACGGCTCTGCTGGCGCGCAAGTATGGCTCAGGGCCGGCGAAAACGCCGCGGTTTCGCCGCATTACTTACGAGCGCGGATCGGTGCTCAACGCGCGTTTTTCGCCGGATGGAAACTCGGTGGTCTACGATGCGGCGTGGGTAGGAAAACCCGCGCACCTTTTTTCGACTCCGGCCGGCGGACCCGAGCCGCGAGCTCTTGATCTAGAAAGTGCGCACCTGTTCGGCGTCTCGCGATCCGGCGAAGCGGCGGTTGGACTCGGTGGACGCATTGGAAGTCATCTGATGGTGATGGGCGCGACGCTGGCGCGCTCTCCGCTGGGCGGCGGGGCGCCGCGAGAAATTCTTCAGGAAGTGGTAGCAGCCGACTGGGCGCCAGACGGCACGATGGCCGTGGCGCACAAAGAGAGCGGCCGCATGCGGCTGGAATATCCCGTCGGCAAAGCGCTGTATGAAACCAGCGGATGGATCAGCGATCTTCGCTTCTCGCCGTCCGGCGACAAGATCGCCTTTCTGGACCATCCTTTCTTTCCCGACGATCGGGGATGGGTCGCGGTCATCGATCTTGCCGGCAACAAGAAAAGACTTTCGGGCGAGTGGGAAGCGGAAGACGGGCTGGCGTGGACGCCGGATGGAAAAGAAATCTGGTTCACGGCAACATCCGCGGGAGTGGAGCGCGCCCTGAGAGCAGTCACGATTTCGGGAAATGAACGTCAGGTGCTGACCGTCCCGGGAACGCTCCGCATATTCGACATCTACCCGGATGGCCGGGTACTGCTCGCCGCAGGCCACGAACGAGTTGGCATGACGGGCAGCACCGCCGACGGCAAGGAGCATGATTTGTCGTGGTCGGGATGGACCATCGTGTCCGACGTGTCTTCCGACGGCAAGGTGCTGTTTGACGAACAGAGCGAGTTCGCAGGCACGAACTACATGGTGGCGACCCGCACGATTGATGGGTCGCCTCCCGTGAAGCTCGGCGACGGCGGGCTGGGCAGATTTTCACCAGACGGCAAATGGGTCACCGTGGTGACGCTCGGGCAATCGAAACATTTCACGCTGTCTCCCACGGGAGCCGGCGAACAAAAAGAAGTGCAGGTTACGGGACTGGATAAGTTGGCCGCCGTCGACTTTATGGCTGACGGAAATTTGCTTATCACCGGATCCGAGAATGGGCATGGCGAGCGCTGTTATGTCCGGTCGATGGAGGGCGGTCCGATGCGGGCCATCACTCCCGAGGGCAACATTCAATGCGTCTGCTCGCCGGATTCCCGCTCGGTCGTTGCCAGTGACAACGTGGGCGACCTAAAGGTATTTTCCGTCGATGGCCAGCCGCCGCGTTCCCTTCCCGATACAAAAGAGCTGTTTCCGATCCGCTGGACTGACACTCATACGGTCATTGCGTTTAAGACTGCTGAGTTGCCGTCGAGGGTTTTTCAGATCAATGTCGCCACTGGTAAACAGCAGATCATTAAAACGCTCGCTCCCGGCGATCGCGCCGGGGTAACCCAGCTTCAGAACGTTGCGATTTCGCCGGATGGGCGCGTCGTCGCCTACAGCTATCAGCAGATACTCTACGATCTGTATGTGGTGGAGGGGTTGAAGTAAGTGGAACTGGAAATGCCGATCCCGTCACCCTACTAATGTGCCGCACTCTCCGCGGTAATCTCTAGTGGGCGCTTCTAGAGTCTCAGCAGCACACCCTCGCCCCTTCGAAACTACTTCCGGCCCGATGACGACGACACTTCGAGATTCGAACCTCGCGCCTGAATTTTTGCGCACCGCCCCGATTGGGCGATTCCGGGCGGGTTCTGGGCGGAAGCTATCATGCGACAGCGTTAACAATTGCTTCGGCGTACCAACGCGGGTAATTCCCGCGCAACCCTTTGCGCATTAGGATGAGCTCAACTATCCAAATTACCGCCGGAGTTCGAGATGTCTCAGAGGGTGTTTCTGTCAGCCGTGAGTATGACGCTGACTCTGCTGGTTCCAGTTCAATTGCTCGGACAAGAGTTGGCTTCCGGAATCGTCTACGCCAACGGCTCGGCAACGGTCAACGGCACCGAGATACCAAACTCAGTCGCTGTGTTCCCCGGAGACAAACTCGAAACCAAGCCGGACGCCTCCGCGACCATCGGCACAAACGGGTCGTCGATCATGGTGTTTTCGGATTCTCTGGTGAAATACGAAGGGTCTTCTGTCGGAGTGGATCGCGGGTCGGTCCGAGTCAACACCTCGTCAGGCTTCGAAGCTTATGCCTGCGAGGTCAAGGCAAGGCCGGTGGACAATAGCGCGACGCAATATCAATTTACCCACAACGATGGGCATGTGACGGTGATTGCCATGAAGGGCGATGTCTTTGTCGAAGACCGCCAGGGGTCGAAGAGCGACGAATCTCAGACAGACAAGGAATCGAATAGGGTAAAAGAAGGTCAGCAAACAACGCGCGCCGATGGATGCGAAGTGGCAGCCAGGAGCCCGAGGCACGCTCCAAGTGCGCCTTCTAGCATAGGAAATCCTAAAATTCTCTATCCCATAATCGGTATTACAGGCGGCGTGATCACCTGGATTCTGCTCCGAGGAGGTCATGATCATGCGCCCATTAGTCCCGCGTGTCCTACCGAAGGATGCACATGACCTGTCTTAAGTCGTGTGCGGGTGGGCGAGGTAGTGTTGCCGTAATAGATCCTTGCCGTAGTCATTGCCATTGGGCGTTCGCACGACGCAGTGAATGTGCTGCTGAGTCGGAATCTTGGGGTCGGCCACAAACTTCGCCAGGTTGGCTGGACGCTGATGGTCGAATTCGATCAGAAGCACAGGACTCTGGATGCGGTAATAGAAGGCGCTATCGGGTTGCGCGCCGCCGATCCAGGTGAACCATGTGTTATCGATGTGGCGGTCGACTTCGTTCATCTTCACGCGGGTGTGTCCTTCGTCCATGTTACTGACATAGAGGTGGACTAGATCGCGCAGGCGGCGGCGTGCGCCGGTGGCCAGGTCGTTGGCTTGTAAGCCTGCGTAGTTCAGAACGACGTTGTCCTTGAAAGCCTCAGTCAGGTTGTTGTTGCCGGTCTTGGAGAAGCTGAGGACTGCCTGCTGGCGCTGCGCGTCGGAGAGCGCGCGCAGCATTTCCAGGCCGTCGTTTTGCTCCTGTTGAAGGATCGTCAGTCCTTTGTATTTGCCGGAGGTTGCCCGGACGGGCTCAGAACCGAGGAAGAGGGGCGTCATTACTACCTGATCGCCGAGGACGAAATAATTGATGACGGCGTGATGGCCGTCGAGTTGCCATCCCCACGGCTCGGTGGCGGAGGGCTTGCCCATGATGGTGATGAAGTACAACCATTCGCCCATGAACACATGGTCATCGGCCAGTTCCGCTAGGGTCTCGTTCAGGCGCATGACATTGCGCGTCAACTCGAATCCGGATGTACTGAGCGAGGCGCGCATCAGACCGAAGGCAGCATCGCGTTGTGTGTCGGTCATCTCCTGAAAGCTGATCCCGGGGCGCGCGTAAAAGTGTTGATTCATCCACTTGCGCCACTGGATGTCGTCGACCGGAAACATGGTTCTAACAAGCTGCACGTTGGTCAGCGAAGCGATGAACTTCTCGGCCGCGTTGCGGATGGGTTCGGTGGAAACGCCACTCGGGCTGATTTCAAACAGGCGGGGAATGACGTTGCCGTCGGTGGTGATTCCGCGGAACGGAGTGGCCAGGCCTTCCCGCTCATTCTCCTCGGACATTTGGCGAAAGCGTTCAGCCTGATCGGCCGGAGACTTCTCCTGGCCGAGGGCCAAAGGGGCGAGTGCGGCCGCTGAAAGAAGCGATGCAAGAAATTCGCGACGGGTGGCCGACTGCGGCTGCGGGTGGATATGGGTGTGATCCGGATGATGCTTGGGCTGATGTGACACACTCGCCTCCGCTATGACAAGTCGCGGCACGATAGCATGGGCGGCAGCGCGCACGCAATCAGGGAGGTTTGTCGAGGAGGAGAAGGGACGTGGGCCATTGACCCTGTCGACGGAGGCGTCCTCGACGCCTCGCCACCAGCCTTCACGCGATATCGCTCCTGCTTCACGAGCGGAAAACCACGGCTTAATCGGAGGCGGCACCTCCCCCAGGAGGGAGATACTGGATAAGCTAAAAAGGCCCTCATTCTTTCGAATGAGGGCCGAATCCGCCGTGGAGGGAGATCAGTCGTCGTTGTCAGGTGGCGCCGCCGTGTTAACCAGTTTCACTGCCTGTTCGTAGAGTTCGTTCTGCTGTTTCTGATAGGAGGCCGTCTCCAGCGTTTTAGCTTTTTCGGCCTGGTCGTGAAGTTCATCAGCTTTGATGGAGAGCCGGATCAGGACGCCCAGACGTCGGCTATCGCGGTCGGGAGCCGACGTATCCAGCTGGTTGACCAGCGCCCAGATCCTCTTGCCTTCTTTCGAAGGTGCGAGAGCCGGGTCGAGGTTGAAGTCGATCTGGTCAGCTGTAATGCCGTTATAGGTGGACTGGAACAAGTCTCGTAAGTCGGTCGCGAACAAGTCTCCAAAGTTGTTGGCCGGCACACCCAGCAGCAGTTCTTCGGTCTTGACTACTGAAGCGGTCGAGTAGTGGCGAAGCGCAACGTACCCCGGTTTGGCGAAGGGGCTGATCACGATCAACGGCGTGCGGTGCGGATGAACGTGGTCCAGCGAAGACTGCGCATCGTCATATGTCATGAAGATGGCAGCACCCGTGTTGGTGTTCGCGTCGTAATAGGCGGGGCTGTTCATGATGTGCTGAACCACCATTCCCAGACCGACATCGCCGTCGCCGATCTGTTGCAGCGGGCCGTTGGTCACGACCCCGCTGGCGTTGGGCGCCTGTACGCCGCCAGTGTGATCGTTGGGTTGGTAGATGAAGAGAAACTTCGGCAGGGTTCCGGCCGCGACCATGGCGTCGAAGTCCTTAATGAATTCGGCGGCACGGCGCTGGTCGGAAATGTTGAAGTTGTACCCTGGGTAATTTGCATCCAGGCGCGCAGCCCCATTCTTGTTCGTGGTTCCCAGGATGCCGAGAATGGGCAGCTTCATGAAATACGACTGACCGAGGCCCTGGGTTTGAGTGCTGACGTCTCCGGCGTTGACGAGAGGATGATTGGTGACGCTGAAGTTATCCCCCTGCATCGTTGGATAGCCGAGGTTGCCGCTCGGCGGGTCGTTGAGAGTGGTTGGCGTGCTGGTGCCGGTATCGGTGCCTTCGATGCGGACTCCCCAGCCATAGTCCTTGAAGGACTTATTCCAGCGGCCGAGGTTATTGAAGATGTATCCGCCTTCCGGATAATCCTCGGGGTCGAAGTTCTTGTTCACGAGCAGGCCGCGGCCGCCCTTCACGAGCAACGTTTTTTCTGTGTAGTCGCTGGCTGTGCCGGAAGCGGCGAACTGGTGTCCCGCGTCACTTTCCTCCGAATCCGAGTAGTAGTTGCCCGCAGCGGCAAACGTAGCCGCCAGCGTCTGCGTGTTGAGCGAGACGCCGGTGTACTGGCCGTTGCTGTAGGACGAACCGTCTGCATTGTTAAAGGCAGTACCGGCGAAATTGCCGAAGTGGGAGCCGAGGTTGCCCAGCATGGAGTCGAAGGTTTTGTTTTCATGCAGAATCATGACCACGGTCTTGATGCGGGCCGAGCCAGCGCTTCCGCCCATCGGCACTACAGAGGTGTCAACCGACTGCTGCACAGCAAAGTTGTTGGCCAGCACGGTCGTGTTATCCCAGGGCGAAGTGGTGAGGTCCACCTTCTGCAGGCTGCCGAAGATGAAGTTGCTGTCCACTTTTCCGTCGGACGCCAGACCGGTCGGCGGCGGCACCTGTGGATTGTTATTCGAAGTGTCGATGGCTCCGTTGATGTCCTCCCCGACACCCTTGGTGTTCGAGATGTACAGGGTGTTGCCATCGGAGCTGACAGCGAGCCCGGAGGGATACCATCCTGTTGGTATGCGGCCGAGCACGGCTGGGTTGATCGGATCGGTGACGTCAAGCACGGCCACAGAGTTGAGGCCGGCTTCCGCCACAAACAACCTGGTGTTATCCGGCGAAACTGCCAGAGCATTCGGATAGGCGCCCTTGGCCAGAGTCAGATTCAGGCCGGAGTTGTTGAGGTAGCTGACGAACGTAGCGCCGAGATCAAAGTCTCCAAGGGCCTTACCGCTCTTCATCACGATGCGACTGAGGTGGTCGTCATTGGTCTTGGCAGTGTAGAGGACTTCTGTACCATCTTTGCCCTTGATGACTACCATCGCCGATGGATGAACGTCGCCGACCGTATTGTTCCCCTCCAGGCTTAGCTTCGCACCCAGGTACTTTCCATACTTGGGCGTCGCCAGAGAGGCAAAGCCACCCTGGGCAGCGTATACATGCACGGAAGAGGTGAGGGGAAACTTCCCGAGCTTGCTCACTGGCGGAACATAGAAGCCGTCAGGAGCGTTCTGTCCAGTGGTTCCGAGGGCGGTCAACTGGCCCGTAGCCGGGTCATACGTGGGACTGGCGAACTTGTACTCCATAATGCCCCAGTTAGAAACGGCGATCCGGTCACCAGCGGAGTTGATCGCGATGCCATACGGGAAGGCGCCCGCTGGGAGCTGCTTCAGGAGACCCTTGGTTTGGGTATCGATGACCGCGACGCTGTTGTCACCGTTGCAAGCCACATACAGATATCTTCCGTTCGGACTGAGCTGCATGCCCGCCGGGAAGGTAATCTTCGTAACCGCACTGCGACTGAAGCCGGAGGGCACCGGCGTTGGCGAGGCCATCTGCGGACCGGGAATGTAGTTGGAGACGTAGCCCTGGTTGGAAGGCTGGGTGGGTGGGATAACGATGCTCGCGGGAGCCCCTGGTGTCAACAGGCCGGCAGCCGAAAGCGAAAACAGATTCACGGCGTTGTCCGGTCCGCCCGCAGCCCAGACGGTGTACGGGCCGCCCGCAGGCCCACTGATCTGCAGGCCCACGAAGAACCTCGCGGTGGTGTGCAACTGCGACACTACCGTGAACGTTGACGTATTAATCACAGTGAGCGAATATCCACCCACGTTGATCGCGCTCTGATAGGAGGTGAATCCACCTTCGCGCTCGTCGTCGTTCGAAGACACCAGAAACGCTCCGTCCGGGGTCAGTGCGACGCCCAGCGGATTCATACCGATCTGAATGCTTGCCCCGGCCGGGGTGACTTTCTTGCCGTTCGGCAGAACGCCCGCGTAGTAGCTGCCGAATTTATTGGGCCCGGCGAGAATTTCCGCGCTGGAATAGTTTGGATTGCTCTCCGCCTGGTTGTAAACCGGCGCTGTTACCGTGCCCCAGTTGGAAGTGTTGATGGATTGTCCAAACGCCATACCTGCGCAGAGAACGATTGCAACCAACGGGCGCAACAGCCCAAGAATCAAACCAGACCGATCATGCCCGAAGTTCATAACCCGAGAAAGCATATCCTTCCCCCATGTGGCTCTTCATAAGGCCGAAGAGGCTCGCACGGAGATTGCTCCTCGTATGTTTCTGGTTTGTGACACCAACGTTAACAGGGTATTAAAATCAGGACTAAGCGGAGAAAACTAGAAGTTGTACTCTAATGATAATTACAGGACACGCCGGGTGGGATATGAAGGGGATGGTGAAGAAAACACTTTTCCCTCCGCACGCGTGGGTAGGATTTCTTCGTGACATTCCCCTTTTTGTAGAACCCCGAATTACTTATGGAAGCAGCAGTGGGACACCCGGCCATCTCCGGAAAAATAATTGCGGTTGCGCCGATTAGGGTCCATCAAGACCAGTACCCGTCAGCTGCAGAGTCGCTGCCCCGCCCGCGCTGTTGCTCACAGAGAGGGTTCCGTTGTAGGTGAAAACGTCCGGCGGTGTGAATGTGACCTGGAAAGTGCAGGTCTGCTGCACGTTCAGCGTGGCTGGGCAATTGTTGGTTTGGGTGAAGGTGCCGTCAGCAGGAGCGATGGAAGTTCCAGTGATGTTGACCGCCGCAGCGCCGTCGTTGGTGAGCGTTGCGGTTAGCGTCGTGCTCGATCCGACGGCAATGCTGCCAAGGTTGAGCGATGCGGGTGTGAAACCGAGTGCCAGGGCTTCGCCGGTTCCCGTCAGCGCGATGGTTTGCGTGGGACTGCCGGGGGAGTTGTCCTTCAGCGTCACTGCACCGCTCTTGGTTCCGGCCACGGTCGGCGCGAAGGTGACGGTGATGGTGCAGTTCTGCCCGGAGGAGAGCGTGGCTGGGCAGTTGTGGCTCAGGGAATACTCGCCGCTGGTGGCTATGCTGCTGAATTTTACGGAGCGATTGCTGACGTTGGTGACCGTCACCGTCTGCGGAGGACTCGTGAGTCCGATCTGGAGAAGGCCGAAGTTCAGGCTGGAAGCGGAAAACGTCAGGGTCAGCGGGGTATAGATCTGGGCGGTGTTCAACACCACGCAGCAGATGGATGTGGTGCCAATGCCGCCATCCTGCAATGCCCCTCCCGTCTTAAGCAGGGTTGTGGACTGATACGCTTGCGGCTGGCTAAGGCTGGGCGCAGACTTGAAGGAGCCGTTGGCTTCGCTGTAGATATCGACCTTACTAGTGGGGATGTAACCGGTACAGTCCTTTCCGCAGCTGATGGGTTGCCCAACTCCTCCTGGCACCAGAACGGTACCATCGGTAAGAAGCGTGGCCGTGTGAGCATAACGACCGATCGTCATATTTCCTGTGTAAGTCCACGTGTTGGCTGTGGGATCGTAGAGCTCCGCTGAACTTACCGGGTATCTCCCGTTTGCGCCGCCCGCGACCAGAACCTTGCCATCTGACAGGACAGTGGCGGTGTTGAGGTAGCGCCCCGCGTTGGTGCTGGCTGCGTTTGTCCAGATGCCCGTGGTGGGATCGTACAGCTCGCAGGAGGTGAGATCAGAGAAACCTCCAATGACCAGCACCATCCCGGTTTTCAGCCGAACGGCGGTATGATACCCGCGAGCCGTGTTGAGGTTGCCTGTAATGGACCAGCTGTTCGACGTTGGATCGTAGAGTTCGCTGACCGCTGTCTCAGGGCCGCAGATGCTCGCCGTACAGCCGCCGGTCACCAGCACCTTCCCATTCTGGAGCAGGGTGGCGGTGTGAGCAAAGCGAGCCACGGAGAGGGAGCCGGCCGACGACCACGCTCCCGTCGTGGGATCATACAGTTCGGCTCCGGACAACACGGTGCTGCTGGCACCGAGGCCGCCTGAGACCAAAACCTTTTTGTTGGGAAGGACGACGGCCGGAAATGCCTCCCGTGCCTGCGACATACTTCCAGACAGGGCCCACTTGCCGGACTTAGGGTTGTACAGTTCCGACGAAGCGAGAAGATTGCCGCTGCCGTCGACACCGCCGATCGAGAGGACCTTACCGTTCGACAGCACAACCTGAGCATTGAGTTCGCGAGCGGATTGCATCGTGCCGGTGCTCGCCCACTGACCCTGGACCTGAGCCAAGAGCGACTGAATGCCAACGAGCACGAATGTCAATGCGAATAAGGCGCATGAGAGTCTCTTCATGGCTGTTCTCCATATTGTGTCTTCTGGGACCAGAGACACAGGCCGCCTGGGGCTCGCGACGGGAGCCTAGCATACAACAAGCTAAAGTAAGAGCAAAATAGAAGGGGCAACTCGCGGTCCACGCGAAACGGGCACGGTGCGCCACACATCGCCTACTTTGAGATGTGAGTTGTCCGCGGCACCCAGCTCCCGCTACCCCGATTCGTTATGGCCAAGAAGCGCGCCGCCGGGCGACACAATCTTCAATTCACGATCTCACTCAGCGTAGCGGAACTGGCGTTGTAGTTCGTGGTTGCTCCATAGGCCGCGGTGATCTTGTGAGTGCCCTTTGCAATGCGCTGGTTGTAAAGAAGGCCGCTCCATTGTTCAGCGGGACAGTCGCCAGCACGCTGGTTCCGTCTTTGAAAGTGATCGTCCCCGTCGGTGTCCCGCCGCTGGAGACAACGGTCGCGGAAAATGTAACTGCTTGCCCCACGCTGGATGGATTCTGCGAGCTGGTCAGCGACGTTCCGGTGGAGGCCTTCTTCACCACCTGCTTCAAGGTCGTCGAAGTGCTGCCCGCAAACAACGCATCTCCGCTGTAGACCGCGACGATGCTTCGCGTTCCGGCAGCCAGGGTTGATGTCGTCAGCAGCGCGACTCCAATTGTGATTCTCCATCAAGATCACCCAAACAGTTTTCACACTGCTCATCTGGGCGTTCACGATCCCTGGCATCGCGGCAAACAACGACAGGATCGTTGCGCTGAGCGTCAAAGCCTTTCGTAAGTGCTTCACTGCACCCTCCTCGAGTTTTGTCTGCTTGCGGCTTTGGCCGCAAAGATCGATTTTTCGTTCATCGTATGAGCAAGAGTTACAGACACGTGAACCGTCGGTAAATTCAGCGATGTGAAAACACGGCGGTGTGGACGGCGATTCAGGGATTAGAGAGGGGCGGGAGAAGTTCCTTGTTGTAATCAGGGTGGCCCACTTTTCCGCGAAAAGTGTTTGTTAGCTCAAATCAAACACGATGGCGGAGAAAACAAACTGGGTGCGCCATTTCTCGCGCCCTTGCAAGAAGGGGCGCCCGGCTGAAACATCTCCCTGATAGGAATGCCCATGCCCTGGATAATCGCTTTGCTGTTGTTGATCACGGATATGCGAACAATATAACGGATGGGCTGAGAGCCGGATAGCGCGGGGTACGGAAACAGGAAGAAGGGGTGCAGCCTCTTTCGAGGTCGCACCCGCCACATCGATTACAGAGAGATGCGAATTGCAATCCCTTCGCTGGGATACCTTCGGTTGTACATGTAGTAGCCGTTGTCGACGTACATCACGTAGACGTCGTCGTTGTCATACCAGTTCGCTCCCCAATATTCCGGCCATGGGTCCACCGGACTGAACCAATAGCCGCTGTACTGGAAGCGTGGATATCCGCCTACAACCAGGAACGGAAGCCCGTAGATGCGGAATTCGTGATCGCGCCCGAAGTATCCACGATACCGGTCGTCAGGAATGCGGTAGCCGTGGTAGCCCCCGCGTTGCTGCCAGGTACGGTGGTCGGATTCCCAGTGCTGCGAGCGATGCTGCTGCCAGGCGCTCTGCTGGACACGCTGCTGTTCCGGAGTGGATCGAGGTCGATCGGTTCTCTGTTGCTGGGCATGCTGCTGGTTGTCCTGTGACTGCTTCTGTTGTTGGGGATGCTGTTGCTGAGCATGCTGGTTATTCTTGGCCTGACTCTGCTGTTGGGCACGCTCTTGGTGCTGGTTGTTCTGTGCCTGCCTCGGTTGTTGGGCATGCTCTTGCTGTTGGTTGTTTTGTGTTTGCTTCTGCTCGGACGGGCGTTGCTGAGCATGCTGGGACTCTGGCTTGGCTTGCTCGTGCTGCTCCTGTTTTTGTTCTTGATGATCTTGCTTTTCGCCCTGTTGGTCGTGCTGCGCATAAACAGGCGCGGCGACTCCCAGAAATAAAGCCAGAATACTGGTGCTGGTGATTCGAATTATTCTCATTAAGTCGTATCTCCGTTAGTGCTGATTTTGTACGCTTGCTCTAGCAAGCTTCCGGTCGTTGTTTTGACCGGATGCCGCTCGGTTCGCCCAATGCGAGCAGTTCGTCGTGTCCCCTCGTGATAGTGCCCTCGGTTAGGTGCCCGCTGCTGGCTAGGCAGTCAGCCTTAAGTGCGCCTGCCCGTGAAAATCAGTCATTAGCCAACACGGATACGGGAAAGCGAATGGAAGAGTCCAAAGACATTCATGATCCATAGAACTACGGCGATGACTACCACGCCGTTCAAAATTGACTTAATTGTTCCCTGCATGGGAATGAAGCGATTCACTAGCCACAGGAGAACGCCGACCACGATGAGCACTTCCAGGAGCTGAATTAGCGGCATGACTTTGGACCTTCCTTCAGTTTGCGGGCTTCTCCTCTCGTCTGCTCGAGGAGTTGCCCTGATTTGCGCGTTTGTAGGGTCGAAGTGTGTTCGTCGCAGGTTTGCGATCCGCACACGATGAAGATTACCGATTGGCTGGATGTGGTCGCATCGATCAGCCAGCCCGCGGAACGGGCCGGCGGCGGCCTAAAGATGAGAGCAACGAATCAGTGGCCGTTGCTCCCTTCGGCACACTCAGGAGTAATTAGCATGACAGCTGGCGGAATGGGTGTCTGAGCAAGAACGCTCACATCCGGAAATTGAGGTCTTGCGGGCACGTCTCATTCAAGAGGGCATTAGCGGGCCCGAGTACCCAAATTCCCTGCCACACTTCAGGCAGACGCGATACGTCCTTTTCTTGATCGTGAATACGCCAGTCATCTGTGTGTGTCGGCATCGGCAGCCCAAGACAAATTGGAAAATGCGTCTCAGCACTCTCACTAGTCCTCTGCTCGCTGCCGGCGCTCGCAGCTTCCGTTGTCGTCCAGCCACTTCAGGAGTGCATGGATGCTGCCTCGAGCCAGGGCAATGGCACAGTCGGCGGCTCCGTAATAAAGATTGATGGTGTCGCCATCGGGAGCAATCGTGTATCCACAGGGAAACACGACATCGTCGACGTCTCCATGGCGCTCATACTCGGCTTCCGGGCCAAACATCCACGAGTCGCCACGGAGCAGGCATTTTTCCGGGTTCTCCAGATCGAAAAGGGCCAAGCCCAACCGATACAGACAGCCCGATGGCGTGTGCCTCACTCCGTGATAGAAGACGAGCCATCCTCGGGAGGTCTCGATGGGCGGGGGCGACAGACCGATCTTGTTTGCGTCCCACCAGGCCCCGCGGCGCGCTTCGAGCATAAGCCTGTGGCGGCCCCAGTGGCGGAGGTCGGGAGAATAGGAAATCCACATGTGGGACCCGAGAGCTGTCATGGGCCGGTGAATCAGCGCCCAGTAACCGTCGATTCTGCGGGGCAGAAGCGCGGAATCTTTGTCGTCAGGCGACATGATGACACCATACCGCTCGAAGCTTCGGAAATCTTTGGTCAGGGCCAGAGACACTCCCGGCCCGCCGCGTGAATAGGATGTGTAGGTGACTACGTATTGCTCCAGTTCGGGCACGAAAGTGATCCGTGGATCCTCGATGCCCCAGATCTCCTCGGGATACTCCTTGGGGTTGGGCATCATCGTCGGCTCGCTATCAATTTGCCAGCCATCGACGCCATTCTGCGATCGCGCCGCGCACAGATGCGACAAGCCTCGTCGGTCTTCCACCCGGCAGAGGAGGAGTGTCGTTCCATCCGCAAGCAGAGTCGCGCCCGCATTGAAGACGCTGTTGATGGAGTAAGGCCAGTCCTTGCTGGTCAGGATTGGGTTGGCTGGATGGCGCAGCAAAAGCGGCTCGTAGCGAGCATTCGTTTCGGTCAGAAGTGCAGTTTGTTCGCTTTTCACGATGGCATCTCCATTTGTTCGGGCTCTTTCAGCGAATACATTTCGAGGAGAGCCATCAAGAACGATAGCGTTGATTCCGCTCCCTGGTTTTCGTTAGCGCGGTCAGGATGCAGGCCGTCGCGGCAGCCGCCGGTGATGGCGTCGTAGAGGGGCAGCTGGAGATCATTGTCGCCCAGGAACCAGTTGAATGCCGACCAGGCTTCGTCACGCCAACGGCTGTCGCCAGTTACGCGATACGCCTGCAGGCACGCGGAAACCGCACCGCCCGCTTCAATCGGTTGCTGATCGAAGCGGGCTTTCTCACCGCGCTGGTGATAGAAACCCTGGGATCCAATCGGCACGAAATGGCCGTGGGTCTGGCAACGCTGAGCGTCCATAAGCCATTCCAGAGAGTCCAATCCAGCCGAAATCATGCGTTCATCCCCGCACTCCGACCCAACGAGCAGCATGGCCTGCGGCAGCCTCGCGTTCCCGTAGGCCACGACATCTTCAAACCACTTCCACTCCGGGCGGCAGATCGACTCATACATGTTGAGTAATCTTTGAGCCAGTGCAAGGCGGACATGCTGACCGTCCCGGTCGCCCGGATAAGCGGCGAGATACTCCTGGATTCCGAGGAGCGCATAGGCGCAAGCGCGAGGACTGTGGAACTCCAATACTACCGGCAGCGAGAACTCGAATAGCCGCCCTGCCGCGCCTCTTAATCCATGATTTGTGGATCGAGCAAGGAGCGTTCCAAGCGCCCAAAGAGCGCGACCGTGAGAGTCTTCCGAACCTTGCTCTTCCGCCCAGCGATGGTCATAGCCAAAGAAATTTCGGAACCTTTTGTTCACCGGGTTGAAGGCGTGCTCCAGAAACGCCAAATATCGCAAAGGCCAATCGGGGTTGGCTGAGACAGCGCGTAGTCCCTGGTTGATGCCGGGTTGGTCTGCCCCGAGTTGTTCCAGCAGGGACGTGAAGATGAGCGCACGCGCGTTGTCGTCGGTTGTATACCCCTCCGCTCGGTTCGGGATGGTGAAGATAGCGTGCTGCAGCATCCCGGTGTCATCGGTCAACGCATGTACGTGACTCAGTTTCAGTTGGGGCAGTTGATGAAAAGTCTTTGGGGTCGCGCGCGCTGAAAACTGAACGTGGGGAATCTCCATGCGGTCGGCCCGTACTCGCGAGAAACTTTCCATGTAGCCCTGTGCGACCTTTTTCCAGACCATGTCGCGCGCAAATAGATACGCCCGCTTGCGCATACCATGGCGAATGGCAGGGGTAGCGAGGAGTTCGACCGTCTTGAGAGCAATGGCTGTTGGATTCTGGAAAGGGACTAACGCCCCGCGACCGTCATCTAACAGCTCAAGGGCGTGCCAGTAGGGCGTAGAGATAATCGCTTTGCCCGCGCCGAGTGCGTAGGCCAGCGTTCCGGAAACGACCTGCGCTTCATGCCGATAGGGCGTGATGTAGATATCCGCGGCAACGATGAATTCAACCATCTCCTCAGGACTGACGAAACGGTCGTGGAACTTTACCTGCGATTCCACGCCAATCTCTTTCGCCAAAGCCTGCAGGCTGGCTCGATACTTGTCTCCCTCGCGACGGAGAATGTGAGGATGGGTCGCGCCGGCGACTATGTAAACCGCGTTCGAGTGCTTGGACAAGATATCCGGCATCGCCTGAATCACGTTCTCAATTCCCTTATTCGGCGAGAGCAGGCCGAACGTGAGCAGGACTGCCTTTCCTTCCACGCCGAAGCGGTCTTTGTAGAAGTTAGGATCCAGAAATGGCAGGTCTGGAACGCCGTGTGGGACCATGTCGATCTTGCTGCCCGGTACTTTGAAGATTTCCTGCAAGAACTGGGATGAGAGCTGGCTCATGACAATGAGGCGATCGGAGAGCTCGGCAATTTCCGCCATAACCGCCATTTGGTCAGGATTGGGCTCTCGCAAAACCGTGTGCAGCGTGGTCACGACCGGCATCTTCAGGCCACGCAGAAGTTGCAGGATGTGGCTTCCGGCCGGACCTCCGAAGATTCCATACTCGTGCTGCAGGCACACCATGTCGATGTTGTTGAAATTCAGAAAACGGGCGGCTTCCTCATAGGACGCGACATCGTTCTGGTTCAGCGACCAGCGTACGCGAGCGGGATAGTCATATCCCTGCTCGGTGTCGTTGACTGGAAGCGCCATCAAACGAGCGGTTCCGTACTCGGCAGAGATTGCGGCGCACAAGTCCGTTGTGAATGTGGCGATGCCGCACTGGCGCGGAAGGTAGTTTCCGACAACCGCGATTCGACTGGGCAGCGACGGCTTCGAGTTCGATCGCGGACGCGCCACTGACGTCTGTTCTTGCACGGGAGGACGGGGGCCGACCACCTCCAGAACTGCATTGGAAAACACTGGGTTGAGTAGGGCCATGGGTCCTTCACTTTGGTACAAACAGGTTGTGGGCGACCGCGGGACCGCCAGCAGTGATTTGAGGAGTTTTCCCTGTTATCAGTATTTACCGAAGATGCAGTCGGAGACTGATCAAAATTGACCAGCGTGTTGCCGGAGAGAAGCGTTGGTCTGTACTTCGCCGTCAACTCCTTTCGAGATCCCGGCCTTGGCCAGTTTTCGTAGTTGGTGCAATCGCCTGTTTACGACAACAACTTTTCAGCGACTGATGAGCCGCATTCCAAGACTGTGCAAAGTTGAACTGGCGATAACGATTGTTCTCAGCATTCACCCGCTATGGGAGCCAGACCTCCGATCCCGCAGGAATATTCTGCTGTGCCAAATCGTGTGGCAACATGATCGCCATACGACATGTGCTGACGTCTTGTGGCTTCAAAACTCAATCGAAGCGATTTGAGTATCGAGTACATGCAGGCGGTACTTGCTTACCTGGCGGTCCACCCGCCATCGATGAGAATTGTCTCACCCGTGATAAGGGACGCCGCACGGGAGGCGAGGAACACGACCACGCCCGCCACATCCATTGGTTCACCAATTCGGTGAAGCGCGGCTATACGCTCGATCACGTCCGAGTGGAAGTCAGGATCGGCAAGACAGCTCTCTGTCCCCGGAGTACGGATAAACGTCGGTGCGACCGCATTTACAGTGATGTTGTACTTACCCCACTCGACGGCAAGGCATTTGGTCAGATGCGCAATGGCAGCTTTGGTCATGCAGTACACGGACTCGGTCGGCAGCGCCACGAATCCTGCCTGGGAACTCAGATTGATGATGCGACCGCTCTTCTGCCGAATCATGATGCGCCCGGCAGCTTGACTAGCGAAAAATGTTCCTTTCAGATTGACGGCCAGCGTCAAATCGAAGTCCTCCTCGCGCACGTTCTCCGCGAGGTTGTCTGGTGCGAGTCCCGCATTGTTGACGAGGATGTCGATCCGTCCGAGATGACGTACGGTGTCATCAACCGCCTGAAATATCTGGTCCAGGTGTCTCATGTCCATCTGTAGCGGAATAACCTGTTTACCCATTGCTTCGATTTGAGCCGGGAGGCTCCCCGCAGCGTTCACATCACGCAGGCCAAGTGCCAGGTCTGCGCCTGCATGAGCCAAGGCCAGAGAAATGGCATTGCCTAAACCTCGGGCAGCACCAGTAACAAGTGCTACTTGACCCGTCAGATCAAACGTCGGAAATCCGTTCAATTTTGCCTCCTGGTTTCCAGGTGAGTAATTTCGCGAGTAGGATCGGGCATGAATTGTTGACTCCTTGGGGGAAGAAGGGAAACATCATACCCCCTGACGAAAGGTTGCCAAGGATGGCAGAAGCGCGAATCGCAGCTATTTGGGGAACGCTGATCGCACGGTCTGTCGGAGTCATTGAACATGAAGTGTCCCTTCTGCAAAACAGACATCCATGACACCGCCGACAAATGCCTGGCAGGTCGGGCACGTAGTTGCTGTTGGTTACAACAATCACTAGAATGTTGCCCCGGCTCGGCGTAAAGTATGGCCGTGAGAACCGCGATTTCAGGAGCGATGCTGGCGTTCATTACCCTTCTGGTGGTGGCGCAAGAACCGGTGTCAGCAGCAAATCACACGAGGTCGCTCCACGTCCCCACATTCCAAGCGAAGGACGGAGGCTTCACGACCCAGGCAATCGCCGGAACAAGAAACCTGTCTCTGTATGACGACGCGGGACACTTCGATTGTCGAAGGTTTACGCGAGGGGCGATTTACAAAAATCCTGAGGAGGAAAAAGCTCGAATCGCTTCCTCGATGGAAGATGCTCGTGCCTTCATCTGGGAGCACTGGCAATCGAAGAAACGCGGGTACATTCGGATAACGTTCAACAGCGTGGATGCGACCAGCACATCCCACATCTTGATCGAGCCAGATACCAGCAGCGTTTGGCAGGTGACGTGGAGAATCGTCCGGCATAACAACCAGGTGGACGACCTGCCGCCTATTCGAACTATTGAGCGGAAGAAGGTTGGTGGGGAGACTGTTCTGGTATTCAACGCGGCTGACGGCAATGAACAGGAAACGCTTTGAGCCGTTCAGCAGGCCATCTCTGTTGAAACATCGCCATTTCACTCATTGACGGCGTTTTGAGTGCAAGTGTCCGTTTCCGACAGTGGCTGTGCCATAGCTCCAGAGTCCCGGCAAACCGACGGCCTTCCGATCCTGTCCTTTCGTGATGCTGCAATCCCCAACGCCGAGCGCAATCATTATTCAATTCACGAGCAGGTCGCGCCCCAGCTATGGAATGCCCGCACTGTCACCGGCAGACGAGCCCTCATGCGCCGAGTTGCGAATATTGTGGCGACATCATTCCGCCCGCTCAGCACTTGCTTGAGGAGTCCGGCATGATTGCGCCCTCGTCCCCGGCCACCAGCCCGCCACCCAAAAAGGTTCAGCTAGAGCCAAGAGACGACCCCTTTTACCGAATGGCAACGCTGGGCGATCGCTTGATCGCTTTTGCCCTCGACTGCACTTTCCTTTTCTGTGTATTTGCCATGGTGGATGCGTGGGCCTTCATGCGCTGGGGCATAGTCGACGGAGCGGAACTGAAGCTGACCCTCGCCGCGCTTCTTATCGCCCAATCTCTTAATACAGCGACTTTCTTTCTCTACCTCTGGCTGCTGGAGGCGATCTTCGGTGCCACCTTGGGGAAGGCGATGGTTGGCATCCGGGTGGTCCAGATAGCGGAGCGCAACCCGCTTGCGGCTCTCGCCATCCGCAATCTCCTCAGGGTTGTGGACGGGCTCGCTTTCTACCTGGTGGGCGCCATGGTTGCGGGTTGCTCGAAAATGCATCGCCGCCTGGGAGACATTTGTGCCGGCACTGTCGTGATCGAAGAACACTTCGGTTCCGGGGTAAAGATCGCCGCCATGGCGCTTTGGACGGTCGTTCTAGCGGGCGCCGTCTGGTCTGTTCCTCGGATCTGCGAAACCAACGCCGCGCTCCCTTCTCGTTACCTGAATCAGGTGGTTGTCCAGGTGGGGCGAAACGAAACGTCTGCTTATTTGACCGTCGCCAGTTTCCACGTGAACATCGCGAAAAAGTGAGCAGATTCCCCGAAGTGAGTGCAATCGCCCGTAGTTGGTGTAAGCGACTGATTACGACAGTTGAGTTTTGGGCGCACAGGTCCCGCTTCGACTGGTACCTCGCCACCGCCCGGTGGTCAAGGGATACACATGACTCCCGTAACTTTTCGCCCATCATGAGTCCCCTTCACAATCAGGGGGCATGGGACAGGTTCCGTCGGTTCGATTTCGAGATTCCTGGTTCATACGATCCAGCGCGACGATGGCCAGAATCTCGGCCTTGCCCCTTCTTGTGGTTGGCCTTACCGGCTGGATCCCGAATAAGGAGCTTGAGCTGGGCCCGAAAGGGCCTTGGCCTTGGGGGGCACTTATCGGACTCTTCTTCAGCGTGGTGGGCCTTTTGGGGCTACTTCTTCCGTGCGGGAAACAATCTCGAAATCGCTATCCGCTACGTAGTAGTGAGCTGGGCAACCAATCTTCGATGTTGCCGAGACATCGCTATTTCACCTATTGACCCCGCGACGGGGGTTTTGAGTGTAATCGCCTGGTCACGCCAACCATCACGACAGCGTTAGAATCAAGAAGATCCAAATCAGCCGACTGCCGAACCGGAGTATCAACTTGTTCGAGGAACTGGAAAAGATCGAGCTTGCCGAAGATGTGTTCGGAACTGACCTTCCAGTTGATCTGGCCTTCGATAATCCTCGCGAGCTTGTCGATTACCTCGTATTGCACTTGAGAGGGTGGGGACCCAAACCTTTTGCTGCGGATTTTTTGAAGAAACTCGCCGAGACGCACAACACTCCCGCATTGGCTCAAGGCTTGCACGACAGTTGGCGACGAGAGCAGATTTCGGCAATTATCCAAGAAATCTTTAATACGGGCGACAGCAGGGCTGGCGGAGATGACGAGGCTGTGATTCCTGTCAGAAAACCGCGCAACCCGAAGTCTGGCGATGACGCTGCTGCTCAGAGTCTTGACGAGGATAATCAGTCAGCCAGTCGCTGACTAGACATCGCCATTTCACCAACAACCCTGCCCGACAGGCCGGGGGGCAGTAGTTGGTGTAATCGCCTGATTACGACAGCTAGCCAGAGAGTCGTTGAAGTCGGCTCGATGTATCTGATTTGAAAGGCGAGAACACTTAACTACTGCCAGGTGGAGAAGGCGGTGTGTACCAGGATCTGAGGTTTTCAAGTGAAATGAATATGCGGGGACGCTCGGAGCCGCCCTTCTTTGCTGACTTTGACATCCGTCCGATGGCCAGCATCGCATGGTAAGCTTCCGAATCATGGGACTTCGCATGATTCGCAAACTGCCGCTGGTTCTAATTCTGTTCTTGGTGTCGGTCACGCTGTTCTCTCAGGAGGCTCCGGCCGCATCGTCCACAATCTTGCACTACCAGTTCAAGGAGGGACCGAATGGAGCCCAGGTGGCAAGCGCGGTCGACAGTAGCGTCAACCACCTGGATGGAGCCGTTCACGGTGTGCTCACGTACAGCTCGGACGTAATCATCGGAGGAGGAAAATTTTCCCTCAATGCAACCGCAGACGTCGACTACGTTGTTCTGGCGCAGACGGCTGGGAATGCACCGCTTCTGAATCAAACGCAGGCCTTTTCACTCACGGTATTTGCAAAGCCCACAGGCGGAACGGCGCTCGACGTTATCGGCGATCTGATAGCCGGGAAGCTCATCACAAATGGCAGCGGGGAGTGTCTGACCACCTATGGCATTTTCTATTCCCAGCCGCTGCAGAGTTTCGTTGCCGGCGTATGCGGCGCAGACGGTTCCGCCCGGTTCGTCTGGTCGAGCCACACGTTCCCACAGAATACTTGGCATAGGGTCACCATGAAATATGTGACCCGCCAGCCGGTGACCACGATCAGTCTCTTGGTCGATGGTGTTGCCGAAGGGATGATCAAGGTAAGGTCATTTCCGGGGCCGGCGCTCGGGAACGCGGGTTTTCAGGTTGGCGCGGCTAATTTCGGCTGCGATACTTGCCAATTCCGCAGGAACTTCGTAGGGTTCATCGACGAAGTGAAGCTCAATGGACATCTTCCCTAGGCGGAGTGGGTCTCGATCCGAGGCTCTCGCAGAGGAACCAGGAGAGAGCTTGCGCTACGGAATGGTTGGCGTAATATCGCCTCTCTAACAATGTCGGCGGTGTCAAGCACGATGTGCGCACACGACTGCATGCACTCGTTCAAGAGCGCCATTTCGCTCTAGTAGAGGTACGCTTTCCAACCTGGGCTCGCTCCTAATCGTTAGGGTCAAGAACTCAGTCCGACCCAACCATCTCTTCGATCCCACTTCGATCATGATTACTGCTTCGAACTCCCCTGCCAAAGGGGAGCGGGATACCCAATCATTACGTCGGTGAGTTACTGCGCACCATGGCGATTTCCGGGCGCTCCCGCGTGCGAACCGAGCTTTTCGAATTGGTTGTAGTCTCTGCCTTGGCGCCACATCCAGTACAGATGCACCGCCAGTTTGCGCGCCATCGCTACTTTCGCGATCTTCCGCCCGCGCCGCAGGGCGAGGTGAAAGAACCGACTGCGCCACTCGGGTTGGCTGCGCACGGTGACCTGCGCCCCTTCCACTAGCAGAAACCGGAGCAACACGTTACCCTGCTTGCTGATGTGTCCCAGCCGGCGGCGATCGCCGCTGGACTCTTCCGACGGAACCAGACCCACATAGCTGGCGATTTGTTTCCCGCAGTGAAACCGGTCGGGAGTGCCAATCACCAACTCGTACGCTAACGCCGTCAGCGGACCCACGCCGGGATGCGTCATCAGTCGCCGCGTCACCGGGCGCTTCTCCACCTCCTCTTCCAGCGCTCGTGTCAGTTCCTGGATCTTCGGGGTGAGTTGGTCGAGTATGTCGAGCAGGTCCTGGCGTCGTCGGCTGGCCCAGGGTGCCAGTTGCAACGACTCCAGTTCGTTGCGACCTGCCGGCCGCCACAGCGCTTTCTTGCGCCGCAGTCCTTCGTGGAGCGCCACCACATGCAGCTGATTCATCACGCGGGTGCGCATCTGTACCAGCCGGTGTCGATGCCACAGCAGTTGCCGCAGATCCCGATTCTCGGCGTCCGCTACCCAGATCCGCGGGAAACGGTCTTCCACCATGAGCCGCAGTAACAGCTGCGCATCCTGGCGATCGGTCTTCTGCTTCCGCACTCGTTTCGTGCGTATCTCCGCTGCGTCCCCGATCCACACCTCAAACTGCCAGTCGCGCAGCATACGCTCAAACCAGCGAGCGTGCCCGCTGGCTTCCATCCCCACACGCACACTCCGTTCCTTGACCGTGCCGTAAAACTGTTCCGCTTCTTCGCGATGAGTCAGCCGTCGTTCGCCGCACTCACCTGTTTCCGTGTCCACAAATGCAATTTGCTGGAAGCCCGGATGATAGTCACAACCTATAATCAGCATGTTCGGCTCCTTTCCTCCGAGCCCTTTGGTTGGTTTGCGCCTCCAAAGTTTACTCGGGCCTGGGAGCCGACATTGTTATGGAATCATTTCACTCATTGACCCTAGCCGTGTAACTCCCGCGTTCGGTCTCGCCGGCGCGATAAAACCAACCAACTCGGAGTGATGGCAATCACAGACGCTCGCGGCGTCGGCTTATAGGTTGATGAGAGCAGGTCCTCCCCTCAGCGAAAACCTATGACTCATCGATATTTGCGTCTTTTTCTCTCCCCTGTCGTTTCGCTGATCCTTGCCCAGGCCATTGGTTTTGGGCAGGAGTCCAACAGGAAGTCAGACACGGAGTCCGTTGCAACTCGCGTCCGGCCGGACAAGCGGGCTGAATGGATGCGGCGTGGGCGAGAGGCGCCGGAGGGGGTCTCGGCGGCCGGGCTGCGTCTGCGGGCTTATCGGCAGAAGATGGCGCTGCGAGCTAAGCGGCAGATTGCGGCGTCGATTGCAAATGGGGCTCCGTCGGCGTTGGGATGGGTTGCGCTAGGTCCCGCACCGCTGGTTTCCGACAATAATTCTTTTGGGATGGTTTCCGGGCGCGCGACTTCGGTGGCGATGGATCCGACCGACGCTACCGGCAACACCGTGTATGTCGGAGGAGCATACGGCGGCGTTTGGAAATCCACCAATGCGGCGGCAGTCCCGTCGAGCAATGTGACCTGGACGCCGGTAACAGACTCGCAGGCGTCTCTTGCGACCGGCGCCGTCTCGGTGAAACCTGACGGCACGGTCGTGCTGGTCGGCACTGGAGAACCAAACAACGCCATCGACAGCTATTACGGCGCGGGTATTCTGCGGTCGACCGATAGCGGCTCGACGTGGACGCTGATTCCGTCAGCCGATGGCGGGAGCCATCCGTTTGCGGGCCTGGGAGTGGCGAAGTTTGCGTGGAGCGCGGGCAGTGGGCAGACCAACATTGTTGTCGCGGCTGCCGCCACGACCGCCAAGGGATTTGAGGAAGGAAACATCACCAGCAGCACGAACCGCGGCCTCTACCAGTCGGCGAATGGAGGACTGACCTGGGCGTTTCAGGGACTGCCGGATGGCGGGCCAATCTCCGCGACCGACGTGCTGTACAACCCGATCGAAGGAAAATTTGTGGCTGCGGTGCGCCGCCACGGGCTTTACACGTCGCTGGACGGAACGAACTGGGGACGGATGCCGAACCAGCCTACTCCGTTGACTATGACGTGCTCGGCGCAGGCGAATTGTCCAATCTATCGCGCACAAGTGGCGATTGTTCTCGGGCGGGACGAGATGTACATGTGGTTCATCGATCTCGATTCCGGTAACAACGTCGTCGACGAGGGTATCTGGCGATCGATCAGCGGCGGAACCTGGAGCCAGATATCCGAGGCAGGCCTGACCGACTGCGGAGACCTCGAAGGCTGCGGCGCGAGTCAGGCGTTCTATAACCTGGAGATCGCTGCCCTGCCCGACGGATCCGGGATCACCGATCTGTACGCGGGCGCCGTCAATCTGTACAAGTGCCGGCTACTGAACAGTTCGACCACCTGTTCCACCATCGACGCAAATCTTCCGAATGCGTGGCTCAATCTCACGCACGTGTACGGCATTTGTAGCGACAAGGCGCAGGTGCATCCCAGTGAACATGGAATCGATTTCGCTGTCGTGGGTGGGAAGGCGCTTTTGTATTTTGCCAATGACGGCGGAGTCTATCGCGCGATCGACGGTTACAGCGGACTCAATATTGGCTCCTGCAACACGGCGGGAAATAATGCCTTCGACAATCTGAACGGGTCGCTTGGATCGTTGACGCAGTTCGTGTCGTTCTCGACCCATCCGACCGATGGGAATACGGTGCTCGGCGGTTCGCAGGGAAACGGATCGCCAGCCAGCAACGCGGCAACATCGAGTTCGCAATGGATCACGGTCAACGGCGGCGATGGCGGATACAACATCATTAATCCCGTGACGCCCACGCAATGGTTCACGGCCAATACGGACGTCAGCATTCAGGTTTGCAATAGCGGGATCGGATGCGATACCAATGCTTTCGCGCCGGTTGTGACCAACGCTACTGTAGGCGGAGATGCAGGTCCGTTCTACACGCCGTACATTCTCGATCCGCAAAACGCAAGCGAGTTTCTGGTTGGAACCTGCCGAGTCTGGCGCGGGAGCACCAGCGGGACGGCGTTCTCCACGCTCAGTGTCAATTTTGATGTGTTGAGCAACTCGCTCTGCACGGGAAATGAGTTCAACCTGGTGCGTGGGCTGGCGGCAGGCGGTCCGACGCAGAACAATTTTTCGAACGTTGTATACGCCACGACGGAAGGCTCCGGACCGAACTGTACCGGAACGTGTGGGGGCCCGTTCGGAGGTGAAGTATGGGCTACGACCAACGCCGCCACCACGCAGATGTCGAATGTGACCGGGACGATCAATCCGCTCAACTACACCATCTCGTCGGTTGCAGTTGACAGTTCGGTTGGAGACGGAAAGACCGGCTACGTCGGCATCATGGGATTCGTCGGGACCGGGACTGCTCATGTTTACAAGACTTCCAACGCCGGGCAGACATGGATTCCTTTTGGCAGCGATACGCAGGGCTTGCCGGACGCTCCCGTAAATACGATCACGGTGGATTCGAACTCGGGGCAGGTGTACGCCGGCACGGATGTCGGCGTGTTCGTCAGCTCGACTTCCTCTGCCGGTTGGACGGAGGTTGGACCCGCGGCCCAACCTGGCGCTACGGGCTATCTTCCCAATGTTCCAGTCTCGGCAATTCGTTTGTTCAACTCGGGAGCCTCGAAGAAACTGCGGGCCTCGACCTATGGGCGCGGAATCTGGGAATACGATCTGGCCACCAGTCCGGATTACCAACTGGCTGTCTCCAACACGCCGTTGGTTTCTTTCCCGAGCCAGACGGCTGTTTTCACCGGAACTCTGACTTCGCAAAACGGATATCCCAACGCCGTGACTCTGAGCTGCGGAACAGGCGCGCCGGGAGCGTGCACGATTCCAGGCAATCCGATTACGCCGACAGCGGGTGGAGCCGTTTTCAACGTTTCGATGAACAGCGGAGGCGCGCCGCAGGACTACAACTTTAATGTCCACGGAGTCGGCGCGGACGGCCATTCGATCACCCACGACGCAGCCGTGAAACTGCAAGTCGTCGACTTCGGGCTTGGAACACCGGTGCCGAGCACAGTTACGGCGCAACAGGGCGGCGCTTCCAACACCACCAGTTTTCAGGTCGCGGGTCTGGGCTCATTTGCCGGGAGTGTGACTCTTAGTTGCCAGGGAACGGTGATCACGGCGGGCGCAACCTGTATCTTTTCGCCTTCGGCTACGGTGAATCCGACTTCGGTTAGTCCGGTCGACGTGTCGCTGACGGTGTCGGTGCCGAACAGCGTCGCCATCAAGAGCTACAGCATCACGATTCAGGCCACGAGTACGGGCGCGCCGGCTCCTGAAACGCAGACGCTTACGCTGGAAGTGATCGCGCCGGTCGGGGATTTCTCGCTGGCGGTTACGGCGAGCCCGAATGCGTCTCTCGCGCACTCGACCGTTGCCTGGAGCGGAACATTGACGGCCGTCAATGGATACAACAAGTCGGTCACTCTCTCGTGCACAGCGGGAAAGCCGGGGACATGCACGTTTACGCCTTCGACGCTGGTGCCGACTTCCGGCGGGGCGGGATTCACGGTCACTGTGGGCAATACCTCGGTTGGAGACTTTGACTTCACGATTGAAGGCACGGACGGAACGTTGACTCATGCCTCGCCTGGGCACCTGACCGTGAATACCGACGTCACTTTGCCGGGATCACTGGCGGATGCCTCCGTGCAGCCTGGACAGACTGCAACTACGTCGCTGAACGTTGCGCCGTTTGGCGGCCCCACGTTCAGCGGGGCTGTTATCTACGCGTGCTCGGGACTTCCCGCAGGACTGACGTGCGCCTTCAACCCGTCGCAAATCGCCGCGGGAGGCTCGGCTACGACGGTCGGGGTCAGTATCAAGACGGCAGGGCCATTTACGGGAACGCCGGTTCGGCGGCGGGGACAGAACCGGGGGCGGTGGCTACTTCTGGGCTTGCCGTTGGCGGGATTAGTCCTGGCGGGAGTTGCAGGCTGCGGCAAGGGTCGTCGCCTGCAAATCGCGATGTTTTGCGGGATGCTGGGTTTGGCCGCAACTATGCTGGCTTGCGGCGGGATTGGCGGTGGATCGACGGCGCCTCCTCCTCCAACGATCAGTGTCACCGTCAACCCGACTTCTGTGAATACTCTCTACCCCAACCTTAACAGCGCTCCGCCGCAGACACAGCAGTTTACTGCGGTAGTTCACAACGCCACGAATCAAGCTGTTACCTGGACAGTGGCTGGCGGCGCGGCAAATGGAACAATTGACTCAAGCAGCGGGTTGTACACCGCGCCGGGAGCGGTTCCCGGCGGCACCGTTACAGCCACGGCCACCGCAGTGGCGGACATAACCAAGTCGGCGAATGCGGCGGTCAATATTCTGACGCCGACTCCGTCCGGGACGTCTGCGATCACAGTAACGGTGACGGAAGCAACGCAGCCTCAGGCGCAGCACACGGTGGGATTTAATCTGACGGTGCAGTGAGAGTGATTAATTCTAGTTTCTAGTCGGAAGTATAGACTTTACGCAAGGCGGCATAAAATAGAAATTGGCCGGGAGTAAATGCTGGTGAAAATCCAGCCGCCAACCTGAACGACCTGGTTGGGTCGTCGTCTAAACTCTTAAGACATCCCGGTTATTCCTTCCAACCCTCCGTCGCCTTTTAGTTTTCGCCTTTTTTGCCCATCCGACGAGAAATTTTAGAGATGGTTCCCATGCAATTTTTGAGGAGCCGATGGTCACCGCCGCTACCGCAAAGGTTGGCGTCCTGGTGTAGTCTGGTCACTCACTAAAAACCTGGCGGAGAACCTCATGGGCAAAGGCAAGAGTGTCACACACAAACAGAAAGTTGCAGTCTTAGGCGCGGGCAAGATCGGCGGGATTCTCTTGCAGGCACTGCTACGGGATGGTCTGCTGTCGCCATCGCAGACCTGGGCGACGGTTGCGCATCCCGAACGGGCGCGGGCGCTCAAGGACAAGTTAAAGGTGCACGCTGGGACCGACAATCTGGAAGCAGTACGCGATGCCGACATTATTTTTCTCTGTGTGAAACCGCAGGTCGTGGTCGATGTGGTGCGCGAAATCCGCAGTCACGTGAATCGCAATCAGCTCCTGATTTCGGTGGCCGCCTCGGTGCCGACGGAGATGATCGAAAAAGGGCTGGAGAAAGAAGTGGCCGTGGTGCGTGCGATGCCGAACACGCCGTGCGTGCTGGGCGCTGGTATGACGGCTCTATGCCAGGGCCGATTCGCACAGAAGCATCATCTGGAGCTGGCCACGAAATTCTTCGATGCGGTGGGACGCACGGTAGTCGTCGACGAAAAGCACATGGACGCAGTCACCGGCCTTTCGGCGAGCGGCCCAGCGTACATCTACATCATTCTCGAATCGCTCGCGGAGGCTGGAGTAAAAGTCGGCTTGCCGCGCGATGTGGCTACTCTGCTTGCAGCTCAGACCACGCTGGGCGCGGCGCGGGTTGTACTGGAGACGGGAGATCACCCGGCATTATTGAAAGACGCAGTTACCACGCCGGCGGGCTGCACGATTGACGGCATCATGGAACTGGAAGAAGGAAAGTTGCGCGTGACGCTGATCAAAGCGGTGGTGAAAGCGGTGCAGCGCGCGAAGGAGCTGGCGTTTTCGTAAGAAAACTTAGTCCGGCAGCGCGAACTTGAGGGTGACGTCGGTCTGAAACTCGGCGGGACGTCCCTGGACGCGATAAGGCTCGTACCGCCAGGTGCGAACAGCGTCCGATGCGGCGGTTGCCAGCAGCGGATCGCCACTGACGACGCGCGTGGAAACGGTCGAACCATCCGCACCGACGACTACTTCCAGAATGACATCTCCAGCGCGGTGGGCAGCCAGGGCATCGGCGGGATACTGCGGCTCGCTGCGTTGACGGAGACGTGCCTCCGCCAAACCGGGAGCCAGCCAGACGCGAGCCACGCTGCCAGATGTAGTTTCGGTTTCCCCGGACGGCGCCTTAGAAGATGCAGATGTTCTGCGCGCGGCGGGGTGGGTGCGGAAGACAACTCTTCCCTGCTCATACACCACTAATCCACCTTGATTTGGGTCCGACGCTGACTTCGCAGCGGACGGCGGACTGGCGATCGGCCGCTTGTCCGGAATCGTCTGCGGACCCAGCGCCGGAGATACTGGCGCCGGCGAAGGTCGACCGTCGGTGCGGGGCGAGGAAAGTCCAAGCCATCCGACGCGCGACCCGATGAGAAAGCTGATCCCGACGGCCAGGAAGATCGCGAGGCCGCCTAGAAGAACCGTCCAGGTGTCATAGGGCATGCGCGGCTTTGGGTCGGCAGGCTTCTCGTACACAGGCTTCGGATCGGCGAGGGTCGCATCAGCGGGCTTCGCTTCGGCGGGCGTTGGATCGGCGTGCTTCGATTCCGGGACGAACAATTGCACGGCTGGGACGGTAGAGAGTGCAGGCGCGCGCTGCTCCAACTCCAACGAGGCAAGGCGGATGCGAGCGGCTTCGCGCGCGAAGATCTCGAGCAGGTTCTGATCGCTGTCGACAAATTCGGCGGGATCGGTGCCAAACACTTCCAGCACGCCCACCATCTCCCCTTCTTCCATCACAGGAACGATCAGCATGGAACGAATTCCGAGGCGGCGGGAGGCGGCAGCGTCGACGCGCGGGTCAGTTTCCGTGTCCAGGCAAAGTTGCGACTGGTGAGTGCGAAGGCAGGCTCCCGAGAGGCCGTCGCGAGTATTGAGAGGAATGCCGAGATCGGGAGCGTGCTCTCCGGTGGCGGCGCGGCAAACCATTTCGTCGTCGCGCTTGAGCGCCAGGGCTGCGGATCGAGCACGGGTCGCGGTGGCGGCGCGCACCAGCAGTTCGTTGAGCACAAGATCGAGAGCGAGTCCGGGAGGAAAGCCGGTGGCGACTTGCCGCTCCAAGGCCTCCACCAGATCTGGGTGGGCAAGAGGATTCGAATCGTCTTCGCGCGGCTCCGACCACGACATGGGTTGCGGGAGCATCAGCACGTCCCAGCGGCTCGCTGCTGTGGGCGCTGGATAGCGAGCCTGGTGGCGAGTTTCCCCCGAATCCGGGGAGAAGTCAATTAAAAGGGAGTCATGAGCATGCGGGTGGAGTGGTCTTTGGGGCCAAAAACAAAGGCCACTCATGTGAGCGGCCTTTGTCGTTCCGTGTGGGCGGACACTTTACTGCGCGGTTTCAGTGAACTTCAGGGTCTTGAGGCCGGAAGCAGAGGCGTTGACCTTGTAGGTGCCGGGCGTGTTCGGCAACTGATAGGTCGTGGCAGCTTTTCCAGAGGCATCGGTAACCGCCGAAACCGGAGTGAGGACGCCCCCTTTGCCGGCGTCATCGAAGGTAATCGTGATGCCAGGCACTCCGTTAGCAAAGGCATCGTGCACTCTGGCAGCGAGCGGAACGGGAAGAACGGAACCGGCAGGGCCGGTTTGCTTGTTCCCTCCGCCACTCAGAATCAGAACCGGAGGACCAGGCAGCGCGGTCGCGGTGGTGGTGATGCTGCTGAAATTGGTCACTGACATGGTGAGGGTATAGGTCCCAGTCTTTTTGGGAAGTGTGTAAGTGGAGGAGGCAATTCCACTGGCGTCCGTTACGGCGGAAGCCGGATTGAAGGTGCCACCTTTGCCGCCGTCGCTGAACGTGACAGTGATGCCTACTAACGGCGTATTCGTATAGGCCTGCAGCGCCTGAGCCTGAATGGGCGCAGTCAATGGACGCGTGACCATGCCGCTTTGTCCCCCGCCCGAACTCAGAGACAGATAGTGCCGCAGGCCATAGACTTCCAGGGAAGTCTGGGTGGCAATGTAGACATGGCCGTTGGCTACGGTTTGGGTAGCGAAGTGCCCGACCGGGGGCAGAGCGTCGCCCGCAGCCTGTTTGCTGGTGTAAAGCACGCTCAGCGTGGTCGCGTCGTAAGCAAAGAGTCCGCCGCCGTTGAGCACCCAGACAATCCCGTTGCTGTTCCCGTTAGCGGAAATTTGAGGGGTGTGGGCTCCGGTAACTCTGGCCGAAGTCTGCAGGACGGGAGCCGAAGACAACATCCCGTTCGAAACCGAAAACGCTTTCAGCTGGTCGCCCTTCGGCGCGAAGTACACCCGGCCGTTCCAGTAGGCAGGCCCGCCCCGTATCTGACCAATGACACCAGACATTTCCTGAATGATCTGGCTGTCGCTGGTCCCGAACCCTCCCATACTGTCGCGGTTCAGGACATAGATCGTACCCTGCTTGCCAGCGGCCACGAGGACATGGGGAAAGGGGCCGTCCTGGTCCGGCAGAAGAAGCGGCGACCCGCCACTCAAGTCCAGGTCGTGAGCGTTGATGAAAGCCACTTCCCAAGGAATAAAGAAGTCGGTCAAAGTCAACGAGGGCCCGGAGAGCTTGAGGGCGGCCTCGGTATAGCCCTGACCACCGGTGTCCACATCAAACTTTCCTTCGGAGGTAAGCGGGAAGACGTTTCCGGCATCGTCGCCGGCCAACCCGCCGCCCGACTGCCAGATGGAGGTCAGACCGTGGTCAGGGTTGGTGTTGAAGGAGCCGGTCTGTTGCAGCGTTGCAGCGTCATACGCCAGGACCCATCCCGTGTTGCCATCGTTGCATCCGTTCGAACCAAACCCCAGATAGACAGTGCCGTTCATCAGTAACACTCCAGGGCGATTCTTCTGGTGCAGACTGTTGAATACGGTCACATGTCCTAAATTGCTGGTGCTGGTCGCCCTGATGACGGTCGGACCTCCAAATTTTTCCTGTCCGGTCGTGAGATTGAGCGCATGCAACTTATGCACAACCGTCCCGTTTTCCACGGTCTTGGCCACCAGGTACATGGTGCTGCTGACAACATCCGGCGTGACGTCAATGGCCGGAGTAGACACAATTCCTTCTTCGACGAATCCGTCCTCAGCGGCGCAGGGCAGGTTCCCGCCGCTGGCGGAGGTGATTCCATGTGCGGGGTCGGTGAAATTCACCTGCCACAAAGGGCTCGCGTTGTCGCCGCCATTACTGTCCGCATCGAAGGCGTACACCGAGTCTCCCATCGTTACCACGTAGACGACGTTGTGTACTCCTTTGCCCGGAATGGTCACGTTCGGAACAAACAACGGTTGGGCCTGCGCAAGAGAGTCGATGGGATAGCTGAAGAGCCTTCCGAAATCGTCCTTATTCACATTGCCTGGGGCAAGCACTGTCTCGCTGGTGTTCGACGATGTGCGGTGGTTATCGCCGAGGCTGGTCGGAAACGCGGTCTGAGCAAAAGCAAACGGGAGCGTGCAGCCAAGCACGAGCAGGCTTACAAGAACCAGTCGGATGGCGAAGCACCGGCTGGAACCAGGGATGCCATGGGAAGAATGCCAAGAATGGGCGCTTCCCACTCCATCGAGAGAGTTATTGAGGTTCATCGCCAGTTCCTCCAACGTAAAATTATGAGTACGTACAAGCCTCAGCCAGACCATTGCTATACAGGGAAACAGCAGTTGTCGCGCCAAGCGGGGAAGGAGGATCGCTCGACTAAAGGGTTAAGGGACCGTCAGTTCCTTATAGCACGTGGAGCGCGGCCCCGCTGTGAATTTTTCCAGACTGCAAAGCTTTGCACAATTGAGAACCAATTGCGCGGTTTGCAAGTGCTGTCCTGCGGTTAGTATGGCTGGGCCACGTACCGCCCCGGCGCTTCGGCTATGCCACACCTTAGTTGGTGTGGGACGGCACCAGGGGCAGGCTTCGGTTGCCCAGCCTGCAGGATCTGGACGTACCGAATGGCGCAACTACCTATGACCGCGGATCGGCCTTCGCGTTTCCCTCTTAACTCGGAGCAGCGGCACGCAGTGAGCGCCAGCTTTCTCGGTTGGACCCTTGATGCGTTCGACTTCTTTGTCCTGGTGTTTATGGTGGACGTGCTGGCGGAACACTTTCACGTTCCACCCGCGAAGATTATTTTCACGACCGCCATTACGCTTGCGCTGCGTCCTGTGGGCGCCCTTTTCTTTGGCCTGCTCGCTGACCGCTACGGACGAAGAACACCACTGATGGCGAACGTAGTGTTTTTTTCGGTGGTGGAGTTGTTCTGCGGCTTCGCTCCCAATTACACCGTGTTTCTGATTCTGCGCGCCGTGTATGGGATCGGCATGGGGGGAGAGTGGGGCGTAGGGGCATCGCTCGCGATGGAGACCGTGCCCTCAAAATGGCGCGGCACGATTTCCGGCATCGTACAATCGGGCTATTCCTGCGGATACCTGCTGGCGGCGCTCGCCGCGAAGTTTGTCCTGCCGTTCTGGGGATGGCGCGCGATGTTCTGGGTCGGCGGTCTGCCGGCGCTGCTGGCGTTCTACATCCGCTTCAAGGTAACCGAATCGGAGGCCTGGAAACAGCATCGCATGCCCGGCTTCCGCGCGATAGTTGCGACCGCCGCGGCGAATTGGAAACTGTTCGCTTATATGGTTGCGATGATGAGCTGTATGCACTTCCTGTCGCACGGTACGCAGGATCTATACCCTCATTTTTTAAAATCGGTGCATGGTTTTTCGAATTCGACCGTCGCTAATATCGCGATTCTTTACAACATCGGTTCCCTGCTGGGCGCGATCAGTTTCGGACTACTTTCGGAACGCATCGGACGCCGCCGTTGTCTGATCAGCGCGGCCCTGCTCTCGCTGTGCGTGATTCCGCTGTGGGCGTTTGGGAACAGCCTGAGTGCGTTGGCTGTGGGCGCATTCCTGATGCAGGTCGGAGTCCAGGGCGCGTGGGGAGTGATCCCGGCGCACTTGAACGAACTCTCTCCAGCGGCCGTCCGCGGACTGATTCCGGGACTGGCATATCAGCTGGGAATTCTCGTGGCTTCCCCTGTGAACAGCGTCGAATACATGTTGCGGGACCACTACGGATACGCTCGTGCGCTGGCCGGGTTCGAGGTCGCGAACATTATTCTGCTGGCCATCGTGGTGGGGCTGGGGCCGGAACGGAAGGGGAAGGAATTTCTTGTACGCGATGAAAGCGAAGCAACCCTGGAGTAGAGACGCGGCTAAACGGATTGGCGGTGACCGCGATCACTGGATCTTGTGACGTCCGGATTCCCGTTCTTGTCCTGGGCCCACGATCATTGATACCCGGTAATCCGGCAACCGCGGGAATGCTGCTAAAGTAGGAATTATTAGAGACCGTGCAGTCCGATTGAATCCGAGAGAGTTTCCAAGATGCGCATTGCGGTGGTGGGGTCCGGCTACGTTGGCCTGGTGACAGGGACTTGTTTTGCGGAACTGGGGCACGATGTCGTCCTGGTAGACAACGACGAACAAAAACTCGCCGACCTTCGCTCTGGCGAAGTTCCGATTCATGAACGCTATCTGCCTGAACTTCTGGCGCGACTGCGGGGCCACCGCCTGGTCTTCTCGGGCGATCTGCAGGGAGCGGTGCGAGAGTGTGATGCCATCTTCATCGCCGTCGGAACGCCGCCTACCGATCGAGGCGATGCCGATATGTCGTACGTCGAATCGGTGGCGCGGGAAATCGCGGGCGCGGTGGATAGCTACAAGGTGGTTGTCGAAAAAAGCACGGTTCCGGTCTACACCAGCCAGTGGATTCGTACGGTGATTCTCCGAAACGGCGCGGCCCCGGGCTCGTTCGATGTCGCGTCTAATCCAGAATTCCTGCGGGAAGGAACCGCGGTGAGCGATTTTCTCTATCCCGACCGGATCGTGGTGGGGTTGGAGAGCGAGCGCTGCGCGGACGTTCTGCGCGCGATCTATTTGCCCCTGACGAGCGGCGAGTACTACGGTCGCGGCGATACGATTCCATGTCCCGACCGTGTCGAAGGGCCGCCGCGCCTGATCCTCACCAGCACGCGCAGCGCGGAGTTGATCAAACACGCGTCGAACGCCTTCCTCGCGATGAAGATTTCGTTCATCAACGCGGTGGCGTCGATCTGCGAATCGGTCGGCGCGAACGTACAGGAAGTCTGCGACGGCGTGGGCGCCGATTCCCGCATCGGGCCACGCTTTCTGAACCCTGGCATCGGGTACGGGGGCTCGTGCTTCCCGAAGGACCTGCTCGCGTTTCGCGCGGTGGCGAAAGAGTGCGGGTACGATTTCGGTCTGCTCGACGAAGTCATCCGCATCAACGAAGACCAGCGGCATCGCTTCCTGCGCAAGGTCCGCGGTGTCCTGTGGAACCTGCGCGGCAAACGGCTGGGAGTGCTGGGACTCGCGTTCAAGGGTGGAACCGACGACATCCGCGAGTCGCCCGCAATCCTGCTGGTGCAGGAACTTCTTCGTGAAGGATGCCACATTTGCGCCCATGATCCGGCTGCGATGGAGCGCGCGAAAGAGGTTCTGCCTGCCGGCGTCGAATACGCGGAGAACCCTTATGACGCAGCCGCGAATGCTGACGCCTTGCTGATCCTGACGGAGTGGGAAGAATTTGCAGCGCTCGATTTGCGACGATTGCGCAAGCAACTGAAGTATCCCATCATTATCGACGGGCGGAATCTGTATGACCCCGCTAGTATCGCAGCGCAGGGCTTCTCGTATTACAGTGTGGGCCGGCCGGCGGCGTTAACGGAAGGCCAGGCGGCACTCCCGCCCGCCAAAAAGCAGATTTCCTGACTCCATGAAACTACGCACTCTGGTGACCCCGGGGGGTAGGCTTTCCCCGCAGTGCACCACGCTAGCGGTGCAGTTCGTCGAGCGTCGGTCCGGCGGACAATTGGGCGAGGAGTTGCAGGACTTCTTCGCGCTCGTCGGCACTGTCGAAGGTGAAGCGCACTCCCATTCCGAACCCGGGATGCACTGCCTGAACCTGGCCGCGTATTTTCAATCTCATTTGAGCGGTTCGAACCACGATTTCAACCGCGGGTTGGCCGTTCAGCGGAGACGGCATTTCCACGTAACATCCGCCTTCGCTGACATCGGATAACGTGCAGCGGTTGGGTACATTGCTTCCGGCCCGGTAGACTTCCGCACCGAGCTTGCAGGCGAAACGGCGCTCGCCGCGCCGATTTGAGCTCAGCGACACACCGTTGCCTTCGAAGGTCGTTTGCCGTCCGGCTGGTGGCAAGGGGGCGGCGGGCGGCGCGTCTTTATCCTTGGTCTCGCGAAAACTATTTTGCAGGAGCCAAGCGTGCATGAGACGACGCGAGGCCTGGGGTACGTCAACGAAACGGATTCCTGTACGGCCAGCGGCATCCTGCCAGGCGACTTCTCCCGACACGCGCACAGGTTGCGGCTGGCCAGGCAGAGCAAACTGGAAATAGACTTTACCGGCGGGAGGAAGGTTGCCTCCGCCGCGCAACAACGTGCCCCCGTCACTCAGGTCGAGGAGAGTGCCGCGCCCATCCTCGGCACCCGGATGGGCAAGCGAGGTCGGCGAATTTACCGGAATGCGGGGACCACGACGGCGCTCGCGACGCATCAAGCCGCGCGCGGCACGCAGACTCAGACGGGTGCGCTCCAGCGAAAGCGGACGGTAGAGAACGAAGTTTGCGCCGAGGCCAAACACCGGCCGGGCGCTGAAGTCCGCGTCCAGAATGGCGATCAGCAGAGTCTTGCGAGTCCGAGTGTGGGTTTGCCGCAACTTACCAAGGAACTCTTCGGAGCTTTGGTCCGCCCGGTAGTCAAGAATGACCGCGTCGAAAATCTCGTCGTGTAGACGTTCCAGGCCGCGAGAAATGGAGGGCGTGTGTTCCGCCTTAATCTCCATTTCCGCGAGTACCGTGCTCAGCAGCTTTGCCGAGTCCTGGTCCGGGCACACTACGAGAACGCGCAAATCCATGATGTCTGCATCCTAGGGGCACTCCGACAGCAACGACAAGTTACCTGTGTCATTGGAAAACTTTAGTCATCTGGACATTCTTACTACTGGGACTAAGCTGACCATGCGTGCAAGAACTTACTTGCGCTTCGATTCCAATCCCAGGATCAGAGAAACATGGCAACGAAAACCGGAAATTGGATCATGGTAGGCGGCGCACTCATTGTGTTCGCTGGACTGTGCTTCTTACCGGCCGCCTTCGGCGCCGACGGGGATCGCACCATGCTGGGCGCGGGATTTGTCGTGATGTCGAGCGGCCTGCTGGGAATCGCCGCCGGATTTTATATGAAGGCCCGAGCTCTGGGCTCCGCGGCAACCACCACCGGCGCACCTGCAAGCCCCAAGCGCAACCGCAACAAGGGGACATGCGATCGGTGCGTACAGGAAGAACCGGTCATCCAGTGCCGCGTCCATCAGCTGCACTTATGCGCAGACTGCCTGGGCAAACACTACGACTTTCGCTCTTGTGCCTACGTTCCGAGTACACGGCGGGGAGCGCCCATGAAATCGGGTGCAGCGGCTTACTCCCAATCCGCCTCCAACTAAACTTTTGTAACCTCCCGTCGATTACATATCCAACGGACATTGTGCGAAGGTGCGGTGTACCCCGGTACTTTGACGGGTGTCCTAACGGCCCCTACCATCACCGTAGTTAGCCCCCGATTCGTGGAGCAGTCCGGTGGATTGCTTCCTGCGCGGGGCGCGCTTTATTTGCAGGCGCAATATGGCAAGGGCGGAAATCGGCGACCACTTATGAGCAGCCTGAGAAAGAATCGAACAGGTCAGACCAGCGGATTCAGCTTGCTGGAAATGGCGATGGTGATGGCACTGATCATCACCTTGGCGACAGTCTCGTTCATGAGTCTCCAGCCGATGCTACGTCAGCAACGCGTGAACAACGCATACAACACAGTGTTGTCAGCAATGCGGCTAGCGCGTGACAACTCCGTGGCGCAACGCACGTCCTACGTGGTGATCATGGACAGCACGACCACGCCACACAGCATCCGGGTTCAACCCACCGTTGTGGGACCACAGGGCATTCAGGCAGCTGTGTCCTATTCGCTTCCGCAGGATGTAGGTTTCAATGCCGTTGCAGGTATTCCCACCGCGCCCACGAAAACGCCGGATGGGTTTGGAACCGGGGCGAAATCGATTGACTTCGGATACACCAATGCTGGCACCGGCGTGGGCGGCGCGAATCTGATTTACTTCTGCCCCGACGGGACCGCGCAAGACGCTGCCGGCGGCGCCGGACAGTGCACCGGCAACTTGAACGGCGGCGTGGTGTATATCGCGCGCGCCGGAGAACTGTTGAGTTCGCGCGCGATTACCGTGTGGGGAGCCACTGGCCGCATGCGCGGGTGGCGGCTGTACAACGGCGGCGCTGGAGGTGTGATTTGGCAAAGACAGTAGTGGGACGCAAGACGTCGCACGGAATCAACAACTCGGAGCGCGGCTTTTCGCTGCTCGAGGTCGTCATTTCGATGGCGATTCTCACCATCGGCCTGGTCAGTCTGTTGGGAGTCTTCGGGATCGCGATGGCGGCGACGCAGGACTCGCAGCAGGACATGATCGCAAAGCAGTTGGCGAATGAAGCGGTCGAGAGCATTGTGACCGCGCGTAACACGGCGCAGCTGCAGTGGAGCGACATCCAGAACACGGCGGATGGCGGCATCTTCCTGAACGGCTATCAACCGATCTGGCAAGCTGGAGCCGACGGCATCATGGGCACGGTTGACGATTCGGTGAGTGGCATTTACCAGACTCTGCAGGAGCCGGGACCGGACGGTCTTTACAACACTGCTGATGACGTAAAGATTCCGTTGAACAACTACAAGCGGAAAATTGACATTCAACCCGTAGTCGATGCAAGCGGTACCGTAGTTCCGTCGCTGCGTGCCGTCAATGTGACGGTGCAGTACAACACGCCGCGCCTGCAGCAGGCGAAGACCTACGTTGTGACGTCGTTTATTTCGCAGTTCCGGTAATCGCAGTTCCGGTAACCAAGGGGGAATATGCAGCACCGAGCCAGAATCCGCAACCAGGGTTTCACGTTGCTTGAAATGATGATCGCCATGGCTCTTGGAGCCGTGGTGCTGGCGGCTGCAGTGCAGATGTTCAGCAAGAGCCTGGGCGCCACCTGGCTGGT
>Ga0210402_10000079_pt1 | contig 103177 bp, 101 predicted proteins | sample IncBWC7MmetaG_FD_161055 | JGI IMG/M metagenome (GOLD analysis project Ga0210402, IMG submission 161055) | Forest soil microbial communities from Barre Woods Harvard Forest LTER site, Petersham, Massachusetts, United States - Inc-BW-C-7-M | ecosystem: Environmental > Terrestrial > Soil >...
ACCTGCGGAGTAACACGATAAACCGGCGGAGTAACACGACACACCGGCGGAGTAACGCGAAACACCCAGCGGAGTAACACGACACACCGGCGGAGTAACACGACACACCGGCGGAGTAACACGACACACCGGCGGAGTAACACGATACACCGGCGGAGTAACACGACACCGAGGCGGAGGGACACGACACACAGGCGGAGGGACACGACACACAGGCGGTGGAACACGACACCAGGGCGGAGTAACACGGGCCCGACGGTGCGGTAGGCTGTCAACGACCTCCGGGAGGCTGTTAACGACCGCGCGATGTCGCCAGCCTTCGGGAGTGTGTCGTGCCGATGTGGCATGGCATAGACCACTCTTGTTGTGATTCGTGTAAGTTGCGACAACTGTTGAGTTTGTTGCCGCTGCACGTTCCAAGTCTCCGCGGAGCGCCTCAGACGCATTGAAGATACTCTGCAGCACGTTCATGCGCAACAGCGGCGGCGACCTTCGCGGTGCCGTGATCCGGGGGAGTCTACTCAACACGATCGGTCGGTCAAGGTTTTCTCCCAATCGGAGCGGGCTCCTTACTCCGCGCAGCCGCCGCCGGCAGGCGGCTTAGCACCGCTTCCCGGAAATGAGTGTCCGGTCCGCGCGCTACGATAACTGGATGCCCGCTCTCCGCGCGAGTGCCACCGATAACCGACAACCGACAACCGACAACGCGGCGGACACTCATCTCCGGGAAGCTGACTTAGTCTTAGTCCAACCTCCCCACTTCACACCGAATTTACATCACTTGCATCGCCCCTCCCACCGCCCGCCCATACGCTGCGCGCCATGAAGAGGAAGTCGCTCGTAGTGTTTCTGGCGGTCGCCCTTGCGGCGTGTCAACCGAACGAATCGTCAAAGACGCAGACGGGGACGCCCGCGTCCGGTGGCTCGCTCACCATCAACGGCGCCGGGGCTACGTTCCCCTATCCCATCTACTCGAAGTGGTTCGACGAGTATCAGAAGACGCATCCGAACGTCAGGATCAATTACCAGTCGATCGGCTCGGGCGGCGGGATCAAGCAGCTCACGGAGCAGACCGTTTTCTTCGGCGCCAGTGATGGGCCGATGACCGATGCGCAGTTGCAGGCCGCTCACGGCGCGATTCTTCACTTCCCGACGGTGCTCGGCGGCGTCGTGCCGGTTTACAACGTCGAGGGTGTCAGCGCGCCGTTGCGGTTCAGCGGGCCGCTTCTCGCCGGCATCTACCTCGGCAAGATCACCAAGTGGAACGACCCCGCCATCGCCCAGCTCAATCCGGGTGTGAAGCTGCCGGCCACCGACATCGCCGTCGTCCATCGCTCGGACGGATCGGGGACGACCTACATCTTCTGCGACTTCCTCTCCAAGGTCTCCGCCGACTTCAAGCAGAAGGTCGGCGTGGCCACCTCGGTCAGTTGGCCTGCCGGCGTCGGTGCCAAGGGGAACGAAGGGGTCTCCGGGCTGGTCCGTCAGACGCCGGGTGCGATCGGCTACGTCGAGTTGATCTACGCGCTCCAGACCAAAATCAGTTTCGGAGACGTGCAGAACAGCGCCGGCAAGTTCGTCACCGCGTCGCTGGAATCGGTGACGGCGGCAGCGGCTGGCGTAGCGATGCCTGACGACTTCCGCGTCTCGATCACGAACGCCGACGGCGCTAGCGCCTATCCGATCGCCTCCTTCACCTGGATGCTTCTCTACCAGCATCCAACCGACAAGACGCGAAGCACGGCCATGGTCGACTTCCTCAAGTGGGCTCTCAACGATGGTCAGAAGTTCGCCCCGGGGCTCGGCTACGCCCCTCTACCGCAACCGGTCGTGGCGAAAGAAATCCAGGCGCTCGCGAAAATCCAATGAGACGCTCGTCCGACGACCGCACGTTCCGCCTCGGCACCGGGGCGTTCGCAGCCTTCGTGTTGCTGCTCGTTGCCGGCATCGCCTTCGAGCTGACGCGGCAATCGATGCTGTCGATCGCGAAGTTCGGTCTGAAATTCTGGACGACTTCGACCTGGAATCCGGTCTCCGGCGACTTCGGCGCGCTCCCGTTCATCTGGGGGACGCTCTATTCATCGATCCTTGCCCTGCTGATGGCCACGCCGATCGCCCTCGGCATCGCCATCTTCATTTCTGAGCTGTCGCCGCGAATGCTGCGCCAGCCGCTCGCCTATCTCACCGACCTGCTGGCCGCGATTCCGTCGATCGTCTATGGCCTCTGGGGAGTGTTCGTGATGGTGCCGTTCGTGCGAACGCTCGAAACGGTGACGCCCGACGCGCTGAAGAGGATTCCGTTGTTCAGCGGACCGCCGCTCGGCGTCGGTATGCTCTCCGCGGCGCTGATTCTGGCGGTGATGGTCATTCCGTTCACCTCCTCGGTGGCGCGCGAGATCCTGAAAAACGTGCCGTCGACGCAGCGTGAGGCCGCCTACGCGCTCGGCGCGACGCGGTGGGAGGCCATCAAGGTCGCCATCGGCTTCGGCAAGAGCGGCATCATCGGCGCGGTCATGCTCGGCTTCGGCCGCGCGCTCGGCGAAACGATCGCCGTGACGATGGTCATCGGCAACTCTCCTCAGGTTTCGGCCTCGCTGTTCAAGCCGCAATACACGATGGCCGCCGTGATCGCCAATGAATTCACCGAGGCCGCGGACGAGCTCTATCTGCACGCGCTGATCGAGATCGGACTTCTGCTATTCATCATCACCATCGCCGTAAACATCATCTCGCGGCTGCTGATCTGGTCGATGAAACGCCGGGTCGTTGCGCCGGACGTTGCGCCGGTTCTTCCGGCAGAGGAAGCACTGGCATGACCGCCAACCTCCGCCGGCGCAAGCTCTTCTCCCGCGTGTTCGAGATCCTCTGCGCTCTTGCCGTCGTGGTCGCGCTCATCCCCCTGGCGATGATCCTCTTCTATGTGATCAAGGAAGGCGCCGGTGCGCTGAATTGGGACTTCTTCACCAAGATGCCGAAGCCGGTCGGTGAGACCGGCGGCGGGATGGCCAACGCCATCGTCGGGACGCTGATCCTCATCGGCATCGCCGCGCTCTTTGCCATTCCGGTGGGCGGCATTTGCGGGGTCCATCTGGCCGAATATCCGGAGACGAAGTTCTCGTCCGCCGTTCGCTTTGCGGCGGACGTTCTCAACGGCGTGCCGTCGATCGTCGTCGGTATCTTCGCCTATGGCCTCGTGGTCCTGCCCGTCAAGCGTTTCAGCGCCTTGGCCGGCGGTGTGGCTCTTGGCTTTCTGATGATTCCGATCGTGGTCCGGACGACCGAGGAGCTGCTGCGCCTCGTTCCGGGGGGACTTCGCGAAGGGGCGCTGGCCCTTGGCGCGACGCGCAGCCGTGCGGTTTTCAGCGTCATCGTGCCGGCGGCGTTGCCCGGCATCCTCACCGGGATACTGGTCGCGCTCGCGCGCGTGGCCGGTGAGACGGCGCCGCTGCTCTTCACCGCGCTCGGCAACCGCTTCTGGTCGACGAGCCTCACCCAGCCAATCGCATCGCTCACGGTGCAGGTCTACACCTACGCGCAGTCGCCCTACGACGATTGGCACCGCCAGGCGTGGGCCGGCGCGTTTCTGCTCGTGATGATCATTCTGATTCTGTCGATTGCCGCGCGCCTGGCAGTGCGCCGTCTCGAAAGGATGAACCGCCCGTGATGAACCTCGTCCTGGATCACGAACCGAAGTTTGCTGCTCCGCGAATGGCGCCAATACCAATGAACGACATTCAGACTGAATCGAAAATCTCTGTCCGTAACTTCGACTTCTTCTACGGCCCATCCAAGGTGCTGCACGACATCTCGCTCGAGATTCCGGCACAGAAGGTGACGGCGCTGATCGGCCCCTCGGGATGCGGGAAGTCGACGTTCATTCGTTCCATCAACCGGATGAACGACATCATCCCCGAGGCAAAGGGGACCGGGACGATCATGATCGACGGCAAGGATGTCTATGCCGGCGATACCGACGTAGTCGAGTTGCGACGCAAAGTTGGGATGGTCTTCCAGAAATCGAATCCCTTCCCGAAATCGATCTACGACAACGTCGCATATGGTTTGAAGATCGGCGGGATGCGCAACAAACGGCAGCTCGACGAGATCATTGAGCGCTCGCTGACGCGCGCCGCGCTCTGGCACGAGGTGAAAGACCGGCTCCACGACAGCGCCATGGCGCTTTCCGGCGGGCAGCAGCAGCGGCTCTGCATCGCCCGGGCTCTGGCCGTCGATCCCGAGATCGTGCTGATGGACGAGCCGGCCTCAGCGCTTGATCCGATCGCCACCTCGAAGATCGAAGAGCTGATCTACGAGCTCAAGGACAACTACACGATCGTCATCGTCACCCACAACATGCAGCAGGCCGCCCGTGTCAGCGACCGCACCGCCTTCTTCATGCTCGGTCGCCTCGTCGAGTATGCCGACACCAACGCGATTTTCATGAACCCCAAAGAGAAGATGACCGAAGATTACGTGACAGGAAGGTTCGGATGATGCTGCGCTCCGCGCGTTGTCTGCGGCGTGGCCGCGTAGTCAATATGCTCAATCATCGAGAACACGGAAGATTAGAAACGCGGCGATAGCCGCAGAAAACGCGCGGTAGCGCAGACAACGCCGCGAAGCGGCAGACAACGCGCCGGAGGCGCAGTTATGCAACGCCATTTCGATAAAGACATCGAGGAGCTGAACCATCTCCTTCTACGCATGGGGGCGATGGTCGAAGATGCGATGGCGCGCTCGATCCGGGCGCTCCTCGAGCGCGACACGAACCTGGCCAACGAGGTGATCGATCGCGACGACGAGATCGACCGGATGGAGATCGTCATCGACCAGAAGACGATCGAGCTGATTGCCAAGATGCAGCCGGCGGCGATCGATCTCCGCTTCGTGGCCACGATCATGAAGATCACGCCGGAGTTGGAGCGGATCGCCGATCTGGCCCAGGACGTTTGCGAGCGCGTCATCGAATTGAATCGTGAGCCGATGATCAAGCCGGTCGCCGACCTCCCGCGCCTCGCACACGATGCTCAAGCCATGGTCCGCCAGGCCCTCGACGCATTCGTCCGAGGTGACGCCGCTCTGGCCCGCAAGGTCATTGCAGAGGATGACAACGTCGACGCGCTCACCGAGAGCTCGTTCCGCAACCTGCTCACCTACATGCTGGAGGACGCGCGCAACATCTCCTCGGCGATCCGTCTGACCTTCATCGGCAAATACTTCGAACGGATGGCCGACGGCGCCACGAACATCTGCGAGATGGTTGTCTATCTTGTCGAAGGAAAGATGATCAAACACACGGCACATGCCGCCGCGGCGGGCGAATGACGAAGATTGCCCTGATCGAAGACGACGCGGACATCGCCTTCACGGTCCGCCTGAACCTGGAGCGTGAAGGCTACCGCGTGTTCCTCTACGGCGACGGGCACGAAGGGCTCGTGGCCGTGCAGGGCGGCGGCTTCGACTTCGTCATCCTCGATCTCAATCTTCCGGATGTCGACGGCTTGACGATCTGCCGCGAGCTGCGCCGCGAGCCGACGACGAAGTCGATCCCGATCCTGATGCTGACAGCGCGCGGTTCCGAGCGCGACCGCATCACCGGCCTCGAGCTCGGCGCCGACGATTACCTCACCAAGCCGTTCGCCATCCGCGAGCTGATCGCGCGCGTAGCTGCAATCCTGCGCCGCACGCAGAGTTCGTCGCACGACGTCTCCGGCTACGACGACGGCGAGCTGCGCATCGATGAGAAGGCTTTCCGCGTCTACCACCTCGGCCAGGAAGTGAAGCTGGCCAAGAAGGAGATGGAGTTGCTGCTGCTCCTGGTCCGAAATCGCGGCAATGTGATCTCGCGCGACCGCATCCTCTCCGAGGTCTGGCAGATGAGCGACGACGTGGAGACGCGAACCGTCGACGCCCACATCCGCAACCTCCGGAAGAAGATCGGCACCGAACGGATTACGACAGTGGTCGGGTTCGGGTACCGGTACGATCCGCCAACATGAGGTCGCGCGGTCGCGCGGTTGCGAAGTCTCGGGGTGGGAGTGCCGCGAGACCGCGAAACCGCGAGACCGCGCCACCAGGTCAGCATGCTCCCGCTAATCATCACAGCAGTCGTTGCAACCTCCGCCGCGATCGTCTTCGCCACCCTCTGGTCGCGAACGCGCTCCGACATCCGCCGTCTCTCCGATCGCCTTGGGCGTCCTGACGCCGAGGCGTTGGCATCGCTCGATGTCGACTCCTTTGGCGCCGTCGACGGGATTGCTGCGCGCTTCTACCGCTCACGCGCGGATCTGGCCCGGCAGCTTTCAGCGGCCGAATTTCAGAATGCACTGTTGCAACAGATCATGAACGGCCTGGGTGAGGGGGTACTGGCCATCGACCGGCAACGGCGCGTCGTCCTGGCAAACCGCCGCTTCGCCGCGATGTTCAACCTGCAGGCCGGTTTCGTCGGGCAGCCGATCGCCGCCGTGCTGCGCAACGATTCGATCCTCACCGGTTTCGACGACGCCCTCGACAATGCTGTCGGCCGTACCGACTCCGCCAGCCGTTTCTCCATCCGCAGCGGCATCGAGGAGCGGAAGATCGAGATGCGCGCCTTTCCGCTGCCGTCGCACGATCTCGCAGCCGTGGCGCTGTTCATCGACGTCACGCACGTCGAACGGCTCGAAGAGCTGCGCCGTGAGTTCATCGCCGACTTTTCTCACGAGGTTCGTACCCCGCTGGCCGCGCTCAAGTCAGCCGTCGAGACGTTCGAATTCGACCGCGGTCTGTTGACCGAGGAGCAGGAGAGCCAGCTCCGCCGGATCATGACGCGTCAGCTCGCGCGGCTGGAGCGGCTGGCCCAGGATCTCTCGGAGCTCAGCCACATCGAGGCAGGCGATCTCAGTCTGGAGCGGGCCGACATCGAGCTGCGCCGTCTGGTCGAAGACCTCTGCGAAGATTTCCGCGACCGCGCCTCGCAGAAACAACTCCGCTTCGTCGTCACCGGCGACGGCGTGCGCATTCATGGCGACGCCATGCGCCTGCAACAGGCCTTCGCCAACCTGCTCGACAACGCCATCAAGTACGGCGGCGAGGGGACGTCGATCGACATCGATGTCTCGTCAACCCCCGGCCGCGGCATCGTCCGCATCACCGACCACGGCGAAGGCATCCCCCCCGAGGAGCGCGACCGCATCTTCCGCCGCTTCTACCGCATCGACAAAAGCCGTTCCCAGGAAATCGCCGGCTCCGGCCTCGGCCTGGCCATCACCAAGCATCTGATCCTCCAGCACCGCGGCAACATCGAGGTGAAGGGCGCGGCGGGCGGGGGGGCGACGTTCGTGGTGACGTTGCCGAAGTGAAGTTTACTTCGATGGCCAGTTTGCTGTCATCTACGTGATTTGAATTCCGACGCTACGCAGGTTTCTGACTAGGTCTGGATAGTTGTAGTAAATAAACCCAACCATGCCGAGCTTTCGCGCTGCATCAACGTAGAGGGGCATATCATCGATGTAAACGCATTCCTCAGGCCGAACGTCCGCGCCGGCCAGACGCATAGCACGATGAAATAGTTCCGGTGCTGGCTTCATCATTTTTTCTTGGTACGATAGCACGTGGCCAGTGAAGAGGTTTAAGACATCCGGGTAATGTTCTCTGACGCTCGTCATGTGTAGATTGTTGGTATTTGACAACATTATCAAAGCTACCTGGCTTCGGATAGCCTTGAACATTTCAACTACGTTTCTGTTTTCCCAAAAAATATCCCCCCACCATTCCGCGAATGTCTCGAAGTCGATGGAGATATCCGGTCCGAGGAGTTCGCTTACTCTGCGGAAGAACGCAGCATCGTCAATCGAACCATTCTCGTAGTCTATTCGCGCGGTGCTGGATTTAAAATCTGCTGCAACGGCCTCGAAGGGACGCTTGCAGACATGTGCTAGTGCTCGATATGTACGATCACGATCGAACGCCATTAGTACGTTACCAAAATCGCAAATTACGGCACGAATCGGCGTCGACAATTTTCGCGCCGAACTGATATAGGGGCCGTCGATCAGTTCTACGTGTTCTAGCATTTCGCGCGTGTCCGGCAAACGATCGTTGTATTGAATTCTGAAAAGCCACTGTTTGGCCCAAGGCGCTCCCGCTGGTTGATCAGTGAGGAATTGATCGGCATGAGTTAGCAGATAGTCAGCGACTCCGATTGTGCCTGCGCCGTGAATTCCGCTCAGCCAGAAAACGCGCTTTCGTTCGGGTACGGCTGCTAAGAAGAGCAGCCCGTAATCGATCGCTCCTGAGCCTCGTTTGCCTCGAATGTCAACCGACGACAAGAACTCCTGTCCGTGCATGCTGGCAATTTTCAGAATAGGCCGCGGAGGGTCCGCGTGAAAGTAATCGACTACATACTCGTACTCTGACTGATACCATTGTTGTAAATCCCTCGCGCGGTCAGTGTGCTTTGTTGAGCCGATGATCACGAAATGAGCTGCGGCTCGCTCCGCTGTGAGTCCGGGGTCGCTGTTTAGAGGCTTCGGCACGTTTAAGTGGGGGAAGATCATTTGCTCCGTCTCGGTATCGGAGCGCCGAAACGTCTCCTTGTCACCTTCGTGGAGGATGGTACTCTTGGCTATAAAGACATCGCCGGTTAGCGCGAGCAGGCGTTTCCAGGTTCGTTTGCTGTGGAACTTCGCGAGCCATCGGAGGAGTAGCTCGCGCGCGCGTAAGCCCTCCCATATGATGACTACTAACAGCGCGACGACGAGATTAGTGAGAAAGCCGGTCAATGTCTCTCCGATACCTAGGAGTGTTCGAACGTAGCGTATTCCCTACCCCGGTGCTTCAAAATAACCAGAACTAGCTGGACTGACGACGTAGCTTCGGGGATCGCCTCTAAGCTCAGCGGGAATAGGCTATAATTCTCCTCCGGCGGCGACTCGCGCCTAACCTCCTGAGACCTTCCCCAGCGAAGGTCCGATGCGGAGGCAAAGGGGGGCATACTCCCGGGTTGGGTACTTGCGAACCTTCGTTCGAGGGCTTCGCTGCTGGGAGCGATGCTCGCGGACAGACGAAGGAGATTTCGCGATGCCAAGGCAGAAAGACCTGAAGCGCGTCGTTCGGGCGCGCATGCAGAAGACCGGCGAGTCGTACACCACGGCCCGTCTTCATCTCGTTCCCAAACCGGCTCCCGCTCCCGACTACGCGGCGCTTGCGCGCCTCAGCGATGAGTCGGTGAAGAAGGCCACCGGCTGTGAATGGTCCAGGTGGGTGTTCTCCCTCGACAAAGCCGGCGGCAAGGAGATGTCCCATCCCGAGCTGGTTGCGTACATCCGCGAGAAGTACAAGACGCCCGGCTGGTGGACGCAGATGGTGGCCGTCGGATACGAGCGCATTCGCGGACTGCGCGCGCACGGCCAGAAGCGCAGCGGCGAGTGGTCGGTCACGAAGAGCAGGACGATCGCGGTTCCGTTGGCGAAGCTATACGCGGCTTTCAGCAATGCCCGTCAGCGCGCGAAGTGGCTGCCCGGGGTGAAGTTGACCATTCGAACGGCGACGGCGAACAAATCGATGCGCATCCGCTGGGACGACGGCTCTCCCGTCGACATCGGGTTTTACGCGCGCGGCGAAGCGAAGAGTCAGGTGGCGCTCGAGCACAGGAAGCACGCCACCAAAGCGGATGCGGACCGCATGCGTACCTTCTGGAGCGAGCGGCTCAATGCACTTGCGGCGATGCTGAGGAAGTGAGTGATGAGGTGTGGTGCCGCCGCGCGGCGGCACCACATGTTTGTCAGGTTCAGTTGCTGCCACTTTTCCAGGCACAGACAAGAGTGTCTGTCTGTGCCATGCCACATCGGCCCTGCCAAGTACCGCCGCCGCTGATCGATTAACGAGCCGCAATGTGGCACAGACACTCTTGTCTGTGCCTGTAAGTCATTCACGTCAGCCTGGCTCGTCAGCCCGTGTACACCGTCCCCTCTTCGACGAAACAAAGCGGATTGCTCCACGGATCCTCCGCGTAGAACGACCGCTCGCCCCACGGCCGGACGACGATCCCGCCGCCGGGCGCATCGTGAACCGACTCCTGCGAAAGGCATCCGAGCTCCTTGGCCCGCGCGAAGGCGGCATCGAGATCCCGGACCGTGAAGTAAAGCGCCTTCGCTGCCGGGTAGGGCTTCCGCACCGAGGAGACATCGAGCACGGAGAGAGTCACCGGACCGCATTCGTAGTAGCAGCGCGCCCCCGGCTGCTTGCGCCCCTCCACATCGAGCAGCTTCGTGTAGAACGGAATGGCATCCTCGAGATTGCCTACCTCGATGTTGAGCCTGAAAAACTGCGGCACGTCATCCGACTTCTTCTTTGCGGGCATTTCCTTCTCCTTCCTCGGTTCAGGGTTCTTTGAAAAAATGGCCAAGCCAGTCCTTCACCAGCTTCAGCCGCTTCTGCTCGATCCGGTAGATGCGCATCCGCCCCTGCTTCTCGTGCGAGAGCAGGCCGGCTGCTTCGAGGACCTGTAGATGCCGCGTCGTCGTCTGCCAGGCGTGGGAAAAGGACGCCGCGATCTCCCCGGCGGTCATCGACCCGCCGTTGAAATAGACGGCCAGCAGGACCCGTCGTCTGGCCGCGTGGGCCAGGGCGCTGAATACGGCCTCGTAGGCATCCAGCCGTGCTTTCGAGTCGCGCTTCGCCATCGATGCGAACATTCAGCCATTTCGCTGAATATTTGTCAATGACATTCAGCACATTCGCTAAATATCAGTCCGGGCAATCGGAGCGAGGACGAGCAGCGGAATCTGGCTGCTGAACGCCACCACGCCGAGCAGCAGCTCCGAGCCGGTGAGCCGGTACACCAGCCAGCTCGTGGCGATGCGGGTGATCCACGTGCCGATGAGGGAGATCGACTGTCCCCGAAGAAGAGCCGGTAGTTGCGATGTCGCAGCGCGCGAGTGATGCCGGTTCAAGCGATCCTGTCCACGCAATTGATGTTCCCACGGCCGGCACGGCCGGCAGCGTTGGTTGCCCAAGGGTCCGCCGCCAGGAGCGCAGCGAACTTTCTTCCGCGCGAGCTCTCAGCTAGAATGCGCCGCCTCACGGAAATTTTGACGCGCCCGCCGCGTTAGTTTCCGTACCTTCCCGCAGTTCCTGACATCGTGGGGCCGTAGCTCAATTGGGAGAGCGCCTGAATGGCATTCAGGAGGTCGACGGTTCGATCCCGTTCGGCTCCACCAAATCTAACCATTTCCGCAAGAACAAGTTAGCGTCCGCTCTTCCCGCCGTCATTTCTTGTCGTAACGACGAAGTGTCTAGTTGCGCGTCTAACGCGCCGCCCAAGACGGTTTCGATCCATTCCGGGAAACCCCATCGCGGAGACACGATCCTTGCGCCTGGAGTGGCGCATGGACCTGAAGAATCTCGTGTCGCGCGTCGAGATTGCCGAGAGCCTCGGCATCCAGACGCAGACCATCGCGAAGTGGGAGCGCGAAGGGAAGTTTCCAACGGCGAAAGAGTACCTTTCGGATCGGCTGATCCTCTACGACCGGGAGGAAGTGTGCCGAACGCTAGAACTGCGGAGGGCGCAACGGCGACGCCGGATGCTCCCGCGCGGCAGTCGCGGATGAACCGTGGCCACAGGGCGCCTTCGCGGCTCGTCGGCTTTGACTACGACCCGCTAACCGGCACCGCCCGGTTCTCCATGTACATGCCCGGCACCGCGGGCCGTGAGCGCAAACGCGCGACCGTCGAAGCCAAGAGCTACGACGAAGCGGTACAACTCTGGTCGGAGTTCCGGGCCCGGGTAAAAGCGGGGAACGGCCGTCCGTCGCCCGAGGCTTCGACGTTTCGCGAGTTCATCGTCGGCTATCTGCCGCTCATCGCAGTGAACGTCTCGCCGAAGACGCTGCGCGACTACAAGTATGCGATCGACCGACACTTGATGCCCGCGTTCGGCGCGATGCGGCTGACCGAGATGAGCTCCGGCGTCGTGAACGTCTTCGGAGCGCGGCTCAAGGCGCAGGGCTACGCGGGAGCAACGGTCAATAACTACATGAACATCGCCGCTCTGCTCCTCGGCTACGCCGTCGAGTTTGATGCGATCGACGAATTGCCGCTCAAGAAGAAGTTGAAGAAGTACAAGGCGAACAAGCCGTGCAACGAACTCTCGGCCGAAGAACGCGCGCGGTTCCTCGCCGCGTTCGACGATGAAGTGGGCTTCCGCCGCTTTCTCTTAGAGACAATGCCGCGACCGAAAGCGATCGAGGTCCGTGACGGACAATTCGGTGCGCGCCGCGCGTACGGTGCTGGTATCCGCGCGGGGAGTGAAGCCGCGCGCGCCTATTTCCTGCGGTTCCAGCGATCGAGAGACCTCTTCATCGTGGACCTCGACTCCGGATTACGCGAGGGAGATATCACTGGACTGCGAATTCGCAACGTGTCTTTCAACGACGACTGGATTCGGCTCGTTCAGGAAAAAACCGGGCGAGAAGTCGTGATCCCGATGTCCTCCGCGTGCCGCGCCGCAATTGAACGCGCTATCTCAGATCGCGAGGTCGGGCCGGATGACTACGTGTTCGTGACTGTTGCCGGACAGCCTTACAGCGATTCGTCGCTTGGTCGCTACTTCGTGATCGCCAAACGGATCGCCGGCATCACTCGGCGCGTGCGGTTTCACGACCTGAGGCACACGTTCGGCAGCGACTTGGCGAACGCCGAACTCCCGCTGCCGTTCATCGGCAAAGTGATGGGACACACGAACCCGGCGACAACCGCTCGCTACGCGCGTCCCGACGCGCGTGTTCTCGACCGCGTGCGCCAAGCGCTCGACCGCGAACGAGCCTGAACTCTGAACTGCGCCGCCCCGACTCGGTGGCGCAGTTCAGACTTGTGCCTTCTTTCATCTGGCCTTACTTTTTTAGCGTGGACGCGAGTTCTTGAATCGCGGCAACTCGCCCCTTTTCTTTCGCGATCTTAGTGTACCGAGCGCGTTTCGAGACGGGGATCTGTCTGATCAGTCCGAGGTAACGACCCTGCAGTTGACGTGAAACAAGTACCTCGGGCGTGATGCGCGCGCGACGCCTGGTTGATTTTCGTCGACCGCGTAGTCCCGTCGAAGCCGAAGGCGGGGCTGGGAACACCGGAAGCCGAGGCGGGGCTGGAGGAGGAGGCGTCGGCAGCGTCGGAACAGAGGGCCGTGGACGAACCGGTTTCTTTGGCAAAAGGGGGCGCGGGGTAGTCGTCGCGGCACTCACGCCAGCGGCAGCGCGAAGCCGCTGCAGATGCGATTCCAGATCGGAGATCTCCCTCTGCATGTCGGAGACATAGCGGTTTACTTCAACCAGCGAGACACGCCCTTCTCGGATCAATCGATCGAGGACGTAGCTCGCTTGGCCGGGAGTGAGGCTAATCGAAGAAGTGACCGCGTGTCGTGGCACATGTACCTCCTACGGATATTCCGGCCGGAATGTAGCTACGAATGGTAATACATCAGACTGCATCTATACTCATTATGGGGACTGTTCGATGCCAAACGGCGATGACAAAAAGGAGACGCCCGACGATAAGTACGAGCGGCAAATACAAGATTACTTCACGGCGGTCGCAGCGGAACGCAACCGTTTCATCACGTCCAAAACGGATCAACAGAAGACCTATGACCAGACCATCCTCACCTTCTCGTCAGGAGCAATCGCGCTTTCGCTGACGTTCGTCGAGAAGTTCGCACCGGTGCCAACCTGCCCGTGTCTGCTCTACCTCGCGTGGGGCGGCTTCGGCCTCGCGATTCTGTCTGTCGTCTCTTCGTTTATCGTGAGCCAAAGAGCTTTTCAGAATGAGATTGATTGGATCGACGAGACATGGGCAGCCGTGCGAGACGACAAGGAGCCGCCCACGGAACGGGCGAATCGGTATTCGACTCTCACCGAAGCATTGAACGTATTGTCCGGCTTGGCATTCGTCGTTGCATTCCTGTTTCTCACCCTCTTCGGCGTGAAAAATTGGCCGACGAAGAAAGACGAGACCCTAAAGGGCAAACCGATCAAGATTGAGATCACCGGCGAGGTGGTCCCGGGACGGACGACTTTCGGCCAGGCACCAACACCGGCAACGCTTCCGCCCCGGCCGGTGCCCCCTGGACAGCAGGCGACGAGCGGCGCGACTTCCGGACAAGCGACCATGGGAACAGCGAAGAAATAGGCAGAGAGCAGTTCTTCCTATCGCGCCCAGCGCGCTGATCGGTGATTTCCGCGTTATCGCATTCTCCATTTCCATTTCGATCCATTCCGAACCAATTGCTCCGGAACTTCCTACCGTGGTCGCGTCGGCAACGACACAGACCACGAAAGGAGGTTCGCATGGAGCAATTTGATGAAACAGAAAGCCGCAGCGCCACGCGGCGTCTGCGGTGCGTACGGCAGATCGCCGACGCGGACGAAGAGACGCTGCAGATCGTGAGTTCGGTTCTTGATCGCGTTCTGCCAGCAGAAAGGCCGGAGCGGAAGAAGCGGGAGCGGCGGCAACGCCGCGATAATGAGAAAGGCGGACTGGCATGAGAAGAGGCCGGGCAGTCTTTCTCGTCCTTTTTGTCACGGCGCTCGGATGGGTGGGATGCGGCAAGAACGCGTCGACGATCGCAGCATGGTTCGGCGCGACGGACAAGCCGCAGTTGGTGCCGATCACGATCGACATTCTCTGTGACGCGAGCTCCGGCGCCACCTGCACTGCCGATGCGCTGCGTGAGGTAACCCAGGAAGCACTTCGCGAGGCGGCAGAGCGTCCCGGAAGTGCGGTTCGGCTCTGGATGCAGGGCCGGAACATCGAGACTACGCGGTTGATCGCCGTTGCCAAGAGTCCGGAGCGTCGCGTTGCTGGTCGTCGCGCGCGAGCCGAGACCGAAAAGCGCTGGGTCGCGAAGGAGTGTGCAACGCTGTCGTCGGCGGGTGCGAACGCCGCGCGGAAGCGGATGCGCCGCTCGCCGATCGCGGAGTCGATCGGCATCGTTGCGCTCACGCCATCGCTCGTGCGTGGCAAGCGCGAGATCATCGCAGTCACTGACGCGCTCGAGGTCTCGGACTACGGCGAGTTTGAGTGCGGCAAGCTTCCCAAGCCGGAGCGTTTCGCGCGCTCGCTGGCGCTGCACGGCGTGCTGCCGCCCGGCTCGCTCACAGGCATAGCCGTCCGATTCTGCCACGTCGATCTTGGCGCAATCGACGGCGGCAGATGCGCGGTGTCGCTCGGCCGCGCCGCCGAGATCCGCGCAATCTGGCGCGCGGCGCTCATAGCCGCTGGCGCCTCCACCGTCGAAATCCGCTCTGGCGGAATCGAATCAGAAGCAATCTCAGAAAAGGAAACCATCAATGATCAGAAAACTCAATCAGAGTGATCTCGAAGCCAGGGCGCGCGAGGACGCGCGCCTCGGTATCTACGAGCCCGACGCCTACATCACGGCGACAATCGGGCCGGAGCCATCTTTCGACCCGGTTGGCAACCTCCGCCACGCGAACGTTGGATCGCGTCTGCAGAACCCCGCCATCGAGGAGGGCGAAGCCGACATGCGGCGGGAGGAGGACGAAATGGCACGGCACCCGTCCGCCCATCTCCTTTTCGTCTTCCTTGTCGTGCTGCTCTTCATGGAGTGTGCGGGCGCGATCTACGTCATGCGTACGATGGGTGTGGAGTCGCCGGAGCGGGTCGTGTTCGGGACGGCGCTCGCCGTCTGTATCTTCTTCATGACCTGGCTCTGCTCGCGCGCCAAGAACCGGATCGTGTCGATCGGCGCGCTCTCGGCGCTCGGGCTTCTCGTCGCCGCGCTCACGATCGTGCGCGTGGACGAGAACACCGGCGAGGGCGGGACGCGGGCGATGGGTTGGGCGACGGCACTCATCATGATGGCCGTTACGGTCGGCCCCGCCGTCATGGCGGAACACGTCCTCCGTCTCGTCGGTCCCGTGCTGCCGGTTGTGCGGCGCAGGTACCGCGTCCGCCGCCGCGTGGCGCAAGCGCGTTTCAGACAACGCACCGCTACATGGTTCGTGAACCGCGTCGCCTCACGTCGCCAGGAGTGGCAGCAAACGGCGGCGCGCATTCGGGCATCTTACGACATCGCGCACCGGGCGGCTCGCGCCGAACTCGGCGACTCACCGTTTCAAACGTCATCTCCAGGCGCGCTCGTGCCGTACCGCAGTGAACGCAACACCAACCCCTCATGAAAGGAACGCCGAATGGATACTTCTCTCGCTCTCTCTTCAGAATCTGACGTGCAGCACGTACCGGCCCGCATCGAGGTGCTGACCGCCGGCGCGAATCGCGGCGCGCGCCTCATGCAGCCCGCGATCGGCGCCTTCAATCGGGCATCAACGCGATTCGCACTCACGCCCGTCTATGTAGATCCCGTTCCCGAACGCGCAGCTACGCTCGCGCGGGAGGGCGTGCTGCACGGCATCGGCAGCCGCTCGATTGAGGCACGGATCGAGGAGGTGCTGCCGTCGCGCTCGGGCGAGCACTTCCCGCTAATCGTGAGCGTCGATAACGCGCAGGCGGTCGCCTCCGCGCTCGACGCGGCGATTAGCGGGCAGCGGCCCGTGCTTGTCTACTTTCTCGTGCGCATGCCGAACGAGGAACTGCTCGGCATCCGCGCCGTGCTCCAGGAAGGCGATGCCGAGAACCAGAGGATCGGCGCGCGTTTCTTCCGCAAGCTCGGCGAGGTGACGGCGCGCTCCGGCGCCTCGGCCGTCGTGGGCAATCAGGGCCGGCCAGAGCACCTCGCGCTCGAACCGGCATACCGCGCCTGGTTCGCCGAGCACATGAACGCGAACATGACGAAGCTCGTCGCTCACACGCAGCCGGAATCCGATCCGTTCGAGGTGACGACGGACGGCCGCAAGACGATGTCGCTCATGCTGAAGGACAGCACGAGCGGCTGGACAGACCCCTCCGACCTCGCGCGCGCGATCGTCGAACATCCGTCGATGCCGATCACCCGCGGCCGGGACTTCGCGGTGGGTGAGATCGGGCCGGATGGCGTGAGACTTCACGTCCTCCGCGTGCGCGCGACGGACGGCAAGGCGGCGATCAATGCCTCGGCGATCGTCTCGCCGGACGCATACCGCGCCGCAGACGCCGAGCGGCGCGATGCGATCCGGCGTCAACTCGCCGAAGCTGTTGCACGTGCCGAGCGGCAGACCGTCTCCCGCACGAGGCCGATCTTCACGACCGACTAACGGAAGAAACAGTCGTAGACGTCGACGCCGCCTTCGGGCGGCGTTTTCGTTTCGATCCGTTCCGCAATGGGCCGCAGGGTTGCCGGTACGGTCGACGCGTGATGCAGACCCTGAATGCGCTCCTCGAACTCACCTTGGTCGTCGCGGTCTTCTTCTATTTCGCCGGTTTCATCGCGCCGCCGCCGTTCCGTTGGCGGCTCTGGCGCTGGGCGGTCGGGCTCGTGGCGGCCGTCTTCATGATCGCGCTTGTCGTCGTCGAAGTGCGCGCGCATCCCATCGCGGCCTCCTGCATCGCCGCGGGCACGTCGCTCATCGCGTATGGTGCCCTTCGAATTCGCCAGGAGTACCGCGAGCGTGGGCACCGGCGTCCCGCGCCTACGCCGTTCCTGAATCTGCGCGTCACTGGGAAGACGGCCGTCGATCTGGAAGACGAAGCTCCTGTTACCGAGCATGAGGAGCACGAGTGAGTCTCCTCGATGTTCTTTTTGCGGCGAACCGGCGAGCCTCGTATCAGCGTGCGCTGCGACACGCCCGCTCACGAGTCACCGTAGACGGCGAAGCCGAAGCGCATCGGAGGGTCGCTCGCGAACTCACGCCTTCGAGTGGCGGGTTCACATTCGGGACATTCGGACCCGACGCTGATCCGGTCCAGCTTGCGGACGATACGGCGCTCGCAAGCGCGCTCGTCATCGGCGCGAGCGGCTCCGGCAAGACACGGTTCATCCTTGGTCTCCTACAGAACGCGATCGAGCGGTCGCTCCTACCTGGCGTCGCCGGAGTCCTCGGCGTTGACCTCGAACTCGTCGACCCGAAACAAGAGACCTTCGACCTCCTCTCGCAATATCTGGCCGCGTTGTGGCTCGCGGCTGATGCCGCGACGCGAGAGCGCATCGCTTCGGCTGTCCGCGTCATCGATTGGTCGAGAGATGCCGTGACGCCCGTCGCTCCATTTGACAACATGGCGGGCGAGGTATCGAACACCTACCTCGCGTTTCTCCGAACCGATGTAGCGATCCAGGCCGGCGAGCACTCCTACTCCGGCGCGCTCCGACAGGCTTTCTTCATGTTCGCGTGCGTGTTGGTCGAGCGGCGGTTTCCGCCGAACTACCGATTTGCCATGCGGTTTCTCGATGACGAGACCTACCGCCGCCGCATTCTCGAAGGCGTTGCGGATGGCGACGTGCGGGCGTTCTTCGAAGAGGCGAAACACAGCCTCCCGAAGCAAACGCGCGATGCGCTCCTGCGCCGCATCCAGTCCGACATGTCCTTCCCCGAGGTGCGGCTCTCGGTCGGCATTCCGCCGCCAGATCTCGACGGCCTTCTCCCGCGCCGAGCGACGCCAATCGTCCTCGGCAACTATGGATCTTCGATGACGCTGCCACTCGCGAAGGGAAAGGAACGCGCGAGCTATCGGTTGATCGACGTCCTCCTGTCCGCGCCGCGCCGCGACCCCCGGCGGCGCGGACTCCTTGTGATCGACGAATCGCCAATGCTCCTCTCGGAAGAGAACGAGCTCACCGCCGCCCTCATGGAAGGCGCACGCACGCTGCGGTCCGCCGGTATGGGTGTGCTTTTTGCGGCGCAGGACTTCGCCAATGCGCTGCCTTCGCAGATCGTGCGAACGCTGATGCTGAACACTCGCTGGTGGGCGGTCTTCCAGTCACGCGAGGAGGCCGAGTGGATTTATCCGCACATCGTGAGGACGCAAAGCGATACGTCCGAGGCCGAGCGCCACCGCGAATTCGTGCGCACGATTCAGAACCTGCGGCGCCAGCACTTCTATCTCTACGTGAAGGGCCACAGCGCTCTGCCGCTGCGTGCCCCCGATGTCGGCGATCCCGCGTTGCGGTCTGCCGCAGAACTGCGGGCGGTCTTCCGGCGCGAGATCGCGTCGCGCTCCACGATCGCGGCGCGAACAGCGGCAGACCTCATCGCGAAGTGGGAAGCGGAAGTCGTAGATCAAGCCTCCGTGCTGCCCGCTCCGCCCCCGACCAAAGCCCGCTCTCCGCGCGGCATTGAGCAACTCATGAAGGATCTCGGACTCGGAAAATGACTGGACTCCACACCGCATCGAAGAAGCGATTCCCGACACGACTTGTCGCTCTTGCTCTTCTCCATCTTCTAGCGGCGCCGGTGTACGTCGTTCGTTTTCTCGTGCGGACGGTCCGAACACTCGCGCGATTCAGAGCGGTGCGGCGTGGTTCGATCGAATGCCCGCATTGTCACGCTGGAAACGTGATTGACCTGCTCGCAACCTGCCGGCGCTGCGGCGTGACTGAGTTCGGCCCCCGCCTCCACTGCTCCAATTGCGGGCAGACGAATAGTGGCTTCGCTTGTGACGCCTGCGGCGCGCTTATTCGGGTGCTCTGATGCACGATCCCCGGAGGGCGCAGCGGCTATCGCCGCGGGATATCGCGGCGCTTACCTTTGTCGGCGAAGGCTTCGAAGTGGCGCAGTACCAGCTCCAGGCGGCGATCTTCCCGGCGGTGTCGGCCGTAGTGGTGTCACATTTCGTGAAGCGGGCAGTCGTGAGCGGCTGGATCGCGGTGGAGCGGTGGAACCGCGTGGGGATCAATCGGCTGCGGTTGACGGCAAGTGGCCGTCATATGTTGATTGCTCACGGTGCTGATCCTTCGTCGCTTTTCACGCCACGGCGACCAGTCGCGACAAAGGATCTGGCGCACACGCTCTGGATCAACGACCTTCGCGTCGTGTTCCTCAAAAGCGAAATACCGTTTGACAGAGTCGTTCCCGCCTGGCAGTTGCAGCGGCGCCTTTCGCCGCCGCCTGCTGCCATCCCGGATGTCTTAGCGATTCGGCAAGCCGATGCCGGCGATCCAGGGCTTCTGTGTGCATGCGAAGTCGATCTCGGCGGCGAACGCCTCGCGAAAGTGTTCCTGCCAAAACTTATCAAGTTGAAGAACGTGGTCCGGGATTGGAGTGGCGACTCGCGTTCGGCTGTCCTTGTTTTTACGAGAGGCGCGCAGCGCGCAGCATCAATCAGAGAACTGCTCAGGTCCGTGGTACGCGACCACCTGGAAACGGTCGTTCATGAGCTGCCGACTGTCGGCGGCGTTGAAGGTCTTGCTGTTTTAGCGCGCGTGTTGGCCGTTTACTCGATCCGTTAAGACAATTTAACGGCTCCGACCGCGCATGTCGCTCATGACACGAGAGTTACGAGCGGCGTGCGGGGGCGGCTTGTCGTCAACCAAGTGGAAGTTGGCAATTTGTCGGACGCCGCTGGCGAACGTCCTCTGCCTCGGGGCGATCCTCCGCGTCGCTTACCGCCAATCCTGTTTCGTTCCGTTTGGAAAGTTGCGCACTCCCCAGCCGTAGCCTCGACGCGTGCAGTTCAAAAACAACGAAAAGGGAGCGATTTCTATGAAGAACACAAGCAGAACGATCACCTCTATTACAGCCGAGAGTGCGCTCAAACTCGTCGAAGCGGCGCTAGCCGCGGGCCAGAACCTTGGCCTCGCGGTGTCAGTCGCGGTATGCGGTCCGGAGTTGAGCCTCATCGCATTCGCGAGAGCGGATGGCGCCACTCCGCACAGCGCGGAAACGTCGAGGCGGAAAGCGCAAACGGCCGCGTCAACCGGCAAGTCGACGGGTTGGATGGGCGCCGAGCTCGCGATTTCTCTGCCGCTCGGTACGGGCAACCTCCTCACGAACATACCGGGTGGCCTGCCCGTGCGCGACGCGGGTGCGCTCATCGGCGGCCTCGGCGTCGCCGGGGGCAGCGTCGAGCAGGACGTGATCGTGGCGACGGAAGCACTGCGCATCCTGAACGGAGAAGACCAGGCCTAATCAACGCATCTCGGACTCGCGTGCTCGGAATGACCGAGCACGCGACCGGAGCCGATCGTGACCATGACCAGCATCGCATCGCAATCTTTCGCGGGGACCGACATCGTCGGCGGGGTCCTTCATGGCTTCAAAGTATTTTGTTCTCTTACTCCTTCGTCCTTCGCCGCGAAGATTCGGCACTTCGACGCGGACCAACGAAAAAGAACCGCCGGAATCTTCGTCGACGTTCTGCGCGCCACGACCACGCTCAATGTCATCGGCGCGCGCGGCGTGGAAGGCGTTCATCTCGCAGTGAAACCGCAACTCGGCGGCTACGACTTCACGCCGCCCGTATTCCCCGAAGCGAAGTGGCTTTTCGACGGCGAGGAGCACGGCCGGCCGATCGCGGGCGGTTTGATCGGCAATTCGCCCGCTGCAGCGGCGAACGAGCAGTTCGGCGGCGCGTTCCTCAAGTTCTTCAGCACGAATGGCGCGCGGGCGCTCGAAGCGCTCGTGGAATCACAGTTGGGCGGCGTCTACCTCATGTCGATGGCGAACATCGCGACGACCATGGCGAAGGTCGCCGCCGTCGGCTATGAAAACATCTGGCTGCTCGGCGGCGGCTTCTACGGCGCGATGACGCTGGAGGACACGGTCTGCTGTGGACGGGCGATCGCGTGGCTTGTCGAGCATGCGGAGAGGCGTGAAGCCGATCTCGATGATGAATCGCGAATCGCGCTCCACGCTGCGGCGACGTACGAAGAAGACAATGACCGGCTGGTGCACGATCTCGGCGATTCGCAAGTCTCCAAGCTGCTTCACATGATCGGGCACGGCGCGGACGTGTCTATTTCGGTCGACGGCCGGGGTCTCTCGTCGCGTCTTTGGTTGCGGATGCGCGACACGATCATGAGTCTCACGACGGTCGGCGCAACGCACCTCCTGGTGCCTCAATATCTCTCGGCGGTGCGGTCATGACGGCGGTGTTGACTCTCGAACCGGCTTCGCCGGCACCGGCACGGCTGGCCTTGCCGTTTCCCGAAATCATTGATTTGTCGATCGGCGATCCGGCTGATCCGACCCCGCAGCAGTTCAAGGACGGACTGGCCGCGCTCCTTACTGATCCTCGCGTCGACCACTATCCCGATCCGGTGGGCGATCCGGCGCTTCTCGAAGCTGTCGCGGCGTACTACCGCCGCAGATTTGGTATTAATCTCGATCCAGACAGCGACATCTGTGTAACCTCCGGCGCCCTGCCGGCGCTGAGTCTCGCGCTAAGGGCCGCGGCAACGACGCGTCAGGTCTGCGGTTACGCCGAGCCATCCTACTTCGGCATCCCATACGCGATTCGCGCTGCCGGACTCCTGCCGCAACCGATCAGATTTGAAGATCTCCTCGGTGATAACGACCGCGTCGACAAGGAGTTCGCGCGATTCGAGAACGGCAGTTTCGTGCTCAACACCCCGCACAATCCGACGGGAACTGTCCTAGCGCCCCATGAGCTTTACCGGATCGCGGCCGCCGCCCGCGCTCACCGCGTTGCTGTCGTGGCGGATGGCGTCTATGCGGAGTTGTTCGGTATCGAACGGCCGGAAAGTTTCCTAGGATTCGATCCCAACTCGGTCGAGATTTCCAGCTTCAGCAAGACATTCCGCATGTGCGGATGGCGATGCGGATTTGTCGTGGGGCAGGGTGGGTGGATAGCGCGGCTCCGGGACCTTCGTCAGAACGCCGACAACGGCGTCCCGCTCGCGATACAGATCGCCGCTGCAGGTCTTCTCGACGACATGACCGGCGTCGACGAGTTTCGCGCTGAGATCAACGAGCGACGCGCCTTTCTCGCCGACCGGCTCGAACCGTTTGGTTTCACGGTGAATACAGCCGCACTCAGAGCCGCCGGCACCAACTTTCTCTGGGTCGGCATGCCGAGTTCATTTTCCTCTTCAGCGGAGGCGAGTGGCGTGCTCCTGTCCGCCGGAGTGAACGTTCTTCCCGGGTCAATGTTTGGTGTGGCAGGAGAAGGATTCCTCCGCTTCTCACTGAACTTCCCGATACCTGTTCTCGATGAAGTGGCTCGGCGTATCGAAGGAGCACTGGATCAGAAGGTCGAGAACCAGCGCTATGCGATCGATGCCTGCGAAGGAGCTTTGACATGAACCTCACTGACGACCAGATTCGCGCATTCGACAGAGACGGTTACCTCGTTTTCCCGGCATTTTTCTCCCGCGAGGAGATTGACATCGTCGCTGCCGAAGTTCCGGCACTCCTGGCCGGAACCGATCCCGGGCTGTATCGGGAGTCGGACGATGCGGCGGCCGTGCGACTTCTCTTCGATTGCCACAACCGTAGCGAAGCATTCCAACGGCTATCGAAACATCCCCGCCTCATTGGCCCGGCGCGCCAGCTCCTTCGAGAGGACATCTACATTCACCAATCGCGTCTGAATCCGAAGATGGACTTTTCAGGGGCGTCCTGGCCATGGCATCAGGACTACGGCGTGTGGGCGCGGGACGACCGCATGGCCGCGCCGCGAGCGCTGATGGTCGCCGTCTTTCTCGACGAATCGAACGCTGCCAACTCTCCTCTGCTTATCGTCCCGGGCTCGCAGTCGTTCGGAATGGTGGAGTCGGTTTCACGCGCGGAAGGTTCAGCAGAGACGTACTCGGTGATGACGATCGATCGGTCCACGTTAGTCGAACTTGTTGCTGGCGGTGGCATCGTTCCACTCATCGGCCCTCCGGGAACCGTCTCCTTCCTGCATTGCAATATCGTGCACGGGTCCGGGAACAACATCACGCCGTGGCGGCGCGCAATCTTCTACATCAACTACAACGCTGTCTCAAACGCCTGCACCAACAGTTCGCGACCAGCCTATCTCTCGAATCGAGATTTCTCTCCCATCAGAGCCTTGCCGGACGGTTGCCTGGCAGAGTTGGCGAATGTGCGCGACTAGCCGCGTCCATTTGGTCTCGACAGTTGCGGTCGCCGCACCTAATGATCTGGTTCACATGAGTTACGCGCGGGAGGTGCTCTTGGAACATCTGTCAGACCTCGATTCGAACTACTGCTATTCCGTGAAGGAGCTCGCACTCGTCTGGAACATGTCCGCCGAATCTATCCGGCGGCTCTTCGTACGCGAACCAGGGACGCTAATCTTCAAGTTCGCGTCGACGGGACGCCGCACGTATCGCAGCATTCGCATCCCCGGGAAGGTAGCGCTCCGTGTGCAAACGCGGATGACCGTGGTCGCTCCGGAGCCCAAGCGGTAATCCGTCCTCGGGTGCTGATAGGAGAGTGCGTGCCGCTGCTCGAAGCCTTGGCAATTTTGCGGCTGACCGCGTTGCATCAAACGCAGACAGCATTCGGAGAAATGTAAGAGTGACAGTAGAATTCTCGGATGCTGTGGATTCCACGCGATTGGCGTAGCACAGAGACCCCCGGGAAACGGGTCCTTCGGCGTGCGGCGCCCCTCGCCTTCGGAGCTTTCGCGACAGCAAGTCACGGTGACGACGACGAGTTGATGGAGGGTGGAAGCGGCGTCTTCACTCACCCGTTTTCAGGATTGACCGCGAAGCATATTGGGCGGCATTTTCTGAAACTCGATACTCGACATGAACACCCGCCAAAGACGAGGTTCATGACTCAGTACTCCACAAGCTTGTTTCAGCACCTGAACCCGTTGGATGAACCTGATGCTGCAGAGCACTCAGTATGGCATGTCACGCATGTTTGGGACTCGCCACTTACGGACATTTCGGCTGTGCAGGTCGCGCCAGTGGAAGGCACTACCAACGACCCAGCAGGCTATTTCCCCTGGCAACTCCTGCCACCCCCGCTTGGCGAACGGGTGTACATGATTGGATTTCCTGGTTTCACGCTTCATGACTTTCCGAAAACGGACCGGCTCGGGATAGATATGGCTCTCACGTTTCAGCCCGCTAGCGTGATCGCCGTTTATGCCGAAAGGCGAGGGAGAGGCATGCTCAACTATCCCTGCTTCGAGGTGGACCGAAGTGTCGACCCGGGGTTCAGCGGCGGCGCGGTGATCTTCGAAAACGCGCTATGTGGCATCGTATCAGCGGCAAGCTCGTTCGAAGAAAAGACGTGGTGCTCAACATTGTGGCCGCTGGCGTTTCTAGGCCTAGAATCCGAGCTATCGTCGGACATCAGAATGGGAGACCTCTTCGAATCGAGAGCGATTCTGACCCTTGACTGGCATAATGTTCGCGACCGCATCGAGGAACGGGAGGATGAGTTCGGCCATTCGTACGCGGCAATCGATTCCGTCTAAATTAAGCAGCAGCCGAACGACTCACTTGGCGCTCGACGGAACCCCGCAGTCGATGATTCTTGCGCGAACGGTCACTCCAGCGGATAGTAGCTCCGCGGTCGCATCCAGTGTCACGGCTTAGCAAGGTCGCACGATTCTCAGCATGCGCGACCGGTCGTGTTCGCTGGAACTACCTCGCGAAACTTGGAGAAGGCCGTCTCCACCGGCCGCAGTGAGCCGCATTTTCCGCAGTATGGTCGATGGTGGCGTTTGCGGGCAGGGACGACGCGAATCCCGTCCATACTCACAACGGCAACCCGATGCCCGACCGGGGCGGGCTGGGGCACGTACTCTCGTCTCTTCAGTAAGTCACGGAGAACTCCCGACACGGATTCCGGCTAAATTCCACTATTTCAGAGGTTCCCTAACGAAGACGTACCAGCTCGTCGTATAACGAGCCGCGATTTCTAGCCTACTCTTCAAACGTGCACGCAGTTCAGTTGCGATGATTCGCTGCCTTTCGGCTGGTAACACCGCAACGTAACTCCGCGTCAGAACGCCTGCGACAACCTCGTCAAGCGTACGCTGACGTTCCCACCCGACGGACTCTTCCCGGATGAACTGAAAGGGGCCTGTGCTCTCTACCACGTCAGGCCACGACTCAACGCCGCGCCACGTCGACGACGGGGGTTCGCTATACTGCTCCACGCACTTGTCGATCATCCGTTCGACACCGGTATCGACATCGCGGAAATTCCAGATCAACCCTAAGCGACCGCCCGGTATCAACGCGTGGGCAATCTCCGCGAGTGCCCGGCTGGGTTGCAACCAATGGAATGCCTGTCCGATCGAGGCCGCTCGAAATCGCGCCGACTTGAACGGCAACAACTCGGCACTCCCACAGACGACAGAGCCTCGGTGTCTCCCTGCCAGCAGCATGCCGATCGCAATATCGACACCCGTAACCTGACATCCTGCGTCAGCGAGCTTAGTCGCGAGCGCTCCGGTGCCACACGCGATATCAAGTACGCTGCCGCCGATACATCTAAGTTCCGCGACGAACGCCTGCGTTGACGCCAACGGGTACGTTGGTCTAACACGGTCATAGAGACAACCATTGACAGCGTTGTATGGATTAGCGGTGTCGAGGGGACGGTCGGAGTCGCTCATTGCCAAATGCCTTCGAATGCAATCCGCGTCGATAGATCTCGACTCGGAGAATCTCTTCTAGGCGAACATTGGATAAGATCACATCTGCGCCGAGATGATCCAGCAGCGCGAACTGGCTCTGCTTTGTGGGTGCCTCGAACTGCACACGATTCAAGTCACCAAGCGAATGGACTATCTGATCAACGAACGTACGGTTCAGTTGACCATCCTGGTCGAAGAGGCCGATTCCTATGGCTGATTCCGCCGCTTCGACGACGATCTGTTCCGCGCCTGCATCGAGCCATGCCTTAGCCTTGCGAATCTCGTCTTGCAGGGCCGTAGATGACAGCGGCCCCGTAAACTTTGCGCCGATTTCAAACTGGACCGCCAAACCGCGCGCTCGACACCGCCGAACGATATCCAGTGGATCGAGTGCGCTGGCGGCAAACCCCTCGCCGGCCTCGATTCGATCAAACCCTACCGCTGCGCAGGCGTCTAGATATTCGTCCAGCGCACCAAGTGCCACAGCGATTTCAAACGGGCCGCCACCGGCTACGATCCTCACGCCGCATACGCGTGCGCTTGAAACCTTTCGATGCAACGCTGGCTCTGCAGCGATGAGCCACGTTGCCATTGACAGCTTGAGGAGGAGAAGAAGATGCCCGCTCTGCTGGACGTGAGCCGTGAACGTAGCCTCGTCATAGCCCGGATCAAAGGGTACTAATCGAGGCGGCATCGTTGGAACGCCAATCGCCTCAAGGAATACTTCTCTTGCCGTCATGTTTCGGCAAGTATAGCCGGGCTCAGCATGAATGGGGAAATCGACGCGATTCTCCGAAAATGGCGGAACGACGACTGGACCGACACGGAGGCGCTCGATCGCGCACGGTTCGTGTCGTCGCTACCTATTATCGCTATAGGTGGGTGCGCCCGGAGTGGTACGACGCTGTTGCGTGTCATGCTCGACACGCACTCACTCATCTCCATCGGCCCGCCGTCCAATGTTTTCGTTCCCACCCCGATCGCGTTTGACGAAATAGCATTTCGGTACGACATCCCGGTCGATGCGCTAAGAGAGCTCGATGCCGGAGCGGCGGATCGCGCCGAGTTCATCGACCGATTTGCGCAGCGCTGTCTCGCGCAAACCGGCAAGATTCGATGGGGCGAGAAAACAGCACGCAACTTGCTACGCTTCGACTGGATTCACGAACACTTTCCACGGGGTGTCACGATAAACGTCATTCGGGACGGGCGCGACGTCGTCTGCTCTTTGCGAACGCATCGGAAGCGACGCGTGGTAAACGGTGAGCTGCAGCCAACGGGTAACGTGCTTCCGCTCGAGTCTTGTGTGGACCGATGGCTTCTCTCCATGGAGATCGCGCGTCATTACCGGGGTGTCCCTGGGTACTATGAAGTTTACTACGAGGATCTCGTGTTGCGAAGCGAGGTCACGCTCCATCAGATCACCGAATTCTTGGCTGTGCCCTATGAAGAGTCTATGCTTCAGTTCCACACCGTAGAGACTCCCTATCGTGATCCGCTGCGCTTTCCGCAGAACGTTGAGGCAACGCGGCCGCTCTCCGCGGCTTCCATAGGCCGCTGGCGCCGCGATTTGAGCGATTCGGAGCAGCAGTACGTCACCGGCCGGCTTTACCCGACCTTGAAAGCGCTTGGTTACGGCGTAGGGCAGTTGTAAGTGTTCTCAATCGCCAGCAAGATACGTGGCGATATCTACTTTGCGTTCAACTGTGCCGCGGAACATAAGGGCGCTAACGTATTCGCGAAGGGACGCAGTCGCGTCGAGACGCGCCGGTACAGGAACAAAGTTCCAAGCGCTGAGAGAGCGAAAATAGTCAAGCGCCTGGCTTTCCGTATAGCGCTCCGATGTGGTGAAATGCCTCACTTCGATATCTCTGAGGCCCGCCCTCGCCAAATCCGCTCGCGGGTCATAACGGGACTTGCGACGCGGTATGTCCACACCAGCAAAGCGCCGCATGATTTCTTTCGCGGCGGAGTCAAACGGTCCGACGCTGCTGCGGTTAACGACTAGAAACATGCCGCCGGGCTTGAGAACACGCCTCATCTCACGTGTCGAAGATGGTTGCGGGAACCAGTGAAATGCGCTGAACGCAGCGACGATATCGAAACTGGCGTCATCAAAGGGTAAAGCGTTGGCGGTGGCGGCGCGGTATGTAATTCGCGGATCGTAAATGTGCCTTGCTATCGTGAGCATCCGCTCCGAGATATCTACACCTGTTACATGGACACAACGCGGAGCCAGTTGACGGGTCGTTATGCCGGTTCCACAACCGACATCGAGAAGGCGAGATGAGTGAATCTTTAAACGGGACCAAAGATAATCGAGCACGAATTCAGGCACGCCCTTGCGGCCGGCCTCGTACTGCTTGGCCTGGCCGCCGAAGCCGCCGGACGATACTGTTTCACGCACGTTAGAGTAGTTGTTCGATGGAAGGACCGTTGGCTCAGAATCCAGCGGAGAGCGAAAACGCTAGAGATAGCGGTGACCTGCAACGGCCATGGGGAGGTCGACGTTCGTATGTTACCACGCGGCCACGCTGGTGTTAACGAGGATCATCACAGCGAAGGGGTTTCTGTCGAGAGGCGGTGCTGTCCTGCTCATCCGGTGCCCCGTAGCTCTCGATGAAGATTCCGAGGTCATCATGCGCCGACTTGGCGCGAGCCGGCGCCGATGAGTGCCGACAACTGGTTCGTTGCTTTGATCTGTTGCACCGAGTTCCTTCGCGGCAGTCAGAAACCGCGAAGCGGTGCTGACGTTGCCAAGCTCTGGGGAGTCTATGGCGTTTGGTGCGTCGGCGCGCCCCTCGGGTTCAACGAGCGTCGGCCACGAGCGTGGCGGTTAGCACGAGCGGTTTCTGGAGCCATCCCATCAGAGGAGTGATGGATGGTGATGAAATCCCTACCCTCCGCAGGGAAAGATGCTTTGGGGTGGTGGGGCGCGAGACTCTTCACGCGTCCCTTTGGACCAGCGTCCCTTCATCGAGGGGGTAGGGAAAACCCACGAAACGTCCCTCCTATAAGTAAGCCACCCAATCGAACCGAGAGGAGCGTTGCCATGCACGCATGCCGCCGTAGTTCGGTCGTTCTCGTCGTTTGCCTTTCCTACGCCTTCGCGCTGCCCTCGCTCTTCGCGTGGGGACGAACCGGTCATCAGATCGTGGCCATCGTCGCGGCGCGGGGGCTCAGCCCGGCCGCGGCGGCCCAGGTCGCGACCCTCCTGGGCGGCAAATCGCTGGCTGACGTCTCCGCACTGCCGGACACTTGGCGCAGCACGCAGCCGGAGACCGCCGGCTGGCACTTTGTGAACGTCCCGAAGGACGACACCGCCTACGACGAAACCCGGGACTGCCCCCCGCAGAATAGCGAAGTAGGCCGCAACTGCGCGGTGGCGGCGATCGAGCACTTCAAGACCGTTGTCGCGGACCGGACCGCATCGAAGCAGGCGCGGGGACGTGCGCTCACCTTCCTCGTCCACTTCGTGGGCGACATCCACCAGCCGCTCCACAGCGCCGACAACAACGACCGCGGCGGGAACAACATCACGGTGACCTGGTTCGGACAGGCGACGCACAAGCTGGGAACCAAGGACGTTGCCTGGAACCTCCACGCGGTCTGGGACGAGGGCTTCATCGAGCACACCGGCCTCACGGTGGACGGCTACGCGGATCAGCTGTTGGCTGGCGGTGTACCGCCGAACGCCACGAGCGGCACCACTGTCGACTGGGTGAATGACGCCTACGCGCTCGCCAAATCGAACGCCTACGTCATTCCCGCAGGCGACCCGGCGCCGCTCGACGAGCCCTACTTCGCGACGAACCTGCCGGTCGTGGACAAGCAGCTCCTTCTCGCGGGGCTCAGGCTCAGGAGCGTCCTCGAAGCCGCGCTTGGTGCGGGAGCGAAGGCTCCCGGGGTGCCTGCCCAGCCGGTTCATCCTGGGCCCGGCACCCCCGGCTCGAGCTCGACCTTGGGCTGCGGCGACAGCCTCTGGCAGCACGTCTACAACCCGCAGCGGCTGCTCGTGAAGCAGGACTGCATTACGGTCACGGGCACGATCGTCGATGCCACGGCGAACCAGACGAAGCATAGGGCGGATGGCATGCGGCATGAGCCGGATGGCGACACGCACGGCTGGCTGAAGGTCGATCCGCAATTCGCGAGTCTCTTGAACGCGGGCAACGGGCATGAGGGCGGCAACCTCGTATTTGAGCTCATCTGTCACTACAGCGTAAGCCAACCCGACGCGAAGCCGGCTTGTGTTGGATTCAAGGACACGACGGTGATTCCGCCGGTCGGGACGCATGTGGCGATCAGGGGCACCTTCGTTCAGGACAAAGATCACCAGAAGTGGAATGAGATACATCCAGTGTCAGCCATCACGGTGCCTTAGATGCGGTCTTGCAGGATCGTCGCACACGTGTCCCTGTCGCCGGCTGGCGCGAGAGGTTGGATTTCCGTTTGTAATAAACGCCGCTCGGCGTTCAGAATATTGGCGATGTAGGCACCTGCAATCCGAGGAGGCCAATCATGGTTGAAGGCAACGGCAACAATAAGAAAACCGAAGCGACATCGTCAACGTGGCAGGAGCGTCTTCAGGCAACACTGGCGAAAATCGCCGCCGAGGCCATCGTTGCAGCATTGGCCGCCATCGGTGGCGCCGTCTTCCTCTACTTTGAAAAGAATCCCGTCGTGCCGTGGTGGGTTCTCCTCATAGTCGCGGTCACGATCTTGTCAGCCTATTTCTCACTTTTCTTCATCGAGTTCCTGTTTCGGCCAGAATTTTCGCTGACGCGCCGTCTCAGAGTTCATTTTATTTTGCTCGCGATCCTCGTCGCTATGGTGACGGTGCCCTTGGCACTATTACAATCTTTCACCAAAGCGCGCACGAACGAGCTGCAGGCGAGCCACGATGCGCGAGAGAAAGCATTGCTCGCGCAAAACCAGGACCTGGACAGATCGCTCAAGGCTGCGCAACGCGATCAAACCTCAGCCAACAGCAGGCGCATTCAGCTCTACTCACAAGTCACTGGGTCGCTAACGAAGACTCTTCAGCACGCGAGCCTCGATCCGCCAACGCTCTACGATCTGTTGCATTTTTGCGTTGAGTCGATTGCGCTCAGCAAATCGCTAGAGCAGCAGAGTGGTCTGCGCGCCGCTGTGGTTTATCTGGATCAGACGGGCAAGTATCTTGTTGTTCCGAATGACCGCGCGTACTACGGCTATGGCCTGGATCAAGATATTACGAAGCTCTACTTCACGGTGTCGAAGCAACCGGACAATGATGGAGGCGAAGAGGAAGATCCGGCAAAGCTCGGAGTCGCAGGATGGTGTTTCCTCCATCGAAAGCCAGTTAGAGATGATGACGTTCAAACCCCAAAACCAGGCGAGGAATGGCGCTACAAGCCAGATCCCGCCTCGCAGAAAGACCAACCCGATCATGCAATGATCTGCGTTGGCGTGCCCGACCTCACGGACCCAGCGGGCCATCGGTACGTCGGAGTGTTGTCGGTGTCATCCGTAAAGCCAGGCGTCTTTACCGCAAATGACCTGGCCGTCGCCGGGTTCTTCGCGACGTTGCTTGCGCGCTTTCAGACGCCAGCGCGGACGCCGGACTTCCTGCGGCCAGGTGCGAAGAGCCACCCCAAAGAGGCGTTGAACGAACGGCATTCACGAAGACACGCGTGAGCGCGACGACCGCATGAGACAAGCACTTACCTTGCCATCAGATGAGGATTCGAGCAATTCATTTCGCGGGAAACTCGCTCCATAGTCCGTCCTACGGGATGTGGCGCGAACGCGAAGTGTCCTTCAGGTACGTCGTTTAAAAGGGGTGTTTCATGAAACGAACGAGTATTCTCCTTCTGCTCAGTGCATGGATCGGCGTGAACGCTCTAGGCCAGTCGGTGTTCGACGGCTGTCCCGGAATCGGGAACGCGAAACCTGCAAACGTGCAACAGCTGAACCTTCTTAAAAACAGGGACCTCGCCCCGAGTCTCCAAGACATCGACCTCGCTGCAACGCTCACGGCGCTGCAGCAGCTTGGCGACGACACCAGTCGATGGGATTCCAAACATGGCGCCGTTTTCCACGGGTACGTGATCGACGTAAAGCCGGGCGGTAAAGCGGAGACGTGCAACTGCAAGGTCTCCGACGCCGCCCACCGCGACACGCACATTGAACTCGTGGCCGACCCGACTGACTCTGGACCCGACCGCCGTGTGATCGTCGAGGTTTCACCGCGGTGGCGGGCCAAGATGCTGGCGCAGGGCATCGACTGGTCGACCGCGACCCTCGAAAAGACCTACAAAGGGCATTGGGTAACGGTTACCGGTTGGCTGATGTTCGACTCGGAGCATAAAGGCGAGGCGCAAAACACAGCACCGGACGGAGAAGCTAACTGGCGGGCAACGGCTTGGGAGATTCATCCCATCACGAGTATTGAGCTTGACGAGAAAGGTGCCGTGGCTGCAAACCTAAAGCCGCCACAGCCACATCAGATCAAAGGCAAGATAACGAGTATCGACCCCAGCGGCTTGTCGTTTGAGATGCTCGCGAACGGATCCATCCGAAACGTGGTCGTCGATGCGGGGCCCGCGGTGAGTGCGGCCAAGCGCCTGAAGGTGGGCGACGTCGCAAACGTCGACGTCACGAACGCTCCGCCCGCGGAGAAGGCGACCAAGGTCGAGGTGCCGGTCACCTCGCCGACGTGGCCCGTGATCGCCGTGGTGCTTCTCGGATCGCTGCTCTTCATCTACCTGCTCACCAAGCTTCTTCTCAGCAGACGGCCGGTTCTCGAGTTGATCCTCGGCCTCGACGGCCGGTACAGTAACTCGAAGTTCCAGATGACGCTGTGGTTTGGCGTGCTCATGGTTACCTATCTGGCGGCGGTCGTTTTCCGGGCGATCGGGAGCGGCGGTCTTCTTATTGGCGGAGTAGACATCCCCCAGAACCTTCTCCTGCTCTCCGGCCTAAGCGCTCTGTCATTCGCCGGTGCGAAGGCGATCACCAGCGCGAACGTCAAGAATCAAGCCGTAAATACCGACACGAAGACGACTGCTGCGCCGAACCAACAACCTGCTCCGGCGCCACCCCCAGCCGGAGCGGCGGCACTGCCGCCGCGTCCGCAGCCGGCAACGACCAAGCGATCCTTCCCAGGCGATCTCATCAACGATGACTATGGCGTCCTCAGTTTTGCGCGGTTCCAAATAATGGTCATTACGCTCATCGCGGTAGCCGTCTACGTCGCTCGCGTCGTAGCCTTCTTCTCGAACCTTTCGCTCGCGGGAAGGGTGTCGCTGCCGGACGTGGATACTACGATTCTGGCTGCTTTCGGCCTGGGACAGGGAGCATATCTAACTAACAAGGTGGTTTCGCCAGAAAGCTAAGGAGATGAGCGGGGACAAGCCCGGCTCGGAGCATTAGATCGGCGTGACAGCAGATACGTTAAGAGCACTCGGGATCGCGGTCGGCAGCGCGGGTACAATCATTGCTGCGGTCGCGAAAGTGTTTGACGAGCGCGAGAAATCCCGCGCTGCGCGCAACGATGCGTCTGGCGAACAGTCGAGGCGTTCGCCCCGAAAGCGTTCCCTTTATATTTCAATCGTCGCGTTGTGCGTAGCGATTCTGGGCTTCGTCGTTGGCTTTGCGAGCGAGCTGGCGTCTCAACGGAAAGCAGTTGAGGTCGCCGCAGAGCAGTCCGCGCAAACACAAAAGACCTTGGAAGGTTTGGCGCGTGTCTTCACGCGGTTCGACACGATTTCGCTGCAAGTAGATGCTACTGCGCCGCTTGGCGAGGTAGCGATGGCCGATTACCGCCACCAGCTTGAGAGTACGATAAACACGCTTGCCGAAGGCGCAAACGCCGGCACGATCAGGGATGGCGTGCTGGTGCTAACAGTGGTCGGAGGGGTGCCAGATGTATTTTCCGTGCGTTTTGACTATCGAACCGGGCCGGTTGGCCGTGGGATGAGAGGGGCGATTTATTTGCAGTCTTCTGCACCGCATGTCGCAATCTTCAAGACACCAATTGATCCAAAGACATTTGGCGGGCCATTGGACAATCGAACGCCCGACCTGCAACTTACTCCAGCACCCGGTATGGCTACCATGACCCTCGTGAAGAACCGGAGCGATGAACGAATGGCTGACTATCTGAGGGCGGGCGGTTTGCGCTACGAACGAATCGACATGCCACGCAACAGTTGGTCGCCTAGCGGCAGGGTCATGTCGATTAAAGATCTCGAAGGAGCCCAAGCGATTATCTACTGTCCGTGGTTTGTAACCACCTATCCCGACCGTCGCGATTGTTGGAATGCGACGAAGCTGCACTCGATTTACTTGGTAATTAATGACCAACGTGTCCCGATCTCAGGCAAAGACCTTCGCGCCACTCCGACTGAGTATGGAACGATATACACGTACATCTTTCCGCGCTTGGTGAACTTCTGATCCGGGGCGCCAAGTCACTTCTTTGCCTTCTTTCTCGTCGAGCTTGTGCGGCGAGTAGGCGTGCGGCCGCTTGTTAGTAGTGTTTTCCCTATAGACTGGATCAGGGTGCGTGATGACGGCTTCGTCACGAGCCCGGTCCGCGTCCGTCCCGATCCGCCGACGCGCGTATGGCTGAAACATTCTGGTACCCACGCGGCAGTTTTAGGCCGCGGTGAGCGCGTTTTCCGAAGTACGGCTCAAGGTCAGTGCCCTTGATGTTCGTGTGGCGTTTGCCGCCGTGGACGACGAGCGCCCCCTCCACACCGACAACGGCAACCCCGATGACCTTCTCCGGAAAGAGTTCCGTCCTGTGCAGCTTGATCGTCTGTACGCCTTTGCCGCGGGCCAGGAGCGGCAACTCGGCTGCTCCGAAGAGGAGCAGCTTCCCCCTCGTCGTCGCGACGGCAACGCGATCGACGTCGATGTCGATGACGCGCTGGGGTCGGAGCACCGTCGCCCCGTCGTTCACGGTAGCCACGGCCTTGCCGGCCTTACGGTCTGTGATGAGATCCCCGAGCCGTGCCACGAAGCCATAGCCGTCGTCCGTCGTGAACAGCCAGAGGTCCTCGGCATCACCCATCATCACGGCCACGAACGTCGCGCCCCGCGCCGGCGAAACAAGCGCGGTCAGCGGTTCGCCGTGTCCCTTCGCCGATGGCAGCTCATGCGCCGGCAGCGAATACGTCCGCCCCATCGAATCGATGAAGACGGCGGGCCGGTTGCTGCGGCCGCGGGCCGCGTGGAGAAAAGCGTCGCCTGACTTGTACGGCAGCGCCGTGGGATCGAGGTCGTGTCCTTTACCCGCACGTACCCATCCTCGCTCCGACAGGACCACCGTAACCGGCTCCGCGGGGATCAGTGCCGCGGCATCGAGCGCTTTGGCCGCTTCGCCTTCCACGATCGGCGAGCGGCGGCGGTCCCCGAACTCCTCGCCGTCCTTCACGAGCTCCTCCCGCACCTGCTGGCGCAGGCGCGCCTTTGCGCCGAGGACCAGTTCAAGTTCCGAGCGCTCGGCCTGGAGCTTGGCCTGTTCGCCGCGGATTTTCACCTCTTCGAGCATGTTGAGGTAACGCAGCTTGAGATCAAGGATGGCGTCGGCTTGGAGATCGGAGAGCTTGAAGCGCTTCATGAGCACGGGCTTCGGCTCGTCCTCGCGACGGATGATGCGGACCACTTCGTCGACGTTCAAGAAGGCGATGAGGTAGCCGTCGAGGATGTGGATGCGTGCCTCGACGTGGTCGTAGCGATGCTGCAACCGGCGCCGCACCGTCTCGATCCGGAACTCCAGCCACTCCAGCAGCAGCTCCTTCAGCGCGAAGAGCCGCGGCCGGCCGTCGAGGCCGATCATGTTCATGTTTACGCGGTAGGTCCGCTGCAGATCGGTCGTGGCGAAGAGATGGGCCATGACCTCGGCGAGGTCCACGCGATTCGAGCGCGGTACCAGCACGATGCGCGTCGGGTCCTCGTGATCCGACTCGTCGTTCAGCGCTTCGATCATCGGCAGCTTCTTGGTGTTCATCTGCTGCGCGATCTGTTGCTGCACCTTCGATCCCGAGACCATGAACGGCAGCGCGGTGATCACGATGTCGCCGTCCTCAACCTCCCACTTGGCGCGCTGCCGGATCGAACCGTTGCCGGTCTTGTACATCTCGCGGATCTCCGCAGGAGGCGTCACGATCTCGGCCTCGGTCGGAAAGTCGGGGCCTTTGATGTGCTTCAAGAGTTGGGCGATCGTCGTGTCGGGGTTGTCGAGCAGCGCCACGCATGCAGCCACTACCTCGCGCACGTTGTGCGAAAGGATGTCGGTTGCCATGCCCACGGCGATGCCCGATGCGCCGTTCAGGAGCACGTGCGGCAACCGCGAGGGCAGCAGCTTCGGTTCGCGCATCGTGCCGTCAAAGTTCTGGCCCCAATCGACCGTGCCGTCCTCGAGCTCCGAGAGCAGCGACTGCGCGAAGCGCGCGAGCTTGGCCTCGGTGTAGCGTTGCGCGGCAAAAGATTTCGGATCGTCTGACGAGCCCCAATTGCCTTGGCCTTCGATGAGCGGATAGCGCATGGAGAAGGGCTGCGCCATGAGGACCATCGCTTCGTAGCAGGCCAGATCGCCGTGCGGATGAAACTTGCCGATGACGTCGCCCACGGTCCGCGCCGACTTTTTAGGTTTGGCATTCACGCCCAGCCCCAGTTCCGCCATCGCGTAGACGATGCGGCGCTGGACGGGCTTCAGGCCGTCCCCGATATGCGGCAACGCGCGGTCATGGATGACGTGCATCGAGTAGTCGAGGAAGGCCTTTCGCACGAAGTCCGCGACCGCCTGATGTTCGACCTCGGGAAAGGTGGGTGGCGGTGGCGGGACGGCGGAGGTCCCGGTCTTGGATCTGGAGGCCATTGGGAGCGGAGCGTAAGGGAAAGAACGCTCGCTGGCGAGATGGAACGGAAAAGCTACTTATGCATGGGCGACAACGGACTGACAGGCAACCGGAAGGTTCGGACTGAACTCAGCACAAGAAAAGCGGGGGGGGGTAAATCGTCGCCTAATAGAAACAACATCGGTGCGCCAGCAGCAACCGACATCTAGGGCCGGCTCACTTCTTGGTATTTGCTCTCTTTGCACTGCCGCGGCGAACAGGAGCGTGCCGTTTGCGAGGAGTCTCTTCCCGATACACCACCCCCAACGCGGCTTCGGGCAGCACTGTCTCGGGCGCGCGCCTTATCCTTCCCGGACCAGTGGTAACGTGTACGTGCTTACCCTTCGCCGCGGCGTATTTGATCGCACAGGCGAAGAGGAACAGTTCGCGGGTCGAGCTGCCGAACGACGCCTCGTGAAGGACGATGGAATCCGCGTCATCGGCGTCGCAGGCCTGCTGCCACGCCGGCAGGTGCCGAGCAATCAGTGATCGGAGTTCTGCTTCGGAAATGGGTTCCGCGGAATCCGCGGCAAACGCTTCGGGCATGGGGGGAGGGATGTTATTGGAAGAAAACCGTACCTTTGAATTCTAGAACCGCGAGAAGAGTCCGTCAAAGGATGGACACAGCTAGGCGACGGCCTGCAAAAACCGGTGCGTGAGTCGTCAGACACCCTAAGGTCTATGTGAAAGAATAGAGATGGCAGCGCACCGAGCGGGCTAGGATTTCGATACGCCGGAGATACCAATGCGGTTCAACCCCGCCTCCACTTTCTTTCGCGTATTCTCCAACAGCCGCCGACCATTGTCGTTAACCAGTGTCGAGGTTAGAGCTTGCTCGATCGCATCTCGCAGCGGGAGCGCCGCAACGCTCAGAAACGCGATGTTCTTCATTAGAGTGAACACCCTCTCGAGCGCCTTATAGCAACTATCCGGCGTTTTGAATGTCTCCAACACGCGCGCCATCGACGCGTAGTCACCTAGCTCGTTTGCCACCCTAAAGTAGGTTTCTACGACGCGGTCATCGATACCAGCCGATTCGGTAAGCGCCGTCTCTAAAAGCCGCAGCGCAGATCGTTCATCGCCACCGCTTCCTCGCTCTAGCAACGCGTTCGCATAGAATACTCGATCGACCGTGGCGCTGTCAGCATTAACCGACAGTTCCATCAGGTCATAGGCGGCCTGGCGCTCGCCAAGCGCAAATTCCACCCTGCCCGCTAGAAATTGAACCGATGCCGCCGTGGTAATTGACCGCGCCACCTGAACTATCTGGCGGGCCCCAACTGCATTGCCATTGTCCAGCAACAACCTCGCATTAGCCGTCAGCACCTCGATGCTACGGCTGCGTGGCCATGTCATGAGACGGTTTAAATCGCCACCAGTCTCCGGTACCATGCTTAGAAGTCTCTCCGTAACCTCGCGCCGAAGCGCGCCGTTCTCATGCCATTGTGCAACCAAAAAGTCGGCAGTCATAGGGAGCAAGCGAAACTCGCCGGGCACGCCCGGGGCTGATTTCGACGATGCCAGCACCAATCCCTTCTTTCGGAACTCCGACACGCTCTCATATACGTGCCGCACGTCCAGATTCAACGCCAACGCGACCAGTTCAGCGTTCCAATGACTGCCAAGACTGGCGCTCAGCATAGCGACATGGCGTGGAATGTTCTGTGTGAAATCCCACATCGTCTGCAGCGTGAACTGCAGAAAGTCTCCCTTCTTGATATTTCGGCTTCGCAGCTGACGCGCAGCTTCGCGAAGAGTAGTGTACTCAACCGCCAAGTTGGCTCCCCATTTGAGGTACAGCGGAATTCCTCCTGCAATGTCGATGATCTCGGAGAACGCATCAGTTTCGTCGCGGTAGTGATGGTGCCCATGTCGCTCGAGCTCGGCGGCGAACAATAGCCGCGCGTCATGGTCGGTAAGGGCCTCGACCGGGAATACGACTGCGCCCAGCCGCTCGCGGTCGAGGCGGCTCGTGACCAACACCTTCACCGGCTCGGGTACCTTTCTTAAGAAAGTAAGAAGCTCGTCGCTCTGGACGTCCTCCAGATTGTCGGCCAGAAAAATGCCGGGGTAACCCTCGATCATTGCATAGATATCAAGTTTCAACTGCTCTAAATCCGAGTTGGGCGGTACGCCCAGCACCTTTGCCGTTTCGAGAAGAAACTCGCCGTAACCAGAGAACGCCGGTTTGCGCGATGCTACCGCGTCTCGCCAGACCCGAGTCTTTGCGGAAAGCGACACCACAAACTGTAGTTTGCGGGCATCGTATAGGATACGAACCAGCCGAATCGCCGCGGCCGTCTTGCCGACGCCACCCATACCTTCAAGCGCTATCACCGGATTGCGACCGCCGAGTACCTCGTCATAGAGATCACGGAGCAGTTCCTCGCGGCCGAAGAAATGCTCGAAATCTGGCGCGAGCAGTCGAAACGATGGTTCATCAAGTTCGTAGGAATAAGCATAGAGTTCGGCGCTTCGCCCGCGACGAATCAATTCCTCGAGATCGGAAGGCTCCACGACCGCCTTAATCGAATCGCCGTCCCGCAAATAGTACTGATTCCGCTGCAGCTCATAACGGTCTTTAATGAGCGGTCCGTTGCGCTTCGCCGCCACGGGCATGCCGCCATCCGGAACGCTTGGAATGAGTATCAGCCATAACAGCCGTCCGTTTCGCAACGGGAGGGATTCCTGGAATACTGGCACGTCTGTCCCGATGAACTTGCCGAGAAGATCGCGTAGCCTCTTCGTGTCGAGCGTCTGCGACGGGCTGACACCCATGATGCGGAAGTCGTCGGAGACGCCGATTATGATCGCCCCACCGTCCGTGTTATGAAAGCCCAAGATGTCCCGCGCGAGCCGTGCGACTGCCATGTCGCTCTTTAAATCCTGTGTCTCCTTATAATCCCAATAGGTTGTCTCGTTCCTATGACGTAAGGTGGTATGGGCGGATTCCGCAAAGAGACAATCTGAGAAATTTGGCACGAGGTGGCCGAGGTGTAGGCTGTCCTTAATCGCAGTCGACAGATTCAATGACAGTTTGGGCTGCATTACAATTCTCCTCGGCCATCGCTTTCGGAAAGAGCACGGTGAGTGTGCTAAGCATCGAGGCCTCCCTTCAGCAGAGCTGACAGGCTTTGCCAGTCGTGTGCGCGAATGTAGGTGTCTCGCGCCATTTCAAACCACCCGCCATCGCGATACAGGTCACCGACGCGCGACAATTTGTCGAACGCCTCAGCTTTCGCGAAGGCCTCGGCCGCTAAATAAAGCTGACGGCTCTGGCTAACGCATTCGTCACCGAGCAATATCAGTTTTTCCCGATTGCGAAGCTGACCGTACACATACAGCGCCTGCTCGTACTGACCCTTGCTCATAAAGTCGTCACCGAGACTCTCCGTTAGCTCCTCGTGTGACGGTTCTGCCTCCTCTAGCCGGTCCGAACGCACGTCTTCGGTCCGCATGAATGATAAAAGTGGATTATGGCGACATTGAAGTATAGAACGAGGCGCGGTTCTACTGCAAGCACGTTCCCGAGTAGGAACGCACCGGCGTATCTGCGACCTGGAACCGCGATGGGGTCGACGCCGCGTTCATCTGCGGGAACTTATATCGAGATCGTCGCGCGCGAACTAAACCGGGATGCCCTGGTCGATGAGTTTGCCGAGCCTCCGCTCAATCCTTCAGGTTCCGCGCGCTCCTGTCTACCTTGTAGGCGATGAGCCCATCAGCCTTCCAGCTCATGAGCATCTGCAGGATGTCCCGGAAGATGGGACGGCCTGGATATCCGGCGGCGAGCCGGCCCGGATCGTCGCTCGAGACCGGGATACCTTGGTCGATGAGCTTTTCGAAGACTCAGATCAGTGCGACGCACGGTTATGGTAACTGAGTGCGCTAGAAAGGTCGCTGTATTGTCTCCGGCAGGACGGGAGTAAACTACCCTTCCTGCGTAGGAGGCGATGGCCCTAACAAGTAAACGAATTGGCATTGTTTTTGGCGCAATCGGTGTCCTTTTCTCAGTCACCACGACGTACATGATTGCCCTCGTGGGCTCGCTACGTCCGAACTACCCCGTTACCAAACTTTACGAAACGGCGGAGTTCGGCATTGGAGCGGCGGCGGTGTTTTTCTATCACTCTGCTAAACGGCTATGGCCGCGTGGCTCGGCCGGCACCATTCTTCGCACGGACACTCCCTGGCGTGCTTTCGAGGATCTTGGAGTATTTTTATTCGCGCTAATAGTCCCGTCAGTACTAGTGCTTTTTATCGGCGTCTCTACCGCTGTCGAATTGAGGAAGGTGATCAGCGGCAGCATCCTTGAAATTTTCACAACGGTCACCATTCCACTCATTAATTACCTTCTGTTTCCGACGGCGGCGCTGAGCTTATTGTATTCACGCAGGCTTGCTCAGCCGTCTGCGTCTTTTGCTCTCGATGCGTCATCGCGCTCTCCGATCGTGCTGCTGCGAGCGTTTAGAGACGACGCGCAGGTCTTTCCGAGAGGGGTGGCCCTTAAACAGCAGCCGTACTGGCGGAAGCTTCTCGGGTTGCGTTTCGAATATGTGATCGCAGTAGCGACCAGCCCGCTAGCGACTCTTATTGCGTTAGGCTCGCCGCGGGAAACAACGCCGCAGGAGGGCGCGTTTCGCGACCGGGCAGGTAACCGCTGGAGAGAGCGCGTCATGACGCTGATCTCGCGGGCATCATACGCGATAGTCATAGTTGACGGATCCGAACATCTGGCATGGGAGGTTCGGGAGATACTTAAAGTGAGCGGCTGCTCAAAGTTGATCCTACTGCTGCCGCCAGTCAGTCCCGAAGAGAAGCGTTCGCGCTGGGAAAGGTTTGTGGCGGCGACGGAGATGGAGCGGTATATGTGGCTGCCCGATCCGCAGCAAATAGCGACGGCGATCTGCGTCAATTTTCCGAAGCAACCGGGGCAGTACACAATTGTCACGCGCGACGCGCCTCGCGCGCAAGATTATGTCGAGGCAATTAAACAAGCGCTCCATTTTCATACTGAAGAGTCTCCGAGCGATTTGCCCATGCGCGAGCTTCATATCGACGCCTCACCCGAGACTGTTGGAACGGAAGAAGCAACGCACCAAACCACCACACCGCGCCTTTATTCTACAAACCAGATCGTCGTGGCTGCCTTCCTTCAGCCACTCGCCGGCCTCACTCTAAAGCTTATTAACGATTTGAAGCTCAAACGCTACGGCGCTTTTGCTCGGAGCCTCTTGGCAATCGGTGTCCCGCTCGGTTTGGCATTCGCAGCCAACGTCAAAGCCGGCGCGGCCCATCCATCGGTTCGTGTCGTGGTGGAATTGGTCGCCGGCCTAGAACTCGTCGCCCTGTGGTTCGTGGTGCGATATAGCTACGATGTCGTCTACCAGCGAGCACTGCTTGAAGGAATCCGGCGCCGATCAACGGTGAGTGCTGTACTGATTTGGTTCGTCGTCTGCGGAATTCTCGCCGTGTTGTCTTGAAAAAGAGACGTATGAGCGCGAGGCGGACCCGCGTCGGAGCCTGGGGCAAGAGGTGCTGAGGTCCGAAAGTTTCGTACACTCACGACGCCGCCGGAACCTGAATGCTCAACGTGATCGTGAAAGCCGCAGCTCGTCTCAGAACTCAGAAAATTTGACAGCATCTCTCATCGTACCAACCGGTGAGGCGCAGGTTCTTCCTCCCGGCAAAGCGAACGATGATTTCTCGCTGGGTGAGCAGGAAGATTCCTTCGCCCTGCTTCGGACGAGACCCGGAAGTAGGCGAGGTGCCGACCTGTGGGTGAATGATGGGATTTAGTCATCCCTCAAGCATGCAGAAGCGGACATTGTAGACATTGGGGACGTTGTCCGGAGGGTAGTGCAGGAACAGAAAACACCCCTTCGGGGGTGTTTTCTGGCGTTACGCCGCATCCGCTCCTGGTATGTCTCGCGGCACCAGTGCGTCGAGGATCTCAGTGGCTTCAGACTCGTGGGCTTCTGCCCAGGCAAAGAGAGCTTCTGCGAGAGCCGTTGCGGTTCGAGGTTGTACCCCATTGGGGGCACAACATTGAGTTTCTTGCGCGCTCGCGAGGAACAGAAACGGTTCAGGCACTGCAATCTCTACGTTCTTGCCGCTGACGTTGCGGTTCGAGGTGGCGATAGACAGGATTCGGCGCTTCTCTTCGTCGCTGCCGTTTTCGTACAGCAATTCCGGGCTTCGGGCGAGTTCGAGGCATTTCTCGATCACGGCGCGCTGGCGACCGGGATTGCCCGAGACACCGCCGAGTCGCTCGCGCGCCTCGTTCCTTTCGAGGAGGAGCGTAGTGCGCCGCTCGTCGTACGCCGCTTTGTCGATCTGGCCCTCAAGGTAGACATCGGTCAGCCGGTCAAGGCGAGTGCCCACGGCGCCGATCACGCCTTCAAGTTGTTTCCGAGTCGCTGCCTGGAGCGCGTCTGAATTCGCGAATGCCAAGTCCATCTCTTCCTTGCAACGGTCAACCACGTCTCCGGGGACGGTGATACTTCGAAGCGTCGCGGTGACCGCGGCATCGAGAGCCTCTTCCCGCACGCAGGTCGTGGGACACGCCGCATTTTGGCAGCGGTAATACACGTGGCCTTTGTGGCGCGAAGCGATGAGGCTGAGGCCGCAGGTGGCGCAGGCGAAGAGTCGCCGGTAGCGATAGTCGTGCACCTGTAGACGGCGCGGACGCTTGCCATCGAATACATCCTGAACACGCCGGAAAAGCGCGGTCGTGATGAGCGGCTCGTGGATGCCGTTAAACGATTCGTTGGTGCGCCGGAGCTGAATGAGGCCGGTGTAGAAAGGATTCCGGAGGATGGTCACGAGGCCTGTGAGCGTGAGCGCGTTGCCGCGCCGGTTCCGCAAGCCTTTCCCGTGAAGCTCTTCGAGCAGCGCATGGAGACTGACCTCGCCCGTCGCGTAGCGTTTGAACCCGTGGTGCACCAGCGGCCCCCGCACCGGATCGATCGCTTTCGGTTTTCCGCCGCCCTGGTCGAGGTAGCCGAGCGGAGCATTCAAGGGATAGATGCCCTGCTTGAGGCGACCATAGAATCCCTTGCGGGTTTCTTCACGGTTGTTGCGGATGAAGTCGGCGGCGACTACGGCAAGGATGTCCGCGGACAGGCGGCCCCCGCGAGACTTCAAGTCCATCGTCTCGTTCGCAAAGTGCACGTCCACTCCCGCGTCGATGAGATCTCCGAGGTCGGCCCAGTCCCGCAGGTTGCGGGCGCTGCGGTCGATCTTATGAATCACGACGCCGTCCGCCTTGGCGTTACGAAGCGCCTTCATCATCGCGTTGAATACAGGCCGTCCGCGTTTTGCGGCAGTCTGGCGCTCTTCGAACCATTCGACGATCGAGAAGCCGAACCTTTCCGCGTACCGCAGGATCGCGTCTTTTTGCTCCTGCAGCGATACGCCATGCTCGCCCTGTTTCGCAGTGGAAACTCGGGTATAGCCGAACAGTCGTTTCATTGGGGTATTAAGTTGTGAGGTGCCTGGGGCTCGACCTCCGACCCCGCAGAAACCGTACCTCGCGTCTTCGGAGCTGTCAAAGGGACGGTCTTAATACCCGCGCCTTCCAAGCGCGCAGCGATAGCAAAGACTATTTCGGCGTATTGCCTGACGCGCTCCTCCTTGCCGAGCGCCTCGGTGGACGATTGCTTGCGCATGCCGTCCGTTATACGGCGACTCTCGAAATTCAACGAGACTGCAAAAGTACAGCGCCACTGTACATATGCCGTCTCGTGCACTTCGAGAAGCGCGCGTACCGTTACGCGCATGTTCAAATCAATCCTTACCCCGCGCGCACGCGCGGAGCGGTATCACCGCTTCCTGCCGGAGGAGATCCGGAGCTATCTCAAAGGTCGAGGGATCCCCGCGACGTTGATCGAGCGTCATCTGCTTGGCTGGAACGGCGAGCGGATTACGATTCCGATCTTCGGCCCGGAACGCGCGGTGCTTGGATTCCGCTACGCCAAGGCACCGACGGACATCTCCGACTCACCCGACGTGATCTCCGATCCGAAGTTCGGTCCGGAGCTCTACGGCCGGGATCTTCTGGCGCGAAAACCGTACCGCGTGGTCATCTGCGACAACGAGTTTGATCGCCTTGTCCTGGAGGCAAACGGGTTTCAAGCTGTCTCCGGAACCGGAGGACGAGAGACGTTCCTTGAGGAGTGGGTGCCCCTCTTCGACTCGGTGAAGTACATCTTCATCTGCTTCAATCGCGGCAAAGCGGGTGAAGCCGCGGCGGAGAAGGTTCGATCGGTCCTGCCTCGCGCCCGTATCGTGAAGCTGCCGGGCTGCGCCGGCGATGTGACCGAGTTCTTCGTCTGGCAGGAAAAGACCGCGCTCGATTTCGAGATTCTCCTCGCCGCTGCGGCAGTCGGCGCCGACAATCCTGCCGATCCGTCTGACACGCCCCCTACGGTGCGCGCCTTCCAGCCGCTTCACAAATCCGTGCGGAGTCGGGCCGACGGTCTCCGCAAGTCCGTGAAGCTCCACGAAATCGTGGAGGAGTACGCGACGCTTCGCGCCGAGGGGAAGCGCCTTGTCGCTCACTGCCCCTTCCATGATGATCGGGAGCTTTCCTTCAGCGTCTACCCGGAGACGAACACCTACGCTTGCACGGTCTGCGGCGTCCGAGGCGACGTCGTGCAGTTCCTGATGGATAAGGAATCGATGACCTTCGGCCAGGCTCTCGACGCGCTGGAGCGCTTCCAATTCACCAATGAAATCTATGGCAACGGCTGAACCGGAGAAAAAGCCAGCAGAGAAGCAACTCCTCATACCGACCGCCTCGGCCGTCCTTCCGAATGGCGAACTGGTGGAGATGGTCTACGACCCGGTACTGCGCAAAACGCAGTTCGTCGTGGGCACTGCCGAGGCGTGGGGATATGAAGCGAGTGCCGACCTTTCTCCAGCCGAGCGCCTCGTGCCGTATTCCGCCACGAACAATCTCGTGAAGCACGGGGTGGTGCTCTTTCCGTCCGAACCGGCCGAATACGGCACGGTCTCCGATCTCGTCTCCCGTATCAGGGACTTCGTGCATCGTTTTGTCGAGGTATCGGAAGACTTCGAAACGATTGCTATCTACTACATCCTCTTTACCTGGATATACGACGCCTTCCACGAAGTCCCCTATGTCCGTGTTCGCGGCGGCTACGGAAGCGGCAAGACGCGTTTTCTCCTGGCAGTCGGGGCGCTCTGCCGCTTCCCGATCTTCGCTTCCGCCGCGAGCACGGTCTCGCCGATCTTCCGCATCTTGGACTCGTTCCGCGGGACGCTCATCTTGGACGAGGGAGACTTCCGTGCCTCGGACGAGAAAAGCGAGATCGTGAAGATCCTGAATAACGGGAACGCCAAGGGCTTCCCCGTTCTCCGCACGGAAGTCTCCCCGAAGAAAGAGTTCGACCCGCGCGCGTATCACGTCTTCGGGCCGAAGATCGTCGCGACTCGTGGCTTCTTCCAGGACCGCGCCTTGGAGAGCAGGTGTCTTACCGAGGACATGCGCGGGGGCAAGCTCCGGCACGACATTCCGCTGAACCTCGACGACTCGTTCCACGAGGAGGCCCGAAGCCTGCGCAACCAGTTGCTCCTCTATCGTCTGCGGCACTTCAAGGACGCGCGGGGGCAAACCCGCGCGGGCGCTCGCGATCTCGAACCGAGGCTCCAGCAAATCTTCGGGCCTCTCGTTTCGGTGATCGACGATGTGTCTGCGCGAGAGGGGGTCGTCGGCACGCTCGGCAAGTACAACGAAGACTTGGTGGAGGAACGCTCGGAGACCGCTGAAGCGCAAGTCCTCACGGTGATCCGCGATCTGGTTTCGAAGGGACCGGACGTCCGGCTCGCGATCCAGGACATCACGACCGAGTTCATCGCTCGCTACGGCGCTGAATACGAACGCCGTGTGACGCCACGGTGGATCGGCTCTCTGGTTCGCAGGCGGCTGGGCCTCAAGCCCTCGCGTTCGACGGGACTCTTCACCTTGGGGCCGGAAGATGTGGCACGCCTCAAGGCGCTCTACGTGCGCTATGGACTTGAACCTGCCGCACAGGATGTCGCGGATACCGCTCCGGTCGAGGAGGCGGAACCGAACGTTCGCGCCGAATGAAGAGAGAGCCCTTGACCTTCATCGGCGAGACCAACTGGCGCGACATGCGGAAGCCCTTCGGCAGCCGGCCAGCCGACCGGCGCGCCCACATGTACGTGATCGGGAAGACCGGCACCGGCAAGTCCTCGCTCCTTGAAGGGATGATCCGCCAAGACCTGCTCGCTGGACACGGGCTCGCCCTCTTCGATCCGCACGGCGATCTTGCCGAGCGCCTCAATGACTGGATGCCGGAGTCCCGCAAGCGCGATCTCATCTACCTAAACGTGCCGGACCCCGAGCAACCGTTCGGGTTCAATCCGCTGGAGGGCGTCTCTCCGCTCCGGCGTTCGCTCGCCGCAAACGGCATCGTCGAGGCTCTGAAGAAAATCTTTGACGATGCGTGGGGTGTCCGCCTCGAATACATCCTTCGGAGCGCGCTCCTCCTTCTCCTCGAACAGCCGGAAGCCACCCTCGCGGATGTCGTGCGGCTCTTCCACGAAAAGGAGTTCCGCAAGGCGGCAGCCGAACGGGTCACGAACGAGCATGTCAAACGTTTCTGGACCGTCGAGTTCGAAAAGTACGGGAAGGACCGTGCCTCGGCGGTGACCCCGATCGAGAACAAGCTCGGGAGTCTGCTTGTGGACCCCTTTGTCTCCCGCATCCTGACCGTCTCGAAGAGCACATTCAATCCGCGCGAGGCGATGGATGAGGGCAAAGTCCTCCTCGTGAACCTCGCGAAGGGGAAGATCGGCGAAGCGCCGGCGCAGCTTTTCGGCGGCCTCCTCGTCACGGCACTCGGGCTCGCCGGTCTCGGGCGCGCGGACGTGCCGCAGAAGGAGCGGCGCGACTTCTTCATCTACATGGATGAGTTCCAGACCTTTACGACCCTCGCGCTCGCGAACATGCTCGCGGAACTCAGAAAGTACGGCGTGGGACTCGTTCTCGCGAATCAGTATATGGACCAGATCGAGCCCGAGATCAGAACCGCGATTCTCGGCAATGCCGGCACGCTGGTGGTCTTCCGAGTCGGCGCGGTCGACGCGGCGAAGCTCGTGAAGGAACTGAATCCCGCGATCGATCCCTATGAGCTTACGCTCTTGCCAAACCGGATGTTCTGGATACGGCCGCTCGTGAATGGCGAGTCCATCGAACCGTTCACAGGAAAGACGATCACGTTGACGGGCGACAACTACGGTACGCCGAAACCGAAACTTCCGGCGGCCACGGTGTCCCCGAAGCGGGAGTCAAGACTCGGATTCAAGCCGGAAGATCTCGGCGGATGACGCAGGCCATTGAGGTTCGGCAAGCAGGGAGTCCAGCCGTCGCATAAGAGCGCAATCCCTGCGTCAGCCCAAGGCATTGTCAAGCCGGATGGGTGGTGGAGGGCTTGATAAAGCCTTGGGTTGCCGACTAGAACATCGCGGCGACGGCTGGACGGTGCCGATTTTAAACCGAAAGTAATCTTTATCTTTTGTTGAAGCTCTCTTTATTCTGACAAATGGGGGCACCCGCACGCTCTTGACGATTTCGCCAATATGTGCTTATGTTAAGTGTCCCCGTTTCCAAATAAACCTCAATGAACGCCCGCGTTTCGCAAGGCTTTGCCAGCATCCGTATGCTCCGAGCCTCGAAAAAAGTAACGACGAGACTGTACTTATGCCGTCTCGCTCGTTCTTTTAAGGGGGTCTATTATCCACCGCGATGTCCAGAAAACTCGTTCACTATCTCAGGAATGAACGACGCCGCGCCGCCCTCACCCAGGCGGATATTGCCGCGCTCCTTGGCGGCCCGTGGGCCGGAAGGGTCTCGTGGTATGAGCGCGGCGCAACGCCTCCGACAGAGGTGGCGCTTGAATACGAAGCGATTCTAAAGAAGCCGGTCTCCGAACTCCTCGGCGGCGCGTACGACCGGGCGGCGTTCGTCGTACGCCAGCGGGCGCGCGACCTTTTGAATAAGGATGATCTTGCGAACACGGCGCGGCGGCTGCGTCGGCGAAAAACCCTCGAACGCATCGCCGCATGACGCAGATCGCTGACCAACGCTCCATCGTCGGCGTCGATCCCGGCTCGCGCGGGCTTGCGTTCGTATTCTTCGAACGCGGCGCGCTGCTCGACTGGGGAACACGGCGGCGAGACGGTGACGAACTTGCCCTCTTGGACCAGCTCCTCGACCGCTGCAACGCGGAAGTGCTTGTCCTCGAAGATCCTGACGCCGCGCGGTCGGAACGGAGGCCGCGCGTCCGTCGTTTGCTGCGGCTCATGGCCCGGCATGCTGCAGAGCGCGGCGTGACCGTTCTCACCGTCAGCCGCTTTGCGGTGCGGTATGCGTGGGCGTGCCGCGACACAACGAGAAAACACGCGGTCGCCGCAAAGATCGGCGCGATGTTTCCAGAGATCGAGTCCCTCGTTCCGCCAATACGAAAGATCTATCGCAGCGAGCAGACCCGCACCGATATTTTCGACGCCGTCTCGCTGGTCCTCCACGTCTTTCCCGCACAGGCGCCGATCGCGCCAGAGCGCGAAATCGCAGCCTCATAAGCACGCGATGAAAAAGTACAGCGATGCTGTACTTATGCCGTCTCGTGGAATTCGAGGCCGCCGAGTAGGCTGACACTCAGTCCATTCCCAAATCCAAACATAAGAAGAACCACGAAGGCGGAGCGTGGAGCTCTGTCCGCGCGGAGAGGAATGGCAAAACAAATTCAGAGAAAGGAGGAACCCTCACATGTCCGAAGCGCTCGTTCTCACGATGCCGTGGCGCGTCCCCGGCACCGACGCGACGACCGATGATGAAGACACGGTTACCTGCATCTCGTGCCACGTTGTAGAAGCCGATGCCACGGCCTACGAACAGGGCTGGCAGTTCGACCCACCGGTCTGTCCGCCCTGTCTCCGCTGGGAAGCGGTAGACATCGACTGCTGCTAGGCAATCCCCAATTCGAGTGTTCCCCACGGAAAGGAAAAGGAGTGCTATGGCCATCCGTCTCGAACGGCGCGGTCGGAATTGGGCCGTGTACGACGGCGAAACCCTCGTCTGTCTCACGGTCTACAAGAAAGGCGCGAAGGAAGTGGTGAGCCGTCTCACCGCAACCGACGCGTGCAACCCACAACGCAGCGAAGCAAAGGAGAAAGCAGTATGTCCAGCGCAAGCTCTGTCCAAAGTAGCAGTACGTTGTTCCAGTTGATCCCGCTCGGGAAACTTGGCGAGTCGCCGACGAACCCGCGCAAGCACTTCGACGCCGGAAAGCTCGAAGAGCTCAGCCGCAGCATCAAGGAGGTCGGCGTCCTCGAACCGCTTATCGTTCGCGCCCGCCAGGACGGGAATGGCAGCGGGTTCGAGATCGTGTGCGGCAGCCGCCGCTACCGTGCCTCAAAGTTGGCCGGTCTCGCTGAGGTGCCCGCGACGATCCGTGCATTCACGGACGACCAGGTCCGTCTTATCCAACTTGCCGAGAACGGCGCGCGGGAGGACCTCTCGCCGCTCGACGAAGCGGAAGCCTACGCCGCGCTCGCGGCGGACGGCCTCGATGCATCGGCGATCGCGAAGACCCTCGGTAAGAAAACGCGCGAGGTCGCACGCCGGTTGCCGCTCGCGAAGCTCGTAAAGAAAGCGAAGGAGGCTCTGGCCTCCGGCCTCCTGCCGGTCGGTCACGGCGAGTACCTGGCGCGCATCCCGGACGTGAAGCTCCAGGAAGCGGCGCTCGGCCGCTTCCTCTACGACGCGAACGAGAGCGGCGAAGGAAAGCCGATCATCGCCGCGGTGCCGCTCGCAGTCGCGAAGCGGATCGTCGAGGAGGAGTTCATGACCGCCCTCTCGGCCGCCATCTTCGATCCCGAAGATCCGCACCTCTCACCCCTCGGCGCCTGCTCCAAATGTCCGCATCTCGCGGGCAATAACCCCGATCTCTTTGGCGACGTGAAGGCGAAAGCCGTCTGCACGAATCCGAAGGACTTTCGCCTCAAGGTCGAGAACCATCTTACGAAACTGCGGGAGTCCGGCTACACCGTGCTCGTCTCGAAGAACGACCTGAAGCGCGCCTTCCCGTATGTCGGGAGCGACGAACTCGGGAAAGAGTTCGTCGACCTGGAGCGGATGTGCCTCGATGATCCAAAACGCCGCCCGTACGAGGAACTCCTCGGTCGCGGCGAGAAACTGAAGATGGTCTTCGCCCTAAAGAACGGCCGTGTGCGGAAGTTGTACGCGGCGAAAGATATCCGCGCAGCACTGGTCGCCTCCGGCCACTCTTTCGCCAAGGAGAAGAAGCCGCAGCGGCCGGGTAATGGCCAGGACGCCGCCCGCTCTGCAGCGCGGCTCGAGGAAATCGGGAATGCGGCAGTTAGCCGCGAACTCGCGGTAAAGCTTCGGAGCGTGAAGCTCACGCCCGGCGGCTGGATCGACCTTCTGCTCCAGATCGTGGTCCTTGTCCAGGACTGGCGCGTTGAAGACGTGTTCCGCCGCCACGGGTTCGAAGGCACCGTCGAGCAGTTCAAGAAAGGCCGGGAGCGCATTGTTCCGGACCGGATCGCCGCGATGATCGAGGCCGAGAAACGCGCCTTCCTCGTCGATCTCCTGATCGGCGACTGGATACGCACCATCAACAAGCCCGAACGGGAACTCTACCGCCACGTGCTGAAGCTCGCGGGCGTCAATTTCGTGAAGGTCGCGAATGCGGCCGTCGAAGCGGCGAAGAAGAAGGCAGCGGAGTCGAAGCAGACTTTGAAGCCGGCGATCGCCGCAAAGACCGTGCGCTCACCGAAGAACGCATCCCACTGACAACGCGGCTCGCGCCGCAGAAAGAAGGTAAACAAGTAATGGACCTCGTACTCAAGCTCCGCGAACTGCGCCGCCTGCGCGGCCTCTCGCAAAAGGAAGCCGCGCTCTCGTCCGGACTCGGCGAGAAGACGCTCAGTTCTTTCGAGACCGGCAAGCGCATCACTTCGGTCAAGCTCGCCCAGCTCCTCGCGCTCCTCTCAGTCTACGAAGTCACCCCCGCCGAATTCTTCGGCGGCAAGGTCGAAGCCGATGTCTTCGGCGAGCTCGAACGCCTCAGCGCCTCCGAGCTGGACCTCGTCCGCGAGCTGCGTGCGCTCCCTTTGAGAGTGCGCACCCGCGTCGAAGAAAAGCTCGCCGATGTGATCGAGACGGCCCAGGCGCTCACGGCGCCCGCGCCCCTCTGCGCCGTCCTCTAGGGCAGCGACAATCTCTTCCTCTCGCGCCGTCTTCGGCGCACCAACCCTCAACCAAACGAAGGAGTCATTCAGCATGACTGAACTCGCTATCGCTTCACCGAGGCCGATTGCCGGCCTCATCTCCCACTGCGGTACCTCGCTCATCGGGCGTCAGGATCTCCTCGGACTCCCGACGCCGGACGCGACCGATACCCACAAGCCGATCGCGCACGCGACACTCGTCGGCGCCCTCATCGAAGCCCTTGGCTACCGGCGTCTCAACGTCGTCGAGGACCAGTACGCGGTCTCACCGGACGGCATGCGCATGTTCGGCGTCCTCGCCCTCGACATCGAAGAGAACGGCGTACGGGTCTCGATCGGTATCCGGAACTCGCACGACAAGTCTTGCTCGGTCGGGATCACGATCGGCTACAAGGTCTTCGTCTGCGACAACCTCGCCTTCCACGGCGACTTCCAGACCCTGACCCGCAAGCATTCCAAGAATCTCGTGATCCAGGACGTGTTCGCGGTCGCGATCGACCGGATGCACCGCAACTTCGCCCCCATGCTGAACCAGGTGAATGCTTGGAAAGGCTATGAATTGCCGGATGCCGCGGCAAAGCTCGTCATCTACCGGGCATTCATCGAAGACGATCTGCCGGTCCCGAAGCACCTCGCGAAGGACGTGCACCATCACTACTTCGAGCCCGAGTACGACGAGTTCCGTCCGCGCACGATGTGGAGCCTCTCGAACGCGTTCACCTCGGCCTTCAAGGAACTGGAGCCGGTGCCACGCTTCAAGGCCACGGCCAAGCTCGCGCCGTTTCTCGACGGCATGCCGCAGTTCGGCGTCGCTTTGACATCTGCGGTTCCCGCTCTGGTGTCATGAGCAATCAAGAAACGTGCGCCATCACCGACGCGAACGCGTTCTACGCGCAGTTGAACCAGTTCACAGGTTCCACGAAGCTCTATCGCCACTGGCTGCGGGGCTTCCGTTTTACCGAAGGCGTGCGCTTTCTTGCGGAACGCACCCGGTGCTACTGGCTCATTGATCTCATCGCCATTCTGCAGGTGCGGGCGCTCAAGGATGCCTGGCTCCGGGAGTTCCAGCTATGGGAGCTCTTCGTCAAGAAGGACCGGAGCGCGATCCTTGCCTGCTCCCGTGACAGCGAAGACATTGCGTTCCGAGAGGTCATTAAAGCGACTGACTTCCCGATCGCCTACGTGCATCTCTACGTTGAGGGCGGCGTGCTCATGCTGCCCTCCGAACACTGAAAAGGAGGCAGCCATGTTCACGCTCCAGCATGTTGTCGTGGTCTGCACCTGTACGCATTCAAAACGCGACCACAGATGCACGAAGTCCACACCGCGCGGCGTCTGCCTCGTCTGCGACTGTATGGCCTTCACGCCCGAGACCATTTGCGAGTGCAAGCACGGGAAGAAGGCTCATTCGAAGGGTCGCTGCCACGAAGGTGACGGCTGCAAACAGTTTCGACCGATTTCAAAATGACAATCGGGAACCAACCCGCTTGCCAACGTCAGAAAGGAGACCACGCGGAACTCCCTGAGGCCGACAAGGCCTGACCGATCATTCACCCCGACCAATCCTGGTCGGGGCTTTTCTTAGCTTAAACGTTCGTCCCAAGAAAGGAGAATCGCGACCACCAAGGAAGTTCCAAGTCTTCGTGTGGTCACATGCAATACCTCCAGGCAATCGTGCGCTGGTTTTTATTTTGCAGTGTGAGGAACCGTTGAGGTTAATCTGTCGCGGGACCGGCGGCCACAATTTCGCGCCACCAAGCACGCTTTTGAAGTTGGTCGTTTTCGCCCCAATACTCCGAACCTTCGCGTATCCATCCTCGCGGTAACGGCGCAGTAGCCTTCGGGTTGTGGATGAGGGTCAGGTCTCGCCCGAGCACCTCCGGCCTGTTGCAGGTGTCTCCCGTTCCCCAGATCACTGCGCTTAGGAATGCGTATTCGGGCCGCGCAAAGAAGGCGAGAGGCACGTCCTCCTTGTTGACTTTCTTCACCGATAGCATGGAGGAAAATCTTCGCGAACCACCTGAAGGGACTCGCGATCAAAATAGACCGTTAGCTCGCCAATCCCGAAAACGACGCGAGCAATGCGGGGAACCTCCGTTTCGAGACGGCCGTTCGGAACGAACCCGCCGTTGACTGCTATGACAAACGGCTCCCTTTGGGTCGAGGCCATAGCGGTGAGCAGAGGCTCGGGCGCAGACGCCGTTCCCGAGATCGACTACGGACTCGACACTCAGGCAATGTTTGTTCCTGACGAACGGCTCCTGCTCCGGATTTCGCACGCCATCGAAACCAAATGTAAGAAATATCTCTCCTACCGGAAAGCGGGACACGTGAAAGAGAGGAGTCGGGTCGACTTGAAGATCAGGCCCTCCACGTCGATGGCGCTTGCGCTCACGGGGAGTGAGCGGCACGCCGAGCTGGAGGAGCGCCGCAGCCAGATACATCTCCCACCAGACGGGATGGAAGTCATTGGCGGCAGCTTCGGGGCGATCGTCGTCGAGGAACGGTTCGCTCCTCGCGAACAAATCTCGGGCATATGCTGCGGCTTCAGGGTGATCCCGAGTCGCTCCATAAACCCAATCGCGAAGAGAACTGATGTCAAAAAAATCGCGCACGGCTGAGGATACCGCACGGTCTTCGCGCCTGCGGTACGATAACAGGGCCCAGAGGTACCGAGCGGGTGCGCCGCGTTAACGAAGATCGAGACCGCGGCGCTCCACGGTCGAAGGACCGCTCCTCCGGGTTTGCCTTACCGTGAAACTGCGGCATAATCTGAACCCATGCGCGACACCGAGGCGTTGCTCGCGGAAGTTCTTGAACTGCCGGAACCCGCTCGTGCAGAGCTGGCGGCACAGATACTCGAAAGCCTCGACGGTCCTCCGGATACCGACGTAGACGAGGCGTGGGCGCTCGAGATCGAGCGCCGCTGCGCAGCGATCGACAGCGGCGCAGCCGTGACGTCGGATTGGGGTGAGCTTCGACGGCGCATAGAACGCGATATTTTCGGCCGGGAGTAACACACTCTTTGCGCGCCTCCCACGACTCAGCCGCTCTCGGGCGGGAACTCGACTCGGTGCTGCGCTTCAAAAGCAACGGCGAAACTGATGTGATGCCAAGCTTCGGTCCTCGTCGTTGACCACGGAGACTTCCGACTTTCCGAGCGCCCCCTACGCACTCCGAGCGGTTCAGTTTGGAGTAACGATCGAGACCTCCTGAGTCGTGTTCGAGGTGACGCCGACAAACGCCCAGATCTTGCGGCCATTGCGCGACTCAATGTGCACTCGGACACGATCTGCCTGCCGTATGGCGGGGAACGCGTCTGCAAGAGACAAGACTGCCGCATATCTTGGCGCGCCTACAAAAGGCATTTCGGTGGATGCCAGAAGACGTTCATCGTCCGAGTAGACTTGGATCAGAACGGTTTCTCCGGCGAACGAGTCATCCGGCATGGCGTAAATACGCAACGCACTGCGGAAGTCCGCAGCGGTGGGTACATTGATCAGATTGATGGCTTCTGCAAATTCGCGTTCACGAACCACCGGGAGCTTCGTTCCCCACGTTGACATCGGGTCAGAACGGTTGAACAGCCGAAGATCGAACTGAACGTTGTCAATTCCGTCCCGCTCCACGTAGATAATCTGGCTTGGATCGAAGTTTGGAGACGTGAATACACGCAGTAATTCTGTTCGATTCATCGTCGGAACATGGTCCGACATCGCGAGCGGAGTCACGACTACCGGAAGAGTTGAGTTGTTGCGGTACCACAACTCCGTAGACCAGACGGTACCAAATGCGCCCGGGACCTTACTCACGCTGACGGGCAGGAGCACGCGCTCGAACAGATTGAGATCTTGCGCCGCGGCTGGACAGGCGAGCGCAGCCGATATTAACGCCGGCGCGACGAGATACCGCAGGATCGTTACACGAGTCAGAGTGATCATAGGGCGCCTACCAGCCAATCTGGCCAGGGGTATGAGGGCACAACACGTAGTCATCGTTTTTCATCATACAAAACGTGAGGGGCACGTCGCACGACCCTGTGGCGGAAGGATTTTCGCAGTTTGCATTGGTAACCCAAGGGGTTTGGACCTGGTTCCGCGGACCGACATTGAACGCACAGTAGAAGCAAGTGAAGCAGCCCGAAAGATACTCGTCGCAGGCCCAAAAAATGTGACCGGTCTCGTGTGCTAGAACGCGCCCGATATTCGCGGGACCCCAGCCGCCGCTGTCCCAAAGCACCGTTGCGTAGGGGCCGCCAAGAAAGCCCACATACGCGTTGGTGCCGTCAGTGAAAAGATTATGCCCAGGGTCCGGATCATATACAAGGTAGACGGTAAACGACCCGTCGTACGGGCCATACACCGGATCAGCCGCCATAGCGAGGTTAAATGCCTCATTCTGGGTGTATACGTTAGAAGATGTGATCGGGGATGATCCGTAGCCGTGCGCTAGAAGCGCGTCATTCATCCATAGGTAATCGTCCCCAACTGAATGCGTGATTGGCTCATAATGCGTGGGTGTTGGGAAGAATGAACGGGTATGCTGCGAGAACGGGTCTTCTGTCTGCACCCTGAAGCTAAGTGTAATGCCGCGGGCCGTCGCTTGATCCACCCAGAAGGTGAATGCGCCGAACACCTGGTTGCGTGACGTTCCGTAATCGGCAGTCGTCCATGTGTAAAGGTTCGGATCAATGCTGCCGTCGCTGTCCAGGTTGAAAAGCTGAACGGTAATGCGCCCACGCATCTGGGTGTTTCGGTAGGGCGTCTGAAACCACCCCCACTTCGGCGAGATAACGCCGGGAAGGTGCTGTAGTTTTAGCGGGTCCTCGCCATCCGCAGGAGTTCGCTCAACCTTGAGCACGGAGGCGGTTTCGTCAATAGCGTGAGAATCAAACGACGTACTCGGCAAACTCTGCAAGTGCGTCGGGCTAGAAGCTGGATTCGCTCTGACGCAGCCCGTGAGTGGAGGTACGGTTACCGCGAGGCCAGCCTCAACCGTGTCTTCAAATTCGCCGGTCTGCACGCGATTAAAAAATGACAAAGCGGCGAGCGCATCCTCGCGGTGCACGAGATCGGCAGGGCGTGCAACCGCGTCATAGAGGACCGCGCTGACGCCGCGAGTGGCGCGTATCTTGCCGGCCGTTGTAACCGGAACCCAGCCAAGCAGAACGCGTTCTGCCTCGATCGCGACGACGCCGTGGTTGGCCTTCACCGCATCGAGCACCGCCAAGTAGTCGGCGCGGCTGATGTTGTCGTCAAGGACGATCGCGGTGTAACCGTTCTTCCAGGCGACTGCTTTTTTGCACGCCTCGGATTTGCAAGCGGCGTGAATTGAGGCCGCCTGAATTGAGAGACAGATGATCAGTGCCAGCGTAGCTTTTCTCATACAAGAAACCCTTCCTTGTTGAGCCGGACGCGTTGGTCCGGCTTCGTAGCAACGTGAAAATGTTGATCGTTTCTCCGGCTGCGCCGCGCGACGCGGGAAACAAACCTGCTGCCGGAGTGACAAACATCAGGACGACTCAACGTCTATCGGCAGGACTGGTCTGGCGGTCAGCACCGATATCTTTCCGGCACGATACACGAGGAACCTTTCCGTGTCTATACCTAGAGCTCGACGACACATCACTGTGTGACGGAGGTGGATAGAGAAGTGCTATGTTTTTCCTGCGACCGGCCTCAGCTATAGCTGCACGGCGGGTTGCCGGCAAGACGCGATCGAATACCCGAGACGGCGAGGCGCTTTTCTGACGGCGGCGAAATCGCCGCTTCCGAGAAACGGGCCGTCACCGTGCAACTGACTACTTCGCGGAGACGACGACCATCGGCTCGCGGATGATGCATGACGCGTCCAGGTCTTTCAGCGCCAGTCGACGGTTCGCATCAAGAACGAGTAGAACGGCCTCGCGGAGGTTCTCTCGCGCTTCGTCGAGGGTCTCGCCTTGGGTGTTCGCACCGGCAGCTCAGCGACAAAGGCGATGTATCCGCCCTCTTCCGCTTCCTGAAAGACTGCGGTAAAGGTCATCATCGAGTGGAGTGTAGCTTTTTCTTGCGCATGTTTTTCTTCTCAGCCGCAGCCGCACTCGCGTGCATCGTGGAGGTCTTCGGTCATGGGTCCTCCTTCCCTCTGTATTGTGCATCGTCTGGCCAGAGCGCGTACCCCGCTTCGTGGACAGCCGCCACGATCTCACGAGCGATGCCCTTGCCGACCGCTCGGATCGTGACAAGCTCACTCTCCGTCCACCCCAAAAGGTCCCTCAGCGACGTGATCTCGCCGCGCCGCATTGCTCCGAGGGCGCGACTCGAGAGTCGGAGCGGTGCGAAGGCATTGGCGAACTGCTGACTCCGTTCGCTCTCGTTCCTTGGTGGGCGCGGCTCGTCGAATGCAAGCGCTGGTGAGATCTCCGTCCGTGGTGTCGAGACCGGTACGGGGATGCGTTCGGCGACTAGTGGAACCCTGCCCGCGGGGACACGTTCGGCGATCAGCGGAAACCTACCCAGTCCCACCCGGCAACTAACCGGGCGTAGGATCGGGCATCCGGGCCGCACAATCGGTCGCGCCGCGAGGAGCGGACGCCGCCCCACCGTGCCATGTTGGAGGTCGGCGGTCGCGATCGCACGCAGGACATCGCCACCGGAGAGCGTCCGCTTCTTCAACAACGCATCCGTCACATGGCGAATGCGAATAAACACTTCTGGCCGTGCGACAAAGCTCATCGTTTGTTCATTCAGGTATTGGAGCGACTCCCTACGCGCGCTTTTTGAGATGGGCAGAAGACCTAACACGCTCGACGCACGCTCGAAGTCGTCCGCGCCAAAATGCTCCAAGGTTCTCCGAGCCGGCATGATCACGCGTTCCGTGGCCCAGCCCGCAAGGAGGAAGAGGCAATCGCGCTCAACCGCGCGCCGAAAGTCCATGGTGTCAGGGGGCCGCGTGGTGGTGCTTGTCTCCAGTGCGGCGAAGGTTGCGGCGAAGCCATCGGTGCTTGGTTCAATCGTCGTCCAGTAGAGGTCCCAGCCGAGTTCCACGGCGACCACGGCATGCGCTGCCTCGTGATACCCGAGGAGCTGCGCATCGATCCAGTCGAAGTTACTCAGCACGGGCTTCGCGCGCGTACATGCCGATCGCCCATCCGTTCGGGGCGAGCGCGGCGTTAATGTGCCGGATCGTGGAGCGTCCGATGTTCTTCAGGGAAAGCAGATCCTCCTCGGTGCGGTGCAGGATGTGCCAGACCGTCTGAAGGCCCGTCGCCTCCAAAGTATCAATGGCCCGTGGCGGGATATCTACGACTTCGCGTAAGTTGACCAGCATGTCGAGCGGTACTCCCGGCGTAGCTTGGGGCGTCGGCGGCCACCAGCGCGTCTCTTCTGTGAGAGGCAGGGCGTGCAACTCCTGCAGCTCGTCGGCGCTCCACTTCTCACGTTCCAACAAAGCCCCAGCGAGCTTTCGTACGCGCGTCCAGTGTTCCTGCTGCTCCAAGATCGCTCGTGCCCGGCGTTTGAGATAGCCGAGCCATTCGTCGACGACGGCCGCACTCGGCTCCACGACGCGCAGGAGAGCCCGGGATCGCGTCTCATCCATCGGATGCACGGTGAGGCCGGTGAAGATCTTGTAGATGGTCTCGGCTGCGGCGCCGGCCATGTGGACCAGCACGTCTTTCTCAGCCAGGCAGCGGAACATTGACTCGTCGGTGACGACCGCCAAATGTCCCGTGGCGGTCTGGTACGAGACCCGTCCGTAGTCACCCGCAATCCGCAGAGTGACGCTGTGCAGCCGCAGGCCGACCGCTTCCACCATCACGGCGTGGCCCGCAAAATGGACCGCGCGCGCCCAGAGCGGCCCGCGATCCGGCTTCATGGCCGCACCGGGCTCAGAACAAAGTCCGCTGTTTCAAGACCGGTCATATGGGTACTTTCGGAGTCGACCCCGATAACCTTTGCTCCAGTCGAGTCATGGCGGGCGGGTCCAGTGACGGAAACCGGGAACCGAGGAATTGCACGATTTCGCGCATGACGGTGTGGTCATCGTCGGTAAGTGCCGAGCGCGGCTCGCGGAGGACCCACCCGACGTATTCACCTGTCGCGTGAACGATGCGAACGACAGTCTCGAATCTCGGCTGGGCGTGTATGCCGGTGAGGATGCGGCTCAGCGTTTCTGGATTCACGCCGGCCTGCTCCGCAATGGCCATTTGCGATCTTCCCGTGAGTTCCACCGCGAGCCGGAGCCGTTCGCGCCACTCGTTGATCATAGGTCTCCCGCCAGTGAAAGCAGCCGAGTCGTAGTGCGGCCTCATGATTCTGCCTGCTTTCTTGAGCGACGTGCCGGGAGCTTGCGTTTTGAGCGCGACAACGCTTGAAGCGCATGACGAGACGAGGCCTCTAGGTTCATGACTTCCCGGCGAACGTCCTCGTCGTTTTCAAGGTCGAAGAGTTCCCCGGCCATGACCGCTTCGTGCGTCATTCTTCGAATCGCGGAAATGATGGCGGCCATGCAGCGGCGGGTCGGCTCCATCCTACCCATTCGGATGCGGAGCAGATGCTGGCGGCTGTACCCGGATTCGCGAGCGAGGTGCGCGGGCTTTATGCCCCGCCGCCTTATGAACGTCTCAAGGGGCGTGATCCGGTTCGACTTCTGAGGCACGACATCTTCGATGATTTCGGCCTCGATGACCTCCTGGGCCGCGAGGGTGTTCCCTTCCGGGGGGCGGCGCACAAGTGCGGTGGCGGTGGATGACTTGCGCTGCATTGGTCGCATGGGTTCTCCGTAGGTCAGTTCAGGGAGGAGCGGTTGCAGAGGCGGGTCGGGCCGGCCTCACGAGGTTTCAGACACGGAAAGTTTCTTTCCACGGGTAGGGAAGAACGGGCGGGCGTCACTCCTCTGATGTAGGCGGATGACATTTGATGTGCGAAATCTAGCACACAGAGGTGCGCATGAGGAATACATCTTTGGTATACTTCTCGGCCGTGCAGCCGGGCAGAAGGAACATCGGAGAACATCCCACGGTCGGCGAAGGACTGCGGAAGACCCGCCTCGCGCGGCGCATGACGCAGGCGCGAGTCGCACGTGCTTCGAAGGTGAGCCGTCGGCATCTCGCGCTCGCGGAGGCGGGCGGGAACATCACGCTGACGGTGCTGAAGAAGCTGATGGGCGGGCTGCAGCTCAGTGAGATCGATCTCGGTGAAGTGACCGCGACCGCGACGCAGCAAGGCATCAACCCCGCCGTGCTGCGCACAATCGTCGAGCAGGCGATGCAAGGCCTCGCGCTTCTCACCGCCGCCGTGGAGTCGCTGCGCAATTACGCTGACGCCGCGAACCCAGAAACGGCGAAGGCCGCGACCCTCATCAAGAGTTTCACTGACTACGTGCAAGGTCTCACGGACAAAGACGACCTGGCCGACCTCGAACGCATGTTCCAAGAGGTCGTGCATCCCGAACAACCCGCGCTTCAGGAAGCACGAGGAGACGCATCACCGACACGACGTACGCGCTCGTCACGGACCAAGTAGGCCCATCCAAAGGAGGGACGAACCGTGACTGCGCACGTGAAGTGGGCGGATGCATTGCGCCGATGGCTTGCGGAAGACGACCGCCAGGCGGAGGCCGACGTTCGCGCGTTCATGGAACTCGGCCCAGGAGACTTGGACCGGGCGATCGCGCAACTCCGCGACCTCTTGATCGACGGCGCGGCAACGAGAGAGGTTATCCGCCGTGCGCATGCCATGCTTGGCAGCGACCCGGAGCGGGCGCTCTGGATCGCGCACTTGGCGACGATTCTCGCGCCGCGCGTCTGGCTCGGCGACGCGCGCATGGACGCGATGATCGAGCTTGAGGGTGACGCGCTCCGGGAGTATGCGGCGGCGCTCCTCGAGGTCGGATCGTACGCTCGCGCTGCCGAGACGGCCACGCTTGCGCGTGGCTCATACAACGTGCTCGGACCGCCGGTGAAGGGCCTCAGTATCTTGGATCTTATCGAGGGGAGAGTCCTGCACGAACTCGGACGCACGCACGAGGGACTCGGGATGGTTCAGCGCGGATCGAACATGCTCCTCGTCTTCCACGACGACAAGGAAGCGTACGTGAAGGGGAGGACGATCGAGGCCGCGCTCCTCTTCAAAGGAGAGCGCTACCAAGAGGCGATGTCCGTGTACGCCGCGATGTCGGAGCATGCGCGCGAGGAGGAGGACACGGAGCTCCTCGCGTACGTGCTCTCGATGGTCGGCCGCTGCCGGGTGAAGCTCGGGCAACTCGATGAAGGCCGGGAGTGCATCGAGACGGCGATCCGCATGTTTGAAGACCTGAAGCTCTTTGCGGAAGTGCCGCGCGTGCGGAAGGGACTCGTTGATATCGCGGTGGCCCGCGGCCGGTACAAGGAGGCGATATCCGAACTGTACAAAATGCATAACGCCTTCCTGGATCTCCATCTGCCGATCATCGCCGCGCTCGTGGAGCTCGATGTGGTGGATCTCCTCATGCTTTCCGGACGGACGGCAGACATTCCCGCGCTCTGCAAAAAGATGCTCGCGACCTTCAGCAAAGCCGGCCTGCGACGGAACGCACTTATGGCTCTCGCGCACATCCACGCGCTCGCACAACGTGGCGCGCTGGAGTCGGACGATGTTCAAAAAGTGCGAGCATTTCTCGAACGCCTCTCCGGTGATCCGGACGGTGCGTTCACGGCGAGTGTGTGATGGTGGCCGCCGGCGCCACCATCACACGGAAAGCGCTACGGCTTCGGAACCGTGATGTCGTAGAGATCGAGAGCGTGCACGATGCGCGTGACGGCGCGCATGAACCTCTCGATCGGCGAGGACGGGTCACGGTTGGGAGCATCCCGACGTGGTGCAGCGGCGAGGGGAAACGACAGGGACAGAACGAGCAGGGAAAGGAAAACGACACGACGCATTGAATCCTCCAAGTGGCCCGCAAGGGGACCGTAAGTTTGGAGGACCGGCCCTCAGTGGAAGGAGTGACGCCCGCGCCGAGACCCCTACCCTAACCCGCTAAAAACACAGGACTTATATCCGCACCATCCTGCGGACATCTCGCACATGGACAGGACGCGCAAACCCGGGAACACGGCGCGAATGGGAAACCTTGCTTGCGCATGGTGTCCTTGACCACATCGGGACGCCGACCGAAAAGACACGTTCACGCTCCTTATGTACGTCACCATATTACCCGTGTACAGTGTCGGCAGAGGAATTTTCTTATAGACGCTTTGAGGTTCCTTATAGAAGCGTCCATTGCGCTGTTCAACTCGTCTGCCGACACCGGACCTCAGAAGGAAACACCAATGGCAAAGAGAGCGATTGGACTGGCCGTTTGCACCGTTCTTCTGGCACTCGCGTGCGCGTCGCATCGACCATCGGCACAGACAGGTAACACGGCGTCGCAAACCTGCCCAGGCAAAGACGGCGCGCAGAGTGCATCGGTCACGTGCCGGGCCGGGTTCACGCCAGAATGTAATTGCGCTGCGGATGGGCATGCGGCCTGTCACTGCGTAGCTGCGAAATGAACGAAGCGTCAAGGCTACGTACGGCGGCTTGCCGGGGCGACGTGCGGCGGAGCGCTCATCTTGACGACAGCCTTCAGTCGGAACGGCCGGGTCACGCTGTTGCCCGACGCAACGCTCGGTCTCACGGGCGCGCGAACTTATGTGTTGAACAGGGGGACAGCGTCGAACTCCACCGCCGAGGGGCGTTAGAATCCGAGCTGTATGCATGCCCTTCACTGAGGCGACCCGCCAATGAGCATCTACGCCACGCTCTGGACGCTCAAGTTCCCCGCTCACGGTGACGCATACTCAGGCTGCGAATGGGAAACCGTGCTGGCGCAAGGTGTCCTTGGCCACATCGGGACGCCGACCGAAGGATACGGTTACGAGTCGGGTGATCCCTACGCTAGTTTCCTTCCGCCCGCGATTCCGATGTCGGATGACGAGGACGACTTGGGTCTCCGAGCGATCGTCATTGTCCGAGAGCGGACTGAGAAGATAGGCCAGGAGTACATAGGTCCCCTCGTCGTTCTGAGCGGCGACGAATACAGGGCAATGCCTTTCGACGTGCTGCACACGCGCATTTGTGATGCACTTCGGGGTCGCCGCCCGCGCGTTGTCGCAGAGTACATTCATGACGGCGAGATAGAGTTGATTCGCGAGGGTGACGGCGCGAGGGCAGTGTCGCCTAAAGATTCTGGCCAAGACTAGGCTTGGAGTGCCGCCGTTCGAACCGATTTCCGCTACCGGTGCGTACAATCGCATGGTGCCTACCACGACGGCTCTTCTCCTCTCCTCACTCGAAGCGATCCTCTTCGAGATAGGCCGAATAGACTCCACGGTAGATGATGCGATAGGGATCGCGTCAGAGGACCGCTCGACCCTCAAGCGGGAGATCGCTGGACTTCGGGAGCGCGGAGATCGGCGCATGGCATGGCTGTCAGATCAGAGACTGGAGGCGCCGAAAAACTAGTGCGGAACAGACGTCCACTCTCGATCCAAACTACTGCTACACGGTGAAGGAACTGGCTTTTCTCTAGAACATGTCACCCGAATCCATCCGCAGAATGTTCGTGAACGAACCGGGTACGCTGGTCTTTTCGGATGCAGGCGACCGGTCGACATGCACGATCTGATCAGGATTCCCGCTTCGTGCGCGCGCGTCGAGTGGCGAACTGCGACTCTGTCATCATTTGTTCTTAGGTCGACGGATACGGAGCCAGACGCTCGCATACAAAAGCAGGAGGACGACATCCGCCATAACCGATGTAACGTATCCAGGGCGCGGTGTGAAGAGGTGTGGTGGTAGGGCCATCAGAGTGGGATTCCTTTCTTCTTGTCGCATGTAAAAGAGGCACCATCAAGAATTCGAAGGGAGAATTTCGCTCCGATGTGCGCCTCGGTCCACGTCTCAGCAACAGAATCGTCAGAAAAGGGCGAAATGGGCACTCTAGGACGATGCGACACCGATCTAGCTAAATATCGCATTATTTTAACTACGCTGTCTCGTCGTGTGTTGCCTGAGCTTCGTCCGGACTTTCCGTGAGCGCCATGAACCATCGAGGCGGCGAGCCAAACTCGTCCTTCACCCTGGCGACTCGTTCACAACCGATCATAGCGCCGACAAACATGGCCATTCTGCCCCAAACGATCACTTCTGGGTGGAACAGTTGGAAAGGCAAAAGCAGCAGGCATCCCAAAGTCGTGAACATTCCACCACTGATGAAACCGCGCAGCGGAATGGCCCTGCGGGTTCCCAATCGATGGCCTAGGCGAACCAGGGCGGCGCCGCATAGACCACCTGAAACGGCCGCGCCTGCAGCGATCACAATGATCAGGAGCTCAGTGAGCACTTGCATCTTTTACCTCCCTCTAACGCGCCAGAACCAGAACATCGTTTTTCTACAGCTTGGACTGAGGGCACGACGAGGCCTGGTCGGTTGGAACGCGGATCAGCGATTGGTGCAATCTGCGAACTCTCAGAGGACGGTCATAGGTGTTCTCGGCTTCGCGCATCGCTTCGCGGAACTCATGGGGCAGTGCAAGTCCAGTCTCTTTCGGCGCTCCTTGGATGAGCGCGATGAGTGATGCGACAGTTAACCCAACGGCGCCGGCGAAGTCCGAGGGATCGGACAGATGGAGAGCGACCGTGACTCCAGCCGTAAGAATCCAGCCGGCCGCGCCCCCGAATTGAGCGGCGCCGAAGGCGTAACGGAGACGATGAGGGCGCCGGAAAGCGTAGAAATTCTTCATCATCCAGCGGGCCGTTGCTGCGCCGAGTACGCCGCCTACCGCCCCGTAAGCTGAGAGTACTGCGAGAAGTGTCGTATCCACTTTCAGCATCCTTTCCTCCACGTCACAATTGAAGGTCTTTATCGGTTCCTGACAATCGCGATCTCCTTCGGGACAATTATGCTGATAGCCGCAGGATCATCGGCTCAGCTCGCCCGCGGTGCATGAGCGAGAGCGGCAGGGCATTCCGCAGTCCCGCGCGGAAGGTCACCGAGTGGTAGTAGTCCTCGAGCGGAATGTACATACCGACGGCTTTCGCCCAGCGCTTGAGCTTCTGGTTGCAGGCGGCGTCCCAGGATATGACCTCCACGCCCCAGCCGCGGCGACTGAGGCGCTCGAGGTCCGCATGGAAGCCGACGCCAGATTCATATCCTGCCCCATCGCCCGTGAGGAGTACCGCCACTGCGGGTGTCGCGACATCGGCAAGCACGCGCAGCATGTGAACCTGGAGGCATTGGTCGACGCCTTGTTCGCTGCGGCTCTGACCGCCACGTTCGTAGAACTCCAAGTCAACACCGGTTGCGGCGAGCCGGGACAAGACCGGCTGCAGTTGCGTTCCTGAGGAGCCCACGCAGATTGCCTTCGGCACGGTTCTTCCGGCCCGCGCCAGCGCGAAGACGTTCTGAAAGTGGATCCGGATGTCGCGCTCGGCCGAGAGGCCCTCTCGTCGGCGGGCTACCTCTTTGGCTGGGACAAAGATGTTCGAGTGGTCCCAGAAGATATAGACGTCGTCAGTCATTTTGTGCATGGGAGTCCCTGCCTTCGCGGCTTGGATGCCGGAATACGATGATGTTGTCGAGACGCTGAAGAAGCGGAAGAAGATCGACCACGGGTTCGGTCTGTGGCCGGGGGCGAAGATAGTCGGTGGGAAAGGGCGTGAAGAGGTTGTGGTACTGATAGGGCCGACCCTGATCACGGCTTCGCTCGCGTCGGCGCGGTCGAGGTTTGAAGTGGCTATGAACTTTGGATGCGTAGACACCGCTCACGAGTGTGCTGAGTGCGATAGAGGGGATCGCGAGGCCCCGGGCGTCGGTTGAAGGCAACGTGCCATCGGCGAGGAGGACCACCGCGCAAGTGAGCCCCAGCCCGGTCACGATGCCAGCTCTGACACCGGCATGCCGGAAGCCGGCGCGGTGGCGCCAGTGAACAAGCAAGCCAGCGATGAGGCCGCTCGCGAGGCCGAGGACGAGACCGACGAGGTTCACTGACAGTGCGTTCGACATCATTTTTCCTTTCAGGCAACTCGCTTCCGCACAATCGACCAGCTCAAAAAATCAACGACATCGATCCTGACCTCACGACGGCTTCGGCTTTCGTGGTCGTAGCCGGGGACGAACCCGCGAGAGAGTCTGGTGTCCAGACGTTGCGCCTTCCAGCCGAGGATGGCGCGCGCCTGCGTGTGAGTGATCGTGTTCTGCTTCGGTCGCCATCCCTCGGGAGTACGGAGCCCGACAATGGGTAACCACTCGAGCTCGTCGTGGAGCTCGAACAGGCGCGTCTCCTCGCCCGGTGGCGTAGGGCCGCGGAGCGGCTCGGCGAGCGGCAGACCGACGACCGGTGGATGGAGGTGGCGGAGTACGCCGCGGCGGCGCCAGCGCAGTAGATCCCTCCGACCGCCTAGCGCGTCGGCGAGTTCATCGCTGCGTTCGAGCCACGCCTTGGCGAGAGGATGGGTCGCAATGCAGTAAGCGTCAGCCCGAAGGTTTGCACCCCAGGCGGGACTCGCGAGTGACAACTCGATGAGTCGTTCAATCTGCGTGGCGAACTCGGCATCGCCAGCGAGGCGGTCAGTTATGGTCCTGAGGTCGAGGCGGGCGGGGTGGGATTCGGGCTGGTTTGACGAAGCGTCGGCGCCCTCTCCTTGGAGCGGTTGCCCGCAGGTGGGGCAGGTGGGGGGTTGACAACTGGGCGGATCGGTGCTTGACTTTCCATCGAATCCGGAAGGTGGTTGCATAGCGAGTCCTTTCTACGGTTGCTATGTCACCGCCCCTCGGAGTTCCCGAGGAACATCGCCCAGGACGCCTTCCTACAGGCTCCTGGGCTTCTTCGTTCCCCCGGGGAGCGGATCGCCCTGTCTGCGTTGTTTACCTGGGGTTCACTCTCCTTTTCATACCTATCCATGTAGAGACCGCAAAGACGTCAGTCTTGCCGCGTCCGGCAACTTTTTTGTGATGGGCATCACTTCTACCCTTCGGTATACTCACCAACTACCGACTTCAGCGGTCGTCTATTTTTGGGTCCACGGCAAAAATCGCGGGTTCGCCGGTTCTCTATGGTAGAGACCGGAGCCTGCTCAGGAGGAGGGGGTTCCGCGTGGGTAACCATGATGGATTTGCGCCTGCAATCGACTGGCTTGTGGTGGAACAACGCCTCGTCGCGTACGCCAATCAGCGCCTGGTCTTTCGAAGGAGGCGCGAGGAGGGCCAAATGTTACTCCGAGGCGAGATTATGATCGACGCGACCGGCTACACGACTGCGGACTTGGCGCGTCTAGTATGTGATGACGCACGCCTCGGCTTGAATCCCTTGCCGGAAACTGTCCAAAGCAGCGGGGAGGCCGTGAACGTCCTACGGGTCAGATTGCACCAAGCGCTGTCGCGGAAGGTCATGCATCAGATCGACCGCCAGCCGGTCACGGCAGCCAGCGTCGAAGGTACGCACGACCCGGAGGTCCTTCGCACGCTGATCGACGGCCGGAAGACATCGGCCAGCGATGGAGCCTTTGAAGATTTCATCAAGGATATTGACTACCGCGCGTTCCGGGAGCGATTGCTCCTGCTGCTCGCCGGCGAAAGGGGGAACGCCATGCTCCGCGCGTACGTCGAACTTCAATTCCCGCTCGAAGGCTGGATGGGATTCGACCGAGCTGAAGCAGCCGAGCGCCTCCAGACCACTCCGGAAGTAATCACGAATTTGAAGAAGGTTCTCGCACGCTTACTCCGCAGCTAATGAGAAGACGCGAAAAGGGGCTGTGATGGATGTGCCGAAGAGAGATTTGACGTGGAGCGGGCTGGCGGACGCGGAGCTTCCGGACGTGAACGATTTGACCATGGCGGAGCTGCGCGAATTGCTGAGATCAACCGGCTCTGATCCTGATGAAATCGCCTGTGGCTTTTACGAACGCCTGGCGCTCGAAATTGTGGCGCGGCGCGACCCCAAGAGCGAATCCCTTTACGTCGTCGATGGTGGGACGCGCGCAGGAGGAGTGAACGCTCGCGCGCTCAGCGACTTCGTGTCGTCTCAGCTTTTTGTTCACTATCGTCCCCATACGCAGGTGTCGTGGGATCGAGACGCCTGGAGCGGTACGCACCTTGTTGCCCACGCGCTCCAAGGCGCGCGTCGCCACGGTATGAGCCTGGATGACCGGACCTCCGTGCTCGAGGGCGCGTTTGGAGCGGTGGAGCGGGTTCTTGGTGAGCGGGTCACGGGCCCTTCTGCGGCGATGGACAGCGTCTGGCCGATACTTGAGTGTCTTGAAGAAACCGCGACTGAAGTTACTGATGAGCCGGCGCTCGTGGAGTTTTTCGCCGAGCGCTACGCGCGATTGCTCGGAGTCGACGCGAGCCCGGTCGTTGTGCCAGTACTGGGCTGGGGGATGAATGAGTTCTTGGAGCGGGGCGAGCGCTCCGCGGAGCTTGCCTCACATATGGCCCGGGCGATGCTTGCAACGAATGCGTCGGAGCAAATTGCGTGTCTCGTGTACCTCCTGCGCGAGTTGCGGCCAAGCAGCCGTCGGTATCTTCCGGAGGTTGGGAGCCTTTCGGCAGCATCGCGAGACTTGATGACGTCGCTCCTTGCGCAAGTGAAATCTGCCCGGGTGCTTCTCCGTAACACCGTGGAAGGACTCGATCCGAAGGATGTCGCGTTTGATGGTCTCGTGAATGACGATTTTCAGCAGATCCTTTCACTGACCCGGAGTTCGGTGCCGCTTGCCGCGACCCTTGCCATGATGGCGGTGAAGCTGGTCCTACAGGAGTTTTGCGGGGTCCTCAAGAGCGTGCCCGAAGAACGGCATCTTCCGCTGGTGACGTTCATGTGCCGACAGGTGGTCGAGTGTGTAAGCGACGAGCACAGCGCGTTCCTGGCCATCGAAGCGGTCGAGGGCGTACGGGACAAGTACCCGCGGGAAGCGGCGATCGCGATGGGTGATCTGCTGCTCGCCGCTCCTCCCAACCTTCGCCAAGGACTTTTTGTCTGCACGATCGAAGGCTACGAAGAGCGATACGGCGGAGAACGGCAGCCCGCAGTGCCGGCATATGTTCGTCATGACGGACGGCTTCGCTTCGAAACGCAATCCGCAGACCCGCTGGACGAATTCACACGCAAGGCTGCGGCACTGGCTGAATCCGACGAAGACATGGTGGCGCATCTCGAATGGGCGAATGCGCGCTGGAACCTTTGGAGCAGCGAGGCGGCCGCCTAGCCTACGCCGTCAGTAACCAACGTCAAGGAGTGCAGTATGCAGGCGTTTTGGATCGCCCTAGGATTCGTGTTCCTTGCCGAGATGGGCGACAAGACACAACTCGTCTCGCTCGCCTTCGCGTCGCGCTACTCCGCGAAGATCGTTCTGGCCGGCGTCTTCGTCGCGACGCTCCTGGTGCACATCCTGTCGGTTGTCCTCGGCGAGTCTGCGGCGATGGTCCTGCCCCGTTTCTGGATCGACATTGCGGCCGGCGTTTCGTTCATTGGTTTTGGCGTCTGGACGCTTCGCGGCGACGAACTGAAGGAAGGCGAGATCGACAAGCCCAGCCGCTTCGGTCCCTTTCTCACGGTTGGGACGACCTTCTTCCTGGCGGAACTCGGCGACAAAACCATGCTTACGACGATTACGATCGCGAGCCAGCAGCGTCAATTCGTGGCGGTCTGGCTTGGCAGCACGGTTGGGATGGTCGCGGCTGACGGGCTCGCGATCATGGTCGGCAACCTGCTGGGAGCGAAGCTGCCGGAGAGGGCGATCAAACTGTCTGCGGCAGCGTTTTTCATCGGCAGCGGGATCTACGTTCTCGTCCAAGCGACGATGTTGTGGTGGAGATAATCTGCCGACGTCGAGTGATTCGAGCGACTTCGCGATACGCGGGAAGTAGCAGTTCGGAATCTTCCCACCATCTCTCGTCCGGTCTACGCTTCGGGCTGTGTCCGTGTCGCCGGTGGACATGCATCATAGGACAATGTTCTCTCGGCGTCCGTTTTCGGCGCTATGTGATGGAGTGGACTAAAGGCGTCTAACACGCGTCTAATTCGGCGCTTTCCAGCCAAGTCCAGAGAACTTCGGATTGTGCTAAACTACTGAATCAAGGAGGTATCCGCGTATGTCCCGAGACAGACGCGGAAATGGCATTCAGGAGGTCGACGGTTCGATCCCGTTCGGCTCCACCAATGTTTTCAATGGGTTAGAGCAGCTAACTTCGCGCCGGCCCGATGCTCTATCTGCTGTTCTCGCTCGTTTCGGCGGTCACTGGCGTGCTCTTCTCGCCGGGCGGTTCACACTTCCGCGCGCCACGCACAGCGCGTCCGAACAGGACCTTCCGGCTTGACGGGCTTCTCCAAGATTGCCCCAAAGTTGCGTTGAGAGCAAACCAACAACGCGCCGGGAATCTGACCGAGGATTGGTTATCCTCATTGAGGTGCTCGAGGATGCGCATGCCGGCGTCGATGACCTCGGGGCCGATGCGTCGCCGGAACGACTGCGATTTGTTTCGTCATAGGGGCGGCGGATAACACCAAACCTTGTATGTTGAGGACATGAAGAGCGTGATCGGCTTGCTGCTTCTACTCGCCCCCGCCGCATTCGCCGATCCGGTCGATCTCAGCATCGGTTACGAAGCGCCCCCGCGGATCGACCGCGGTTACGGCTTCGTCTCTGCGACGATCCGGAACAACAGTTCGGCGCCGGCGCACAACATCCGCGTGACATTCACCTCCAGCCTGCCGGCGAAGTGCAGCGGCTGCTCGTTCAGTTACCTCGGAGCCCATGAGTCGACCGGTGTTTCGTTCGACTTCGCGACGGATTACCCGGACGGCACGGAGCTCACGATCAGCGCGACCGTCTCGTCCGACGACAGCGATCCCGACACGTCGAACAACTCGACGCAGTTCGAGGTGGAGCTCGTCACCGTTCCAGACCTGGTGATCGCCATTGGGTTTTCCTCCCTCGACCCCGATGTGCCGGTCGATTACGGCGTCATCTATTCGAATTACGCGACGACGGCGGCGAATGGCGTCACCGCCACAATGGATCTCCCGGACGGAACCACGATCGAGTCGGTCGACGGAGCGCCGTGCACCTTCGCCGGCTCGCACGTCGATTGCACGCTCGGCGATTTCCCCGGCAGGCCGATCACCGTTTATCCCGAGTTCAAGCACATCACTATCCACGCGCATCAAGTGGCTCGATACGACGCGCCGCTGCTGACCGCCACGGCGACGATCCGCTCGGCCAGCGGCGACGATCTCAACCCGTCTGACAATCAATCGACGGTCTCCTACCATTTGACGAGGACGCTCCTCGTCACGACGACGGCGGACGACGGCGACGGGTCGCTCCGTCGCGCCATCGAGGAAGCGAACGCAGCGCCCGAGGCGGAGCCGAAGATTGCGTTCCAGATCGGCGAGCCGCTCCCCGCCTCGGGGTGGTTCACGATCGCGCCGCTCACGCCGCTGCCTGCGATCTCGCATGTCGTGACGATCGACGGCGCATGGCAGACGGCGAGGACCGGCGACACGAACCCGCTCGGTCCCGAGATCGAGATCAGCGGCGCGAACGTGAGCGAGGGGAACGGGTTGCTCGTGAGCGCCCCTTGCGCGTTTACGCTGAATGGAGTGGCCATCAACGGCTTCCCGGAGAACGGCGTGCTCATGACCGCGCCGCAACCGTGTCCGTTCGCGTACTCGGGCGTCCCGCTCGGCACGATCAGCAACTCGGTCCTCGGCGCCGATCCGACCGGCAGCCACGCCGTGCCGAACGGGCTGCGTGGCATCTCGATCGTCCTCCCCTCCCAGTCCAACAGCTTCTTCTCCATCGATCACAACGTCCTCAGTGGCAATCTCCGAAGCGGGATCTGGGCACCGGCCGGGCCGAAGCTGGTGGTCAGCAACAACCGGATCGGAGTGGCGTCGCATGACGACACGCCGCTGCCGAACGGCGCGAGCGGCGTCTATCTCGCCACGAGCGGCAGCACGATCTTCAGCAACGTGATCGCGAACAACCCAGACTTCGGCATCGCCGTCGGGCGCGACGCCACATACGTCGACTTCGGCAACAACTCGATCTTCGACAACGGCCAGCTCGGGATCGACGTCGGCCTCGACGGCATCGGCAATCCCATCGGACGACCGACGCTGTTCGACGCCGTGTACGACCCGTCCACGGGCATGACCACCGTGCGCGGCAACTACGTCGTGCCGGCACGGAACGCCGCCTACTACCTGACGATCGAGCTCTTCGCCAACGATCACGTCGATGCGCACGGACGGGCCGAGGCACAGATGCCGATCGGCGGCGGAGCCGCGCAAACCGGCGACTTCGCGATCTCGGCGAAGGGCGATTACCGCGGACTGATGATCACCGCTACGGCGAGCATCGAGGACATCCACACGTTCGCGAAGCCGCCCGATCCCGTCCCCCAGTACAGCAACTACGGATTCGACTACGTAACCTCGGAGATCAGCGACTCCGTCACCGCGCGCTGACTCGGCGCGCCGGAGTCTCGCCGGCCCGCGATCGCTTTGATGGCTACGAATCAAGCCGGTCCGATCTAACACGGCCTCACGGCACCCACAAAGATGCGAGTCATGAACGTGCAAGCCACCGGGCAGACTGTCGCCGCAGTACTTCTACATGCAACCCGCGCCGCGAGCGCTTAGGATAAGAAGTTGAACGAGGCCAGGAAGAAGTCGGGCGGAACCCAGTCGGCATCGGATCTCATCCCGAAAAGAATCGCCGAGCTCGGGGACTGGCGCGGGGAAACCCTCAGCAGGATGCGCAAGCTCATCAGGTCCAAGAGTTGCTCCGGTCGAACCTGACTCCGCGTGCAGTGTGACCGAGATTCTGCCAAGGAGAAACTCCTCGGCGCATTGAAGCTCTTATTGTTGAGAGAGCGATGTACTAGGTCTCGAACAGCGCCCCGCGCAGTAGTGGCCGCCCGGCGAGCGAGGTGTAGAACGAGCCGGTCGCCAGGGTGGCGATGACGGTGAGCGGTATCCACACGCTGTACGAATGCCACGAGGTGAAGTCCGTGACGCCGGAGTTGATCAGATCTGAAACGTAGACCATGCAGAACGTTGTCAGAAGGCCGAAGCGAATCGTCACCAACGGAAGAAGCGCCCACGCGATCACACCGATAATCAGGCCCGAGACGATGCTCTCCAGGAACCCGATCGTCACGATGCAGCCGATCACAGCGATCACGGCAACCGCGAGCCAGTCCTTTCTAACAACGATGCGTAGAGCGAAGAGGAGAAACGTCCCCACGAACGCCCAGAAGACAGCATCGACGCCCTCTAAGAAAGGATAGGCCAGCGCAAAGCGAAGGCCGCTCAGTGGTTCCATGAACGGCGATGGTGCCTGGGTGAGACCACCGAGGAATCTGGTTACGAGTGGAACGCCTGCAAAAAGGACCGCTATTGCCACTCCGGCCGCGCTACCCACCAGCGCGTCGCGGCCAACGAGCGGATCACGGAGGCGGCCGGCGAGCACTTTCCCGGAGGCGACCAGAGCGTGCGGCCACCTGCGTCGCACATACGGCTCGAGCGCCAGATAGAGGACCCACAGAAGCGCAGCAAGGAAAAGCGCCCAGCTGCAATGCATCACCATGATGGCGACCTCAGCCGAGGTCGCAACGTGAGTGGTTGCCAGCGTGGTGGCAATGAGCACGAGCATCAACATGGCCGTCGCCACTCGCGCGGCGCCTCTGCGATCACCACGTCCCAGCGAGACGTTCCGCCTGGCGATGAGAAGCCCGCCAAGGCAGACCATGACGAAGATGCTGATGGTGATCCCCTGGGCCACTTTCTGCCCCTTCGTATTCGGATCCTGTGGCATCTGAGCGGGTCGCGTCCACGGCCCGATCGTTTGAAAATACACCGGCCTGCCGCGGTAGGCCGCGGCCTCGAGCCTGAGAACCTCGCCGGAGGGATACCTCCCTTCCCACGCGGCGCGGGCGTCGGCGAAGGACGGTGGCAGCCATTTCGGAGCAACTGGCTTGAATTGCGATGGATCGAAGCCAGCGGCACTGAAGAGCGTCCGCCAATCAGCGGCGCCTTGCGCAGGGGCCGATTCGATCTGATCAGGCACGGCACTGAAGGACACCAGCCGTCCCGACGGATCGAGGGAAACCTGTTTCATTCCGGAACGCGTCAGAGGCGGATCGTCGCGTGTCACCCAGCGGGTGTAGAAGCCCTGCCACTCCAGCGGCTCGTTGCTTTCGCGGTACCAGAAGAGCAGCGACGGAGGCCGTCCGCCTCGGAGGCGCGCCCACCGCTGCGCAGATTGATCGTGGTCGCGGATGTAGTCCAGGAATTCGGAATCGGCGTAGAAACCACGCGCCCTGTCGACGGGCTTCTGCGAATAGCCAAGCCGCCGAATCGTCTCCTGGGCCTTCAACGCCAGGGCGTCGGGTGGAATCTCGACGTTCACATAGGCCGTAAGGTTGTTCTGCATCTGAAGCATGCAGCCGATCACCGATCCGACGAGGACGAGGAGCAGAAGTGGAACGGCAACGGATGGACGCAGACCGACCGAGTCTCCGGCCGCGGCGAGCAACTCGGGCGACGGTGTTTCCCCGGCGGCGACAGCCGCCGCCAGGGGATCACGACCGGGAAGTGCTGCGATCACCGAAAGAACCGACGGCGGCCGATCGTACGGATCGTTTTCCAGACAGCGAAGGATCACGCGCTCGACGGCGGGATCAAAGTTCTCGATCACGCGCGACGGATCGGGCAAGCTCCGTTGCTCGCGCATCTGCTGCAGCTCGGCGATGGTGTTCGCGGGAAAGGCCCTCCTGCCGGTGAAGATCTCGTAAAACACCAGGCCCAGACAGTAGATATCGCTTCGTACAGTCACCTCCCGACCGGCGAGATGCTCGGGGGCCATGTAGGCCGGTGTTCCTTCCGCGATGTTCGCCTGTAGATCGCCCGCTAGCGCGGCGAGACCGAAGTCGCTGAGGTGGACGTTCCCTCGCTCATCGAGCATGATGTTCGCCGGTTTCAAATCCCGATGGAGAATGCCCTTCTCATGCGCGGCCGCGAGGCCGGCGCAGATCTGGCTCGCGATCTCGATTCCCTTGTCCTTAGGCAAACGCCCGATTCGATTCAGGAGCGCCGCGAGGTCTTCGCCGCGCACATACTCCATGGTGATGAAGTTCTCCCCTTCGACCTCGCCGATGTCATAGATGCGGCAGACATTGGGATGCGCGATCTGCCGGGCGATGCGAACTTCGCCCAGGAGTCGCGCGCGTCTACCTTCATCTGCGCCGGCCCGTTTCGGCAGCAGCTTGATCGCCACGGACTGTCCGAGCTTCAGGTCATCCGCGCGATAGACTTCTCCCATTCCTCCTTTTCCGAGGAGGGCAACGATCCGGTAGCGATTGCCGAACATCGAACCAGGCAGGAATCGCCCATGGTAGATCCCGCCCGATGATGAAGGCGTCCGCACGGATGTCGGCCTCTCCATCGTGCCTCCGGAGGAAACGTCAATCGGCGATCCACACGAAGAGCAGAAGCGCGCATCCGCGGCGATCTCAACGGAGCAGGTGGGACAATTGGCCATTGGGGATCGAGCGCATTGTACGACGCCTGAATGGGAGCCCGTGGCGACGCACTACGTTGAAACCGGGAGCCACGATCTCTCGCCGGCTCCGCCGGCTTTTTTGCGCGATCTCTAAAAACGGATGGAGTGGATGCGCGATTGCAAATGAGGCATGATGGATAGACGCCGGTACGGCTGCCGGAGATGATCATGCGCGGACGGCTCCTCCTCCCTTTTCTTTTGCTCTTTTCATCTTCGGCGTTTGGCGCGATCACCGGCACGATCGTCCTCGATGACGGGCGGCCGGCGGCGGGAGCGCGGGTGGTAGCGTTCGCGCTCGAGTCCTCGGAGCAGGAACGCGCCAGGTGTCTCTCCACCGAACCCATGCGGAAGGTCCTTGCCGCGGCCGTAGCCGATGGCGACGGGAACTTCACACTCGATCCCAAGGCGGCGGTCGTCGATCTGCGCTTCGAAGTGGCCGGACAGCCGGCAGTCGGAGTGCGCGCGGCGGCGAATGAGGACGTTGGTGTCGTGTCCATCGCCGCACAGCCGATGACGCGCGGGACCGTCTCCGCCAATGGCAAGCCGCTGGCGGGAGCGACGGTGATCGTATGCTTTGCCGGTGCGGAAAGCGTCGCCACGACGGACGCGAGCGGTCACTACTCTCTCCCTGATCCGAAGCGCCTCCTTTCGCGCCTGCTCGTACGGCATCCGCGTTACGCGCCCGTTGCGCGCGAGCTCGGGCCATTGATGTCGCAGTCCGCGGACGTGTCGATGAGCGTGGGGCTGGTTCTGACCGGCCGCGTCGTGGCAGACGCACCGGTCGCCAACGCCATCATCGAAGTCGACAACCTCCCGCTGGCCACGACCGGCGCGGATGGCACCTTCTCCATCGAGCACGTTCCGGCAGGCGCACGGAAGATCGTTGCGCGCGCGGGCGGCCGGATCGCGGTGCGGCAGCTCGGCATGGAGCGCAACCTTCTTCTCCGTTTGTCGAACGCGGTGACGGTGGCCGGTTCCGTCCGCGATCTCAAAAGCGGCGCTCCGGTCGCCGGCGTCGAAGTTACTGCCGCCGCGCCCCGTTTCGGCGACACAGAGCATGGCGTTTGGGTCATTACCGACGAGAAGGGGAACTACGCGATCCATGGCCTGGCGGGCGGCGAAACGGAGCTGACGGCGATTCATCCGAGCTACGCCACGCCGAGGGAGACGTTGAACTTGCCGGCGGGCCGGGTTGCGCGAAAGGTGTTGTATGGATCCCAGCTGGCGCGGATTTCTGGCTTGGTCGTCGACGAACGTGCTCGCCCAATCGCTGGCGTCTCGGTGACGCCGCGGCCAATGGGCGGAGGCGACATGCTGTGGACGCCCGGTTTGCTGCGCACGGTGCAGACCGGACTCACGGCGCCGAACGGCCGTTTTCTCGTGCGCACCGCCGACGAAGGCAACGTGCAAATCGACGCCACGAAAGCGGGGCTCCCCGCGGCGCGCTCGGCCGCCCTGCGCGTGGCCGTCGGCGCCCGTGTGGCCGGCGTCACCATCACCATGCCGCAGGGGGTCGTGCTGCGGGGCCGCGTCATTGACGGCGAGGCCAAACCGATTCCCGGAGCCAGCGTGCGCGTCTACGGCGATCTCGTGCGCACCAAGGACGACGGCACGTTCGCCATGCGCGTGCTGGAAGGGACGTATGACCTCGCCGTCTCCGCGGCCGGCTACGCGCCGCGTATCGTACGCGCGCAGGTGTCGGCCAATTCACGGCCGCTCGAGATCGCGCTCGAACCGGGCGTTGCGGTGAGCGGGCGCGTAACCCGCGGCGGCGCGCCGGTCGAGGGAGTCAATGTCTACACCATCAGCGGCGCCGCGGGCGAGCCGGTGCAGACCGGCGCCGGCGGCACGTTTCGCATCGATGATCTTGTCCCGGGCGAGATCCGGCTGGCTTTCAAGAAACCGGAAGACTTCATTCAGACCACGCGCTCCGTCACCGCCCCCTCGAGCGGCGTCAACGTCGACTTGCCGGCCGGCGGACGCGTCAGCGGCCGGGTGATTGACAAGACGACAGGTCAGCCGGTGAACGCATTCGATGCCGGCCTTGCAATCTCGCGCCCGGGCGCCGCCATCATGCTTGTCGCGCCGATCATGCGGAGCTTCACCACCGACGACGGCACCTTCGCCATCGACGGCGTGCCGGACGCGACGTACACGCTGGCGGTCAGCGCTCCCGGCTACGTGATGTCGCGCCTGCCGAACATGACCATGGAAAGCGGGAAGAGTGTCGACAACGTCGAGGTCGCGCTCGACGCCGGCGTGCGCGTGACCGGCCACGTGAGCGGGCCGGATGGCGCGCCGCTCGGCGGCGTGCTGGTCCGCGTCGATCCGACTGTGGCGACACATGGCGCGGCGATGAACGACCCGTACACGCTCACGGATCCCGACGGGGAGTACGTGTTGGAGAACCTCGAGCAAGGGGAGACGACGCTCGCCTTCAGCCGCAACGGCCTGCTCACGGTGCGAAAGAACGTGACCCTCTCCGGAACATCCGGGCAGGTCGACGCGAAGCTTCCTTCCGGTGTTTCGATCGACGGCGTGGTGCTGCTCGATAGCGGCACGCCGGTCGCGAACGCGTTGGTGCAGGCCAGATCGGCCGCCGATGCCGGCTCGGCCACGTCAACGCAGACCGACGACAGCGGGACGTTTGCCATCGCGGCCGTCGCATCCGGCCACTACGAGATCACCGCCTCGGCGACGGGCTACACCGCGGCCACGCTGCGGGACGTCGACATCCCTGCGCCGGCCGCGGTGCGCTTGATCATGAAAGGGGGCGGCACGATCACCGGCCGCCTTCTTGGCCTGACGCCGGCCGAACTTCGCGGAGCGGCGGTGCAAATGTCGTCGAGCGACGGCGGCGGCGCGCCGGCCTCGCCGGACGAGAGCGGCCGCTATCGCATCGACGGTGCTCCCGCCGGCACCGTGCGCCTGAGCGCGCGAAGCGGGCAGTTCACCACCAGCGCGCGCACGGCGCAGACGAAGTCGGTGCAGGTCGAGAGCGGAGCGACCGTCACGGTCGATTTCGATTTCACGGCGGACATCGTCGTCAGCGGCCGCGTCACACGCAACGGTCTGCCGCAGCCGGACGCGGTGGTCTCCTTCCTCTCGCCGACCGCGACGCAGCGCAGCGCACGGGCGTCGTCAGACGGGAACGGGCGATACGAGGTTGGCGGCATCGACGAAGGCAGCTACAACGTCACGGTTCTCGATCGGACGAACGTCCCGTATTCGACGACGTACCAGGTCAGCGGGTCGTCGACGTTCGACATCGACATCGCCGGCGCGGCCGTTTCGGGGAGCGTGACCGATGCCTCGAGCGGCGCGGCCATCGCCAACGCCGCCGTTGAGCTGCGGCGAACGGAGACAACCGGGCCCGACCTCCGCTCCACGCTCTCCGATGCCGCCGGTGGTTTTTCGTTCGACCAGGTGCCGGCCGGCAGCTATGAGGCCAGGGTGCAGAAGGCGAACTATGGTGCGGCGTCCGTGCCGGTGGCGGTCGGCGAGAACGGCGCACCATCGATTGAAGTCAAGCTGACCCCCTCCTCCGGTCTGCGGCTGCGCGTCGTCGATGCGCGCGACGGCCGGCCGCTTACGGCCTGGGTCCATGCCGAGTCCGGCAGCGGCGAGGGCTACGACGGAACGGTCGCCGCAAGCACGGAGCCGGCAAGCATCGCCTTGGCGGCGGGCTCGTATCGACTGACCGTCGGAGCAACTGGTTATGCGCCGGTCACGTTGACGGTCGTTGCTCCGGGAGAGCAGACGGCCGCGCTCACGCCCGGCGGCACGATCGTGGTGTCATCGAGCAGCGACGCGTTCGCCTTCGTGCGTATCGTCGATGCCTACGGTGTACCGCTACGCTTCGGGCCGGGTCCCGCGGCGGAGTTGTTCCGCGTCGACCCGGCCCCGGGGAAAACGTCCATCGCCAACGTCGCCGCCGGGACGTATACCCTCCAGCTTCTCGTCGGCGGCAACGTGCTTCGGTCGGCGAGCGTTACCGTGCGGGAAGGCGAGAGCGTCGCGGCGAAGCTGTGAGCCGGCACGGCCGGCAGCGTTGGTTGCCCATGGCTCCGCCAGCGGTGGCGCACGACGTTTCTACCGCGCAGACTCCTAGGGGTTGTATACCTCGATGTAGAAGCACTTCGTGATGTGGCAGCCGGCGGCATCGGTGACGGTGAAGCAGACCAGATACTCGCCCGCGGTCGTCGCCGTGCCGGAGATCAAGCCGCTGCTGCTGAGGCTCAAGCCGGGCGGCAGCGATCCGGAGTAAATCGTGAACGTGTAGGGCGCCGTGCCGCAACAGGGGTTGAGCTGGTAGCTCCCCGCCACGTTGACGTGGAACGGCGTGATGAATTCGTCAATGATGTCGAGGGTGCTGCATGAGGACTGCGCGTACGGAACGACGGCCAGGAGCAGGATGGACAGCAATACTAGTTTCTTCACGAGATTCTCCTTTCGCCTTAACGGCATTCGCACATATTTGACAGATGTCAGTATACCTCCCATTCCGGCAGGAAGTCATATGCGAATTTTGGAGAGACTCTCACGCCACCTCGACCCACACACTCTCGGGACAATCGAGCCCCAACGTTTTCTTCAGACTGCGCACGAGAGCCTCCTCCAACTCCGGATCAGAGACGAGGCGGTCTTCCGTGAACCGAAGGGTCTCGATGCCGTTTCGCTTGAGCAGGAGGGTATCGACGCGCACGAAGACTCTGTAGACGTCGAGCTGGCCGGCCTCGGTGCTGGGCGCCTGGCGCTCGATCACGTTCATGAGTGCGCGGAGACTTAACCGGCGGGATGCGGACATACGTTGATTCTCCTTGCGATCATCGTCGGGCCGGGGGAGAGGCTTGAAACCGAAGGCCGGCTGCGGCGTTTTGCCCGGGCGCAGCGTCGTTCGCGGGAACGGGGTGGTGACGTCTGGCACATCGAGGAGTCGTGGCCGAGGGATGCGCAGTGTCTCGACAGATGCCGCATCGGCGGGAGCGGGCGCCGAGTGTGCCGCTCCCATCAGGAATTCGTGCAGCGTTTTCTCTTCTCGATCCCCGGCCGCTGCCAGAGCGCGCACATACTCGGCTGCATCGAGCTCTTGCTCTGCGATCAGGCCGAGGTTGATGAGCCGGGAGAGCGCCTCGGTTGAATCAGCCGTCTCGGCGCGCATCTGCCGCGCCAGCTCGGCCGCGGTCTGTTTTCCGGTGATCGCGAAGTAAAACGCCCACTCCAGCGCTCGCAGCCGGAGAGCCCCCGGCAGTTCACGCGGCTCCCTGGCGCGCCGGTAGACGGAGTGGGGAAGCACGGTCGTGTTCACGCCGCCTCCTGCGCCACGCGCAATCCCACCACCAGGAGCGATTGCTTGTCCCGCCAGAGGATCGGCATGACGAACGTCGACTCCGGCAGGTCGAGCGCCATCACCTCCGGTCTGGTCAACGTGCGCGGGACAGAGATCTGCCAGTTGCCGCCGAATGCCTTGCTTGCGTTTCCCGAAAGCACGTTCGAGAACTCCTGACACATGTCTTTCAGGTGCGCGGGGGAGTCCTGGATCTCACCATTGATCAGGAGAACGTCTTTGAGCATCGCCGCGGGCGAGGTCAGATAGATACACCCTTCGTATTGCCCGAAGATCTCGATGAGACTGGTGTAGTCGAGCAGTTCCGGATCGCCGAAATGCATGTGCGGCTCGCCCATGACCGGCTGCTCGCTGGGAGCGAGCTTGCCAAAGTAGTCGAGCGTGATCCGCTTGAAGAGCTTGAACTGCTCCGGATTCATTCATCCTCCCCATGCGATGCCGATGCGTCGCGCCTGGCGTGGTCCTCGCGGACCGACCACTCGAACAGCAGCGATGTCAGGCTCGACGAGATTCTTCGGTCGGCATCGCACTTGTCGATGACGCGCAGACTGTGCTCACGCATCGAAAGCATTCGGAAGAGCGCCTCTTCTCCCTCGATCTCTTCGAGGCGAGCCTGGATCAATCTCCCGTCGCGGAAGTACAGCTCACCAACGCGGCCGCCGTGCGACACGATGACCGTGCAGCTCTTTCGTTCCATCTCCATGATCTGCAGAAAGGTCGCCAGAGAGATCCCCCGTACCAGGCTCTCTCTCTGCTTGCGAATGGCCCGGTCCACCCGGCTCACCAGGAAGTCGATGTCGGGAGGTTTGGCGATGTACTCCGCAGTATCGAGGCCCTGCGTCTCCTCGGGATTGAGATGGGTCATCACGAAGATGGGGATCTCGGGCCATCTCTGGCTGACCTCGCGAATGAACGCCTTCCCGGTTCCGGAGGAGCGCCCGAATACGATCTCCGTGATGATGGCGTCGAGCTCTGCATGGACTTTGAGCACGTCGAGGGCATCGGCGGGATGCCGGGTGGCGATGACCTGCCACTTCGGCCGCGTCAGCGACAAACCCGATTCGATCATTTCGATCAGAAAATCGTCCGAGTCGACGAAAAGAAGATTCCCTTTGCGAGGTGTCTCGCGCGCCGCCGTCTTCGAATCGGGACGTTCGTCGCTCACGGTTTCTGCTCCGATGTGATTCCTCACTAACGCTAGCTGGTGCATGGCATCTCGCTCCCTCAACCCTGGCTGGCCGCGTGCTCCACGAGCTGGTCGAGAGCCTCGGAGATCTCGCGCGGTGTGAAGGGTTTCGTCAGAAAGCCGCACGCTCCCAGTGCGATGGCTTCCATGGCAGTCTTGTGGCTGTTCAGGGCGGAGATCACCAGGATGGACGTCGTGGGCGCGATGTCACGGATCTGGCGAATGGCGCCGAGACCATTGAGCCGAGGCAGCGTCAGATCCATCGTCACCAGCTCCGGCCGTTCGCGGGCGAAGGTCGATACCGCCTCCTCCCCATCCCCGGCGCGGAACACCTCGGAGATCGTTCCGCTGTCGACGGAACGCTGGATGGCATCGCGTACGACCAGTGAATCATCGACGATCAGCAGTTTCATTAGCGCACCTCCGGATCGAGCGGCAGAATGATCTGAAAGGCGCAGTAGACGGAGGGCTCGCTATGGACGAGGATCATTCCGCCAACACTCTCGACTCGGTCCCGCACCAGATCGAGGCCGACGCCGCGCCCGGCGTCGCTAGTCGTTGTCGCGGCCGTCGAGAATCCCGGCTCGAAGATGACCTGCGCGGCCTGATCGTCGCTGAGAACCTTGTTCCCGAACAGCTCCAGCGCGCGCTGGCGAATGCGATCGAGATCGAGACCTCGTCCATCGTCCTGAAAGAGAACCTCCAACTGCCCTTCCGCCTCATGCCGGCGAAGGGCGACCTGCAACACCGCGCAAGCAGGCTTGCCGGCCTGATTGCGCTCCTGTTGCGTTTCCACCCCGTGCACCATCGAATTGCGTGTCAGTTGAATCAGCGCCTCACGCATCAGGCCGGCGTAGGCAACGGGAAGATCTTCGTCACGCCAGTGAGCAACGAAACGGGCTGGCTTGCCGAGTCGGGATGAGAGGTCGGCGGTCAATGTTTCGAGCGCGGGGAGGAGGTCCGCCGTCCGGTTCGCGGCAGCATCAACCGTCTTTCTCGAGGCCAGGGCGGAGAGACGGACGATGAGGTCCTTTGCCTCGGCGCCCAACTCTCGGAGCGACTCGATCCATGGATCCAAACGCTCCGGATTGCCGTCCGAGCGGGCGCCATCGCGCAGCGAGGCCGCCACATCCTCGGTTCGATGGAGTCTCTGCGCGAAGCTCCGGAGACCGATCACTCCCGCCTCTCCTTTCAGACTGTGAAGGATGCGGAAGATGGCGTCGACAGCGGTCCGGTTCGAGCCGGCGTCCTGCGAACGGAGCCGGCTGATCTGCGTCGTTTCGGCAAGGAAGCGGGTCAGATAGTCCGTCAGTGCCTCCGGCTCGACCTGCATCATCTCCATCGCCAGATCGACGCGCTGCGCGGCCTGGTGCTCCTGCTCCTCGAGCTCGCCGGCCAGCTCGACCTCGCGGGTTCGGTCTTCCACGCGCACGAGAATCCGGCGGATTTCTTTTCCCTCGGTCGAGCGCCGGAAGGCGAAGCCGAGATGCCGCCGTGGCCGGCCGGCGCGCTCCGGAACCTGAACCGACTTGAGAGGATTGATGTCGACGACGAGCTTCTCGATCACATTCGGATTGAAGAGCGCCTCCAGGTAATCGCCGGCCAGTCCGGCCTGCTCTTCGCCGAGGAGATCGAACAGCACTTCAGAGAGGAGACCGCCGGCCAGGTCCGTTCGGCCGAGAATCGTCTCCACCGATCTCGAGTACTCCCCGGCGATCCGGTGATCGCGGTCGACGAGAAGAAAGCCTTCCTGAACGGTCGCCAGAATCTCCTGCATCTGCTGGTTCCGCAGCGACGAGATGCGTGAATCGGCCCGGAGAAGATCGGTGAACCCGATCAACCGCACTTCCTTTCCACCGTTCGCCGAGACCAGGACCGGCTCATAGATCATCGTTTTGTCGCGAGACAACGATTCACGCAGCGCGTCCTGAACCGGCGTGTTCCTATCGAGGATCAGGACAACGCCGGTGGAAAACTCGCCGAGCAGGGAACCGATCGCTCGCGGCCGCACGATCTCTCCGCCGAAGGGCCGGCTGATCACTTCCTGGAATCTGGCCCGGGAGATCGCGCCGCGAACGCCCGCCGCATCGAAGACGACCACGCCGGGAAGATCGGCGTTGTGTCGCAACACCTCGTCGAAATCGTCGCCGCGCGCCGTCACCGGAAGACGTATGTCCCACGCGGGCAGCTCGGCCAGAGTCGACTGCGGTGTCAGGGACGGGAGGAACGTGTCTGACGACATTCTTGGGATCCGCCGTGGGAGGCCGCGACTTTATGGCAGAGCCGCTACGAACGCTGACGCCGCGGAATGGAGAACGTGTGAAGGTTTTGCGCAGTCTGGTTGAACAGGCAGGCCGCGCGCTCCGTTGTCGTTAGAATCGCCGTTATGCGATTGCACTGGCTCACCGTTCTCCTCCTCGTGGCCGCGTCCGCGGCGGCGAACGAAACGCTCGACAACGATGTGGTGACGAGGTTGGTCAAGGCTGGTTTGTCCGCCGACGTGATCGTTCTGAAGATCCAGCAGTCGGAGGGCCGCTTCGATGTTTCCGCCGACGGCCTGATCGCGTTGAAGACGGCCGGCGTGCCGGACGCGGTGCTCAAAGCGATGCTCCTGAAATCGCCTGCTGCCGCCCCCGTGCCGCCGCCCGTGCGACCAGTCGCGCAACCGGTTGAATCGGCGGCCGGTCACTGCGCGTCCGTCCGCTATTACACCTCCGGCAATGGAGGATGGGATTGGTATCCGTCCAGCGTTTGCGTCACCGCCTCGGCGATCGCCATCGATGAGCAGAACGTTCCATTGGATCAAGTCGTCGCTCACTGCTCGCCTCACACGCCTCTCATCGACGTTGGCGGAACGTCGTATCGCGGGACGCAGGAGTGGTGGTTCACCGACGGCCGCGAGTTACACAAGTTTCGCGGCAAGTCAGAAGACATCGACGGACTCGTCTCCGCGGTCGTGCGCGCGCACCCCTCATCGAGGCACGGATCATGTGGAGACAAGGACATCGCCAGGCTTCTGCCGAGAAAGTGATGGGCTGAGGTCTAAAGAAGAGTGGCCGGCAAGCCGATCGTGAACTAGAGCTTCACCTTGCTTCTCTTGCCAGTTTCAGGTGCTAGGGATTTCGGCGATCGCCGCGTTAGCGGCCACGCCTGAGTTTGGACATTCGACTCGTCTGGGGAACCGCATGTGAGAACCGTAGCACCGGCTTCAGCCGGCGAATGCGCGGCTTCGCCGCCAGGCACAGACAAGAGTGTCTGTGCCACATTGGATCGGGCGAAGACTCTACACTTCAGCAAATACCGATGGGAAATGTGGCACAGACACTCTTGTCTGTGCCGTGTGGCGAAGCCGCACAAGCCGCCGCGATAGCGGCGACAGAAGGTAGACAGGGGTGCGAGCGTTTTTTGCGAGCACCCCCTGGAAGCAGATGTTATGGATTTCGCGCCGCGTCAGCGGCACTGGACGTTGTCGCAATCGTCATTCGTGTCACTCATCCAGTGCCGCTGGCGCGGCACAATTTCAATGCACATCGCAACCAGAGGTGCTCGCAAAAAGCGCTCGCACCTCTGGCTACCTTCTTTGGCCGCTAACGCGGCGTCGTTAACGTCCAAGACTGGAGCGCGCGACGAGGCCGCGTGCCGGGAAGCGTGGCAACGCGCTGCGTACCGAAGCGTGGCGTCAAGAGTTCGACGGGAGTCACGGCAAACACGTATTATTTGCTGTAGGATTGCCGCGATGTTCCCCAAGCCGGCTTCCCTTCTACTGCTCACCCTTCTCTTCGCCCTCCCGTTGGCAGCGCAGAACGCCGACCTCACGCTACGGCTCACCCCGGACGTGCGCTACAACGCTGGGGAGATCGGCACCGTCACGGCCACGGTGACCAACCTCGGTCCCGATGCGGCGTCGGCCGCCGGCGTACAGTTGCCGAAGTCGATCCGTCAGACCGTTGGCGCGTCGAACTTCGGATGCATCGACCTCGGCGAATCGGTACGTTGCACCATACCAACACTCGCTGCCGGCCAATCGCACGACTTCCTCGTGCCCTTCTTCCCGCCCGATACCGAGGGAACGTTCGTCATCAACGCCCGGACGGCGTCGTCCACGGCCGACCCCAATCATGACAACGACGCGGCCAGCGTCACCGCCAGCGCCGTCAGCATCGCGGACGTCGCGGTAACACTCTTCCACGATTACAGTCTCACCACCGGGAAGAGCTCCCGTATCTACCTCACCGTCAGCAACAAGTCTGCGCGCCGGCCTGAGAGCGTAACCGCATTGGTGACCTTCCCCGAACCGCTGGTCGCCACCCAGCCTTACCCGCAGTGCAGCGACGTGGAAGGTGCACCGGGTTCGTTTCGCTGTACGTTTCTCGATTTCGGCCTTGGCGGATCCGCCAGCGCCTCCTTCGATATTCTTGCCGGCCGGGCCGTACCGGCGGTGGCCATCACCGCCTCGCTCGACTCTTCGGAGGCGGATTGGAATCCGGCCGATAATCACGTCACGCTCGCCGAGCCGGTCTACGACATCCACGACCTCGATATCCGGATCACCCCGCCGCCGGACTCCCTCGACGCCAACAACCGCGTGACCGCCGAGTTCCTCTTTGCCAATGTCAGCGACAGTCCGGCCCCCGAGGTCACGGCCGAGATCCTCGCCTTCCCGGCCGATGCCGACGCCTCGGCCGCCAGCAACGGCTGGACGTGCAAGCCCTTTGTGGCGGGTCGCCTCCTGTGCACGAATCACCTGATCGCGCCGCACAGCGTCAGCGGACTGCGTCTGCCGGTCCAGTTTCCCTCTCACGAGATCCGCGGTTCGTTCAGTATGAACGTCACACAGAAACCGGCGCCCGAGTTCACGATGCAGGCGCAATCGGTGTTCGTGGATGCGATCTTCTATCGTCCGTTCAGGGTGACCAGCGCGGCAGACAGCGGGCCGGGCTCGTTGCGCCAGACCATCATCGACGCCAACGCCGCCTGCAGCAGCGACGACGGGAAACTCCCTTGCAGTATCCGCTTCGAGATTCCTCCACCGGTGCCCGCGGAGGGATGGTTCACCATCGCGCCGCGCACGCCGTTGCCCAGCATCACCGTCACCGATCTGCTGGTCGACGGCGAGACGCAGACCGCGCTCACCGGCAACACGAATCCGCTCGGTCCTGAGGTTTTCCTCTTCGGCGGTCAGGCAGGTAACGGCGCCGAGGGACTCAACCTCCTTTCCAGCGCAGCGTACGTGCGCGGGCTGGCCATCGGCGGCTTTACGGGCAATGGGATCCGGTCGATCACGCGATTGATCAACTTCATCGAACGTCACCACATCATCGAACGGAACTATCTCGGAACCGATCCGACGGGCACCACCGCCGTGTCGAACGGCCTGCGTGGTCTTACCTGCGACAGCTTTGATGGCGAGATCACAGGCAATGTGATCAGCGGCAACCGGCGCAGCGGCGTCTTCCTCAGCAACTCCTCCAACCCGACCATGCGGGACAATCGGATTGGCGTCGCCGCCGCCACCGACGATCCGCTCGGCAACGGCGCCAGCGGGGTCTACGTGGGAGCCAGCGGCGCGCTGCTCGAGCACAACGTGATTGCCTACAACAGGGACTTCGGCATCGCCCTCCCAGCATTCGGGGGCGTGCAGATCCTGGAGAACCGCATCATCCACAACGTCCAACCAGGGATCGACATCGGCCTCGACGGTCCTACACTCGGCACAGCGCCCCGCATCACCTCGGCCCGTTTCGATCCCTTCACCGGGGAGACCGTCGTCGAAGGAATCACGCAGGCGCAGTTGATCGCCTTCTACTCAGTCACGGTGACCGCGTATGTCTACGCCAATACACGCGACGAGGCCGGCGGGGACATCTTCCTCGGTTCCGTCCTCGCCGACCCGAGTGGGAAGTTCACACTCCGCTACCACGGCGACATGACCGGCAAATACATCGACGCCATGTATCTCCAGGTGACCGACTTCGGCGACGGCATCGCCCGCGCGTCGTCCGAATTCGGATCGCGCACGCGGATGTAGTGTCGTGCGTAAAGAGGTCGACCTGGAGTCACGCGCAACGTACGTTATTTGCTATAGGATCGATCTGATGTCCCCCAAGCCCGCGTCCCTTCTCCTGCTCACCCTTCTCTTCGCGCTCCCGTTGGCAGCGCAGAACGCCGACCTCACGCTACAGCTCACCGCGGACACCCGCTACAACGCAGGAGAAACCGGCACGGTCACGGCCACGGTGACCAACCTCGGTCCCGATGCGGCGACGGCCGCCGGCGTACGGTTGACGAAACCGGTCCAGCGGACCGTCGGCGCGGCGAACTTCGGATGCATCGAATTGCCTGACTCGATACTTTGCAACATCCCCACACTCGCTGCCGGCCAATCGCACGAGTTCCACGTGCCGTTCTCGCCGCCCGATGCCGAGGGAACGGTCGCCCTCAGCGCTCGGACGGAATCGTTCACGGTCGACCCGAATCATGACAACGACGCGGCCAGCGCCACTGCCGCCATCGTCAGCATCGCGGACCTCGCGGTGACGCTCTTCCACGATTTCAGTTTCCGTCCCGCCACGACCTCCCGTGTCTACCTCAGCGTAAACAACAAGTCTACGCACCGGCCAGATAGCGTGACCGCATTCGTGACCTTCCCCGAGCTGCTGGCCGTCACGCACTCTTTCTGCACAGACGTCGACGGTGCGCCAGGGTCATATCGCTGTACATTTCCGAATTTCGGCCGTGACGGATCGGCCTACACCTACTTCGATGTTCTTCCCGGCCGGCCCGTACCCGCCGTGAGCATCACCGCCTCGATCGACTCTTCGGATCCCGATTGGAATCCGGCCGACAACCGCGTCACGCTCGCCGAGCCGGTCTACGACATCCACGATCTCGATATCCGGATCACACCGCCGCCGGAGTCTCTCGACGCCAACAACCGCGTGATCGCCGAGTTCCTCTTTGCCAATGTGAGCGACAGTCCGGCGCCCGAAGTGACGGCCGAGATCGTCACCGTCCCGGCCGATGCCGACGCCTCGGCCGCCAGCAACGGCTGGACGTGCAAACCCTCTTCGACCTATCGCCTTCTGTGCACGAATCACCTGATCGCACCGCACAGCATCAGCGGCCTCCGTCTGCCGGTCCAGTTTCCCTCTCACGAGATCCGCGCGTCGTTCAGTACGAACGTCACACAGAAGCCGGCGCCCGAGTTCACGATGCAGGCGCAATCGCTGCTGGTGAACGCGGAGTTCTATCGTCCGTTCAGGGTAACAAGCACGGCAGACAGCGGGGCCGGCTCGTTGCGTCAGGCCATCGTCGATGCCAACGCCTCCTGCAGCAGCGACGACGAGAATCTACCGTGCAGTATCCGCTTCGAGATTCCTCCGCCTGTGCCCGCGGAAGGATGGTTCACCATCGCGCCGCGCACGCCGTTGCCCAGCATCACCGTGACCGATCTGCTGGTCGACGGCGAAGCGCAGACCGCGCTCACCGGCAACACGAATGCGTCGGGTCCCGAGATTTTCCTTTTCGGCGGCCAGGCAGGTGACGGCGCTGAGGGACTCGATGTCCTTTCGAGCACCGCGACCGTGCGCGGGCTGGCCATTGGCGGTTTTACGGGCAATGGAATCAGGTCGGTTACGCGACGGACCAACTTCGTCGAGCGCAACCACATCATCGAACGGAACTATCTCGGGACCGATCCGACCGGCACCACCGCCGTGCCGAACGGCCTGCGCGGCCTTACCGGTGACGGCTTCGAAGGGGAGATCACCGGCAATGTGATCAGCGGCAACAGGCGCAGCGGCGTCTTCCTCATCGACTCCTCCAACGCAGCGATGCGGGACAACCGGATCGGCGTCGCTGCCGCGTCCGACGATCCGCTCGGCAACGGCGCCAGCGGGGTCTACATGAGCATAGACAGCGGCTCCCTGCTCGAGCACAACGTGATCGCCTACAGCGGCGACTTCGGCGTCGCCGTCGCCCGATTCTCGTCCGCACAGATCCTGGAAAACCGCATCATTCACAACGTGCAGCCAGGGATCGACCTCGGACTGGACGGTCCCACACTCGACAGAGCACCCCGCATCACCTCGGCACGCTTCGATCCCTCCACCGGGGAGACCGTCGTCGAAGGAGTCACGCAGGCGCAGCTGATCGCCAGTTACCCGAGCACGGTGACCGCCTATGTCTACGCCAACGCCCGCGACGAAGCCGGCGGCGACATCTTCCTCGGCTCCGTCCTCGCCGGCGCAAATGGCAAGTTCACACTCCGCTACCACGGCGACATGACCGGCAAATACATCGACGCCATGTATTTCCAATTGACCGACTTCGGCGACGGCATCGCCCGCCAATCGTCCGAATTCGGACCGCGCACGAGGATGTAGTCTCGCATTTGTGCGTCAGTCGTAGCGTTCGGACACAAGAAACGGAGGAAGCGCGTCCGTTAAGGAAACGCTTGAGAGCAAGAGCTTGCGCTTCTCTAACATCGAGAGTCCTTCTCCCCCAGCGCTTCTCAGCTGGGGGAGAAGGCGGTGCCGAAGGCGGATGAGGGGGCGGTGCTCGCCATGCCCTGCAGTATCCAGGTTTTGGTTTGAGGTTAGTGCACTTCCGGATACCACGACGGGCAACTCGTTCACCGAGGCAATGCTTGTCTTGGCGCCTAGATCTTCATCCCTGACACCGAGATCATTCTCTCATGATATCCAGATCATTCTCTCTACACCTCAGATCACATCATCTGGTCGCTGAGATCATGAATTTATAGCGAACAGATGTTAAGCTCTATCAAGTTAGATCTTGGTCTCATGGAACTTGATATTGGATATCTGACAGCCAGATCTCAGGATGTGGGAGGCAGATCAACGTGGCAAAGACCTCTGTGAAGGCGACCCATACCACAGTGACGAACGCCGAGCTGGCCGCGGCGAACGTGAAGAAACAACTCGACGCCACAACCGCGGCGATCCCGGGTCTGATGCGCCCCATCCGGCCACATCGCGAAGCATCCGCGGCCACCGGACCGTGCCGAGGGATTTCATCCGTTCGATGATCGACGTCGTCGATCAGATGGAAGTGCTGCAAGCCGCCGGCACCTTTGACACCGACGAAGCGGCCGGGGCGCTGCAATTCGAAGCCGCCTTCCGTCCGGTCGCCGACGATGTGGCGCGACTGCTGGCCAGTCTCACCTACACCATCGACGCGCAGCTGGCCGCCGTCGCCGCGAAGGCGCTGCAGACCTACTCCATCGCCAAAGGCTTCGCCCGCGGTCCCAAGAACCGCACCCTGGTCATCCGCCTCCGCCAGCTCCAGCGCGACCTCGGCCGCAAAGGTCCGCGGAAGAAGAAGACATAGCGCGAGGGGATACCAATGCTAATTCGTCCAGTGACGTTTGAGCGCATAGATCTCCGCGACAGGCACGCCTCCGTGGAGATGTGCACGGACATCCTGCGGTTCCGGCGGAGGCGCGTTGTCGACGTAGCGCCGGATGTTGGCGATCAACGGCCTGACGGCCTCGGACGTCTGGCAGCAGTCGGCAGCGACGACGTCGGCCGAGGTGGGGGCGCATCGCGACTTCGAAGAGCAGCGGCCCGTGTATGACGAGCTGAAGACGTTCTCCGACATCCTGCGCTACAGCTTGAACTACCACCATTGGCAGGCGACGACGAAGTCGCGCGCGGCCTACCGCGTCGGCAAGCAGCTCGGCGGCGATGAGGGGCTGGTTCTCCAGCCGCACATCGACATCATGGCCGCGGCGCTTCCGAAGAGGAGCCGCAAGGCGAAGCCTCCGGCCTCGAAAACGCCCCCGGTGACGACACCTCCGGCACAGACGCCGGCGGCGCCGAAGCCCGCGGTGTAGTGAGTTTGCGAGTGGCGGCCTCGGGGTTCCGGGGCCGCCACTCGATTGCGGCTTCGCCGCATTACGCCTGGCTTACGCAGAAAGCGATTTACAACGTGTGATAGCGCGCACAACGCGGGTGGGCACCTGTCAAACCTACCTGTCATCCTGAGTTACGGGACAAAGGGTGTCAATTTCCCATGGTGGTCACGGATAGCGTGAGTCCGAACAGGAAGGGTCGACGAGATCCGCATTGAAGCGCATGACGTGTTCGGCTGTCGGTCCGACATACGCGGGTTCCGAGTCGACAGCGATCATCGTGGCGAGACTTCTCAATGCGCCCTCGAGCATGTCCTTGGTCAGCTGGGTAAAGGCGCCCATTCCGGGAGTCTTGGCGCTGAGAGCCGGCGGAACGCCTCGTTGCGCCGTGAGGTAGTGCAGCATGTAATCGAACGGGACATCTTCGTCCGAGGTGTCGAACTCTATATTGGCGACGGTGATCGCGGCATTGCCATTGCCGTCGATCTCCAAATAGTCGCTGATGTCGACAGGAACGTCGGTTTCGAACGGCGTCAAGGTCAACTGCGGCGGGCCGCCGGTCTGGACAGTGATGACCACGTTTATGGCGCCGCCGGCTGCAGAAACCGCGGCGATCGTGCCATGTTGAAAATCGAAGTAACAAGCGGCACGCCTGTTGACGACCACATCCTGAGACGGTATGAATTCCGGAACGAAATCCCGGAGTGACTTCAGCTGCCCGTCAAAATACGTGGCCTTGTCAATCGTCAGGTCCCCTATTGCGTTCGGGATGTCCAGAAGCGCTCCGGCATAAAAGTATCCGTTCGCCATGACGTTGTCGACCGTTGGCGACGGGTTGACTGTGCTTGTTTGCAGGATGGCGTAATGCGGCTGTACGTAGTAGCCCACCTTCAGGCCCGATGGGGGCATTCGGACTATGTCGAAGTAGAAGGGAGAAGCATTTGGAAGCACGACCCGGTGGGGAATGCCTGAGACGACGTTGTCAAAGTGGGTGCAGATCCCTGCGAAGGTAACGGTCAGTTGGTTCATGAGAGCGGTCTCTTTCTGTAGAACGGCGCGGGAATGCGCCTCGTTAATAGCGCGACCGCGCCCCATGCGCGGCGTCCGCCGTCTGTCTTGTCTGTGGCGATCGCTTCCAGTTGCGCCGCGCGGAGCGCCTCAGCGGGCCGCGCACCCGAAACGAGATGCCGGTGCAGCGAGCCGAAGAGAACGCGTGCGTCGCGGTCGCCGATCGGTGCCAGCGTGCCGATGACATCAGCCGCGCCGGCTGCCGAGAATGCGCCGCCAAGGCTGAGTGCATCCGTTCCCGCTGACGCGGGTGCGCGCAGCGTTTCACACGCCGCGAGAACGATCACACCGGCATGCATCGGCGGCGGCGCGACGATGGTCTTCCACGACACGCGCTCCAGCTTGCCGGGAGTGCCGGCGAAGAGCAGCGCCTGCTCTCCTCCCCCCGGCTGACGCTCGGTATGACCGGCAATGTGAACCACATCCGCGACTGCGGCCGCGCTTCTGAGCGCGGCGAGCGTGGCACGGACAGGCGGAATCGACTCGGCGCGCGTGTAGACTGCGGCAACCTCACGCGCTTCCCGTTCTGCTTCGGGAAGCGCAACCGACTCCTCTTCCCCGCTCGGTAGCGTGATCGCCGCCAGCGACGGCACGGCGGCATGCTCATCGTCCCGCGAAAGCGATCCGGCGTTGGATGCGATCGACACGGCGAACCGCTCGATGAGATGACGCCGCAGGCTGCTGTCGTAGAGCGCTGCAAACGGTACGCTCCCGAGTCGCCGGTCGGGGACGATTACCACCTCGCGCGCGTGGGCCAGAACCGCGTCGATAGGCCGGATCACGTCGTCGTATAGCGCTGCCGCTGCCGTCGTTCCCGATTCGGACAGGATTTCGTTCGCCAGTAACGGGAGCGCGTCGCTCGGACGCATGCGCCGTGCAACGGCCACATCGTCTTCGGCGATGGCGAGGGTGATCAGCTCATCAGGCATCGCCGCGATCTCCAGGACCACCGTGCCGCTGCCGGCGAGCTTCTGTTGCAGCACGGGGAGCGCGACCCTTCCGCCGTGCGAGCGCTCGGCGAACGCGAACGCGGCGGCGTTGTCGTTATGGTCGAGGCTGAGCCGGATCGCGTCTTCGAACAACGCGTGTTCCGCGTCCAGCAGGCCTTCGCCGATGAAGACGCCGCCGAGCGTCGGGGGATGATTTTCCACGATGGCGATTCCGCGTTCGAGGTCGCGCATCGCTGCCGCCGGATTGCCGGTGCGCGCGGCACAGCGCGACCGGAGGAGGAGTGGCTCAAGGAGAAGGAACGGCAGATTGTGTTGCGCGTTGAAATCGATGGCGCGCGTCAGCGGCTCGGCCGCATCGCGGGGATTCGTCTCGGCCAACGCGCCGCCAAGGGCCACGGCCACGGTCGCGAGATTCCGTGCACGCATCGCCGCGTCCGTGGTGCCTTTGGCGATGTTCTCGGCCTGCCGGGCTGACCGCAGTGCGTCGGCAGGATGTCCGCCCGTCGACTCCAGCAGCGCGCGGTTTACGAGCGCCTCGATAACGAGCTGTGGCTGCGATCCTTCGCGGGCGATCGATAGCTCGAGCGCGGATAACGCCAGCGCCGCTTCGCGCCGGCCACCCGCCAGCTCGGTACGCATGGCCCCGGCGACGCTCGTCGCCAGGAGGCCCGGTTCACCTTCCGCGCTCAACGCCGCGAATGCCCGCGTCCGTGCGAGCCAGGCATCGTCTTCGCGTCCGAGAGAACTGAGCGCCTGCGCGAGCAGCATCTCGACGAAGGCCTCGCTGGCACGCTCTCCGGAGCGGCGGAACATCGAAGCGCCGTCGCTCAACACGGAGACAGCGGCTGGCCAGTCGTAGTCGAATACCAGCGTGCGACCAAGCTCCCAGCGCACATGCGCGCCGAGACTGATGTAGGTCGTGTGCTGATCGGCAGAGACTCGGGCCTGTTCGAGGTCGCCGCGTGCGCCGGCAGTGTCGTTGCGTGCGAGACGCGCGCTCGCGGCGTAGTAACGGGCCATGAGAGCCATCGGATCGTGGTGGACCTCGAATGCCTCCGCGGCCCGCAGAAGGTCGCTCTCGGCGGTATCCCGCTCACCGCGGCTGTATGCGATGCGGGCGCTGCGATAGAGGACGTGCGCCGCGGCGATCGCCTTTTGGTCGGGCGGCGACGCGACGTCGATGGCATGTACGGCGTCGCGCGCCAACGATTCGCCGGTAATCTCGCCGAGGGATTTGCCGATGCCTCGCGCGATGGACAGCCAGCGGTCCGCGCCGGCAGCATCGTTTCGCTGGACGGCGTCGCCCCACCGGCCGAGGTATTCGGTCTCGGCGTAGGCGCGCGCGCGGTCGCGGTGGGCGTCGACGTACTTGTGCACCGCGCTTGTGTCGCCGCGCGCGGCGGCTTCTTCGAGCAGAGGACGTTCGCGGTCGAATTGTGACCTTCTGGTTGAGTGCGGAAGGTCCGCCAGCCGCGCGCGGGCCTCGATGGCCCATTGCGATGAGGGATCGACTTCCAGGTATCGCTGCCATGCCTGCTTTGCTTCGTCCATCAGTCCGAGGCGCTCCAGAATGAGCGCGCGGTTGAACAGCGCTTCCGGAAGCTTCGAATCGGCGCGCAATGCGGTGTCGGCAGCGGCGAGGGCCATTGGATAGAGCGAGGCACGGCCGAGCTGGGAGGCCGCGGCATACCGTGCGGCGGCGAGATCGCTCCAGGTCTGGGCATCGCTCGACTTGCCGGCCGCCGCCTCGAGTCGCGGAATGGCATCCTCCGGTTTTTCGATCAGTACCATGGCCACGCCGGCCGCATGCTGTGCGTCGGCTCCTCGGTCATGGTCGGCACGCTCGACGAGCTCTCCCGCCGCGCCGGCGAGCTTCATCTGCTTTGTGTCCGTCTTTTCTCCGACGGCGCGGTCGGCGCCGGCATAGGCGGCCCATGCGAACCCGCCGCTCAGCCGCGGCTCGACCACGCGGGCTGACGTTGGAGCGAGAGCAACCAGCCTGGCCACTGGTGATCGCCGCGAGAGCAACTCGCGGACTGCGGGAACTGCGATCATGACGATGACGATCGCCGCCGCCATCAGCCACCAACTCCGGCCGATGTTGGGCGAGGATTTCTGTTTCTCTCCGATGACGTCTTCGTTCACGGCTTCGACCGCGGCCGTGCAGCGAACGCAGCCGGTGAGGTGCGCGAGAATCGGCGGCAGCTCGTGCCGCTTCAGATTCCCTTCCGCGAACGCGGCAAGAGTATCGGGGTCAGGGCAGGCGGCATGGTTGTCGTGGCTCACGATCCCTCCTCCAAGCTCGACTGCTGGCGTTCGCCGGTTTTCCATTCGGCTAGACCGAATCGCATCTCCGCCACCGGCGAGCCGATGAGGTCAGACACCGCGCCGGCATCGACACCGGCATCGCCGAGCACGCGGCGAAGGCGGGTCAGGAGCGTCTCGATCCGGCGGTAGAGCGGCCGCTGCGGCAGCCGGAGCATCCGTGAGATGTCGGCGATGCTCATCGAGGAGCCGAAGCGGAAGCGGATCAGCATGCGGTCTTCGTCGGGCAAGGCATCGAGGGCGTTGCGGACGGCGCGGCTGGCGCGGTTCGCAAGCCGGGTGACATCCCCGGCCATGGCCCGCGCGTCGGCGGACTCGGAAGAGGTCAGCTGCTCGACACCATCCGCTCCGAGGTCGACGGCGCGCGGACGGCCGGAGCGTTCGGGCAGGGCCGCGGCGATCTCCTCGAGACGTTCGCGTGTGACTGACGGATCGAGCGCGCGCACGAGCGGCAGCGCCTCATCGACCGTGCGGCGGTCGCGCAGCAGAAGAGTCTCCGCCAGGATGCCGGCCTCGCCGAGCCGGCGCGCGGCGGCGGAGGTCTGCCACCGGCCGAAGGCGCGCATGCGCTCGTCCACCGCCATCCGCTGGATGACTACGGTCAGATAGGCGGCCAGCGACGATCGTTGCGCGGCATTGCGGAGCAGCGCGTAGTCGTCCTCGATCAGGGCCAGCTTGACGGCCGAGCGGAAGTCTTCCGCGTCGGCTCCCACGAGCCGCGAGCGGCGGCACACGCGGTCGATGATCGTATCGATCAACGCCATGTGCGCCCGAAGGAGATCCTCAGAATGCATGGAGGGCTGAAGGTCCCAGCATACGCCGGGTTCCTTAAGAAAACGGGGGTGGCCTGCCGGAAACAGATCGTTGGCGTCCCCGAAACGGGTCCGGCCTGCTAACGGTTGAGCTACCTCTTTGAAGATTGTGGACATTTGCTGTTTGCAGTCTGAAGAAGGAAGGCGCACTCGAGGGCGCATCCACGGTTTGTGATTGCTTCGAAGCCTCTCGCTTCCCTCGACTGCTGGACACCGGCGTTTTTCCGGGCTGAGCCTGACTATTTGCGGAGTCCGTTGAAGGTTCTTCGCGGTGGACGACACCGCCGCCTGTCCGATTCCCGTCTTCCACGCGGCCAGGTTCATTTCTTTGATGATCTGGAAAAACGGACCCTCCCATCAGTCGTCCTCGGCAGAAGGCGATTCGAACACACGGAGGTGTCTGATGAACGCAACCTGAGAAATCGTCCACGCCGTTGTTCCGCACGCGAGTACACAATAAGGAGAAATTCATCATGGGTAGAATCAAATCGGTTGTGGACGTTTCCGTCTCACCTCTGGACGCCGGCTGGAACGCGGCGCTCAAGACTTTCAATAACGGCGACCCTGACACCACGGCCATCGTGCGCGTCTTCAACGCCCTTCCGCCGCAGGTGAGCACTCTCAAAAACATCGCATCGATCGTCAGCGCAGTGTACGCGGACACGTACTGGTCGCTGACGTTCATGGACGCGTCAATTCTTTCGAATTCCATCGTCAAGGCGCTCGGCGTCAACAAGCCCGACGCCGACGCTGCCGCCTCCCGCGCATTCGAGTCGTGGCGCGGCATGCTCGTGCGCGGAGACACGAGCGACACCGGAGCGTCGATGCCGCGCGGCTTGCTGACCCAGAGCATCGACGACGTCATCAACGGCAAAGACCCGATCGATCCGACCGTTCTCTTCAGCCAATGGAACAGCGCATTTTTCAATCAGGCCGACGGGCTGAAGAACTTCTGTTACGCGCGTGCCCAGAGCGTCAACTTCAATCTGCCGATCACAAAGGCCACGGCGCGGATTTTCTTCACCGATCAGGGCTTCAACCAGCCGCCGCAGAGCTGGCACGAGATGACGACGGCGTCGACCGGAGCCCTTTCGGCCCCGTTGATGACCGAGTCTCTCGATCCGAAGCAGCCCATCCTGCCGACCGGACGCGCCGTCTCCAGCGACGGCTACATCTTCACGCCCGCGGGACAAGGTCACTACTGCCTGCTCGCCGTCGTCTCGACCGAATTCTTCACGAACGATCCGCTGTCGAGCAGCGGCAATTTCAATTCGCAACAGTGGATCTCCTGCAACGGCGCAGCGGGCTGGCACAACCTCGACACACTGCCGGGGAACACGGCTAATCTGAAGCTCTACAATCAGGACCCGCGGCCGGAGCGGTTCGCTCTGCGCGCTCATTGCCAGAACGTACCGCAAGGAACGAAAGTATCGCTTCAGGTTGCCGGGAACTATCTTGGCGTCGCTCCTCAGGCGATCACCCGTCCGTATCAGGTTGTCGCCGCCGAAGGCGAACTGCCGGCAAACCACGCCGGGGATGTCGTTCTTCGCGTCGACACCCCCGACGGCAAGCCGCTTCCTGCCAACGCCGCCATCAGCGTGCAGGCCCACTGGATCCTGCCGCACGGCCACCGCGACTACGCGAGAGGGGTCGCCCAACTCGGCGCCCACAGTGCGGATCAGCAGCAGGAGCCAATCGAGTTGGCGCTGGGGAGCGTTCTCTTCGTCGGCGAGTAATCCGAACGATCCTACCGTGCAGAGAAACGTTGTTCGACCCGCCAGCATGGCGGGTCGAACTGTTTCGACTTGTAGGGGACGGCGAGTCGTCCCTGCGATGACTGGTGCGGTAGAATTCCTCGCGTGAATTCCCCCCGGATCGGCAAGCCTCGGCGCGCATCGGTGGCGGCGTTTTCGCTGTCGCGGAAGCTGCCGCGTTTGTCGCTGCCGTTGTCGGCGGCCGCAGCGACGCCGGCGCGGCGCCGGCCGGTGATCGGGAAGCCGGGGCGGTCGCTGTTCAGCGGGGTGCCCGACGGGAAGCCGCCGCAGCGCGATCCGGTTAACAAGCCTCGCAATGGACGGAAGTGACGAACAGGAACAGCATCCCGCGATCCGCGGCCTGACAACCGTCTGCCGTTGCAACAACATCAAGTACAGGACGATCGAGCGGGCCATCCGCCGGGGGGCGTGTACGCTCAGCCAGATCGCCGTCTGCACCACCGCCACCACCGGACATTGCGGCGGAAGCTGCACCCCCGAAGTTCAGGCAATGCTGGATGAACATGCGCCGAAGTCCGTGTTGGCGCAACCGCCTCCGAAACCGGCGGCATCGGCCGACGCATGGTGGGTCCGCAAGAAATGATGCCTGCCGTTTCCGGCGGCCAGGGGCTGCCGATGATTCCGCCGTCGGGGATGGCCATCGCCGCACTCACGGTGATGCTCTGGCTGATCTGGAGCGATACGATCCGGTCCGTCCGTTCGCCGGCGATTCTCTACGCCGTTCGCGTGGCCCTCTTCGTGATCGTGGCCGGCATCTTCGTGCTCAACCGTATCCGCTACCCCTTCCTCTTCTCGCCGACGGCGACGGTTTTAGTCGTGGTCGTGGTGCTGGTCGGGGCGGGGGGTGCCGCGTACTTCGCGCGGCGTCTGGTCAGGCGGGGATGAAAGCAGGGTCCGGTGAAGATCGACTGGCGTAGGTGAAGGTAGTCGGCAGAACTAAGAGAGAGATCGCAGGCCCGCCGACTCGTCCGGTCCATCATTCCGCTCGGCAAGGTGGCCAACCTTCACCGAACCCATGAGCGCACTATACGGCATTCTGTACGGAACGTCAACTTTCCCGATTTATGACGCGGATAGGTTGCCATGGGGGTGGATGCGGGGCTGCGCGGTCTCGTGGTTGCGCGGTCTCGCGGTGGGGTTGCTGGGTTGCTGGGTTGCAGAGTTGCTGGGCTTGCCTGTCAGATGCACCAAAGTTGCCGGTGTTTTTGGATAGTAACGATGGTTGCGGCAGGATGATGCCTTTGGATTGCACAGCCACGAGCTCTCGCTCAGCAACCCAGCAACCCAGCAACTCAGTAACCCCAACCGCGAGACCCCGCAACCGCGAGACCGCGCAACCGCGCTACCCCGAAAACATATACTCCCACCCGCATGAACCTCGTCACCCTCTTTCAGGCCCTCGGCGATGCCACGCGGCTGCGGCTGCTGAACCTGATGGCGGCGGGGGAGGTCTGCGTCTGTTACTTCGTCGAGATCCTCGATGAGACGCAGCCGAAGATCTCCCGTCACCTGGCCTATCTGCGGCGGTCGGGATTAGTGGCGGCGCGGCGCGAAGGGAAGTGGATGCATTACCGGATGGTCATGCCGCGGGACCAGGTGGTGGCTGAGGTGCTGAAATCGGTGCTCCGTGCCGTGGCCGCCAATCCGAAGATGCAGCGCGATCGCGCGGCGCTCGAGCGCGTCTGTTGCGCGGTGCGGTTGCCGGCCTCGCTCCGGAACGCTCCCAAACCGGAGCTGACGAGGACACGGACGGCCTGATGCTGCCGGCGATCCTCATCGCCATCGCCGCCTTCTTCGCCGGTGCGGTATCGGCGGTGGCGGGCTTCGGCATCGGCAGCATCCTGACGCCGTTGCTCGGGCTGACCATCGGCGTGAAGCTGGCCGTGGCCGCAGCGGCCATCCCGCACTTCATCGGCAACGCGCTCCGGCTCTGGACGCTGCGCGACAAGGTCGACAAGCAGGTGCTCAAGACGTTCGGAGTGATGAGCGGCGCCGGCGCGCTGGCGGGCGCTCTGCTGCATGCCGCGGCGGCGACTACGGCGTTGAAGCTCGTTTTCGGCGTGGTGCTCATCATCGTCGGAGCGTTCGGCATTACGGGTTGGAGCGATCGCTTGCGATTTGGCCGCCGAGGAGCGTGGGTGGCGGGCGGGGTGTCGGGGATGCTGGGGGGATTGGTCGGAAATCAGGGCGGAATCCGCGCGGCGGCGATGCTGGCGCTGGACGTCCGCAAAGAGGTGTTCGTGGCCACGGCGGTGGCCATCGCCCTCGTCGTCGACGGCGCACGTCTGCCGGTCTATGCCTTCAGCACCGGACGGCAATTGCTCACGGTCTGGCCGCTCATCGCCGGTGCCAGCGTCGCCGTCATCCTCGGCACGTTTCTCGGCCGGACCCTGCTCGGCCGCGTTCCGGAGCGCTTCTTCCGCCGCCTCGTCGCGGCCATGCTGATCGCGCTGGGCGTAGCGATGCTGCTGTCACGGTAAAGGCACAGGCAAAAGCAAAGACAAGAGTGTCTATGCCGTGCCACATTGGTCATGCAAGCGCCGGCACAGACAAGAGTGTCTGTGCCCACAGTTGTCCAAATTAGGTATCGGAGAGTTGGCCGATCGGAAGAAACGGCGGGCGCTGTAGAGTCAGTCAGTTCGACCA